>Ga0315279_10000127_pt1 | contig 163415 bp, 132 predicted proteins | sample YL17G06_20_MG_FD_203694 | JGI IMG/M metagenome (GOLD analysis project Ga0315279, IMG submission 203694) | Sediment microbial communities from Yellowstone Lake, YNP, Wyoming, USA - YL17G06_20 | ecosystem: Environmental > Aquatic > Freshwater > Lake > Sediment | place: USA: Wyoming | collected... | reverse complement strand
TGGCGGGACTTTTCCAAGCAGCTGTGGAAATCCACGCTTTTTGCGGATTTCCACAGATGCGGCATTTCCATCAGGCCTGTTTACTTCCGGTCGTGGTTATACCCACGGATTTCGCGGAAGACCCAAACATTTTAACAGTCGAGCAGCCCTGATTCAATCGATTCAACAGGCGAGCGACAGTTTCTCTCCGTCTTTCCCACTAACAGATGTGCCACTACGCGCTAAGTTTCGCTCAGCGTTCGACGCGAGCTCTGTTCCACAAGTCTTGACAGGTCTGCAGCACCGGCCCAAAGGCGTCCGTGATCTGTGTAATTGTCGTGGGTGTCAACTTCGCACCGTCCTTGAAGGAAGCACCGGACTGGTAGCACGCTGTGTTATCTACAAAGATATATCGATCGTGGAAGCCCGGTGCAGAACGAACCTCTATCTTGGCTCCAGTTTGCCGGGCGAAGGCGTCCACGGCAGGCAGAAGTGTCGCGAGCTTTTCGCGAGCAAGTAGGCGCGTCGTTACACCAGCTCCAATGTGGGTCAGGTAGCGGGAAACAAACTCGGCGTCCAGGTATGGATCCACGAACAGCAGGTCTTGCTTCGCGAGTTCGATGATTTTGCGAATCTCATCGAAATAGTCAAACACCATCCCCTGTGAGACCGCTACATTGGTGGGTCCGACTGTCTGCATTCGGAGGTCGTGTCGAGCCTGATGCAGCAATATCATTAGCTTCCGGAAACCATCCGCAGCAAGAGGTGGCATCAGGGAGTGAAGGAGGTCCATGTAACTATTCAACGGGACAGCCTGGAGTCGATCCCAGTTCTTGAGGACCGCGGCTACCCGCCCTAACCAGGCAAGGTTCTCCTCGGTCTCGTGCTGGATAGTAGCTCGAGGAGGCATGGTCCGGAGTAGATCTTCGATCTCGGCTAGAAGCTGTTCGTTTGTTATGTGCGTTAAGTACACCGCTCAACCAACCAGTGATAATGCAATCTCTGTTGCGACTAGGCCCATCGTCCTAGTGGTTACGGCCGAAGTAGCCAAACATGCTGGTAGCAGTCGACCTGTCACCAATTATCACCTTCCTAAAGAACAGTTCAACCTGTTTGTAATCGTTACTTACGCCGCTATACTTAACGACTAAAAGGCCCGCTGAGAGCGCCTCTGTTAGAATTGGGCGAGATGAGAGTTGTAAGAATCTCCAATCCCTTGCGAAATCTGGAGTCCTGGTTCTATGTTGCCAGCGTCGCCATTTTCTGGACTCTGGCTCGCTGGCTCGAACCCTCTGCAGATCGCGGCCTACTGCCCGGTGTGTGGCTTCCTCCTTGTCCATTGAAAGCGCTCAGCGGCATCCCTTGTCCGTTTTGCGGACTCACCACGGGCATTGCCTGGCTTGCGCGCTGGCACTGGCGGGAAGCCTGGAACAGCAACATTCTCAGCCCTGTTGTGGCAGTGCTATCCGTTGCTCTGGTGGTCTACTCGCTGGCCTTCCGACTTCTGTTTGGGACTGCCGTGGACCTGGAATTGAGCACCTGCACGCGCCAGAGGCTGTGGCTTGCAGGAGGCTTCCTTATCGCTCTGTCCTGGCTTGTCAACCTGCTCAGGGCTTACTGATAAGTGCTTCAAGAATGCGCACTACCGACTGCCGGTGCGTGCCCGCCCAATAAATCTTCCGGCACTTCGGGCAAGACTTGAAGAGAGTCTGGGTAGCGTATACGTATGGAGGAACAGTCTCGCGCACTGTCTCTCGCGGAACCTCGTTCAACAGCTCGTTGCAGGACAGACAGCGCGTCAGCAGTCCAGGTATATTAGTCGTATGGATGATATCGAAGATTTGCCGGATCTGGTCCTGTACTTTGTCGCTTTCCAGAAAGATAAACTGCTTGACGGCCTTGCGCACCAGGAGCCTTGTGTCGCGTGAGAGCAGGATGCGATCCTCCCGACGCGACAGAGCGACAAGTTCGTCATCCGTGAACCGGTTGGAATACAGAACGTCAAACCCGGCAATCCTGAGCCACTTGGCCAATCGTCCGAGCATGACGTCCGCCACGAAACGGGGGAGCGATTCGTCAAGTCCGCGAAGCGCAGGAACCTTGGATCGAATCTGGGACTGACGGAGGGTGGCTGCCCTCTTGCGTGAAGCGGAGTTGCTCATGATTGACGATTTACGATTTACGATTGACGATTGCAGGTTCTGGGGGCGAAACCATCAAGATCGGTTTCTCATAAATCGTCAATCGTAAATCGTCAATTTACTTCCTACTAAACTTTGAGCCTCTTCAGCAATAGATCGTTCACAATCTGAGGATTTGCCTGCCCCTTTGTTTCCTTCATTACCTGGCCGACAAAGAAGCCGAATATCTTCTCTCTGCCTGCGCGGTAGTCCGCAACCTGTTTTGGATTTGCCTCCAGGATTTTGTCGATGACAGCCGTGAGGCTGGCCTCGTCGCTCACCTGCACCAATCCAAGACGTTTGATTACAGCGGCTGATTCCTCGCCGGTTCTGTACATCTCTTCAAACACGGTCTTTCCGATCTTCCCTGAGATCTCTCCAGAGTCGACCGTTCGAATCAGGGCGGCCAGGTGGCCGGGCGGGACAGGGCAGTTCTCGATCTCTTTGCCGGAGTTCTTCAACGCGTAGCTCAGGTCGCCCATGATCCAGTTGGCGCTGCTGCGAGGATTGCTGGAGAGCCTCGAGCATTCTTCGAAGTACTCCGCCTGTGTGCGGGTGGAGGTCAAAAGCAATGCGTCGTCGCTCGTCAGCTGATACTCGGACGTGAAGCGCTTCATCTTTTCGTGCGGCAACTCCGGGAGCGTCCTTTTCATTTCCTCGATCCACGGGGGAGCCAATTTCAGAGGGGGGAGATCGGGCTCAGGGAAGTAACGGTAGTCGTGCGCTTCTTCCTTGCTGCGCATCGGAAAAGTACAGGCTCGGCCCTCATCCCAGAGGCGCGTCTCCTGGACAATGCGTCCCCCTTCGGCAAGAACGCGCTTCTGGCGCTCGATTTCGTAGTCGAGCGCCTTCTGCAGGAAGCGGAAGGAGTTCAGATTCTTGATTTCGACCTTGGTCCCGAATTCCTGTGAAGCGGCGGGGCGTACAGAGACGTTGGCATCACAGCGCAGGCTCCCCTCCTCCATGTTCCCGTCGCAGACCCCAAGGTAGAGCAGTGTCTTGCGCAGGTGTGTCAGATAGTCATAAGCCTCCTGACTGCTGCGGAAGTCCGGCTCGCTAACGATCTCGACCAGCGGAACGCCGCTGCGATTCAAATTTACGTACGATTTCGTTTCCGCTTCCGGCAGGCCCTCATGAATTGATTTGCCTGCGTCCTCCTCCATGTGGAGCCGGGTGATATTGAAGGCTTTCTCGCGCCGGTTGACGATCTGACCCTTTTCCGTTCGATCACCCGAGAAGACCGTCACCGATCCGTGCTCGCCGAGAGGACGGTCGTACTGCGATATCTGGTAGCCCTTGGGCAGGTCGGGATAGAAGTAGTTCTTTCGTGCGAATATGGACACGGGGTTCACGGTGCACCCGAGAGCCAGAGCTGCTCGCACGGCCATGGTCACGGCCTCGCGGTTCAGAACAGGCAATGCTCCCGGGAGCCCGAGACAAACGGGACAAGTGTTCGCATTGGGCGGCGCGCCGAACTGAGTGCTGCATCCGCAGAACAGCTTGCTGCGAGTGAGGAGCTGCGCGTGCACCTCGAGTCCTATGACCGGTTCAAATTCCATTTAGGCCCTCCTGGGCGCTGAGTAAGGAATAGCCATTATAGCGAATGAGGGGAGGGTAACAAATTGACGATTGACGATTTGGGATTGACGAGCGCCAACCTTCCGGCTTGATCACATCAGGGCTCTTGCACTCAGGAGTTCTTTTTCCAGGAGTGGCATATCAGACAGGTCCGGAATCTGATGACCTTGAGCAACTGGCAACTTCGGAATCGAAGACGAACGCGACTCCTCATGGCCAGTAAGAAGTTATCGGAATCCTCGTCAGAAAGTGAGCATTTCTGATTACTTTTTCCGAAGGTCACGATCGCCCGATCGGATCCCAAGACAGGTAAGCCATCTGAATTCAGTGGGATGGCGGGGTTTTAGAGCAGAGGAGGGTATTGGTATGGATGGTGCACCTCCCAAGTGCGAAAGCGCTGCCGGGAAAGAGAAGGCGATGGGAACTTGAGGAGGAGAGGGCAAAGGAATCGTTCTGCCGGATACTAACCCGGCGGCGCTGCGAACGCTAATGTGAAGGCTGTCGCCATTCCTCCTTCGCCAGGAAGTCCGCAACGAGGCGCGCGGCTTCGGCTTCGAGCGTCTCTGGATCGAGCGCGCCGTCCAGCCAAAAAACGCTTGAATCTGATCGGAACCAGGTCATCTGCCGCTTTGCATAACGGCGGCTCTCCTGCTGGGTTTGCTCAATTGCCTGTTCCAACGAAAGCTTGCCTTCCAGGTAGGCCGCAGCCTCCCTGTAACCGATGGCCTTGAAAGCCTGGCAGTCCCTGGGGAATCGCTCAAGCAATCCCCGAACCTCCTCTATGAATCCCTTGTCGAACATGTCTGTGACGCGTGCGTTGATTCTGTCGTAAAGCAGCGGACGCGGCGTCTCAATTCCGAGCCTGAGCCAGCGATAGCCGAGAAGCGTGTCTCTGGGCTGGCCTTGCCACCAGCTCATGGGTTTGCCTGTCAGCAAGTAGACTTCGTAGGCTCGGATGATCCTTGCGGAATCTGCCGGTGCAATGCGTGCAGAGGTCTCGGGGTCGACGCGGCGCAGGGCCCGGTAAAGGCAGCCGGGCCCGCGCAGTTCGATGATTTGGCGCATGCGGACCCTCAGCTCGTCAGAGCGCCCCGGGCCCTCGAAAAGTCCGTCGATCAACGCGCGTAGATAGAAGCCCGTTCCTCCAACTACGAGGGGGAGCTTTCCTTGCCCGCGTACTGCGTCCAGGGATTGGCGTGCACTGCGTTGGTATTCTCCCGCCGAGAAGTCTTGTCCGGGATTCCTCAGATCCAGCATGTGGTGAGGCACTCTGTCCCGTTCGGCGGGAGTCGCCTTGGCCGTGCCGATATCCATACACCGATAGACCTGCAGTGCATCACAGCTGATGATTTCCCCGTGAAATCGTGCTGCAAGTGCCATGCCCAGGCCAGTCTTGCCTGATGCGGTTGGTCCGAGTATGACAACACCCGGATAATCGGATGCGGACATATTACAAATCCAAATATCTTGTTCTTTTGGACGAAATTCTTCGCCTCGAGGAAGTGGAGTTTCAGGTGACAAGTTTGCGGTTCGCAGTTCGCAAAAAAACCGGCTGAACCGCCAGGCTGTGAACTGCTGCGAACAGCGAACTGTGAACTACGAACTTTATGTTAGCCCAGTTTAAGATAGTAGCGCAGGCACGCGATCGCCAGGAGGAGTATAGCCAGCACGATAATTCCCAGAATCTGCGACCGCCGTCTATCCATATCGTAACAGGGGTCAGGGGCCGGGGATTCGAGACCAGGAGTTGGAGATCCAAATGGTTATGGCTCGCTTTTGACTGCCTTACTCTTCTGCAACGCCCTTTTCGAGTTCAGGTTCAAGTTCGCGACCCCTGGTCCCTGGCCCCCGACCCCTGATCCTTGACCCCCAGTAACGAGATCAGTAAACCTTGCGAATTTCGACACCCTGATAATAAGTTTTGAGGATCTCCTCATAGGAACGCCCGGCGCGCGCCATTCCGAATGCTCCTACCTGGCAGAACCCAACGCCGTGTCCCCAGCCGCGGCCATGAAATGTGAAGCTCTTGATGTTTCCATCGGCACTGACTGCACGTGAAATCTTGAACAGTGTATCCCTCAAACCCAGTGCGCTCCTGACTTTGTACCCATTCATTACCACGCTGCGCCGGCTTCCGATGATCTGAATCTGGACGGCCCTGCCAGATGTCCCCAGTTTCCATGGTTTCAGATCTCGAAATTCGCCGATCCCATTCGTCAGCGGACGGAGTTTCTCTGCCAGTGCTGACTTTTTCATGGTTACGTTCCAGGTCGCGACGGGAGAGAAGCGATCGCTCGAGACCCCGGTGGGATTTGGTTCCACCTCGAGGAAATCGATGCGTCCGTTATCCGCCAGATGAAAGTTTACCTTTTCGTTCCCGATCATCTTGATGCCGTCGGCGGGAGTACTCGCGCCTTTGACCACAAGGAAGAGACGGACATCGCTCGCCAGCGGAAACTGCTGGATCTTGTTTCCAGACTTGATCGATATGCCAGGCCCCGATACCCCGCTCTCAGCTCGACCCATGAAGACTCCTCTTCGCAGTATCTGGGGATGAACGGACTCAATCCAACGGAGGATGAGAGAAAGAGCGTCCGCACGGCGGAGGGATTCGTTTGGCCGGATCTGATTCTCCGGGTCGGAACGCCAGAGATGCTGCTGCATGAGATACGTTATCGCCTTCCGCGCGGACCGAGGTACGGAGCCTCCATCCTTCAGGTTCGCCAGGTAATGATCAGCATCAGCACTCGATATACGGCGCTCGATTTCATGGGCGCCGAAAAAAGATTCTGCCGCATTGCGGAGGAAATCGGCGCGAGTGCGTAAATCACGGCCGGCGGGCGGGATTTTCCCCGGAGTTCTTCCGGCAATACGCCGGGCCTTCTCGATCCACTTCAAGGTTTCCTCTCTTAACGGAGGATCGGTGAGGTACGCCTCCGTGACGGAGTTTAAACCACTTAAGCCGAGGATATAAGCCAGTTCCAGGCTTCGGTTTGCCACACTACCGTCATCCGAATAGACCGGCTTGGCCAAGTTGTGCGTGCCCTTCAAACTTACTTTGGCTTTTTGTTCAGGCACAGGTTCGGTGGCGCACACGACGCCTATCAAGTAAGGAACTGGAGGACCATCGAAAACGTTGGAGTAGTCCTCAGTTCGGCCTCCGCACGTGGAGGAATACATGGCGTTGATGAGCTGATCTTGATAATAGACCGCCAGGCCGAAGGTGCGGCGGACAGCTTCATCTGTGAGGTCTTTTTCCCCTGTGGCGCCGGGGTAGACCTGTGTCCGAACATCGGCCGTCAGATCGAATCCTTCGGATCGAAAGCGTCCCATGTTTTTCAGCGCATAAGTCCGGGCGGCGATGGATTGGGCCGCGAGAGCCGCGAACTCCGGGTAGGAGTCGGGGCTGAACTCTGCAGGCACGACGCTCAGAAGATACTCCTCGAGAGCGAGCTGGTTGACAACCGTGATCCGGCCGGATTTGTTCAGGCTCAGCTCGAAGAATCCCCGGTAAGGCTTGCCGTCCAGTCGGAGCAGGTTCGTGATTGAGGTGGGAAAGAAGAGGAATCCCATTTTGTTTACCCGAAAGAGGCCCTCTGGTCCCCGCATTGCCAAGGTAAGCTCTCCGCCTCCAGCAGCAACATTTTTCTTCACGATGAGATAGTCGCGATATCCAAGCTGGCGGAGCGTATCGGCTGCGAACACCTTAGCTTCCTCGCGGGTGGCGAATTCTCCTACACGGACCTGATGCTTACCTATTTCCTGATTTTCATTCACGACCACCGGTGTAGAGGTCTTGTTAGCCAATTTCCTGCGTAGCGCTTCCGCCGCCTCGGGTTTGGAGAACGACGCAACCTGGATGCAGTATTTTGTCGCGGATTCTTTCGTCTCGCGCTCCACGCGCACCTGCACATCTCCCTCCACGGATTGTCGAGTGGCTTCGGGAATCTTTTCGAGTAGATAAAACTCACCTGAAGACGAGATTCGCACCTCGCGGGTGGATGTGTCCAATCCGATTCGTATTGGCGGGCTATCCGATAAATTGACTGCTGCTGGCAATGCAGTAGCAACTGGTTTTGAAGCAGGAGTCGGCTTGGTCTCTGGGTTGGTTTCCGGGCCGGGCGGAGCCGGCTGGGCCTTCGAAGCTGGAGCCTCCGAAGGAACGGTCGGGGTGCTGGGTGCGGTAGTGGAAGCCGCGCTGGTGGCTTTCGGCGGCTGCACCTTTGCATTGTGACCACATGCGGCCGCAAGCAGCATCAAAGCAATCAGACCCAGCACGCCCCTAGGAGATGGAGATACAAATGACGAATGACGAATGACGAATGACGAATGAAAATGGCTGTCAAGGTATTCGTCATTCATCATTCGTAATTCACGGCATCCAGCGGCAGTAATGTGTCTGTTCGCTCGTCCATGCGCGATGGTCAGCCAGAGGATCATTGGTGACTTTGTGGTGTGATGCTTGGATCTCCGACCTACTGATGCTCGTTATAGGAGAACACAAATTTGGCGCCGACGCGATCTGCCGGAAAGTTTTTCGGCAGTGGAGGAAACGGGTTGGATTCGATCACGGCGTTCAACGCTGCCAGATCCAGTGAACTGCTGCCGGACGAAGTGATGATTCTGGCGTCGGTAAAGCGGCCATCCCGGTCGATGTAGAAGATAACTGTTGTGCGTCCCTGCGAGTTGCGCAAGTTGGAGGGGATCATCCAGTTTCCTTTGACGCGCTCGATGATCGCGTGGGCGTATTCTCCCAGAGGAAATCCCTTCGTATCGAACAGGCCACTCCCCTCGGTACGAATCGCCTTCTGCTGATCCTCGAAGACCTTGGTCTCCGCCTGGGCCGGATTGGTGGGCTTCGCCGAGGAGGCTGTCAAAGGCGGAGGATTGATCCCATTTGGAATGGAGGTCGGCGCCGTGTTAGGAGAGGTCTCGGCTGTTTTCTTAATTGCCTTGTCGCCAGCCGGCTGCGCAGCTGGAAGATATACGGTTCCTTTGCCGGCGGCAGAATCCACGGCGGCAACCTGAGCTCCCGAACTGCTCCCTGCAGGCGCTTCTCCGCCGGGCTTGGCGAGCTCGTTCGCCTTAGCGGCAGCGGCTGCCTTCTCAGCGGCAACGTCAACCGGCTTGGGTTCCTGGGTGCCCGGCACGGGCCGAGATTTCGACGCAGACTCCGCAGCTTCCGAAGCTCCCTGTTTTTCATTTCCCCAGCGAACGCGAACTGGAGGAATTCCATTCCCGCTCTTGCTCCAGTCGTACAGGTACTTCCGGAGTGTTTCCGCCGAAGGCGTCACCATTTTGTTGTTGGAGGATTTTCCAAGGATGGCCACGGTTCTCCAGTTTGAGTCCTGTCCTCGCTGATTGGAACTGGGCGCAAAGATTGAAGTCAGCAGTGAAGGCTGCCGGAGCCAGCGGTTCAGTCCGGGCGATAAAAGCTCGGGATACTCGATGAGAAGCAGGACTGCGATGATATGAAGGGTGCAGCTCGCTATCCAGGCCGCAAAAAAACGCCTGGAAGGCGGGTGCTTCTCATACTGGGATATGGCAAAGTCAAACATGGACTTCAGCGCACCTGGCCGCGCCTAAAGTATAGGTAACAGGTCTAATGTCTGTCAAACTCAAGTGCCTGCGCCGCTTCGGCCTGGACAAGAATGCGCAAGGCGAGTTCAAGAGCCCTTCTGCCTTCCTCTCCGGTGCATTCCACGGGGCCTTCCCGGCGGGTTGCCTTCAGGAAAGCGCGAAGCTCTTCCTCGAGCGGCTCCTGCCGCGGCGGAGTGAGCCTGCGACTGACGACCTGGGGTGTTCCTGAAGGCCCCGGACTGCCCAGGCTGAAAACCGCGACGTCCTGTCTCGTGTAATCAAGGGAGATATATTCCGTGGGCTGGAACAATCTCAGCTTCCGTATCTTCTCCATAGAAACACGGCTGGCGGTAACGTTCGCGACACAACCATCGGCGAATTGGATCCGAGCATTGGCAATATCAATTCTCTTGGTCAGAATAGCAATGCCGACTGCGTTGATCTGGGCCACAGGTGAGCCTACGAGAAGTGAGATGATGTCGAGATCGTGAATCATCAGGTCAAGAACAACATCGATATCGAGGCTGCGCGGAGCATAAAGTCCCATGCGATGGGTCTCGAAGAAGCGCGGCCGCCGGACGATCTCACGCAGGGCCTTCACCGCCGGGTTGAAGCGCTCGCTGTGTCCCACCTGCAGCGTACGCCCGCTCTTCCAGGCCGCGAGAATCAGCCTATCCGCGGCCTCGAGCGAGTGGCCTATCGGTTTCTCCACGAGCACATTGACGCCCTGCTCCAGAAACTGTTCCCCTATTTCCGCATGCAGCACAGTCGGCGTTGCAATACTGACTGCGTCCACTCTGCCGATGAGGTCCCGATAATCGGTGTAAGCCTTGGTGGAAAGCGGGCGCGCAATTTCCTCAGCACGGCCGGGACGGGTATCCACGACGCCCACGAGTTCGACGCCCGGCATGGTGGCGTAGACCCTGGCATGATGCTGACCCAGAGCACCAACTCCGATAACTCCAACCCTGACCGTGCTCACAGCCCTATGCTTTCTCTGTAGGTTTCCCGCAGCCTTCTACTCGAGTGGAGGCAATCCAACCACGGCAATGTCATTTCGGTCGGCGAGCTCCAAGAATTTCTGCTTGTCGAGAATCAGCGTGCGATGGGCGTCAAGAATCAACGCGGTTGCTCCCGCGGCGACCATATTCTCGATCGTGGGAACGCCGACGACGGGCACGTCGAAGCGCATGTCCTGCTTGGGCTTGCTTACCTTCACGACCGTCAGCTTTTTTTGGTTGGCAAGCTCGCCGGCGCGCCGGATTACTGCGTCGGTGCCCTCCATCGCTTCGACCGCCACGATCGCCCGGTCGCGCACCACGATGGTCTGCCCGATGTCCATGGCGGCTATGCGATGCGCTATCGGACGGCCATAATCGACGTCGGACTTCTCGTGGTCGCTCAGCCCGCGCCGCGTCATGGCTCCCTCGACCGCCATGTGTGGCTTCAGCAGCGCCGTGGAATCCACCAGGGAGATGCCGGATTCCTGCAGCACCCTGGCGACTGCGCCGATGATCGAGTCGGTGTTCTTCTGCCTCACGCTCGCAAGCATTCGGAACATCGTGAGATCCGGCAGAGAAGAGCTGAAGATCTGGATGTGCTTGACCTGCCCGGCCATGATAGCTTGGCGCACACCCGCCTGCTTGAACAACTTGATCAGCTTGCCGAGCTGGCCGAGACCAAGCCAGTGAACGGGATACCCGAAAGACTCTATCTCGGGAAAGGTTTCTTCCTTTATTGCCGCAACGACTACGTCGATGCCCTGCGCGCGCGCAGACTGCAGAATCATGAAAGGAAACTTGCCGTTGCCTGCGATCAGCCCGTATTTGTCCAATCCGTTACTCATATCCCCTTACGTATCGCTGACCCAGGTGGCTTATAAAAGCCACTTTGCGACAGTTTACGATTTACGATTGACGATTGACGATTGAAAAATGGGCGGTGTTTTTAAATCGTCAATCGTCAGTCCTTTAGCGGATGAAGCCGTGTTCCGATGTTTCAATGAACTGAATGAGAGTCGCGACTTCCGGTGCCTTCCATTCTTTTTCACGAACCTGTTTCAAAGCCTCGCTGGTGTTCAAATTGGAGCGGAACAGAATCCGGTAGATCCGCTTCAGTTCCTCAATGGAACTCTCGGGAATTCCCCTTCGCTGAAGCCCTATCGTGTTGATGCCGTAGATTTTCGCCTGATTGCGATCGCCTACAGTCTTAACATACGGAAGGGCATCCCGAGTCACGACGGAGAATCCCCCAATGAAAGCGTGGGGACCGACGCGACAGAACTGAATGACCGCCGAGAACGCGCCGACGGTGGCACAATCGGCGACGGTGACGTGCCCCGCCAAAGTGGCCGCGTTCGCCATGATGATGTCACTGCCCATGTGCGCATCGTGCGCCACATGGCTGTACGCCATGAATAAGTTGTTGTTCCCGATTGTGGTGATTCGTCCTCCGCCTGCTGTGCCGCGGTTCAGCGTCGAAAATTCCCGGAAAATGTTCCCGTTTCCTATCTGCAGGTAAGTTACTTCTCCTTTGTACTTGAGATCTTGCGGATCGGTGCCCGCCGAGACGTGGCTGTAAAAGTGACACCTTTCGCCGATAGTTGTCCACGCCTGCACGGTGACGTGTGAATCGAGAGTCGTGTCGGCCCCGATTTTGACACTGGGACCAATGATGCAAAATGGACCTATGGTGACGCCGGAGCCGATCTCGGCGGATGGGTCGATGATGGCTGTGGGATGAATGTTCATTTCCGTGACGTTATTAAAAAGGGGCTGCTCTATTTCATCTCGGCCAGAATTGGCGATTTGCGATTGACGATTTAAAAGCCCCACAGGCTTTTAAATCGTCGATGGTCAATCCTCAATCGTCAATTGAGAGCGTCAGGGCGGTCGATCATTGTGCAGGAAAGCTCTGCTTCGACCGCCAGCTTGTCGTTTACCACAGCTTCACCCCTCATTTTGTAGAATCGCCCGCGCTCCTTGATAAGGGTCACGGCGAGTCGAAGCTGGTCTCCGGGAAAGACGGGTTGGCGAAAACGGCAGTGATCGATGCCGGAGAAATAGGCAAGCTTTGTATCTTTGTTGGCCCTTACTGAGAAAAGGAGAATTACTCCAACCTGAGCCAGCGCCTCCACCAGCAAGACTCCCGGCATTACCGGGTGGTCGGGGAAGTGTCCCTGAAAGAATGATTCGTTATAGGTGACGTTCTTGAGCCCGACAATCCGGCCGGCGGTCCCATCAAACTCGACGATGCGATCCACCAGGAGGAAAGGGTATCGATGAGGCAACACCTTAAGGATATCCTGAATGTCGCTGATCTTCAGATTCGGGCGGCTTTCCATAGCTTCCTCGGAAAGTGTCTGGTGGAGCACACAAAAAAGGGGATGGCCCGTGACGCCATCCCCCGAAATCGGAACCAAAAAAGTTATGGCTTCTTTGCCGGGACTGCGGGAGCCTTCAGGGCGCCGGGCGGATAAGCCGCGTTGTAACCCTTGATCACTTCATCGGTGATAATCAGTGACGAATCCACCCAGGCGTCGCGGGAGGAGTTGAGGTATACAACCGCGCTCAAGCCCTTCTCCTTTGCGATCCTCTCAATCACAGGAAGCATTTTTCGTCCGACGTAATTGGTGGCTTTCATCCGCAGGCTGTCGATCTGCTTCTGGGTGTCCTGCTGGAAGCGCTGTAGGCTTGTGTCTGTGGTTTCGATCTGCTCCTCGAGATCGGCGCGCGCCTCGTCGGTCAGTTTGGGGCCCTGTACCTCGAGTTGGTTCTTGAGCGCGTCGCTCGTTTTTTTCAGCGCTCCGAGCTCAGAGTTCTTCTTATCCACGAACTTCTGAACCTCGCCGAACTGTATCTTTCCCTCTTCGCAGTTGAAAATGGCCTGTTCCAGATTCAGCCAGGCTACCTTGGCGGGGCCAATGACGGCGGGTTGAGCCGGCGCTGCCGGTTGTGCGGCAGCTTGAGCAGGTGCTGTCGGCTGCGTGGCAGGGGGATTCTGCGCCAGGCCGAACATGGTCACCAACATGGCGCCAAACAAGAGGCTGGGAATTAATCGACTCATCGAGTTAATCTCCTTTGATCTTTTGAGTTCAGGGCCGACACGCTGTGGCCCGTATTGATTCCATCGAATCGCTCAGGACCTATGATGACAGATCTGCGAAATCATTAAATCTACTATACTTTGCGACAATAGGCAAAAAGGAATTAGAAGCTGCGACCAATTGTGAACTTAATATCGTGGCGGGGCTCGCGCAAGGGAACGGGGACCGTACCTAGGTGAACGGTGCCATGGTAAGTCTGCGGATTATAAGCAAAGATCAGGCGAAACGGTGCGCTCACCACCGGGAGCAGGAACTGTATTTCCACTCCAGTCGAGCCACGGATCACGTCGTTCGTGGAACCGATCATGTCTATCGTGCTGTTGCCAAAACTCTTGATCGTTTCTCTATTTGTGACACGGGATAGTCCTACGTCATAGAAGGCCGACACAGATAGGGGGCCGGCGATCGGGATGCGGTACTCTCCGTTGAAGATCGCCATGGTATCGCCCCCGATGGAAATGAATGTCCGGTCGATGCGGGGCAGTCCGGTTCTTAGGTCGACAAGCGGCTTGCCGTTGCTATCAAATTGTGCAGTCGAGGAGATCGCCAAAGGGCTGATCGATCTAATGTCGAATCCGCGAATTGTAGTCTCACCGCCGATGAAGAAGCGGTCGAAGAAGGGGACGGCCGTGTTGCCGCCGTAAGCCTGAATATATTCCCCAAGGAATCGGAAGCCAATGGTGTTTCGCCCATGGCTGATCCACTTGTCGGGGAAAAAGTGCCGGTATTCGATCGCGGGCTTGAGCATATTGAAATCTCCGCCGAGAACACCCCCCGATACCGCGACCGACAGACTCATGCTCGAACCGCGCGTAGGATTGAAGAAGCTGTTCGTTGAATTGTAGGACAGCATGGGAGTGAATTCCGAGCGGATGATCCCGTTCAGGGCAGCCTGTGGATTGCCTTTCGGTGCGAACCCGACAATCTGGCCCAATGCGTAAGGCTCGAATCCGGCAGCGATGTTTCCGATTCCGATCTTCTGATAGGAGAAGCTGCCGCCAAGCGTCCAGAACGTAAAGCCGAGGCGACGGCTCAGTGTCAGGGTCGCACCCGTGGTGCGCTGCGTGAACAACTCGGTGGGCGTGCCGCTGGTAATGTTCGTTATACCAAACATACTGTAGGAGTCGTAGCGATAGCGGGTGTTGAAGAGAGAAATCCCCATACTCCAGCGCGTGTCCAGCAGGTACGGTTCAGTGAATGACAAGATGTAGCTCGTGGTGCGTGTCCCGCCCGTCAAGCTCAACTCGAGGGTCTCTCCCCGCCCCATAAAGTTGTTGGTCGTGTAATTCACGCCCAGAAAGCTGCCGGAGATGCCGCTAACCCCACCTGTCAGACCAATGGACTGCTGGCTCTTTTCTTTGACCTTGATATTAACCTCCACCGTTTTGGTCTTGTCGTCCGGCTTCACTTCATAGTCTTTTTCCTCGATCTTGTCGAAGAAGCCAAGCTGGTTCAGGCGCAGAACAGAGACGTCCAGTGCTTGCTGACTGAAGATCTTTCCTTCCTCCAGGGCACACTCGCGCCGCATGACCTTGTCGCGCGTCTTGGTGTTTCCCACGAAGGTTATGCGGTGGACGTAGAACTGCGCGTCAGGCTCGAATTTGAGGCTCAGATCCATCGTTTTGGCCTTCGGGTCGAAGCTCTGCTCGGGAATGTAAGACCAATTGATGTACCCGAAGTTTCCGTAAATCTTCTTAATCTTCTCGAGGGTGTCCTTGACAGCCTTGAAGTTGACTACATCGCCCGTGTTCAAGCCGAACAACCTCTGGAGGGCCTCGCACTTCAACATGCCGCAGTTGGAGATCTCGAACTTGCCCAGGCGGTACTGGTCGCCGGCGTCTATCGGAATCTCGATGTAAAACTGCTGTTTGGTTTTCCGGAACATGACAATCATGCCGCGCGGACCTTCGAATATGCGCGTCACGGGCTCGCCCACCTGTACCTGCATGTAGCCGTGCTCTTTGTAGTAGGTCACCAGGTTCATTTGAATGTCGGCGTCCAGCTTGGCCGGGTGGAACTTGTCGGTGCCTTTGAAGATCGTGAAAAGACCCCGTTCCTTGTCGAGCTTCAGCGCTTTCTTCAAGTCCACATCGCCGAACACCTTGTTGCCGACGAAACGGATCTGGCCGATGCGGACTTTTGGTCCCTCGTCCATGACAAAGCGCACGCGGACGCTGGAGGGAGGAATGTTTTCAATTTCGGTGTGAACTGTACCTAGCGGCTTGCCGTTCTGCTGCATGAGATCAACCAGCGCCCGCTCCGCCGCCCGGATTTTCGCGGGGTCATACTGGCTGTCAACGGTGAGACCGACCTTCTTTTCTTTGAAATGGTCGAGAATATTGGACTCGGTAAAGGATTTATTGCCGCTATACTCAATGGATCGGATCAGCGGCTTTTCTTTAACTACGAACGTAACGAGCTTACCGGTGTCCCCGTCTCTTTCCTCGATCTCGATATTTTCGAAAAAGTTGGCCTTGTAGAGGGCTCGCAGGTCCAGTTCCAGACGCCCTTCATCGTAAAGATCGCCGGGCTTGGACAGAATGTAAAAACGAATCGTGTCTTCAGGGATGCGTCGGTTGCCGCGAATGTCGATTCGTTCGATCGTCGGTCTCTCGGCCTGTTGGGCCAGGGCTGCGGAGCCTAAACACAGGAATCCAAAGAAACATAAGATTCCCAGCTTTGCCAGTCTGAACATTAATCCTCCAACTAGCTGGCTGCCGCAAAGAGAAAACTGGCTCTGACCCCTTTTCGCAGCATGACCGTTAAGGCAAAGGGCATATGTTAGATGAAAGAAGGGGTGAAATCCAGCATGAGATCCACGTCACTTATAGACTGCAAAGGGTCTCCGGAGGTTGCATTTTTTTGTGGGCGGGCAAAGCCAACTATGCGCTTAGTCTCACTCCGTTATCTGTGGGCTCTCCGGTCGGCACATAGTAGAGATTGTCGTTGTGCAGATAAATCTCCAGAGAGACATCCGGCTTGAACCGATTCTGAATGATGGCTTCAGAAAGCGGATCCTCGATGTATCTCTGGATCGCCCGTCGCAGAGGTCGTGCTCCATAAGAGCGGTCATGACAAGTCCTCTCGACGACCCATTTCCGAACCTCCGGACGCAGTGCGATGGCGATCTTCTTCTGCTTCATCACTTCGTTCACCTGGCCAATGAGCAGTTCCACGATCTTCTCAAGATCCTCGTCGGTAAGGGATTCGAACAGGATTATTTCGTCAAGGCGGTTTAAGAACTCGGGGTTGAAGACACGCTTGACCTCCCCTTGGATTAGTTCTTCCGTCTTCTTGGTGTCGGCCTCATTCGTCGTGCGGAAGCCCATGTGGCCCCGCTTCTCGAGGAAACGAGCGCCGATGTTGGAGGTCATGATGATGATCGTGTTCTTGAAGTCGATCGTGTTTCCCAGGGAATCCGTGAGTTGCCCGTCTTCGAAAACCTGCAGCAGGATGTTGTACACATCCGGATGGGCCTTCTCGATTTCGTCAAGCAGCAGGACGGAGTAGGGATTGCGCTTCACCTTCTCAGTGAGCTGACCCCCCTCTTCGTGGCCGACATAGCCCGGCGGCGAACCGATCAGCTTGGATACGGAGTGCTTTTCCATATACTCCGACATGTCAAGACGGATCAGGGCTGTCTCGCTGCCGAACAGGAAGGCGGCCAGGCATTTAGCCATTTCGGTTTTGCCCACGCCCGTCGGCCCGAGGAAGAGGAAAGACCCAACTGGCCGCTTCGGAGATTTGAGTCCCGCGCGGGACCGTCGAATTGCCTTGCTCAGAGCACCGATGGCCTTTTCCTGGCTGATGACTCGCTTGTGAAGCTCCTCTTCCATGCGGAGCAGTTTGGACATTTCCTCTTCATGGAGAGAGGACATCGGAATGCCGGTCCACTTGGCGATCACTTCCTCGATGTCTTCGCGTGTCACCTTCAGCGGAACGGTGGTCTTCAGCTTCCAGCGCTCCTTGATGATCTGCAGGTTCTCCTGTTCGAGGTCTTCTTCGAGCCTGTATCGGGCGGCCTTCTCGAATTCCTGCGCGGAAATCGCACTCTCAATCCTGCCGTCGATGACACGGATCCGCCGCTGGATGTTGATCATTTCCTCCGGAATGGCGGTTGCCCGCAGTTTCACCCTGGCCCCGGCTTCGTCGATCAAATCGATGGCCTTGTCCGGGAGGAAGCGGTCGGAGATGTAGCGGTTCGAGAGATACACGGATGCTTCCAGAGCTTCGTCCGTGTACTTGAGCTGATGGAAGTTTTCGTATTTTTCCTTAATGCCATGAAGGATGGTGATGCTTTCCCGTTCCGACGGCGGCACGACCTTGATGGCCTGGAACCGCCGCTCCAGCGAGCGATCCTTCTCAATGGACCGCCGATACTCGTAAGGCGTTGTTGAACCGACGCACTGGATCTCACCGCGGGATAGGGCCGGCTTTAGAATATTAGCCGCGTCGAGCGATCCTTCTGCCGAACCGGCTCCTACCAGCGTGTGCAGCTCATCGATGAAGACGATCAGGTTCCGGTTCTCAACCAATTCCTTCATGATCGTCTTCAGGCGTTCTTCGAACTGCCCGCGATACTTGGTTCCGGCAACGATCAGCGAGATGTCGAGGGCGAGTATCTTCCTGTCTAGCAACTGGGGGGGCACCCTGCCGCTCACAATCCTTTGCGCGAGGCCTTCGACGATCGCGGTCTTGCCCACGCCGGGTTCGCCGATCAGCACGGGATTATTCTTAGTCCTGCGGCAGAGGATCTGGATCATTCTCTCGATTTCGTTGTCGCGCCCGATCAAGGGATCGAGGGCGTCATTGAGCGCCGCTTCGGTCAAGTCCCGGGAGAATTCGACCAGGCTGAGGGGCTCCTTGGAGCGGTTCTGTGGGTGCTTTTCAGCGGATCCACGGCCCAACTCCTCTCGAATCATGCCGATCCGAAGCCCGCGCTCCCTGAGAATCTCCGCTGCCACCGACTTCTCCTCGCGGAGCAATCCGAGAAGCATATGCTCGGTCCCGATGTGCTTATGCGAGAGGCGTTCCGATTCCTCGGCCGCGGCATTCAGAGCGCGCTTGCTCTCGTCGGAAAAAGGCAAATCCACGGAGGTGGAGACCTTTTCACGCACAACTGTGCGTCCCTCTATTTCCTTACGAATGCTGTCGATCGAGGCGTTCGCCTTTGGGAAAAAACGATTGGTGAGATTCTTATCTTCACGAATCAAACCTAGCAGCAGGTGCTCTGTCTCGATGAGGGGACTGCCGAATTGGCTGGCTTCGTAACGGGCGAAAAAAATCACCCGGCGGGCTTTCTCCGTGTATTTTTCGAACATAGGGTAGCGCTCAGGCTTTAGGTTGTTAGCCTTTATTATAAGGACAGACAGAAAAGTGTGTAAAGGTCAAAAGCCCCAATCTTGAAGCTATACATGACGAATGACAAATTCTCTGCGGGTGTTTTTATTCGTCATTTTATTGTGCGGAGTGGAGTCGGCCGTTCTGCAGTTTATATCTGCGTGAGCAGATCTGCGCCAATTTTTCGTTGTGTGTAACGAGGATCGAGGTGAGCCCATGCTTTTCGTGCAGCGACCGGAACAGCTTGCTTATGACCTCGCCGGTCTGCGCGTCGAGGTTGCCGGTTGGCTCGTCGGCCAGCAGGAGGCGCGGTCTGCCCACGAGGGCGCGTGCCAAGGCAACCCTCTGCTGCTCCCCTCCTGATAACTCTCCGGGGCGGTGATGGCCCCGTTCCTCCAAGCCCACGTCGACGAGCAGCTCGCGCGCCGCGGCGCAGGCGCTTGACTGAGATTCGCCGCGCAACAGCAAAGGCATCATTATGTTCTCCGATGCCGTGAACTCCGGCAGCAGGTGATGGAACTGAAAGACGAAGCCAATCGTCTTGTTCCGGAAACCGCAGAGTTCCAGGTGGTTCAGTTGTGCAAGTTCCATGTCCAGGATGCGGATCGAACCTCGATCCGGACGATCCATCCCGCCGATCAAGTGCAGGAGGGTGCTCTTACCGGACCCGGACACACCGGTTACAGCTGTCATCTCTCCTTCTTCCATGCTGAACGAGAGATTAACCAGCACCTCCAGGCGCTGGTTCCCCGAAAAATAGCCCTTGCAGAGCTCCTGCACGAGGAGGATTTCACTCATAGCGCAGGACCTCCACGGGATCGAGACGGGCCGCATTTCTGGCGGGGTAAAGCGTTGCGAGGAAGCTGATCAGCAGCGCCGTACTCGTGACGAGAACGACATCCCAGATCTTCACGTGGAAGGGTACGTAGGGGATGCTGTAGATTTCGGCCTGCAACCTGATGAGCTTGTAAGTGTTCAGCACCCACGACGCACTTATACCAAGGATGCTTCCGATGACCGTTCCGATGATCCCTATAACCAGTCCCTGAAGCATAAAGACCCTGAGGATGATCTTGGAGGTCGCACCCATGGCCGTAAGGATTGCGATATCCCGCTGCTTCTCGAGGACCATCATGATGAGAGTCGTGACGATGTTGAGCGATGCGACGAACACGATCAGGCCAATGGTTAAAAACAGCGCCAGTTTTTCCAGTTTCAGCGCAGAGAACAGCGGTTTGTTCAGATCGATCCAGGTAGTCGTAATGAACCCTGGCCCTGCCGCGGCCCGTATCGCGTCCGCGATGGCTTCGACCCCTTCCAGGTCATCTGTCTTGTATTGAAAGACAGAGCACGATCCGGGAGGGAATGACAACAAGCGACGCGCCGAGTCCATGGAGACGTAGGCCCAAGTCAAATCGAAGTCCCACAGCCCGGATTCAAAGATGGCCCCCACTCGGAAGGTTTTTTCCGACGCCGTCATTCCGAAGGGCGTCAACCTTCCCTTGGGAAAGAAGACTCTGAGGGTATCTCCGATTTTCACCCCCATCGCCCGTGCCATTTCTTTGCCGATGATGATGTTGTCGGGAGGCGGAGGAAGGTCGGGATTCGACGCGACCTCACGTTCCTCCAAAGCGTGCGGATCCCCTTCGACGATGTGGGAGAAGAAATCCGAGACTTCCCTTTCCTGACGCGGATCAATACCTTTCAGCATGGCGCCCTGGTTCCGGGTGCTGCTGGCGACAAACACCTGATTGAGAATTGCCGGAGCGGTGCCGATTACGCGAGGCACATGGCTTGTGCGCCGCTGCAACTCCTGGTAGTCCAGAAGCGGCGTGTCGTCCAGCCGCAGCAGGTTGATTTGTGAGGTGGCCACCAGGATCTTGGCTTGGATGACTTCCTTGAACCCTGTCGACAGCGCAAGCGCGATTACCAACGCCATTACACCCGCAGTGATCCCGAGCACGGAGATTACCGAGATCACCGAGACCATAGTCTGCTTGCGTTTGGCCCGGAGGTAGCGGAGAGCTACGAAGAGTTCGAATCTCATACCTGCCATGATTTGCACGGGTCAAAAACGGCCACGAATTGCACGAATACACGAAATAAGAAGATGGGGTTTTTTCGTGCAATTGGTGAAATTCGTGGCTTCTTTTTTTGTCTTAATCCCCGGAGGGCTCCTCCAGAGTCTCGAGCGCGATATCAGTTTCCGGTCTTAGCAGCGGGAAGAGTATTACATCCCGGATTGAACGGGAGTTGGTCAAAACCATCGTCAGCCGATCAATCCCGATTCCTTCTCCTGCGGTGGGAGGCATACCGTAGCTGAGGGCACGAACATAATCTATGTCCATCACGTGCGCTTCTTCATCGCCACGACCTCGAGCCAGCACCTGTTCTTCGAACCTGGCGCGCTGCTCCGCCGGGTCATTCAACTCCGAATAGGCGTTGGCGATCTCCATGCCTGCGATATACAGCTCGAAACGTTCCACGGTCTCGGGATCATCCGGTTTGGTTTTCGAGAGAGGTGAAACTTCGGTGGGGTAGTCATAAATGATGGTCGGTTGGATCAGGTAAGGTTCCGCCACCGTCTCGAAGACCGTTGCCAGGAGCATTCCCCGATCATCCGGAAGCTCAACGGTCGCATTCAAGGAGCGGGCCATCTCGCGGAGCCTCGCTACCGACTTGAGGTCCTCCTCCGGCGGTTTCGGCAGAAGCTCCGGCCAAAAGCGAAGAATCGCCTCCTTCATGGTGTAGCGCTGCCAGTTGTTAAAGTCCAGAACGTGTTCTTGGAACGGAACCTGACGCGAGCCGGTAACCGTCTCGGCGACATGGGTGAGCATCCGCTCGGTCAATTCCATCAAGTCCCGATAATCGCTGTAGGCCTGGTAGAACTCCAGCATCGTGAACTCGGGATTGTGCTGCGTAGAGATCCCTTCGTTTCTGAAGATGCGGCTCATCTCGTAGACACGGGGAATTCCTCCTACGATCAGGCGCTTCAAGTGGAGCTCCAGGGCGATGCGAAGGTAAAGCTCAACGTTGAGGGCATTGTGATGCGTTCGGAACGGCCGGGCGAGAGCTCCACCGGCAAGCGGCTGAAGAACCGGCGTTTCCACCTCGAGATAACCGCGCGCATCGAGAAAATTGCGAATTTCCCGCACGATCTTGCTGCGCCTGACAAAAACCGCGCGTACTTCCGGGTTGACGATCAGGTCGACATAACGCTGCCGAAAGCGCGTCTCGACGTCGGTCAGACCATGCCATTTCTCGGGCAGAGGAAGAAGATTTTTGGACAGATGACGGATCTTGGCCGCCGCCACGGTGAGTTCGTTGGTCCGGGTGCGGAAGAGTGTGCCCTCGGCCCCGACGATGTCACCCAGGTCAAAAAGCTGAAACAGTTCGAAGGCTTCGGGTCCCACGCTGTCGCGACGGACGTACACCTGAATCCGCTGTTCGCCGTCCGAGAGATCCATGAAGCCCGCCTTTCCGTGCGGGCGAAGGGACATGATGCGGCCGCAGACCCGAATTGCCGGCTTTATCCCTTCCAGTTCCGGACCGCTCACCGGGTCATAACTAGCGCGGATTTCGCCGATGCTATGCGTGTAGTCAAACTTGCGCGGATATGGATCGTAACCCAGGCGCTTCAGCTCCGCCAGCTTGAACCTGCGCTGTGCGAGAAGATTAGTCCTGTCTTCCATTACTCGTTTGCCTTTTCGTTTGCCAGCTTGAGATCCTTCTTGATGCTATCGAGGATTCCGTTTACGAACTGAGCCGATTCATAAGTCGAGAATTTTTTGGCGATCTCGAGAGCCTCGTTGATGACGACGGTTTCCGGCGTCTTACTGTCGGACAGGAATTCGAAAACGGCCAACCTCAGAATGTTCCTGTCTACCGCGGCCATGCGGCTGAGCCGCCAATTCTTCGTGTGCTGCTGGATCGTTTTGTCGATCTCCTTCAGATGCGTGACACTCCCTTCGAAAAGCTGGTTGGCAAACTCCTGCACCTTTTGGGGATGCTCGTTCATTTCCCAGAAGGTTTCGAGGATTTCTTCCTTGGGGTGCTTCCCAACATCAAACTCGTACAGCATCTGAAGCGCACATTCGCGCGCGACTCTTCGAAGTCCCATGACTTATTGATATTCAGCAAATATAGTGACAGCGAGGGTCGTAGTGGCACGGCCCGCCGTGCCACTATGCTTAATGTGAGACTGTGTTCCTATGTTCTGCAATTCTCAATAGATTCAAAAGGAGTTGCGTTGAGATAGACAGCCTCGGAGCGCCGGGAGATCAGAGCTGCTTTATGACCTGGATCATTTCGATCGCAGCCAAGGCCGCTTCGAAGCCTTTGTTGCCGGTCTTGAGCCCGGCCCGGTCGATCGCCTGTTCCATGGTGTTACACGTCAGAACGCCGTAAATCACCGGGATACTTGCTTCCGCCGCCACAGCTCCGATTTCCTTTGTCACTGCCGCGGAAATATGATCGAAATGCGGAGTTTCTCCCCGCAGCAAAGCGCCCAGACAGATGACTGCATCGTGCTTCCCCGATAGGGCTGTCCTCTTCGCTACGGCCGGGATTTCGAACGAACCCGGAACCCAGATGATGGTGATATCGTCCGGATCTGCGCCATGCCGTTCCAGGGCGTCCAGAGCGCCCGCCAGCAACCGATCGCTGATGAAGGAATTGAACCGGCTGACAACAATCGCAAAACGACTACCTGTAGCATCTAACTTTCCCTGGATTGTCCTGGCCATTTCTCTCCCCTCCCAAGGGCAACAATTCTGCAAGAGTAACCCCACGTTTACAAGCCTAATCCTTTGATGCGCGTATCCTGTCAGTCACAAGCTGAAAATGTGGAATCTCGCGGATTTTGGATTGCATTTCCTCTGTGTCCCTTCGGGATCCTTCGCTTTCTTTTGCCGATTCCAGGCTAACGCCGGGGCTATTCTCTGGCTTCCTCCGCCTCCGGCGCCTGAAAGCCCAGGGGCGCCAGCAAGTAGGCGTGGGTGGGTTTGGCGAACCCGAATCGGACAATGATGAGCCACGAGTTTCGAAGGGACGACGGAAAGCCAGCAGGTTTGGTTCGACTCGAACTCGTAGGAGAGGGAGAATTGTCTGTTGGCTGGATCCCCTTTCAGAGGGCCGGATATCCCCCAAAAAGCTGAAGTCAAAAGAGAAGTCCAGCAATTCCAATCACGAGCAATCCTTATTCGTTGATATCGAGGATTTGTTCAAGTTCCGCTATGATCGCGAGCGCAGCCTTGGCCTTTGGTGACGTAATCTCGCAAGTCTCTTGAACGTGCTGTCTTAGTCGATCCAATGCAGCGCGGGCTTGCGCGTCTGTTGTGCTTTCCTGAAATGCCTTAGAAACTGCCTCCAGAAGACCGTTTTGATACCGCACAACGGTACATCGTTGAGTTTTGCCATATACGCGTCCATGAGACCGGTCCGGGCGAGTCTCCCGAAGTTGTTCCCACCATCGTATCGTGGCTTATCGGCAATCTGGTCGGCCTTCGATGGATATGGTGAAATCCCCTTGGGAATATCGATTCCGCTATCATGACTCGTTTCACGAACGTGCTGCCAATGGCAATTGCGGTATTCTGCAGCGTATCTTGCTGATTCGATGAACGGCTCAAACAAGATGGGGGAACCGCTAATAACGCTGCTCAATACCCAGGGGACTACAACAATCAGGTCTTGCAGTGCGCAAGCTGCGGCCGTCGCTTGGAACCGGAGACTCGGCTCGGATTCCTTGGCGAGAAGGTACCAGCCTTTCAGCTGCAGCGAGAAAGAACTCCTCAACGATCTCTGCGCCGAAATATCGTCGTCGAAAGTGATAGGAGATCACTGCGCCCGGACAAAGACCTCCAAAAGGTTCCCAAACCACGTCGCCCTCATCTGTGGAAGCTCGAATGATCAGTTCGATGAAACGAAGGGGTTTCTGACTACCGTGGAGGCTTCGGAATTTGTATCTCATCCCATTCCGAGTTCCCTGGATCCGTTCAGCACCGCTGACTTGAGGTTCACGCCACACATTTGTCACTCCCACATTGCATTCGAACTTAGCGCGAAGTTTGGTCCACTCTTCACCGCTGATCGGCTTTCTCCCGCCGATGCTGAAGTACGGTCGGCCTTCCAATTTGCCATGCTTGTTCGCGTATTCGACCAGTTTTACGAAGGCTTCTGCCGGTGGATAGTACCAAAGGTGATCCGCTGTCAGGTACTTTCGGGTTGCCGCATTTAGAACGCCGCATGCTTCGTTTGCGAATCTGAACGGCAGTCCCGTGCGCTTCCATTCGTGGCGCAACCAGTTCTGCATTGAGAGGTTCCTGCCGTCGCACCTGAAGGTGGCTGCTTTGACGTAGTGGACGCAGACTTCGGTGACCACCGGAAACTTACGAAGGGTCTGGGTGTTCACATTTCCTGCGACATGGCTCATTCCTTTGTCCCAAATGTTGCAGCATCTGTATTCCCAGCCGCTGGCTAGGAGTAAAGGGTGCACAGTGGCCCATCCGAGTTCCGTATTCCAGAACCAGAGGGTGGTTTGAGGCGTCGCGTACTGAGTCCATGCTTCGATATGGGGTTTATACCAATTGACGAGCAACTCAGCTTTGTGTTCGTCACCCGGAAAACCGTCGATCCCGTAAGGGCCGTCTGAAATTATGCACGTCGGTGCCTGCCAATTGGAATATAGGTTCTCGGCACGATCAAAATGGATGGCCACTTGGTCACGATTATATACCTCGCCTCGAACTGGAGTCGAGAGAGAGCCTCTCCGCAAATCTCCGAAGAGACGTTTCTGAGATTCGCTTGCCGCCGTACTCATGGGCTACCTACCCCCGATTTCGCCGGTATTGAGGTACGCTAAGCTCAGCGACCTAAATCTGCTCGCAACGTACGCGCTCAAGACGAGCAAAGTTCCGCTACTGACTATTTCTATCTCGGGAGCTATTGAGGCGCAAGCGGAAAAGCATCTGAACCTAACAACAGTGTCCATATCTGGGTCGCCTTTGCTCAGCCACTAGGGCTGGCCTCAAGGACGCTGGTGAGCCAGCAGGTCCTCGGAATTTATCATCCGACAAGACAGCATGATGGATTACACTGCGCTCGGTCACTGAGGGGTTATAGGCACTCCTTGCATCAACTTAGTCCGAACTATGAGGGGCTTTCACAAACACGAGCAAAATTGAAAGCCTGCACGAGAGCTAACGCCTTGAATCCACACAATAGCGTTAACCATTGACTGTTAATCCCGGTCAGGAATTGAACCTAGAATCCGTATTCCCCGCGGACCACGCTGATTCAATCCCATCGAAGTTCCCGAAAAAAAATAATTACCTATCGTTGCTGCCCCAGCACATCTAACTGCCGACCTGCAATTTGAGCCAGTTTTTTCCCGAGCGACCTTCTTGACTCTCAGCTTTCTTCACCTCTTCAGTTCGTCGGGCAGGGGATAAAGGAGGGATGTCAAGATAATACAATAAGGATTCCCCCAAGGAGCGGCGCGTCTAGCTTTGCGTGATTCAATGCGCCACAGGAGGTCCTGGCTCGAATCCCAAGCTGGCCGGCATGATGCTCTCGAACTGTGGAAACCGGCTGCTTCTCTCAGAGGGTCCGGGCGCAGCGGAAACCTGAGACCATCCAGCGCTCGTGTGGGTGAAAGAAATTCCGGTAGGTGGCGCGAATGTGACCTCGAGGTGTGGCAAATGACCCCCCGCGCAAGACCTTCTGCCCGACCATCCACTTGTCGTTGTACTCCTCAAAGTCCGACGTCTGTACCACGTAATCCTCAATCTCCAGCGGTTCCACGATCTCCATAGTCTGTGCGCGCACGGCTTGATACGCTCTTGCGATCTTCTCGACCGTTGTGACCATCATTCACCTCGCAACGTGAGTCTTCGTGCCCTTTGTGTCATCGTGTTGTCTTTTGAAAGCACGACACGCTGACGCAAAGCTTACAAAGAATCACAAAGAAGCTCAAAAAAGTCGTGCATGGTACGACCGCTCGGGTAGACAGGCTTTCCAAGCCTGCAAGACAGATCCGCAGGTGAGAGGTTATCGACCAGAATGCCGTCCGCCCGGGAGACTGCCTCGTTTGGAATGATCACGAAATCCCCCAGGGTTCGGCCCTGCAAAGCCCCCAGGAAGTCCTGACCGCCCAGCAATCCGGCCACGGTAATGCTCTTTCCCATGAACTGGTTCTCAATTTCGCAGACCTCCAGGCGCGAGCCGAACCTTTCGTTGAAGCGGTCGATGCAGTTCCTCAGGAATGGATGGAACAACCTCGCTGTTGTCAGGATCCCTCGGAGATGGTGCCGCGGCTTTCTTCTCCGTGCCAGCTCAATTTCGAAGTCGTTGAGAAATCTGCGCACCATTCCCACGCCATCTTCAACCTGCGCAAAATCATCGTAATAGTCTGTGTCCGGCAGTGTGACTCCGCCCTGGATGTAGAACTCGTCGGCCAGGTAGGCGAATGTACGATTGATCTCCTTCCGGAACTTCTCCTGCCAGAGGCTGACCTGGGCAATCACCCCTCGGCAGTAGGGAGCCGTGACGGGTACGAAGGTGTCTTTGGGCCGGCCGTGCTCGGACAGTCCCAGGGGCACGATGGCGATGGAGTCTACGCCCGGATAATAGGCATAGAGGTCGAAGACTGTCTTCTCGAGATTCTTTCCGTCGTTGATTTCGGGCATCAGCACGATCTGGGTGTGGAGCCGGATTCCCCCCTGGATGAGCTTTCTTATCTTCCGCTCCAGATCGTCCACTCTCCGGCGTCCGAGAACGCGGGTGCGCAGCTCCGGGTCAGTTGCATGGACTGAAATGTAAAGAGGCGACAGGCGCTGTTCGATCATTCTATCCAGCTCTCTCTCGGTCAGGTTCGTCAGCGTGATGTAGTTGCCGTGGAGGAACGAGAGCCGGTAGTCATCGTCCTTGACCTTCAGCGTCTCACGGGCTCCGGGAGGAAGCTGGTCGATGAAGCAAAAGAGACAGGCGTTATTGCAGGTTCGGGTGCGGAAATCCTCGACCTTGACACCGAGGCTGGTTCCCTCGGAGAGATCCAATTGGTAGCTTTCCTCGCTTCCGCCGGCCTTGCGGACTGCGAGGTTCACAGATTCATCGGCGAGATAGAACTTGAGAGCGAGCTCATCCGGAATGGTATGCCCGTTGACAGTCAGTATCTCATCCCCGGGACCAAGCCCGATTCGCTCCCCCGCAGCGTCCCGCTCCACCTCGCGGATCTTAATCCCGCTTTTTGGCATCTCTGGCTTCCACCCGCTGGTAAGATTCGATTATTCCTATCGATCGATAGAAATAGTGCAGCCCCGAGGCAACCGCGAAGAGCAACGTAAGGTAAACCAGCGGAAGGAATAATACCACTCCCAGTTGGGGCATGAAATTGGCAACCATTGCGACTGCGACCGTGACAAGTTGGGATGCCGTCGTGCATTTGCCTATAAGGCTTGGAGGAAATTGAGAGTGATTGGTCTGGAGGTGGATGATGAAGACCGATAGGGCGATGAGGAGATCCCGGCTGATCGTAACGATGGTCAGCCAGACCGGAATATGCACGGCAACCGGAATGGAAGGGATCGTGAGGGTGACGAAGGCTGCGGTCAGCAGCAGCTTGTCGGCCATCGGATCCAAGAAGCTTCCCAAGACCGTTCTTTGCCGTAGCTTGCGCGCCAGCAGCCCATCAAGAGCGTCGGTGATGCCCGCCAAGATGAAGACTAGGGTCGCTGCTAAGGGATGGCCGTACACCAGCAGGAGAACGAAGCAGGGAACGAAGATCATCCGCAAGATGGTGAGTTGGTTTGCGTAAGTCAGCACCATTCCGGGTTCCTCATGAGTGATCGAAGGGATTGTACCTGCAAAACTCCTAATTCTGGTGATTCTGAATTTCGTGTATAGGCCCGCCTCAGGATTTTTAGCTTTGCAGATACGATTCCCTGGCAGTTCAAAAATATAAATTCTAATCTGAGCGCATCCGTGGAAGTAACATTCACAAATACTCCCTCCGGTCCGATAAGATAATGGTGGCTAAGGAGTAATCTGCATTCGCGAAAGCCGCATTCTAAAGCCTGGGATCGAAGATGTCACTCTCTGGAAACCTGAAGACGATGGATCTGGCGGAACTCCTGCAATGGGTTACCTTGGGGAGAAAGACCGGATCGCTCGCATTCATTCGAAATAAGACCAAGAATTCCATATTCTTCCGCAATGGTCAGATCATTTCTTCCAGATCCAACGAGCCCACCAAGCAACTTGGGCATTTTCTTCTGTTTAAGGGAAAGATCAGCGAGGTCCAGCTCAAAAAGGCTTTGGAGATCCAGCTGCAGACGCGGACAAATCTGGGAAAGATTCTGGTTCAGCAAGGATTCGTTTCCCAGCAGGATGTCCAGCAGGCACTGATCTCGCGCACCGAGGAGGTCATCTACGATCTTTTCCTATGGGAAGATGGTTACTTTCACTTCACGGCCGAGGGATACAACCTCGAAGAACTTATCCCCATCAACATGGACCTCAATGCCATCATCTTCGAGGGCGTGCGCCGCAAAGATGAATGGGATCGGATACGGAATATTTTCCCAACCAACGACATGGTTCTCTCACTTCGCCAAGGCGTAGACTTAAAAGTCCTAAACCTAACCCCGTTGCACAAGAAGCTGCTCTTCCTGCTTACGCTCCAAAAAACCATCTCGGAAATCATCCTGGAACTCCACGGTTCCGACTTCCTCGTCAACTACGAGCTCTTTCAACTTTACGAGAAGGGTGTCATTGAAGTGAAGGAGATACGTTCAACACCAACGCCGGCGCAGGATCCTGCGGCGCTTATCAGCAAGGGGGTCGAACTGATGGAGAGCCGCAGGTACCAGGAAGCAATCGCGATCTTCCAGGAGATCCTCGTGCTCGACCCGCATAATTCCTGGGCGGACGAGCAGATCGAGCACGCGGAAAGGGCCATCTGTGAGGACTATTACAGGAGCTCAATTCCCGCCCACAAGGTGCCCTACTTCCTCGTCCCGGAATCCGCTCTGATGCATCAAAACCTGACCCACCAGGAAGGCTTCGTCGCTTCCCGCATCAATGGTACCTGGGATGTCAAATCGATCGTAATGCTCTCACCGCTGAGAGAAATCGAGATCCTTCAGGTCATGGACAAGCTTGTCAAGATGGGACTGATCGCCCTCAGATAATTGAGTCATTGAGTGATCGCGCCATCGAGCCATTGAAAAAACCAACATCGTGAGTGGATCTATTCATGGAATATGTCGTGCCGGGGGCAGGGTTTTTAGATGACTCAATGACCCGATGGCTCGATGACTCAATTCCTGAACAGCGCGGAGAGTTTTCTCAGGGCGCGGGCGACGCGGGGGCCATACCAGCTCAGAAGCTCCCCTTCGACAATGTGGATTCTCCGATTCCTGATAGCGGGCACTTCTTGCCCCATGACCTCAAACTCCGCCTTCTCAGCTTCGACGAAGCGATACGGCTCCGTGGGGAGGATTATGATGTCGGGTTTTTTGCGGGCGGCCTCAGCCAGCGTGATCTGAGGATAGCGCTGCGGAGTGTCCGAGAAGATATTGCGGCCGCCTGCCTCGCGAATGATGTTGTCGACAAAGGTGTCGTGATTAATCGACATGTATGGGTTTTTCCATATCGGGCAGAAGACTGCCGGGGGTGATAGGGGAGCCGATATGCGTGCTTCCTTCCGAGCCTGCTCGATGGAATGCAGAAGGGGTGCGGCTGCCTCCTCAGTTCCGGTCAGTGCCGCCACATCCCCCATCATCTTGAGACACTCGTCGACAGTTCTTGGAAACGTGACGAAAACCTTCACCCCGGCCGCACGAAGTTTTTCGATTTGATGCTTTCTGTTTTCCTCCGCATTAGCGATGACGAGGTCCGGATCGAGCGAGACGATCTTTTCCACAGCAAGGTTTATTGTTCCGCCGATTTTGGTTTTGGCCTGGACCTCCTGCAAGGGATGGACGCAGTAATCCGTTATTCCGACCACGCCCGGACCCGCCCCGAACGCGAAAAGTGTTTCGGTGATGCTTGGTACCAGGCAGATGATGCGCCGTGCCGGTCCTTCCAATCGCATCACCTCACCCAGATCATCCACCCTCTCGATCATGTCTCTGGGCCTATGTTTCGGTTTTGCACAGTCATGATCGGGCTCGTCTTCGACTGCGTTTGGCCGTTCCATTGGCAAGCTGGGCGATCCGCGAATCAGGATCAGGCAGCTTTTCGTATGTCCGATAGAGTTCACTTGTCAGAAGCTCCGGTCGGTCCAGGAACTTGCGTATGTTTTCCTTGCGGTTGTACCTGTAGATGATTTTCAGCAGAGGGAGGTATAACCTCCCGAATGTCAGGAAGTACAACCGGCTGACCCATCGCAGATATTTCTCCCAGTTCTGGCCGTTGCTTCGAAACGTCAAACGGATGAGCGCGTCCAGGTCCATGTCGAAAAAATCCTCCGGCACCCTCGCAGCGACGTCCGCCACGGGCTGGTACTCCAGGAAGAAAGGAATCAGCCTCAATCTTCGGAGCATGAGGAATCTCCGATAGTCCTCGCTCAACCGCGTGTTGAAACCATACAACGTCAGGACGGTCACGCAATCTTCCCCGAAGCGCTGCAGCAGATCCCGTCTCTCCACGAACATGTTGATATCATTGGTGCCGTTGCATGCAAAGTAAAACATCCGCTTTGTGAACCGGGCGTTGCGCGAGTCGATTTTTTCAAGGAGCCGAAAAGTGCGGCCGTTGAGATAGGCAATGTCGAGCGATTGATTGAAATTGACCGAGTATCTTCTGAGGTGCATCTCGGCCAGCAGTTCCTCCGCACCCGGACAGGATAGAAGGTTGTCATCCAGCAGCATCACCCGTCTCTGGCCTTTCGGAACGAAGTCATCGAAGGAAGCCACCCGCCGGCTCACGCGCCCCTCTTTTTGAGGAACTATGCAAAAAGGACACCGCTTGTTGCATCCCCTGGTCAGGTAGCCGATTGCATAGCGGTTGTGGCGATAGAGACCATAGTCTGGAAAGCACGATTCGACCGCCGGATCCAAGCGCTTCTTGAGAGAGACGCCGGAGCCGCCGATGTTGATCTCAGAGCCATAAATGCTCTCGAGAGCTGCCACTTTTCGAACGGTTTTCCCTGTTGCGAAGATTGCGCTGGCGGCGTACCGGTCCGCTTTTACGTAAGAGCTGTCCCTGGATAGTAAGACGCGATATCCCCGGCTTTTGTAATACGCGCTGAGTTTCATCAGCGCGAGGTTCGGTATTCTCGAATCAATATCGTAGAAAACGGCTGCAGGCGCTGTTATGGTCGGTATCCTCGTTCTGAATGCAAGTGACCGGATTTTGGGCTATATCAACAGTTCAGCGAGTATCCTCGCCCCCAAATTTGGTGTCCACGCTACGAATGGTGTCTGAAAAATAATGGCCCGCGGATAAACACTGATGTACACGGATCTGCCGAGCCTTTGCCGCCACGGCAGGGGCCGCTCCTGCGGAGGTGGCAAAGGCTCGTCCAACAAGATCGCAGGCTAAATCTGCGTGAGTCCGTGTTAATTTGTGGGCCCTTGTTTTTCCCTCGAACCTTATTCGAATTGTGGACACCAAACTTCGGCTTCGCCACTCCGCCTTGACTTTAGCAATGGCATTAAGAATGTGGCGCAGGCAAACGATCTTATCCGGCTTCATAGATGACCCTTAGGTCGTACGTGATCATTCGATTGCGAGCGGTACGCAGAAACAAATACACCCTTCAGATACTTCTCAATTGCCTGTTGCGCGTGGAAACACGAGGTATCGTATGGCCCGTTCGCTGCCAGGATACCCCTGACGGTGGCGAGATCGCTTTCCCCCTTGCGAAACCAGCCGCAGGCGTGGTCGAACTTATTGCGCATATAGCGTCCTCCCCTCACGCAGCGCGGTCGTGATGAACGAATTCGGCACCTGCGCCCATTCTTCGATTTCCTGCGGAGTCCAAACCACTACATCCTTCGCCGGATAGACACCAACCAGGGCTTTTAGGTAGCGAGCGGCCCGCCTGTAACGTGGCATATCCGATTTTTCGATGATCAGGAGGTCGAGGTCGCTGTCCGGACGAGCTTGCCCAGTTGCATGCGAGCCGAACAGGACAATCCTGAGCGGTTGTCCGGCAGACAGGATGCGGCGAACGATCTCCTGTAGCATAGCATCCGTGACGGGCGGATTGTTCACCATTGGGTTCATGCGTGCTCCTTCAAATTCGGTGACAGGCTGCGCTATTCACGCGCATTGGACAACCGGCATACTTCGCGAGTCTTGGGACAGCGTAGCCTGTCACCGTGGCCTTGGGTTAATGCCCCTCTGCAGAAGCATGTCATAGGAGAAGTCGAAGGCGAGCTTGCTGTCAAGGAAAAACGGGGGTGCAGGATCTCTTAAAAGGACGCGGACGCACGCGGATAACGCGGATTTCAGTCCGAGAGAAGATCCGCGCAGATCCGCGTCCAGTTTGGGAAGGTTCAATATCCCGCGCGAATGCCCATGCGGAAGTTTGCGCGGAGCGCCGGGTAACCCAGCACTTCCATATAGCTCGCGTTCAGTGCGTTGTTAACCGCCACAAAGAGCGAGGTGCCGCCGCCCATCCGGAAGCTGGCCAGCAGGTTCAGAATGCCATAGCCCTTGTTGCGCGTAAGACCCAGGCTCGAGAAATCCGAGTCGACCCGGCTCCCCACGAGGACCCCGGTTGCACCGAAGGTCCAGCGCCCGGGTTTCCAGCGCAGATCGAGATATCCCGAGTGTCGTGGACGGCGGAACAGTTCCTGGCCCTTCGCGTAAGCCGGATCCGAAGAGTTCGAGCTTTCGAGAACCTTCGAGTCTATGAACGTGTAAGCGCCTGCGATTTCCCAATGCCAGCCCAAATCTCTTCGCAGGACAGTCTCGACGCCGCGCGCTCTGGTCTTGCCCATGTTAAAGAATGTGCCTGCATAGGTTGTGTAATCCGTCACCTCAAATCCGATTTGGTTCCGGAAACGATTCTCGAAGTAGGTCACTTCGATCACATTCGCCCCTGACCCGAAATGCTGCTCGATGCCGGTGTCAAAACTAACCGCCCTCTCCGCGCGAAGGTTTGGGTTGCCCAGGAAGAAGGGGGAGTTGCTGAAGGACTCGACCAGACTAGGTTCCTTGATTCCCAACCCGAAATTCGCTTTGAGCTTTGTCAGGCCCCAGGAACTTCCCTGCGCCGGCTGATGGACATGGACTCCAATAGACAGACGAGGCGCCGCAAAGAATCCAAAACTCTCATTGTGCTCCAGCCTCATGCCCGCTACTGCGAACAAGCGGTTGGCCAGAGACCACTGATCCTGGAAATAGCCGCCGAAGTTATTGCGGATCGCGCGAAGAGGGTTGAGTTGCGGGTCGCCGATGATTCCGGATTCCCGCTCATAATCGCCCCCGGCCGTGAACACATGTCCGTGCGGCAGCATCAGGTCGCTTTGATAGTTCACCTTCTGCCTGCGCGTGTCGTTCAGAGTTTGATACGTGAAATCGGAGAAGGGGTAGGGCGCTGTCCGGCCTTGATACTGTGGGACATAGCTGCCCGAATCGATGGGATCCGCGGAAAACTGCCTCGAGTCATTGACCGTGTAAGAAAGCCTCTGGGTCCACGAAGTGTTGGCGAGATAGGTGTAAGTCAGGGTGCCCGCTTCCTTTCTAGTCCTATAATACGCATCCCCGTCGGGCCTCTCGAACGCCCACTGTCCCGGCACCCCGGACCGGCCCGCTTCGCTTCGGAACACCGCTCGAATCTCCGACTTTCGCGAAGGACGAAAGCCCAGGTTGCCCGTGATGGACGCATCGTTGAACGAGCCGTTCAGCACGTTGTTGTCTGTGTCCATGCGGGAGAAGTAAGCTGCGTAATCCAAACGGTCCCCTTTTCCTTCGATGCCGCCCCCGTAGAGATATGTGGCGAAAGAGCCTCCTTCGACCTGTGCCGATGGTTTTGGCGAGAGGCCTTCCTTCGTGCCGCGCCGTGTGAATATCTGTACCACGCCTGCGATGGCGTCCGAGCCGAAGAGCGCGCTTTGTGGCCCGCGCACCACTTCGATGCGATCAATACCGGATGTCGACAGATAGGCGAAATTGTAGCCCCCGCCCGGCTCGTTGACAGGAATGCCGTCGATCAACACTTTGGTGTAGTCTGAATCGCCGCCGCGCGTGAAGAGGGAAGTGATCTGCCCGCGCCCGCCGCTCTGCACCAACGTGAGTCCTGCCACCCGGCGCAGTGCTTCCGCCACGGTGGAAATTCCCTCGCCTGCAAGTTGCTGTCCGGATACCACGGTGACGCTGCTTCCTATCTGAGAGAGTGGCGTTTCAGTCTTGGTGGCCGTGACAATGATTTCCTGCTTCAGCGAAGGGATTTCGAGAGTCAGACTTAAGGGCGCAGTCGTGGCCGTGACCTCCAGCGGACGGTCCTTCAGCGGAGCAAAGCCCGCCAGCGCGGCCGAGACTGTATAGTTGCCTGCCTTCAAATCCAGGACAAACTCGCCCCGGCCGTTGGTCTGCGTGCTAGCGACCAGCTTGCTTTCGGAGTCCCACACCTGGACGAGAGTTCGTGGCAAGGGTGCGCCGCTCTGATCGACAACCGTGCCGGTCACTTTCCTCATTTGCGTTTCAGCTCTGGCAGACTGCAAGCCGAAAAGCGCTGCGCAGACGAGCAGAAAACAAACAGCAACCTTCAACGGCAAGCAATTGCCTTTGTGCTTCTTTGCGTTCTTTGTGCCATTGTGTTGTTCTCTATGAGACAACGGGCGGCAAATTAGACCTGATTTCATCGGGCATCTCCTTCGTTCATAACCGGCAGAACTTCCGGAATTCCGCCCGGCAGATGGCGCACGCGGAACTCCAGTCCAAAGAGCTGTTTCAGGTTTTCACGGGTGACAACCTCCTTAACCGGGCCTTCCCATCGGACCTCACCTTCCGACATCAGCAGAATCCGGTCGCAGAAAGCGGCCAGGAGGTTTATTTCATGAGAGACGACCAGTGTCGCCAGTTCACGCTCCTGCGCGACCCGTCGGACAAGTCGCATCAGTTCCACCTGGTAGTTGATATCCAGATTGGCTGTGAATTCGTCGAGCAGAAGTATCTCAGTCTGCTGGGCCAGGGCTCGCGCCAGCAGCAGGCGCTGCTTTTCGCCGCCTGAGAGTTCGGAAACGTGGCCGGACTGATAATCCAGCAGACACGTCATCGCGAGGGCCTCTCGGGTGATCTCCTCATCGCGCCTGCTCTCAAATCCCAGGAGTGACAGATGCGGAGAGCGCCCGAGCATCGCGAACTGAAAAACCGTCTGATAGTGATAGGAACCGCCGTTTTGCGGGACCATCGCGATGTGGCGCGCGATTTCCTTGCGCGGCAGCTTCGCGAGCGGTGCCTCCTCGAAAAACACTCCCCCTGAGGATGGCTGCAGGATTCCGTCCAGAAGACGCAGAACCGTTGTCTTGCCCGAACCGTTGGGTCCGATGATCCCGGTGACAGTCCCACGAGTCAGGCTTAGCGACACGCCGCGTACGACGGGGCGTCGGTAGGAAAAGCTCAGGTTTCGTGCCTCGAGTAGGGCGATTCGAGCTGCTGTCATGTTTTTCCTCCTTTCCGGCGCAGGAGGTAGATGAACAGCGGCGCTCCGCACAGGGCTGTGATGACCCCCACAGGCAGCTCCGCCGGTGAAAGCACGGTTCGGGCAAGAGTGTCGGCCAGCAATGTGAAAATGGCGCCGAACACAAAAACCGTAGGGAAGAGCAAGCGGTTGTCACTGCCGAACATCATGCGTGCCAGGTGAGGACAGATGAGGCCGATGTAGGCAATCGGACCGCTCACAGAGACTACGGAGCCGGTTATGAGGGAAGCGATGACATAGACACTGACCTTTACCTGGCGGACTTCGATGCCAAGGATCAAGGCATCCTCCTCGCCCATCGAGATCAAGTTCAGGCTGTGAGAGCAAAGGAAGAGCACAAAACAGCCGGCCAGCACGACGGTTGCGACCACGTATATGGAAGCATCGACTGGCCTGCTCAGGTCGCCGATCAGCCAGTAAAAGATTCCACGCAGATCGGCCTGGTTGGTGCTTGTCAATAGAAACACGTTGATAGAGGAGATGAAAGAAGCCAGCACGATTCCTGCCAGCAGCAAGCGCTGGGATGCCTCTCCCACACGATCACTTCCGCCTGCTACCACGTATACTGCGGCCACGGTCAGCGCGGCTCCCAGAAAGGCCGCGGCCGGGCGGGCAAAGAGCCAGCCGCCGACAGCGGCAAGCCCCGTAGACCCCAGGATGACCGAATAGAGGATCGTTCCCATGGAAGCGCCGGTGGAGACGCCCAGGACGTATGGATCGGCAAGCGGATTGCGAAGCAGGGATTGAAAAGCCGCACCGGCGGCCGCGAGTGCCGCGCCGACCAGCGAGCCTAGAAAAACGCGCGGCAAACGGACGGAAAGGAGAATGGAATCCAACGGGGTCTCTGCCGGTGACGTTCCTGTTAAGTACGCCTTCAGAATCCGGAAAGAAGTGCCCAGTGGTATGTGAACGCTTCCGACGTTCAGCGAGAGCAGCATCGCGCCAACCCAGACCGCCACCAAAACGAGAGTCGTGCCGGCGATGCGTCTTACGGATAAACGGTTCATCAGAAGTGCTCCGGGTGAAGCTTCTTTGCCAGTTCTTCGATCCCCTCCACAAAGCGAGGCGATGGGTGCTGGAAGACTTCATTCAACACATAGATCCGGCCCTGCTTCACGGCGCGCAGATCCTTCCATCCAGCTATTTGCTTCAGATCCGGCAGGTGGCTTCCGGTATGCTCGACCGTAATGATTACATCGGGATCCTGCGCCAGAACCTGCTCGAGGCTGTATCTTGGATAGAACTCGTTGATATTCGTAGTGATGGAAAGTACGCCCGCCCGGCGCAGAGCGTCGCTTTCGAAGGTGTTCTTCCCCGGCGCTAGCAGCGGATCGAACCAGGTAATAAAGAAGGCCCGTGTGGGCGGAAGTCCGGCGAGATGCCGTTTGACCGCCTCCAGCCTTGATTTCATCTCTGCGACCAGTTGATCGCCGCGCTCGGCGCAGTCGGTGATGCGGCCGATGTTCTCGACTGTCTGGAAGATCTTCTCGACCGAGCGAGGAGCCGTGACGTAGACCGGCAAGCCAAGGTCGGCCAATTTGAGCACCGCAGTGCGGTCGTTTCCAGCCGTCGAAGCAATGATGAGATCCGGCTTGGAGGCAAGAATGAGTTCATAATTGGGATTTAGGAGGTCGCCGATCTTCGGTATGCGCTTCGCCGCCTCGGGCCAGTCACACTGCGTGGTGACACCGATTACCCGATCGCCGGCTCCCAGTAGAAAAAGGACTTCAGTGACGCTTGGCGCCAGGGAAATGATTCGTTGGGGATGTTTGGGCAACTCGAGCTTTCTGCCGAGGCCGTCGGTGTAGGCTTTCTTTTCCGGCAGTACGTGCTCTGAGTATGAATTGCCTTTAGGAGGATGAGTGCGGGAACAGCCGGCGCAGGTGAAGAGTAACGCGAATGCTAATAGAGATGCAAAAGCACTGAAGTATGAATTGGTGGTAAATGAAAAATCCCCGGCTTTCCGTCGGAAATCACAGGGACCGTGGCGTGTCGAAGACATTCCAGGTCTCTTTCTCGCGAAGAGCTGACTGAATCATGCGATGAGGCAGGTTTCCTGACTCACGGGTTACTGCCGTGCTTCTCGCCTTCCCCGTCTTGGTGAGCAACGAGTGGCGGGCTGTCCTGCTCGGCAACTAAGTACAGGCCGCAGAAGCCGGCTATCCGTTTACAGTGGCGGGACCGTGTGGGATTTGCACCCACTTCCCTTTTACCCCCTGGGGGGGCACCCGCATCGCGATTGGAAAGAACAACCGATACAGGACAATCAATACACCGAGATTTGTCGATTGTCAAAGAGATAGAGACGACCGCTGCAGAAGCATACTCACAGTTGGAAGCATCGCGTGTGTCTGCGCGTTTCTCTTTGCCTCTGTGGTGAGACTCACTTTAATTCGGAAATCACGGATCGGATATTGGCCTGACTGTCCCAAGGGAAATGGAGGTAAAGTACTCCTGCAAACGGATCACTGAATCTCTGTAGAAAGGTCAATACGTCATGAAACGGATCATCGAGTTTTCCACCCCATTGTTGATTTCTTTGTGCGCCTTTGCCGCTGCTCCCAGCCCCACCGTCGAAATCAAGGTTGACCAAGTGGGGTATCTCTCCGCGGCACCCAAGGTAGCCTTCGTGGTTGCGAAGAATCCCGCCACAGATTTCACGGTGCATTGGGCTTCAGATGGTTCCGTTGCCTTTCGGGGAAAGCTGGGAGCGCCGGTTGAAGACGCTGATTCAGGCGACCACGTCCAGGCGGCGGACTTCACCAGACTGACCAAAAGCGGAAATTACTACCTCGAGGTGCCGGGTGTCGGCAGGAGTTGGAGCTTCGCCATTGGTCCGGAGGTGTACTCTCGTGCATTCTACCTGGCCATGCGCTCCTATTACGGGCAGCGTTGCGGCGTCGCTGTTGATCTGGGACCGGAGTTCCCGGGCTACACACATGCAGCGTGTCACCTAATAGGGGCCTACCACGCCTCCTCCGGCAAAACCGGGCCGCACAAATCAGCCGGCGGATGGCACGACGCCGGTGACTATGGCCGTTATATCGTGAACTCAGGCATCACGACAGGTACGTTGCTCTGGACTTGGGAACTGTTCGGCGCGCGGATCAAAAACATGAAGCTTAACCTCCCGGAATCCGGGAACGGCACGCCTGACATCTTGAACGAGGTCCGGTGGAACCTCGACTGGATGCTTTCAATGCAGGATGAGGACGGCGGTGTGTGGCACAAACAAACCAGCGAGCGGTTTTGCGACTTTATCATGCCGGAGAAAGATACGATGACCAGCTACGTCATCGGGACCGGAAAGGAGCCCTACAAGAGTTCCTGCGCCACGGCGGATTTTGCGGCGGTGATGGCAATCGCTGCCCGCGCCTATAAGCCTTTCGATGCCGCGTATTCTCAGAAATGTCTTCGGGCGGCGCGGGAAGCCTGGGTTTGGCTTGGCAGATATCCCGACGTATTGTTCCGGAATCCCAGCGGTGTATCGACCGGAGAATACGGGGATCGAAACTGCGGTGACGAACGCCTCTGGGCTTCGGCCGAATTGTGGCGAACCAGCAAGGAAGAAGCCTACGAGAGCTACTTCCTGGCGCATTTCGGCGAATACCTGAAAACCATCCGCGCTGTGGCACCCGAAGGCTGGGCAAACGTAGCGCCCATGGGGCTGTGGACCTACGTGCTCGGTGGTGGAAAGGATGCCGCTGCGGTGGCCGCGATCCGGCAGGAGTCCGTAAGCACAGGTGATCAGATCGTCGAGCGTTCCGGCCGCAACGGATATCGAATCAGCATGGCCTCGAACGACTATGTGTGGGGTTCAAATGGCGTTGCAGCCAACTATGGAATGCAGCTTCTGGTGACAAATGCCATCCGGCATGACCCACGATACGTTCAGGCCGCTCTGGAAAACCTGCATTATCTATTAGGGAGAAACACGTTTTCGCTCTCCTGGGTAACGCAGCTGGGCGCCAATCCGTATCGTCACCCGCATCACCGCCCGAGCGGAGCCGACGGCAAGCCGGAACCTTGGCCGGGATTGCTTTCCGGAGGGCCGAACCGGGGACGCCAGGATCCGGCGATGAAGAAGCTTCCCAACCTGCCGCCCGCCAAAATGTACCTGGATGAGGAGGCCTCTTACGCGAGCAACGAGGTGGCCATCAACTGGAATGCGCCCCTGATTTTCCTGCTGGTGGGAGTACTGCCGGGGAAATAGCAAACTGTTGCTCCACCCCACGCTTTAGCGCGAGGCTGGGAGATAGAAACGAAACCTGCGGGTTGCGAAAACTCGGGGACGCCCCACCCCTTTTGCGTCTTTCATCTCGAAGGCATGGTTAACGGGTGGGACGTTTTCGGATTCTTATTTTCAAAGGCGATCAAAGATGTGGGATTTAGAGGGCTCGTAGGGCTCCGAGTAAACCCAACGGCTTAATGCGGTGTCCAGGAGGTTGCACCGGGAGGCGCCTTTTCCCTCCGGCAAGCGCAAGTGCCCAAGGATCGGTGATTGGGCCGAATGTAGCTTGTTTCTCTTATCCGCAGAAGTCCGTGATCGTCTTGAAACCCTCGCGCGCTCGGTCACTTCGCTATCGTATTGCATTTGATTTTTCGTCAAACTTGTTGCTTAGATGCAACGTCTAACGAAGTGAGCATTTTGCCTTTGTGCGGTGGCTTGCTTCTGCCTCAGAAGAGCCGCTCAGCCGTAATGCGAAGGAGGCTGTGAATTGGGCAGGGCTTCGCGCCATTCTCGGAATGCAGGTAAGAGGACATAGTTTGTCTGCCGTGTCTCCGCTCGCGAAACCATCACAGTGGAGGAGGAACCAGGAATGTGGCCATGGACCTTCTTTGACCATTGCATTCAAGACTTGCGGTATGCTGGTCGCATACTGCGGAAAAACCCCACCTTCACTACTGTTGCGGTCGTATGCTTGGCGCTTGGTATCGGGGCCAGCGCCGCGATCTTCAACCTGATGAATGCGGTGATGATCAAATCCCTTTCGGTGAAGAATCCTGACCAGCTGGTGCTCTTTCGCTATGCGGCTCCAAAAGGCGTGTCCCGGAAAATCTTCTGGGGTTCCAGCGGGCATGACAGAACTTCATTGCCCTACGTGACCTTTGAGCAGCTTCGCAGCAGCCAGCTTCTGTCGGGCGTCTTCGGTTTTGTCCCGCTCGGCTTCAACAACCAGAGCGTGACGGTCAATAACGGCGCGCAGTCCGACGTTGCCGGCGGCGAGATGGTCACGGAAGGGTTCTTCTCCACTCTGGGTGTCACGCCGATCCTCGGCCGGCCGATCGTGGCCGAGGATGCGAGGCCCGGTGCCGCAAACGTCGCAGTAATCAGCTACAGGTACTGGTCGCGGCAGTTCGGGCGGGATGCGTCTGTGATCGGCAGAACGATTTCGCTGAACGGCGTGTCATTTACCATTGTAGGGGTCATGCCGCCGGAGTTCTTTGGCGTGAACCCCGAGTTGGCCCCGGACCTCTGGATTCCTATGCTGGAAGCGCCGGGCCTCACCCCCTGGGGAGTGCAACCGCCGCGCGGCGAGTCCATGTTCACCGGGACACACTGGTGGTGGCTCATGATCATGGGACGCCTCAAGCCCGGCATCAGTGAGGAGCAGGCGCGCGTCGAGCTTAACCTCCTCTTCCAGCGCAGCATAACCGCCGGGATGAATCCGCTCCCCCAACCGGAGAACCTTCCTCACCTCGAGCTAGTTCCCGCAAGGCAGGGGCTCAACTTCCTGCGTCAACGTTTCTCGCAGCCACTGAAAATTCTCATGACGGCGGTCGCGCTTGTGCTGTTGATCGCGTGCGCAAACGTCGCGACGCTGCTGTTGGCGCGCGCGGCGGGCCGTCAGAAGGAGATGGCCGTCCGCCTCGCGGTTGGAGCGTCCCGCGGACGATTGCTCCGGCAGCTCATGAGCGAGAGTTTTCTCCTGGCCGCGGCCGGGGGCGTACTTGGAATGCTCGTTGCTCAATGGGGAAGTCGCGCGCTGCTGGTCCTCATGACACAAGAAGGCCAGACGATATCACTCGATCTTCGCCCCAATCTCACCGTGCTCGCTTTCAGCGCCAGCGCGTGCCTGTTGACGGGAATCCTCTTCGGACTTGCGCCGGCGCTGCGCGCGACACGAGTCGATCTGGCCTCCGGCCTGAAGGAAAGCGCCGGCACGACGACGTTTCGGCACGGCTTCGGAAAAGCTCTCGTGGCCGGCCAGGTTGCGTTTTCACTGCTGCTGCTGATTGGCGCGGGATTGTTCATTCGCACGCTCCGGAATCTCGAGAATCAAGACCTCGGCTTTAATAGCCGCAATCTCGTTCTGTTCGCCCTCGACCCGCGCCGCAGCGGCTACACGGATGACCGGCTGCTGGCGCTATATGATCAGGTGCTCGAAAGACTCCGCTCTCAGCCGGGCGTACGGTCGGCCACAATGTCTCAGAATGCATTGCTTTCCGGCTGGGTCAACAACGGTCCGATTTCGACCGACCGCCAGAAGTCGAACACCGGTGAATCGGCTCAGGTGTATTGGAACGGCGTCGGACCCGATTTTCTCAAGACGATGGGCATTCCACTGATCCTCGGCCGGGATATCGAGCCGCGCGATCTGCACGGCGGACGAAAGATCGCCGTCGTAAACGAGGCCATGGCACGGCACTTTTTCGAAGGAGAAAATCCAATCAGGCGCCACTTCAATTTTGGCACGACTCGCAATCCGGAGGCCGATTACGAAATCGTCGGGGTGGTAAAGAGTGCGAAATACGATTCACTCCGGAACGACCCTCCCCGAACGATTTACCTGCCGTATTCCAGGTCAGCCTCACTTGGTCGGATGTATTTTGAGGTGCGCAGCGCTGGAGATCCAGCGTCAGTTACTCCTGCAATCCGTGAGGCTGTGCGCGGCGTGGATGCCGGCCTGCCCTTGATGGATCTCAAGACGCAATCGGACCAGATGGAGGAAGCGCTGTCCGAGGAACGGATGTTTGCGACACTCTGCAGCTTCTTCGGAGCTCTGGCACTGCTGCTCGTTACGATCGGCCTCTATGGCACACTCGCATATCTGGTTACGCGGCGGACGAACGAGATCGGCATCCGCATTGCTCTGGGAGCGGGGCGTGCCAAGGTCGTGTGGATGGTTCTTCGAGAATCAGTGTTCATCGTTCTGTTTGGCACCATGGCTGGTCTTCCGATTGCGTTCGCAACCACGCGGCTTGTAGCGAGCCAACTCTACGGCGTGAAGCCCAACGATGTTGGAACGATCGCTGCGACGCTGGCAATTCTCGTGGCCATTGGCGCCATGGCCGGTTTGATCCCGGCGCGCCGCGCTTCCCGGGTCGACCCGATGGTGGCCTTGAGGTACGAGTAGACGCCTGATATCAGGTTTCACTATCAAGGGCATTGGGTCCGGGATACCAGCACGACCGAATTCGGCAATAGCCGAAAACGCGGGGACGTCCCACCTGTTTTCCTGTTTCATCACGAAAAGCTGGTTAACGGGTGGGACGTCCCCGGATTCTCGAATTGCAATGGGGAGGTTTTCCCGGCAGTTGGTGATATCGACGGCGATGGACGGGCGGAGATCGTTGCCGGACTTGGCACGGGAAGCCAGGGTTGGATCGAGATCTTCGGCAACGCGTCGAGCGGATTCCAACATGTGGCGTGGCGGCAGGTCGCTTGGCCGGCTTACAACGCAGCAGACGGGACGACACATCCGGCGGTCGGCGATCTCGACGGAGACGGCAAAGCCGAAATCGTGCTTGGGCTGGGAAGTGGGGGCGGGGGTTGGATCGAGGTGATTCAGAGTTCTGCAGGCGATTACCATCACGGGTCGTGGCAGCAGGTGAATTGGCCCGCCTACAATGCATCGAATGGGACCACCTGGCTGGCTGCGGGGGACATCGATGGTGACGGGCGTGCGGAAATCGTCATTGGTCTGGGGCAGGGAAGCGGGGGCTGGGTCGAGTTTCTGGATGACAAGGCGGCGAACTACGCTCACTTGAACTGGTCCCAGCTTCCCTGGGATGCCTATGACAATGCAAACGGCGAGACCCATCCTGCGGTGGGCAACCTCGATGCTGACCTGCGGGCTGAGATCGTTTTTGGGCTCGGACGGTATCAGGGCCAAGGAGGCTGGCTGTTTGCGATGGATGACGCCACAGCCAACTATGCAACATTGGGTTGGTTCCAGGTTCCGTTGAATGCATTTGCGCAGGATGGCGGGGAAACATTCCCAGGGATCGGGCCGCCCCGTTAGACTGTTGCGGCGGTTGCCACATCAACAAGTTTTCAGAGCCGCGACCGTCAGGGAGCGGGGAGGTCATACAATACCGTCCATTATCCCCGCTTGCTTCGCGCGCGGCTCTGAAGCTACTTTTCGAAGAGATCTTTGACCACGTTCTCCTCACCTGCATTGCGGAATTTGAAGCCCTGATCGATATTCGAACGCTTGCTGTGATCCGCGGTTCGCTGCCACGGCGGGCGCTTACAATGGTGCGGGAGTGGGCGACGCTGCACCAGAATGAATTGATAGAGGATTGGAAGTTATGCGAGGCCAAACAACCCCCGAAGAGGGTCTTGCCCCTCGAGTAGTCCCGAAGGCTCCGTGGCGCGTTTCAAGCGTGCGCGCGCTGCCCGGCTTTCGGCTGGCCGTGCAGTTCGTTGACGGAACGGCGGGTGAAGTCGACTTATCGCGTCGGGTGGCGAGCGAGCAGGCAGGTGTTTTCAGCAAGCTGCGCGATCCGGCGCTCTTTGCGCAAGTCTATCTGGACTATGGAGCGGTAGCCTGGCCCGGCGATATCGATCTGGCGCCAGACGCCATGTACGACGAGATTGCGGCGCATGGGTGCTGGGTGCTGGAGTAGGATCGTCTCTGACTGCCGACCAGGAGCCTGAGCCTATACAAAATATATTCCTCCGGGACCAGATTGCTGGCTCCGCTGGCTTCGGTTTTTTCTTGAACTGGTGTGGTGACAGGTTAATCATAGGCCCATCCTCATCAGTTTCCTTGCCCAAGATGGGATGGGGCACCGCTCCCCAGGTGTCCTGGTTCGCGCTGAGCAAGATCGGACGAGGCTCGGGCGTGTGGAAGAGGCACAACCATGCCAAGAGCCCCAAGTTTCCATCCGCATTGCCTGAAACCCATCGAGAAATATCTTCCCCGTTGCCTGGCTTTGATTCTGTTCACCTGCAGCCTGACAAGCCTCGCCTTTCCTCCTGCGCTTGGCCACAAAGGGAAATACCCGCAGAGCCCAACGGCAACGGACTTTGCGAACAGCAGCAACGTCCTGATGCTCGCGGGCTCGGGCGACAGTTGTTCCAACCTCCTATTTGGAGCCGCGTCGGTTGGGGTGGGGACGAATCCTACGTCTGTCGTATTGGGGGAGTTCAACGGAGACGGAAAGGCAGATCTCGCCGTGGCGAACGGTGGATCCAACAATGTGTCGATCCTTCTCTCGAACGGTGATGGAAGCTTTCAAACTGCGGTGAACTACGCGGTCGGCGCCAATCCTGATTCTGTAGCGGTGGGTGATTTCAACGGCGATGGCAAGGCGGACCTCGCAGTAGCCAATTACGGCTCAGATAATGTATCCATCTTGCTGGGAAATGGCGACGGTACATTTCAGGCGGCAGTAAATTATCCTGCAGGATCGTATCCCACCTCCGTCGCAGTGGCGGACTTCAACAGAGACGGCATATTAGACCTCGCTGTCGCGGACAGTCACTCTAACAATGTCTCCATCCTCCAGGGAAACGGCAATGGCACATTCCAGGTAGCGGTCAGCTATGGGGTCGGCTCTGCTCCTTCTTCAGTCGTAGCGGGGGACTTCAACGGAGATGGAAAGCCGGACCTCGCGGTGGCCAACAGCGGTGCGGACAGTGTTTCCATTCTGCTTGGGAATGGCAATGGGACCTTTCAGATCGCGATTAACTATGGTACCGGCTCCTACCCTGTTTCAATCGCCGTGGGGGATTTTAATGGCGACGGCAAGCAAGATCTCGTGGTTGCGAACTCGTACTCGGACAATGTGTCGATTCTCCTGGGAAATGGCAACGGAACCTTTGCAGGGGCGGTCTACTACATCACCGGCTCCTATCCTGGCTCAATCGCCGTGGGGGATTTTAATGGAGACGCCAAGCCCGACTTGGCCGTAGCAAACCGTTCCAATAGCATCTCGATTCTGATGGGAAACGGCGATGGGACCTTCCCAGCAGCAGTCAGCTTCGGCGTCGGCTTCACTCCCTATTCTGTCGCGGCAGAAGACTTTAACGGCGACGATAAGCGCGACCTGGCGGTGGCGGCCTATAGCTCCAACAAGGCATCGATTCTACTGGGAAATGGCGATGGGACATTCCAGACGCAGGTCACTTACGGCGTAGGCTCTGCTCCTTCCTCAGTGGCGGTTGGCGATTTTAACGGGGATGGCAAGCCGGACATTGCGGCTGCAAACTCCGGATCTGATACTGTGTCTATTCTGCTGGGAAATGGCGACGGCACATTTCAGGCCTCGGTTAGCTATGGCGTGGGATCTGGTCCTGATTCCGTAGCGGTGGGCGATTTCAACGGCGATGGCAAGGCGGACCTCGCAATAGCCAATTACGGCTCAGATAACGTATCCATCTTACTGGGAAATGGCAATGGAACGTTCGATCCAGCGGTCAGTTACAACGTTGGCTATGGTCCTAGCTTAGTCGCAATTGGCGACTTTAACGGCGACGGCAAACCCGACCTCGCGCTGCAGAACTCTGGTCCAATATATATCGGGGGCGGTCGCCCCACATGTTTATCGATTATGTTGGGACGGGGCGATGGGACATTCCAGGCAGCGGTCTGTTATCAAATTGCCGATTACCGCACGAGTGCCGGACCTATCGTAGTAGCGGACTTTAACGCGGACGGTAACCCTGACGTCGCAGTGGGGCTCAGTTGGTCATTAACTGAAGGGAATGGCCATATAGAGATTCTCTTGGGGAACGGCGACGGGACCTTTCGGGGTGGATTTAGCTATGACACCGGCGGAGATGCTGTTTCAATCGTCGTGGGGGATTTTAATGGCGATGGCAAGGCCGATCTCGCTGTAGGGGCTCAACCACATTTTCGTGGAGGCCAAAACAGTCTGCTGATTCTGTTGGGACAGGGTGATGGCACCTTCCAGCTAGCGATCAACTACGAGGTAGGCTTCTCTCCTGTCGTGGTGGGGGACTTTAACGGCGACGGTAGGCTCGACCTCATGGGAAGAAATGTATCAATTATGCTGGGCAGAGGCGATGGAATGTTTCAAACAGCGGGCGGCTCCTACGTTGGCTCTGATCCCTCAGTCGCGATCGGCGACTTTAACGGGGATGGCAAACCCGATCTCGCGGTGGTTAACGGTGAATCCAACAATGTGTCGATCTTAATCAACACTGCCGCCTGCAACATAATCTCCCTCACCTCGCTTAGCCCACCCAGCGCATTTGCAGGTGGAGCCGCCTTCAATCTGACGGTTGACGGATCGAATTTTGTTTCTGGTTCCACTGTCAATTGGAATGGAAATTCACGAAGCACGACGTTCATAAGCAGCACGAAGTTGATTGCTTCAATCCCTGCATCGGATATTTCCACGCCAGGCACAGCGGAGGTGACGGTTACCAATCCCGTACCCCATAGTGGATTCTCGACAGGCTTAATTTTCACGATAAATATTCCAAATAATCCAGCACCAACAATCACGAGCCTCAACCCGACCTCGAGAACGGTGGGCGGCGAGGCGTTTACACTCACCGTCAACGGCACGAACTTTATTTCAAGCTCATCGGTGCAGTGGAACGGATCAAGTCGTGGCACCACGTTTGTCAGCACCACACAACTGACAGCAGCTATTACTGCGGCTGACATCGCAGCTGCGGGCACGATAAGCGTAACAGTTGTCAACCCAGCCCCAGGAGGCGGCAACTCCAACGCGCAGACCTTTACTGTGAACAATCCCGTACCATCGATATCCAGTCTGAGCCCGGCTATTGCAAGCGCCGGCGGCGCCGCGTTCACGCTCACCGTTAATGGCACGAACTTTGTTTCCAGCTCAACGGTGCAGTGGAACGGGTCGAGCCGGACGACGACCTTTGTAAGCAGCACGCAGCTGACAGCGGCTATCGCTGCGACGGACATCGCAACCGGGGGCACAATAAGCGTCACCGTCGTCAACCCGTCGCCAGGAGGCGGCACCTCCAATGCCCAGACTTTTACGACAAATAATCCCACTCCAGCTCTTTCTTCCTTATCTCCTCCCAGCGTCGCTGCTGGAAGCCCTGCGTTCACATTGACGGTCACTGGCTCGAACTTTGTGTCCACCTCCAAAGTGCGCTGGAACGGAAGTGACCGGACGACAACATATGTCCGCAGCACTCAATTGGGCGCCGCGATGTTGGCAGCGGACGTGGCCGCGATAGGGTCTGCTCAAGTAACTGTGTTTAACCCGACGCCGGGCGGCGGAACATCCAACTCTCAAACTTTCACTATTGCGGCAACGAATCCGGTGCCAACAATCACGAGCTTGAATCCATCATCGGCAGCCGCTGGCGGCGCCGCGTTCACGCTCACCGTCAACGGCACGAACTTTGTGACCACTAGCACCGTTAATTGGAACGGATCGAGCCGCACGACGACGTATGTGACCACCACTCAGGTGACCGCAGCCATAACCGCGGCAGATATTGCATCCGCGGGCACAATAAGCGTTACTGTCGTCAGCCCGTCGCCAGGCGGCGGCACCTCCAATGCGCAGGCTTTTTCTGTGAACAACCCCGTACCTGCGCTATCCAGTCTGAGCCCGGCTATTGCAAGCGCCGGCGGCGCCGCGTTCACGCTCACCGTTAACGGTACAAACTTTGTGGGCACGTCTGTCGTTATGTGGAATGGATCTAGCCGCACCACAACCTTTGTCAACAGCACGCAGTTGACTGCGTCCATAGCGGCGGCAGACATCGCAAGCGTGGGAACCGCCAGCGTGACCATATTCAATCCCGCACCTGGAGGCGGCACTTCGAATGCTGTGACGTTTACTATTGCTCCAGCCGGTACGCACTTAGCAGAAATAACGAGCCCGGTCCCTGGGTCCACACTCACATCGACGCAGGTTACGTTCACATGGACTAGTGGAACCGGGGTGTCCCAGTATTGGCTCTACGTCGGAATAACGAGTGGCGGGAATGAAATCTATAACCAGGATGAGGCCGGTAGTCAGAGCGCGACGGTACGGGGCATTCCGAATGATGGAAGCACCGTTTATGTCCGGTTATGGTCTAAGATTGCCAGCCAGTGGCTGTACCTCGACTACACCTATAAAGCCTGTTCCGGTTGCGGTCCATTTCTTCCTGGAAAAGCAATACTGGTCTCTCCATCCAGCGCAAACGTCCCGACCACACCAACCTATGTCTGGAATGCCGTGCCCGCAGCCACCTGGTATCAGCTCTGGGTAAACGACAGCAGCGCCACGCCGAAGATTCAAACTTGGTACACAGCTGAACAGGCCGGCTGTGCCATCGGAACCGGCTTCTGCTCAGTCACACCAACTATTTCCCTAGCTCTCGGTGCCGCTCGATGGTGGATCCAGACGTGGAATTCGGTCGGATATGGGCCATGGAGCGATGGGATGTCCTTTACGGTTGCATCCTGCACGGCCCCTGATAAGCCGATCCTCGTTTCTCCGTCGGGGTATGTCTCAATCACTCAACCCACTTACTCGTGGAATGCAGTCCTTGGATCTGCATGGTACTACCTCTGGGTCAATGATGGCGCTACTGCGGGGAAAGTCAGGCAGTGGTATACCGCTGCTGATTTGGGGTGTTCCACCGGATCGGACAGATGCGCGGCCACTCCTGGCACGTCTCTTGCAGCAGGCTGGGCCCAATGGTGGATTCAGCCGTGGAAGGATTGTGGGGGTGGCAGCTACGGGCCATGGAGCGATGGCGTATTCTTTTATGTTGGAACCAGCGCTTTTAGTCCTGCAGTAATAAGCAGTCCAACACCGAATAGTATCCTCACGTCATCATCAACAACGTTTACCTGGAATGCCGGAACAGGACCAACGCAGTACTGGCTCTATGTGGGTCGCAGCCTGGGAAGTCATGAGCTATACAGCCAGGATCAAGGTTCCGGACTTTCAGCAACGGTGCCAGGACTGCCAACCGACGGAAGCATCCTCTACGTGAGGCTCTGGTCATACATCGGCGGCCAGTGGTTCTGGCGAGACTATACCTATGCGGCCTGTAACGGTTGCCAATGAATCAAAGTTAACCGTATGGGCTACTACCTTGAATTCAAATTGGCGAATTGAGGCGAGCTTGTTCAGGGTCTGCGACTCGAAGACCATTTCCCTCCGTTGGATGGTAATAAGGTCGCCCAGGCCCCTTGCGGACAGCAAGCGCGGGATTCAGGGGTCAGTTCCAGAGATTGCAGCCCCCGGAGGACAGATAGGGTGTCCTCATTACGGCTCGCTCCAGTGGTGGGAGCACCTGGCGCATTTCACGGGATTGCAGGCGCGACAGGACTCCTTGCCGCAGGAAGGACAGGCGGACAGGCAGGAGGGGCAAATCCAGTGCAATCTCTCGTCGCACACGCAGTAAATCCTTGGCGAAGTCCTACAGCCTTCGCAGGGGAAATGGTCCAGCCGTTTCGCGAGCGGGTTCCAATCCAGATGGGTCTGCCGCGAGCCCTTTCGCCGCAGCAGGGTGACAACAGCCCGGCGAACCGGCATGTCGGCACGTAGTGCCTGCAGAAAGCGAACCTCGACGCTCATTGCGTACTTTCGCCTGAGATCAGCAACCTTTGCGTGATATTCACGTTCAATGGCCTCCAGGCGCATTTGATCCGCCTTCTGAGCGTCGTCGCTTCCGCCTTTGCGGCTTCTCTCGGCCAAGCGCTCGGCTGCCTCTCGTCGCAGATCGCTATGGTAGACATGAAGCCGTTCTAGGTCACGGGCCATCCGCCGTTCCATTCCCGCCAGGAAGGGGGATAATTGAGAGCGCATTTTGGGCATCAGCAGTCCCGCTGCCCCGGTCCGGATCTGCTGGGCTGGCCAGGCCCCGGCTGGTGCAGCATCATTCTGGAGCATTCCTTCCGGGTGGCTCTCCGCCCGCAGATGGGAGAGCAACGGGCCGGCAAGTCCGTCGGCGAGGGCGCCATTGGATTCGTTGATGCAGAGGTAGACGAGGTCCTCACGCTTCTCGTCCGATGAGGCTGTAACGTGAAAAGCCAGGAGCAGGTAGCATGCCCTGGCCTCTTCAACCGGGCCGAGCCGGAAGGTCGCGTTTTGCAGCACGAACTCCCGCCGGACGATTTTTTCGAACTCCTGTTGGGGAATCGGATAGGGACGCTCCTGCAGAAAAACACGTGCCAACCGGCCGCGCTCTCCCAATAGGCGCTCCAGCCGCTCGGCCCAGTCCGACTCAAAGCTCACGCGTGCGGCCTGCTCGGGGAGCTCCGGCCCGAAGCCGACGCGGGACCATTCGGGAAGCGAGAGGGCCTGCTGGACATGCAGCGGCGCCATGATCTCCAGCCCATCAGGCTCGATCGGCTCGACCAGAGCCCCTTCGGCTGCCAGCGTGCGTGCCAGGAGTTCTCTCAGATCGCTCATACCACCTCGAACTCCTCACCGAAAATCTCATCGTCGAGCGCCCTGGCCGATTGATAGTCCCGCTTTGCCGCCAGCAATTGTTCCGTCAGCCGATCGAAGGCTTCCTGCCGGGTCTCCTCGGTCTGGGCAATCCAGGCGGAGAAGACGAGGCTGGCAAAACCCCGGTCCTCCTCCATCTCGCCCAGGATTGACTGAATCTCGCCGACTACAAGCTCAAACATGTTGATCTTCTCGTCGAGAATGCGAAGGACATGCTCTTCGACCGTGTTTCTCATAGCCAGGTTGAAAACAAACACCTCGCGCTTCTGGCCGATGCGGTGGATGCGGCCGATGCGCTGCTCGATGAGCTGCGGATTCCAAGGGAGGTCAAAATTGATCATCGTGTTGCAGAATTGGATGTTGCGTCCTTCACCGCCCGACTCCGTGCTGAGCAGGAGTGGGACGGTTTCTCGGAAGCTCTCAATGGCTGCGTCTTTCTCGGGTCCGGTCATCCCGCCCTCAAAGGTCGCGAACGGAATCCCACGGCTGAGACAGACATCGCTCACCAGGTGCAGTGTTTCGCGAAAACGGACGAAGACCATTTTCTTCTCCGACGGGTTGCGCTCGAGGAGTAAAAGGAGCGTTTCCGTTTTGGCGCCTCGCTCCAGGGTGGAGTATCTGTCGAGCAGTTCGCGCCAGGCGCCGGGAGGATCGGCTTTCAGAAAACGCTCAAGGGCCGCCCGGACGGCGCGCGGCGAGGAACCGGCGGTTTCCAGGATGTGGTGCAAGGCCAGATGATGCTGCGTCACCCAGTCCTGCGGCAGGCTGCGCAGGAGGCGGCTCAGCTCCTCGTAGCATTCCTGCTCTTCGGGCAACGGGTCGACTTTTACGGTAGCTGCATGGCGCGAAGGGAGCCGGACGTCGACCAGGGCGCGCGTATTTCGAATCATGGCATCGCGCATCAACGACTGCAGCTTGTCCCGATTGGCGGGTACGCGCGGCTTTCCCGGAGTCATATAGATCGAACGGAATTCTTTTTCGGTTTTGAATATTCCCGGCTTGAGAAGGGTTAGCAGATTATAGATCTCGATGAGATTGTTCTGGACCGGAGTAGCCGAAAGCAGCAGCAGGAACCTCTTGTTCAGCCCATCCACGACCTGATAGTTTTTCGACGCCCGGTTTTTCAGGTGATGGGCTTCGTCGACGATCACCAGGTCAAACTGCTGTTTTGAAAGCAGCTCGAAATGCGGATCCCGGCGGGCGGCAGCGATCGATGCGATGATCCGCGGACGAGCCCAGAATTCGGCGGCATCCCGGTGAATCAGGGAGTCGTAACTGGTGATGAAATCGATGCCGAACTTGGTCTCCATCTCCTCGCGCCACTGTTCGACCAGGGAGGCGGGAGTGAGAATCAGCACCCGCCGGACCATTCCGCGTAGGGTGTACTCTTTCAGGATCATCCCTGCTTCAATCGTTTTGCCCAGTCCCACTTCGTCTGCGAGCAGCACCCGGCCGCGGAACTGCTTGAGAACCTTGCGCGCCGTCTCCACCTGATACCAATAGTGATCGACCCCATGCAGCTGCGGCAGGCAAAGCAACTCGTCATAGCTCCTGAGGAGGGACACGTGAGCGAGATCCAGCCTAAGGATGAAATCTTCCGAGGAACCCAGCGAACTCCGGTCGAGAAGGTCGTACTCTTTGGCATTCGGCATCTCGAAGCGAATGGGTATCTGAGAAGGGAACGCAGGCAGGGGCGGAACGGCAGGAGGGGAAGTTGCAGCAGCCGAGGCTTCGTTGGACACGCCGGCTTCAGCCAACCTCACCGGTGAGGATTTGGCCTTTTCGGCGTGAGGCGCATCGTGGGTTCTCCGTCCGGGCTCTACCTGGGGCCGCCATCGCTTAATAGCCGCGAGCCATCTTTCGATCCATCTGCGATCAAGACCTTCAGGGAACAGAATCCCATAAGTCCGGCCGCTGATTACCAGCTTCTCGACGAGGGACTGTGCAAGCGGCCATTTTCCCTGCTGGGCCAAAGCCAGAGCTTGACAGGCTAGTGTGCTTGGAAGTGGGTGGAAATACTTTGCTAGTTTCTTGAGGAAACGCAGGCTGAGATCTGGTCTCTCCTCCACCAGGGCCGCGAACGCCGCGTACTCGAGCAGCATGCCATCATCGGGATAGGAGTCCAGTGCCCTCAAAGCGCACTCCAGAGGCCGGTCGCGGCTGTCGAACAGCCGGGAATCGATCTCGTCCACCCAACCCTCGGGCGTCAGGTTTCTCTGTTCCATTTCGGCTGGCCTCTCCTTGCTGGTAGCTCCAGCGGGATAAACGCCAGGTTGCGATTCGGCGCGCTCAATGCGCCCCTTCCTGGAGCTTCAGGACCGGATTTCCTCAATCTCGCCGCTTGCACTCTTCTTGCGCGAGTCGGCGGCTTCCTTAGGTCCGCGACATACACGCCCAGTGCCGGCCCCCAGCGAAATCCAAGCTTATGGCGCATGTCCCAATCCTTGTGAGCATCCAGGATCTGCGCGCGTGTCCTCTCCGCCAGCACGTGTTCGCTTGCCTCGTGAAGGTTGATCACTATGACATTCGCCCTCTGGAGACGCGCGCAGTCCGGGTGGAGTTCGTGGACTTTCATGGGCACCGGGACGCCATCTGTGACCAGGGCCCGCAATCTCTCTGCCTCGTCGTCATCCAGTGGTTCCCAACCCTCCTCCAGCAATCTGTCCTCCGACTCTTCGCCCTCAAGGTCGGCGGATGATGCGTCCTCGATGATGATCGGTTCGTCATCGGGGATATCGACCCCCATGTGGCGTAGATACTCATGGAAGGGGATATGGGCGACGATCTTCTCCGTTTCTTGTGTCAGGCTGGCGCCTTCAGGCAGCGGCCGGAGCACATAGACAGCACAATCGGCCCGGATCGATCCGTCGTTCTCGCCTTCGAAGATAAACTCGTCGCACTCTCCCTGGATTGTTTCGGTGTGCCATTCGAAGCTGCCAAAGTCACGCTTCTCGGGATCGAAAGTGAGCAGACTCGGAACGAATGCGCCGGAACGCTCCCAAGCGATCAGTTCCGCGTGCTCGCGCCGCTTGTCTGCAGGCACAGCCCATTCCTCAGTCCATTCGCCTGAGCCCGGCTTGGAGATAAGGCGGGAAACCTGCAGGGGACGAGATCGGTTCGATTCGAGCAGGCGACAAACGAACGTAGTTTTCCCCGCCCCGGGTTGACCGTCGACGATCGCAAATCCGCGCATAACCCTCTGAGCTGAATTGTAAGCCTATCCGTGAAGATCTTGGAAAAAGGCGACATGATTTTCACGAATTGTAAGAATATAGTGGTTTACGTAAAGAGGAGCAAGGTCGCCGGATGAAAAAGGTTACTGCCGAGAATTACAGGAAGGAAAGGTGGTATCCGCGGGTTATTGGTGCGGTTTCGGAGATCCTCGCCGAAGGAGACGTCGTAACGCCGGTGGAAGTCTTCATCCGGTTAAACCTGCTGCGGCGCAAAGACCTGGAAGATTGGCGGTTCCGCAGGATTCCCTATCTCGAAAAGATCATCCAGTGCAACCTCTCTAATGCCAACCGAATCTTACGGGTACTGCGGCTGCACGCTGTTGACAGGAGTTTGAAGCCGTCGCCCACCGGATACATGAAGTGGGGGAAGGGTCGTCGGCGGATTCACCTGCGCTTCTCGAAAACGGGAGACCTGAATTTGGAGGCGGCCTTCTCAACCCACTTCATCTCCTCGCGCCTCACTTCCCACAAGGACCGGAACAAGGGGGCAGCGTTGCCACCTGAGACCGACTCAGCCGCCTCGAAACAGCTGTCTGACATCGACTCGCACCTCTGACTGCATCCTGGTGAGTTTGCTTCCTTGACGCCGGGCCTGAGGCACCTCCTTCGCTTGCTCGGAGCTATTGTCTTTTGCCCCTCCAGGGCCTTCCTGAGCACAACGCCTCCCTTTGGGAGACTTCCTAATGCTACCCGCTCTGTAGGTGGTAGGTTACGGAGAGCGCCGATTGTCCGCGTGGATCATGTCATTCCCAGCGGTACTGCTCGGGCGCCTTCCCGTGCCTCTCCACCACGCGCGGATATCGGCCGCGTCCCGCTTTCTCCTGGATGCCGGCCAGCTCCGCTCCGAACTCATGACAGTCGCCGTAATCGAAGAGGTACAGAAACTTGTGTTTCTTCGGCAGCCCCAAGTCTCCAATAATTGCTTCGTCGGCGAAACGAGGCTCATCCTCCTGATATGGGCAGGCAAATGCATAGCGCCAGTCATAGAGCTTTCCGTTCATGAAGAAAGAATAGAGATGGTCCGCGTCCCAATCGAAGGCCTTCTGAATCGCAAAGTGCAGGTCTTCGAGAGTCCGCTCCGATTGTATTGCAATCGTTCGATAGCTGCTCAGATCTCTCATCAGACTCACTTTGAATAGATAGATCCCTCCCGGATGATCCAAGGGCGCAGGCTTCCCGGCAGTTCGCAGGGCAAGGCGAGCCTGAAAGCGCGGGCCGAAGACGGCATCGTTTATGGCCATATCCGTTAATGCCGCTTCCACCTCAGTCAGAAAGCTGCCTTTGCCATCCAGATAGGCGCGGCCCAGATATAGCGCGGCCACGGCGCGCACCTCAGGGTTGGGATGGCGCGCAGCTTTGAGCAGGGCCTCATACGCGGCGCGCGCATTGCACCGGATGGCAATTAGCGCGAGGGCTGCCAAGGCGTAGGTCCGGCGCTTTACGGCAAAAGAGTCGCGTGGCCGGTTCAGATCCAGGATTTCCGGCCAAAATGCAGTAGAAGCCGGATCTTTCGTCCGAGCGATCATCTCGAGCATTCCTTCTTGTACACAGGCGCTGCCGCCTCCGCCCCTGGCGAAGACTCGACGATACAGCTCGTGGGCGCGGGGCAAATCAGCCGGAGCGATCGCACGCACACTCCATGGATGGATGCCCGATTCCATCAGATTCACGTTTTGGGATCTCGAGTCGTCCAAAAGGGCACTGAGCCGATCGAGGGCGGCGCGCATTTGGGCAGAGGCACGGGCATTCGGTTTTTCGTCTGAGAGCAGCCACAACTTCAGAGGATCTTCGTCTCGCATTTTTGTCTTCTCCCTGAATCCCGCAGCGGGCTTGAATGCACGACCCGGCGCATGTTAGCGAGCGGGGATTGGTCGCCCAATCGGAATCATTTCATCCCTTAATGCTGGTGAAGCTGTTAACGGCCACCTGAATACGCAAGAAATTGCGTATGCCGGCTAAGGCCCTATCGTTCCACGCGTGCTTTTAATCGTCAATCGTCAATCGCAATTCGTCAATCCAACTCGGCCAGCATGACCCCCTTTCATCTGTCGCCGGGCTGGGCTAGACTTCGCACTTACCGAGGAAAGCGCATGATCAAGACGATTGAATGGACCGAATCCGGCGTCGTGATGCTGGATCAGAAGCTGCTGCCGGCGAGGGAGGTCTACAACACCTACACGGATTATCGGGGCGTGGCCGAGGCGATACGTTCAATGGTGATTCGCGGCGCCCCTGCCATCGGTGTTGCAGCGGCGATGGGAATCGCGCTTGGCGTGAAGAACGCCGATGTGAAAACCTTGGACGAGCTTGATCGCGAGTTCGAACGCATCTGCGACGCTATGGCCCGCACGCGCCCGACGGCGGTGAATCTGTTCTGGGCCATCGAGCGAATGAAGTCTGTATACAGCCGCATGCGCTTCAAAGGGATCGACGCCATTCGTGTGGCGCTGGTCGTGGAATCTCTGCAAATGCATCAACAGGATGTCGAGGCCAACAGGGAGATGGGACGTTTCGGCCAGGAACTCATTCCTGGTGAAGCCAGCATCCTGACTCACTGCAACGCGGGCGCACTCGCAACCGCAGGCTATGGAACAGCGCTTGGTGTGATCCGGGCCGCCGTCGAGGCCGGCAAGCGCATCCAGGTGTTTGCAGACGAAACTCGGCCCATTCTTCAGGGAGCCAGACTGACAGCGTGGGAACTCGAGAAGGACAAGATTCCCGTCACTGTGATTACCGACAGCATGGCGGGGTATTTCCTACAGAAGGGGAAGATCGACTGTGTCATCGTCGGCGCCGACCGGATAGCCGCCAACGGAGATGTAGCCAACAAAATCGGGACTTACTCTGTCGCGGTTCTGGCCAGGGAAAACGGCGTGCCCTTCTACGTGGCCGCGCCCGTTTCCACACTCGATTTGTCTATTCCCGACGGCAGCTGCATCCCGATCGAGGAGCGCGACCCGGAAGAGATTCGGATGATACAGGGCGTGCCGGTGATCCCGGAGCAGGTAAAGGTCGCCAATCCAGCTTTCGATGTGACACCGAACCGTTATATCAGTGCCATCATCACCGATCGCGGCATCGCGCGTCCTCCATTCGAGATGTCATTGCGGAAACTCGTCTCCCAGAATCAATAAAACTGACATGATCCATTCGTCATTCGTCATTCGTCATTCGTCATTTTTCTTCAGGGGTTTTCATGCTCGTACTTGGGATTGAGTCATCGTGCGACGAGACGGCCGCCGCGCTCCTCGAGAACGGGCACAAAGTCCTGTCGAACATCGTTGCCTCCCAGGTGGACACGCATCGTAGCTTCGGAGGAGTGGTGCCGGAGCTGGCCAGCCGGGAGCACCTGCGGAACATTGGATTCGTCGTTCGCGAGGCTTTTCGGGAGGCGGGCAAGAAGTACGAGGACTTCGACGGCATCGCTGTCACACATGGGCCGGGCCTCATCGGGTCCCTCCTCGTGGGGCTGTCCTTTGCCAAGGCGATGGCCTTTTCCCTGAATAAACCGCTGGTCCCGGTCAACCATATCGAGGGACACATTTTTTCCGCATTTATTGAGCATCCGGAAATCTCTTATCCCTTGCTGGCGCTGGTCGTCTCCGGGGGACACACTTCACTCATTTATTCGCCAGAGCCCGGCCAGTATCGGTCCGTGGCCCGAACTCGCGACGACGCAGCCGGTGAGGCGCTGGACAAGCTCTCCAAATTCCTGGGGTTGGGCTACCCCGGCGGACCGATCATCGATCGTTTGTCAGAGCAGGGGAATCCGCGCGCCTTCTCCTTTTCAATTCCCAAGATCAGCGACGGCAGCCTGGACTTCAGCTTCAGCGGATTCAAGACCGCAGCGCTGCGCTACATCCAGGAATCCGGCATCACGCCCCGCCGCTCGAAAGGCCGAATCTCGCAGAGGATCCTCGATCTGGTAGCCAGCTACCAGCAGGCCATCGTCGACACGTTGTTGTCGCAGGCGCGCAAGGCTGCCGAACGCTTGCGGCCGCGATCGATCCTGTTGGTCGGGGGCGTAGCATGCAACAGCCTGCTGCGCAAGACCTTCAAGGAAAGGTTCGAATTGTTGCCGGGTGTAGATGACGTCGACGCGGAAAGAAGGAGAATCAAGGTCTATTATCCTTCGCCTCTCCTCACTACCGACAACGCGGCGATGATCGCGGCAGCCGGAACTCCGAAACTGCGCAATCCCTCCCCTCTGCAGCTCGACCTAAACGCTTACGCCGATCTCCGCCTCTGCTGAACGAGGTTGCGACGGGAGGCAGGCGGCAAGGTTCGCAAATATGCGATAAGAAGCAGGCAGCCGGCAGCAGGCAGAAAATAGGAGGAAGGCGCTGTTGCCGCATGCTGCCTACTTACTTGCGAGGAACTCTAGTGTTTGCCTATACAATTCTACCGTGACGGCTTTTCCGCCACGGGCGCTAATAAACCAAAGAGGAGACTCATTATGACGAGGATCAATCGACGACAATTCATCGAAAGCGCCGCTGCAGCGGCGGTCGCTGGCGGAGATCTTCTCTCCGATCTCCTTCCCACGGCCGCCGCGCAAACGGCCAAGCGGAAAATGACTATGGCGTTGTCTTGTGGCGCCATAGGGGTTTCTGCGAAGCAGCGCGAGGCCATCGATCTGGCCGCCAAGCATGGTTTCGAATCCGTTGAGGCAGACGGTTCTTATCTCGCTTCACTTTCCGAAGAACAGCTTGCAGAGCCGCTTGCCGACATGAAGTCGAAAGGAGTCGTGTTTGGCGCGGCAGGCCTGCCGGTGGATTTCCGCCAGGACGAAGCGAAGTTTAACGAGGGCATGAAGAGGCTCTCAACAGTTGCCGCTGCTTTGGAGAGAGCCGGGGTGGGCCGTGTCTCTACCTGGATCATGCCTTGCCATGATTCACTCACCTACATGAGCAACTTCCGGCAGCATGCGTTACGCCTGCGCGAGGTTGCTGGAGTTCTTGTGCAACGGAAGGTTCGGCTGGGGCTTGAGTACGTTGGGGCCAAAACCTTGTGGACCAGCAAGCGCTACCCGTTTGTCCACACGATGGCCGAGATGAAGGATCTGATCGGCGAAATCGGCGCTCCAAACGCAGGTTTCCTGCTGGACACCTTCCACTGGTGGAACGCGGCCGAAACTGCGGAGGACATTCTATCGCTCAGGAACGAGCAGGTAGTATCTGTTGACCTCAACGACGCTCCGGCGGGAGTGCCCAGGGACCAGCAATTGGACAACCGCCGCGAGTTGCCCTGTGCGACGGGTGTGATAGATGTCGGCGCGTTTCTGAATGCGCTGAATCAGATCGGCTACGACGGTCCGGTACGCGCCGAGCCCTTCAACAAGGCGGTCAACGCGCTACCGAAGGAAGAAGCCTGCGCTGCCGCGGCAAAAGCGCTCAAGCAGGCCTTTGCACTCATCAAGTGAGTTGGCGCCAAAAAGGCTCCTGGCGTGGCGGTGGGCATCAGCGTTTGGGGAGTCCTCGTGAGCAGAACACAGAGATACTGAGAAGACAGAGAAAAAAGTCCTTGGACACAGATTTGCACGGACTCACACGGATTTCCACTCTTGGGCAGTTGGACGAGCTCTTGCTCGTCCGATCCGTGGAAATCCGCGTAAATCCGTGTCCGAGGTCTTTCTCTGTTGTTCGTTGCGGCGGATGACTCTCACTCTTAATTACACCCGGACTGATTTGTGAAAGCTGGGCTAGACTGCAATCCGTTCGACTTCCTCCAGCGTGGTCTCCTCTGAATTAAGCGAGATAATGCTTATCCGGTTGGCTCCACTCGGTTCTAATGCTGCATAAATGGCCTCCAGGTGATCGAAATCGTCGCCAGCGGGCCGGAGACGAGGACGGTAGCGTTCGGTCCGGAGCAAGCGACAAACCCAGCTACGGCCTTCCTGCGCTTCGCCGCGCACCTCTGACCTGGGTTGCAGCCAGGTGGGCTTAACCGGATAAGCATTAGCGAGATTATTTCTGATTGAATGCCGTGGCATAGCGGAAGGATTCAACGTAGTGCCCGTTTTTCTTCTCGTGCTCCTTACGATACTCCTCCTTCAGTCTTGCGAGAACGGCGGGATCCCAGTCCGGCCGGTATCTCGAAGCCGACGGCTCAAACTGGCTGACGTGTTTTGATGCAGCTTCCATCTTTTTTTCGAATACGGATTCAATGTTGACGAAGTAGTTCGCGTCCTGCGGAGCCGTGTAATAAAAGTAGAGATTCGGCACCCTGTAGGGTTGCAGTTTATCGACAAGGAGATGCTCCGGATAGTAGAGATGGAACTCCGCGGCGCGGATGGCATCGATCGTGTTGAACGCCGCCATGCGATGATCGGTTTTGTGCCAGCGCTCAAACCATTCGCCGGGATCCACGCTGAGGATTGCGTCGGGACGGAACTGCCGGATGATTTTCGTCGCCTGCCCGCAGAGGTATTTGGGCGGGACATACTCCAGCTCTCCATCATCGTGGCCCATCCAGATGATGTTAGTGCTCGGGATTCCAAGAGCCGCACACGCAGCTTCCTCTTCGGCTTTCCGAATCCTTGCGAGGCGCTCCGACGTCATTTCCTGGTCGTAGCTCCCCTTGTTGTCATTTGTGTAGATCACGATGATCACACGGTTGCTGTTTTGGGCCAGGAGGGCGATCGTCCCTCCCACGGCAAATGAGTCGTCATCGGGATGTGGAGAAAACACCAGAACGGTTTTGTTCTTGTAGTTCTCCAGCCGCTCCTGCGCATAAGGCTCGGATGCGAGGAGCAGAATCGCGTTTGCCAATATAAGCAGGATTCTCATCTTGCTTCCTCCTTCATAAAGCGGCTGAGCCGCAGATCAGACCTGCCAACAATCGTGTAGTAAGCGGTCTCCAGACCGCCCACGAATTGCGACTCTCTTTTGCACCGCAGGGGCCTCGAGACCCTCGGCCACACGAATCCCTGTCAACAGGTTGGATCAGGGATGAATGATGACCGGTGCAGGCCTAGATTTCGGGTGGTCCGAAAACCAGGATCGAATCTCCTTCGGCGAAACACGGCGGTGATTCCGCAGTGCCCTCCGCACTTCCCATGCCCGTGGCAGAGCCTGCAAGAAGAGCGGCAGGGCGCGCAGAGAAGACCATTCCCGCAAGAGTACGTAAATCATGGCCGCGGCGTCGCGGAGCGTGATCGGGATGAAGAACCGGCAGTAGGTTCCCAGGTCCATGTTCTTCACCCGCATCAGGAAGCGGTTCTTGAAGGAATGCATGTTAATCTCGGCAGGGAGCTTGGCACGCCGTTCGGGTAGCACAAGCCGCACGTGGTAACCGGTGGCTTCCGGGACGTACAGGCAGCGCCACCCCAACCACTGGGCCCGCCACGCCAGATCGGCGTCCTCGCGAAAGGCGAAGAACGCCTCGTCGAAGTACTCGCCGCCGGCTTTGACTTCCTCCAGCATCCTGCGGCGATAAAAGGCCGCCGCTCCGGAGGCTCCGAAGACATACTCGCGCTTGTCATACTGGCCGATGTCCGGCTCTTCCGATCCTCGATCCAGGTGCCGCTGGTTTTGCGTGAAGTAGATCCCTGTCGTGTCTAGCGTCTTAATCTGTTTGGGATCTGTATGCCATCGCCATAGTTTTCCGGTCGCAGAACCGGCCTGCACATCGTGATCTAAGGCATCGACAAGAATACCGAGGAAATCCCGATCAAGGGTGACATCCGGGTTCAGCACGAGTACGTAGTCGGACGAATTGGATCCGATGATGAGGTTGTGCGCGACGCAAAAGCCGAGGTTCTTACTGGAGAAATGGCATGAGTGCAGCAAGTCCCCGTGTAGCGCGGCTATCTCGAGAGTTTTGTCGGTGGAAGCGTTGTCCCAGAAGCAGATGATGAAATCCCTAAAGCTCTGGGCCTCGAGGCTCTGCAGGCAATCCTCGAGATAACGCGCGGAATTGAAGGTAACGATGCTGACCAGGACGCGCGGGCTCATTGGGGTGCCTCGTGCAAGGCAATGAAGTGCCGGGCTACGTTCCAGTAGATACTCGCAGAGGCTACGGGCGAGGTGCTGGGTGCGGGCGGACGCACGAAGGATAGCGCGCCGCGCAGGTACATGCCCGTGATCACGAATTTGCGCACACGATCAGCCGCGCTTTTGCCATGATGCTTCGCGAAGTAGCGGATCTGGTTGGTGTGGAAGTATTCCAGGAACTTCTCCCGATCAAGATGTCCGAGACTGTAGCCTCCGTGATGCAGGAACCGGGCTGTCGGCTCGTAACGTATCCGTCCGCCCGCGTTCCAGATGCGCCTGCACAGATCCACGTCTTCGAACCAAGCCGGGCGGAAACTCTCGTCAAACCCACCCAAAGACTCCAACGCCCGCCGCGACACCATCAGGGATGCGGCAGCGGGTTGCTCGACGTCTGACGCCAAGCGCGAATCCCAGCCAGACAGGCGGTAACGCCGGGTCCAGGGGTTGCCGGGCCACATTTCGTCGAGGAGGAGCATGTCGGCTGCAACGCTGCCGACAGTGGGAAAAGCGCGCACGTTAAAACCGATTTGGGATTTGCCTGTGAGGTCGAGGAGTAGGCCTCCGGCAGCCCAGACGCCGGCATCCTGCATCAGCGGTTCTGCCAAACTTTCGACAGAGCGCGGAAGGCTCTCGGTGTCGGGATTCAAGAACAATATCCAGTCACCTCGGCTCTGCCTCCACCCCATGTTATTCGCTGCTGCGAAACCGATGTTTTTATTGTTGTGAATCAGCGCGGACGGGCATTTGGCGTTTCTCAGGAAATCCGTGCTGGAGTCTTCGGAGGCATTGTCAACCACCAGGATCTCGCAGCCGCCGGCATGCTTCAGCAAAGATGAAACGCACCTCTCCAGAAGCGGGCCGGAGTTCCAATTGACGATAACTACTGAAATCATGGTCAAACGGTGTCTGTAATCCGCAATCCGCAATTCCGCACTCGCTAGGAGAGTCTGAAGTACCATTTTAAAAAAGTGGATGCCTGTTCCGGACTGGGCGCGGCGAAGTCCCTTCGTGCCAGAGCCTCGGATCGGAGGATTGCCTGCCATAAGCTGTCGGCGGAAGTGCGCCATAAAACTCTCAGCCTGCGGCGTTCCTTCAGCATGACAGGGAGCAGCGGAACGACACCTGCCAGGCCTCGAAGATAGCTCCAGACTCTGCCATGGGCGATCACGCGGGCCAGCCAGGCCAGTTGCGCGGCTGCGATTCTCGTGTAACAGCGCCAGAAAATGCAGGCCGGGACGCTTTTGATAAGCAAAAGAATGGAGTTCCGCGTGCGCAGACGCGCAGCCAGATGTGAAAACTCTCCCCCGCTCGTTGCCCCACCAAGATGATAGACCTCCGCTCGGGGAACATACCATCCGCGATAGCCGGCTGCTTGCAGTCGGAGCGCCAGATCGACATCCTCGAGATAAGCAAAGAAGCGCTCGTCATAGCCGTTTGCTTCGTCCAACACACACTTGCGATAGAGGGCCGCGCAGCCGGAGGCGGCGAAGATTTCCGTTTCCTGCCGGTAATCCTGCCGGTCTTTCAAGTCCTGCCCCCGGCGATACCCTATACCTGCCCGCAGAAGGCAGTCCCCGGCGCTGAAGATGCGGTCGCGTTCGTTGAAATCCAAGATGCGGCAAGCCAGGTATGCCGCTTCCGGATGGCGTTCCATGGCATGCGCGCACTCGGCCAGCCAGTCAGGAGCAACCTCGGCATCGTTGTTGAGGACAGCGATCCACTCTCCGTGTGCCGCGCGGAACCCGGCGTTGGCCCCGCCCGCGAATCCCAGGTTTCGTTCCTTGCGCAGCAGCACCGCTCCCGGCGCGACGCGCAAGACAACCTCGACGGAAGCGTCCGATGAAGCGTTGTCCACCACCACTAGCTCAATACGTGCATAGGTCTGGCGCAGAAGCGACGACAGACAGCCCTCCAGAAACGCCGCGCCGTTGTAATTCGGGATCACGACGGAGATCAGGGGTTGAACCGGTTGCGAAGTCATCGGCGGATTATAACCATTTCCCTTGACACTCGTGGGAGCTAAAAAATATGTTCTTCGAGCACATTCGCGTGGACGCTATGAAGCTTTCAGTCGTCATTCCTGTTTACAACGAAAAGAACACCATCCGCGAGATTCTACGGCGTGTGCAGGACGTCGATCTCCCTAAGGAGATCATAGTGATCGACGATTACTCCACGGACGGAACGCGCGAGATCCTCGAGAGCCTCCCTCCCTCCGACAACGTGAAAATTCTCTTCCAGCCGCGTAATGCGGGCAAAGGCGCCGCGCTCCGCGCCGGTTTCAGGCAGGTGTCCGGCGACATTGTGATCATCCAAGACGCGGACCTCGAATACGATCCGGCCGAATATCCGGAACTGATTCGACCGATCCTGAAGAACAAAGCCGACGTCGTCTACGGTTCGCGTTTTCTGAGCGGACCGCACCGTGTGCTTTTCTTCTGGCATTCGGTGGGCAACCGCGTACTTACCACTCTTTCCAACATGCTCACCGATTTGAATCTCACAGATATGGAAACCTGCTACAAGGTTTTCAGGGCGGACATTTTGAAGAAGATCAAGCTTCGCGAGAACCGCTTCGGTATCGAGCCGGAGTTCACCGCAAAGATAGCCAAGGCGCGTTGTAGGATTTATGAAGTGCCGATTTCCTATGCTGGCCGCGATTATTCGGAAGGCAAAAAGATCAGCTGGAAGGACGGTATCGCCGCGCTCTTCGTCATCCTTAAATATCGCTTCATGGACTGACGGATTTTGCCGTGGTCTTCTTTCGCTGCAGTATCGACCTAATTTTCCGCCCCTTCGCCACGCTCCGCGCGGTGCTGAACCATCCTCATCGCTTGGCCATCGGATTCGGCGGGTTGCTGACATTGTCAGCTGTCTATATTGTTGTTTTCTCGGTGTGCCTCGCCAAGAACCTCCCTCCCCTTACTCCACCCGTGCTGAGGATTCCCAGAGAGGAGTACTTTGCCTACGAACGGTTCTTTATCATGCCCGTAGCCATTGCCAGTACGGTCCTGATGGCGGGAATCATCCGCTTGGCTGCCGGATATTGGAACGGCAAGGGACAGTTCGAGGCCCTGTTTGCGCTGCTTGGATTCATCCACGTAATTGTCGCCATCGCTATGGGATTGCCGGACCTTGCTCTGGCGATCCTGGGAAGGCCGTTCATTGGGCCGCACGTCTTCCTCGGAACCACTTGGTACTTCCTATTGGTGGTCGTGATTGTGAGGGAGTTGGAACGCCTGTCGTGGCCGAAGACAGTGGCGGTGTCATTCATGGGCGCACTGGCCAACGCTGCCGTTCAATTCGTCTTCACCCGCTGAGGCAACTGCCACTTTTGTCGTTTGGGCGCTGGTGGCCGACCGACGGCCGCAGACCCCCAAGCTCCTGCCACACGAGTGTTGGATAATCCTATGACCGTCGACGAACGGACTCGGCGATCAGTTTGGAGGCCGCCTCAAACACCATGTCGGACGGCGTTGCATCCATGCAGGTGACCTCTTTCGGACACACGCTCAGGTAGCAAGGGCTGCACTCGAAATCCGAGACGATCTTGGCGCCGCGACCGTAAAGTTCAATCTCCTGGTGGCAGGTGGGGCCGAGAATCACCAAAATGGGCACTCTGAGTCCGATAGCGATATGCATGGCAAGCGTATCGCCCGTGACCATTAGATCGCAGCTGCCCACGATGCCGGTGAACTTGCGGATAGAGTTGTTGGTTCCGGTGTCCACCAGAGGATGACTTACAGCGGCAGCGATTCGGGCGTTGCGCTCTACCTCGGCCGGTCCGCCCAGCAGCAGGAGCTTGGCGCCGAACTCCTCCACCAGCCGGTTGGCCAGATGCACGTAACCTTCCTCTGTCCATTTCTTTGTGGCGAAAACGTCGCCGGCGCCTGTGTTCAAGCCGATCTTCAGGTCCGTGGGCCGGACTCCCAGTTCCTCGAGATGAGCTCTGGCCTCCGCGATCTCAGCTGAGAAGTCGGGAAATATGTACTCCTGCGGCTCCGGGTAGGGAAGCCCGGCGCATTCGAAGATCAGCTCGGGATAGGTCTTGGTGTTGACGCGGAACTTCAGCGGGTCGTTGATGCCGAGCTCAAAAGTGTATTCCGACTCCTTATTCAGCGGCATCACGTTGCCAAGCTCGCTCATACCGAAGCCCACCTTGCGCCCGGCCCTGACCTCTTTGGCCAGGGCAGTGGCTTTGGGCTCTTTGTCAAAGCAGTAAAACTCGTCGAAGACTTCGTTCTCGATCTGCAGGGTTGTTTCGCAGGTGTAGGGGAGGAGCCGGTCGATCTCCGCTATTCCCCGCAGCATGGGCAAGACATCAGGCTCGGTAAGCCATGTGATGTGACATCCCACGTAGGCCCTGCGCAGTCCTCTCAGTAGTGGGGTTGTTCGCAGCACGTCGCCCATGGCGGCGAGCTTGAGAATGAGGATTCTCCTGCCGAATTGAGTGTAGTGAGGGCAGCCGTCACATTCCCTGCGGAAAACGCACGGCTTGTGTCCCAGAAAAAAGCGGCAATCGTAGTGAACGAACATATTCTAACTCGATGCTACCCACGCGGCGCTGCGCAACCGGAGCCAGACCAGGAGAAGCCAGATAAACCGGAACGGAAACAGCAGCACCTTGGTCAGCAGAATAAGGGGGATTTGAGCCCGCCAGGTCCAGCGTGGGCGGCCTTGCAAGCGCGGCCGCCCTCCCAGCCGGTGGAAAAGCAGTGCGAGCCACCCCCCCAGAGTAAAGTAGAAGCAATCATTGTACTCGTTAAAGATTACCTTGTGGCGAGCCCCCAAAAGGAATGGAAAATACTTTATCTTCCAGTAACTGGGATCTCCAGTGAAGAAAACCACGACCGCAGCGAAGCGCTCCCTCCTCAAGCCCTGTAAGTGCTTCAAGCTGCTGCGCGTTTCCGAATGTGTCCGGATTTCGTGGATCATCGGATGGTCTTCGAAGTGTTTCAGAATCTCTGGGCGATTTCGGCAGAACAGGGTGTAGCGCGGATTTCGGAAAAGTGGTCTCTCCTTGAGACGCTCTAAGGCTCGCAGCACATAGGGAGGTTCCGCGGATTGGATCAGGAGTATCTTCTCCCCCTCGTAATACTCGACCTCGACCGGAGCATCCAGGGGAGGAACGAACTCCCAGTGGTCCGTGGGCAAAGGGTGAGCACGGCGGAATTGCCAGTGGCGGAGGTATGCTTTCCAGGTAAGACGAAAGACGCTGCCGTCGCCGATGTCGACGTCGGTGGCCTTCGCCTTCACATGGAGCGCGAGAAGCTTCATGCGGCGGTACTTATTCTCGCCTGTCCAGAAAACGTGGAGCACATCAAAGTTGCTGCGGGAGAGGTCCTCGAGGATTTTCCGCCGATTCTCCTCGCGCAGCGCTACAACTTGAGCTCCTGGTAATTCTGCAAGGTACTGGATTGTCTTCTTATCCTCGCTGCACAGGATTGTGATTTCCGGCGCGTCGTAAATGCCGCCGGCGAGGATGTCCTCTGCTTTCTTGCGGACGCGCTTCGGAGAAGCGGTTTCAACTAGAAGGATGCGTGTCATATACTCTACACACAAGTCAAATACGAAAGAGAACTCTAAGACACGAAATACACTAAGAAAAGAGCGTTGCTTTGCTTCACTCTTCCTGATTTTCGTGTCTTTGTGCTGTCAGTTGGGTCTACAAAATATTAGCCGCTTTCTCCAGTTGGGTGTGCCGCAAGAGCGGCCCCCATGTACTGTTGATAAAGCGCATCCAGCTTTGCCGTCGACGCCTCCCAACTGTATAGCTGCTCAACGATCCTACGCCCTTCCGCCCCGATGCGCTGCCGACGCGCGGGGTCCTTTAGGAGGGAGACCACATGCGACGCGAAGAGATCTGCCGAGTCTGCAACCAGAATGTTTTCGCCATTTTCGTAATGCAAACCGGCGCAGGCGACCGAAGTTGCCACCACGGCCATGCCCATGCTCCAGGCTTCCAGGATCTTGCCGCGGATGCCGACCCCGAGGCGCAGCGGGACCACATAGATCGAGCTCGAGGCCATGGGAGGCCGAATGTCGGGAACAAAGCCGGTGACCTGCACGCCAGGCATGTCCGCGAGGCTGAGCATGGGCGGCGGCGGGCTGCTCCCCACGATCACGAGCTCAGTCTCGGGGACCTGCGTTCGAATGAGGGGCAGGATCTCCTGGCAGAAATAGAGCATTGCGTCAACGTTGGGCAGATGACGGAAAGCCCCGACAAAAACCAATCGCGGATGCGTCCCGGGCTGATCCGGAGGCTGGAAATAATCGAGATCCACGCCGGTATTGATCACGTGAACCGGCACCGAAGCGCAGAACTTGCGAAGCTCGCGAGCGTCGGGCTCAGTCATGCAGATGGCCGCATTCACGCGCCGCTGCAGTCGGATCTCGCGGTCGAGCACCTGAAGGTAGTTGTAAAACCAGCGCATCTTTTTAAGCAGGTTTGACTCCATACGTGCCCGGCGGGCGCAGGCCGCAAAATCCACCTCATGTTTCGTCAGGAGCGACGGTATGCCGTAGGCTCTCTGGGCGTAGCATGCCATCTGTGTGTATTCCAGTTGGACGACGCTGAAATCTCTTTCTTCCAGGCATTCATCCATCGCAGCTTTCATATGCAGCGTATTGAACTCGTCGAAGGGTTCGTATACGAACAGCTGCCAGCGGGGGGGAGGGATGCGACGCATGGCTACCACTTTCTCGCAGAGATCTTCCAGCTCGGGCAGGAATTCCCTCTCATAGTCGTAATCGACAAATGTGAGCAGCGTAATCCGATAACTTCGGGACAGCCTCTTCAGAAGCTGGAACATCCGCCCGGCACCGGCGTGGTGTCCCAGGTGCGGAATGTATGCGGTTATCCACAAAACCCTTGGTCGGGTTTCGGAAGAGTACGCGGAGTCGGTCGCCTGAGTCCTTCCCTCGGCTGCGCGCCTCTGCGCAAAGAAGAGCCCCGGCTTGGCAAAGAGCTCGAAGATTTTCTCGTCTGAGCGCAGGTCATGGAGCGGGACACTCATCCGGGCGATTTCCAGGGCAGGAATTCTCGCGGCTGCGCGCAAGAGGCTCTTCCAGATGGCCAGGCCGAAATCTCTTGCGAGCCTGTAGGAGTTCCACGGCAAATACACGCAATGCGAGAGCAGGAGTCGCCAGTCTTGGATGTTTTTCCAGATGAAAAGGAACTGGTTGCTCTGGATCAGGGTCTGCAACTCCTGAGAAGTGAAGCGGCGATTGCTGGAAGCTCGGTGCCTGTGATAAACCACCGACGCTGACGCGAACAAAACTTCCCATCCAAGCTTCCACGCCTGGTATGAGAGATCCGTGTCCTCCACGTATGCCGGGGAATAGAGCGCCTGGAATCCTCCAAGCTTCAGGAATCGCTCGCGGTGAAAAGCCGAGGAACCGCCGCCGGCCCAAAATGCCGGGTAATAGGGTCTCGAAAGCGGCTTTTGATCGAGTGGGCAGTGCGAGTAGTCGACCATTCCGCGTCGAAACGCTGCCGTTGTCTTTCCAGTCTCCTCGCGTCGGACTTCAGGATTCTGCAGAAAAATCTGGCTCGAAACAGCGAAAGTCTTCGGTCCGAAACCCTCGAGCAGCGGTTTCAGAAAGCCGGGATCGGCGACCATGTCGTTGTTGAGCAGAACCACAACGTCGTGTTTGGCCGCCTGGACACCGGCATTGTTTCCCTCGGCAAACCCAAGGTTACTGGGTAGTGCAAGGATGCGCACCTGCGGGAAGTTTGCCTGGACGAAATCCACAGAGCCGTCGGTGCTGCCGTTGTCAACCACCAGGATCTCGTGAGGGCGGCCGTCCCTTCGAACCGCTTCAACAACGGAGGGGAGTCCCTGAGCCAGAAGATCTTTTCCATTCCAGTTCAGGATGATGATGGAGGCTAGCCCGGAAAGCGGCGCGCCCTCCTTTGGCGCGCAGCGGCGCGTAAAGCGCGTCGTGAAATGAACAAGGTTGAAGAAAAGCAGTATCGCGGCCAGCAGCACCAGGATCGGCGTGATGAGCAGCGTGAGAAAGATGAGAGTCAGGGTGCGGAGATAGAAAAACATTCTTAAAAGGCCTCACCATGGAGGTGTGGAGACCCTTGAGATTGCGGAGTTCCGAACCAAGAGTTCGTGGTTCGCAGTTCGCAGTTCGCAGTAAACCTCTGTGCTATAAATGCGGAATTCCTTTCAGTATTGCAGAGAATTCTTGCGGCGAGGGATCTCCAGGCCACCCAGGAGACCGGCCGCCGCGTCAATAGGGTGGAGGCAGCCTTGGTTGCGGCCTTGAGCTGCTCTGTGAGTCGTCGCGCTGCGAAGTACTGCGAACCGCGAACTGTGAACTGCGAACCTGCTACTCTGGTAGTGGCCGATGGCCCTGATTTATGCTCTTCCATGGCTAGGGATCACTGCGCGATAAAACGTAGGATTTTACCTCGACATTCATCTTGAGCATGCCGTAAATCAGCTCGTCCGACCGCAGGCTGAACACCAGCGCGTTGTCGATCCAATCGCACATGTCGTGCTTCAGCACTGTCCCCTTGGCGACCGCCGGCGAAATCGAGTAGCTCCCGGCGGCAAGATGAGGGACGGGGAATTGAAAGTCGCTGGTGAAGATGTCGCCCGCATGCGCTGCCGGCAAGGGACGTCCGGAGTACGAGGTGTTGCAGGCCGATATCTCGATTCCGAGCCGATCCCGCAGCGTGTAGCCGAGAATGGGCTGTTCCACGTCCTTGTTGAACTGCGCCGAAACGCGGATCACGACGGCCTGTCCGCTAAACACCTCTCTTGTAGGATCGCCTTGCTGATTGATCAACTCCAGCCCTAGAAGTGTTGCCTCTCCGCTGCCGAAGCGATGATCGATGTTGGGGATGGTGCGCACCACCGGAACCTGCCCCGCCGCGACAAGAGTATCCACATCTTCGCTCGGGCCGGAGTCTCCGTCGGACGATCTGTAGCGACGCTCCCGTTCGAACATCAGGGCACGGTACCTCTGCACTACGAGGTCGGGCTTGCCGTCCTCCAGCAAGCGTCCTGCGTCGAGCAGCAGCGCGCGGTTACAGAACTTCGTAACTGCGCCCAGGTCATGGGTCACGAGGATAATCGTCTTTCCGGCCTCGCGCAGTTTATTCATGCGGTGCATGCAGCGATGCTGAAAAATCAGGTCTCCAACGGCGAGCGCCTCGTCTACCAGGAGTATGTCGGGATCGACGTTGACTGCAACTGCGAACGCCAGGCGCATAAACATGCCGCTGGAGTAAGTCTTCACCGGCTGTTCCATGAAGTCGGAGATCTCGGCGAAACGGGCGATGGCATCAAAGCGATCCTGCATCTCCCGCGTGTCGAGGCCCAGTATCGCGCCGTTCATGAACACGTTCTCGCGGCCTGTGAACTCGGGATTGAAGCCGGATCCCAGCTCGAGCAGCGCGGAGATCTTCCCGTTCACGAAGCAGTCGCCCCTCGTCTGGCGCATGATGCCCGCGAGGATCTGGAGCAGGGTGCTTTTGCCCGACCCGTTCTGGCCGATGATTCCGAGCGTTTGCCCCGACTCGAGTTCAAAGGAAACGTCTTCAAGGGCCCAGAAGTCGCGATGCAACGAGCCCTTGCCGAATCCCAGCATCTCGAGCAGCTTGTCCCGGGGACGGTCATAGATGCGATATCTCTTCGAGAGATGTGCAACCTGGATTGCCGGCATCAGAGGACATCCACAAATTCGCGCTTGGTTTTGCGGAAAAAGAGGCCGCCCGCCGCGAAGACCAGAAAGGAACCGACTGCCAGCAGTGCCAGGATTTTAAGGTTCGGCATGCGCATGCGCAGCAGGCAGTCCCGGTATCCCGTCACCACGTGGGCGAGCGGATTCCAGCGGACCAGGAACGCCAGCTTGGCTGGAAATCGATCAGGAGAATAGAAGATCGGTGTGAACCAGAACCAGAAGGTCAGGATCACGCTCAGCACCTGCGAAATATCGCGCACGAAAACGTTCAAGCTCGCGACGAGCCATGAGATTCCGAGGGTAAAAAGCATGAGCAGCAGGAAATAGACCGGCACCAATAGTATGTAAATGCTCACTTTTCCCAAGGTGAAGAAAAGGATGCCGAGCAGAATGGCGAATCCAATCAAGTGGTTTACGAGACCTGCCAGAAGAATCGTCAACGGCAGGATTTCGCTTGGGAACATCGTCTTTGTCACAAGATTGGCGTTGTCGATCACAACCGTGCTGGAGCGCTGAAGCGTGTCCGAGAAAAACAGCCAGGGAAGAATACTGCAGAACAGGAAGAGAGGGAAACTGGTAGTGCCGCTGTCGGGCATCGGCCGTTGCCCGAATATCACGGAGAAGACGAATGTATAGCTTACCAGCAGCACGATCGGGTGAATCACGCTCCAGAAGAATCCCATGAACGATCCGATGTAGCGCGTCCTCAAGTCGCGCACGACGAAGTTCCGGATCAGACTCCGCTGGATATAGATCTTCCGCAGAAAGCTGGAAAAAATGATCCACGGCGCCATCATCCGGTCGATCTTGCCGGCCGACGACTTCACTACGGTTCCTCCCCTGAGATTTGAATTATAAACCGAATGAGGAATAATCAAATCGATACGCTTTTATTCGTCATTCGTCATTCGTCATTCCCTGACGATGATTGTCCTCTTCTCGCCTTATTTACCAACTGGAGGAAAAGATCCTCATATTGTGATACCACGTCCTCCCAGGAATATACAGTACGCGCCCGCACCAGGGCTGCCTGTTTGAGAGCCGCGTACTTCTCCGGGAAGTCCACGACATCCTGCAGAAGGCTTGCCAGCTCCTCCACGTCATTTTTCCTGTAGAGCAGGCCGGCGTTCCCCAGCACCTCCTCGTTTTCCGGGGTCCCGTTTGCGATGACGATGTTCCCCTGTCCCATCGCTTCAATGAGGGCGGGGTGCGTGCCGCCTACTTCGGTCGCATGGACATAGCAAAATGCGTTGGCTTGCAGTTGTCGGTATCCCAAACCATAAATGGCGCCGGGAAACAATATGCGCGCATCCCGCGTGGATTTGACCTTCCGGATGTAGTTCTGCGAGTAAGGTGCGTCCCCGACAACAACCAGATGCTTGGAGGTGCGGACCTTCTCGAAGGCTGCCACGACCCGATGGGCGTTGTTTTCGGGTTCGAAGCGGCTTACATAGAGCAAGTACTCGCCGGGGGTGAGGCCGAGCGAGTTGAGCGTCTCGAGCCCTGACGGCTTCTCGGTAATTGCTCCGTAGGGGATGAATACCGACACGGCTCCATATTTCTCGCGGTAATAGCGCTCGATCACGTGCGCATCGGTGACGATCGCGTTTGGGAACCATGTGGAGAGGTATTCACAGAGATGATAGTAAGCCCTGCCCAACCAGTTCCATTTCTGACGTAGCCGCTCTATGCCATCGACGTTTACAACCACGGGTATTCCGAATGCGCGGGGCATCCAGGCATAGATGCTGTTGGCGGCGTTGCAGATCAGGATGATGTCATAGCGCTGAAAGAGGGCATGAATCATTGAGAACATAGTGTGTGCGACTGTATCCGTGTACTTCCATTCGAGCGTCGGGAGCACGACCAGTCGCACCTGCCGGAAGCTCTTCAGGTTTTTCGGGATGTAGTGTGATCTGCAATAAACGGTCACACCGTGTCCGCGCGCACTTAGTCTCGTGGCGCACTCCTCGGCGAAGGTTTCGAATCCGCCGTAGTTCGCGGGAATGCCCCGCGTTCCAAGTATGGCAATTCTTAACGAGGTCATGGGACCATGAAAAGCTCTATCGCAGAGAGGCAGAGGACCCAGAATGGCTCTCAGCGTTCTCTGTGCCTTTGCGGTCACGGTTGTCTAAAAAGGCGTAGGGGACGCTCGTCATGAACAAAAACAGAGTCAGGACTTCGGAATCGCCGAAGTTGTACTCGAACATACCCGCGGCAATCAAGGCCGCCCAGGCTCCCAGAGCGGCTGTGGAAACCATCAGCGCCTCATTATCTTCATCCCGGTGAGTTGAGGAAAGACCTCCGGAGGAGCGGAAGACACGGAAGGCATCCCATGCGAGCCTGACCATGAACCACAGCCAAATCAGTAAGCCCGGGATCCCACGCTCCGCGGCAATCTGCAGGAAGTTGTTGTGCATATGCTGGTACATCCAGTCGGGCCACTCGTGGCTGCCCCGATATCGCAGCGCCTCGAGGCCTACGTTCTTAGGGCCGACCCCGACCCAGGGATTGTCCCGAACCAGGCGCAGGGCGGTGCCGGTTAGCTCGATCCGGTTGCGAGTATTAGGGTCGTTCGGATCGAAGGCAGCTTGCAAACGTTGCTTGATGCTCGCGGGGGAGAGCAGATATATCGCCAGGATCAGTACCACCAGCCCTATAATCGCACGCGGGCGCCTTAACAGAATCACCACAACAATCCCTACTACCGCGCCCCCCCAGGCATTGCGTGTTTGCGATAGGACGAGCGGCGCGATGATCATCAGGCTCAAAGGAACAACCCACTTATGCTTCCTCCATCCGAGACAGACAACAAAGGCGGAAAGCGCGACCAGGCTTAGCATGAGCAGGCCGGAATAGGTCATCCACTGGCTCATGAAGCCGGAGATTCTATCCAGCAGGCCGCGGTGTGGGTTGGCGATGAACTGCGCGATACCCTTGAGACACGAAAGTACTGCGACAGCAAATATCGCGCGGTAAATCCAGAGCGCACTCCCTTTCCCGCGCAGCAACATGGGCACGAGAAAAACAATCAGATAGAGGAAAAACTTTTTTAACTCTCCGAGAGCCAAGTGCACATCCGGTGAAACAGAAATAGTCAGAAGGGTCCAGAGGCAGAAGGCCAGGAGAGGCCATGCAATCGGCGGCAAGGAGAAACAGGCCCTTCCGCGCTTTTTCCAGAGCCAGATGGCTGCAGCGATGGCCGCGGCCAGCAGAATCTGCGACGCCGCAATTGAAACGAGGGCGAGAGAAATGGCTCCGGCGATCATAAGAAACGCCAGGCGTTCCGGCCCGTCCTTCAGTGATGCTGGTAAATAAGCAGCTAGCAGTTTAGGCATGGGCGGCCTGTGACCGACGCTTTTCACGCAAGAAGGATGCGCAGAGTTCCTCGGTTTCGAGAATCTTCCGCTGCAAGGTAAACCGCTCTTCCATCAGCTTCCTGCCCGCCTGACCCATCCGCAGTCTCTCCTCAGGGTTTGTCGCCAGGAATTCGATGGCGCGCGCCAACGCTCCTGCGTCCGCCGGCGGAATGAGCAAGCCATTTTCACCATTCCGGATCAACTCGGGGATTCCTCCGACATCGGTCGCAACAACCGGTAGAGAGGTTGCCATTGCAGTGAGAATTGCGGAGGACAGACCCTCGGAGAGGCTCGGAAGGACGAAGATGTCGAACGTCTGCAAGTGTCCAGTTATGCGGTCCTGGAACCCAAGGAATTGGAAACAAGGCTGGAGGCCGCGCTTGCGGACCTCGTCTTCGAGTTCCTCCCGGCACTCGCCATCCCCAACGATCAGGAAGCGCAAACGGGAATGCACATTGGGGATCGTTGCCGCAGCCTTAACCAGATGAGTAAGACCCTTCTCGTGGCTCAGGTGTGCAACGGTGCCCACCACGATCGGTTCCCCGGGCCTGCGGAGTTTTGGCGTCTCAGGTTTCGGGTATAGCGTCAAGTCCATCCCTTCGTAAATCGTGCGGATTCTCGACGCGGGCACTCCGCCAATCCGGAGTTGGTAGCGTATGGATTTTGAGATAGCCACGATGCAATCAATACCCCAGGTGTATTTCAGCCTTGTTAAGGGGCTTCTTCGCAGAGGAAAGTTCACCCGACGGAATATGATGCGTACCGGCACCGAGGTAAACCGAGAAGCAAGGTTTCCCAGGAGAATGGGCCGCGGCGTGTTGAACGCCAGCACCTCGGGATGCGTCCTGAACAGGACGGCGAGCACTCTGAAAAATGCGATCAGTCCAACCTCACTCCGGATCGAAACAGGATGAACTCGCACTCCGACTCCCCGGGCACGTTCCTCCAGCAGGCTTTGTGGATGACAGATCAGGTGCACTTCGTGGCCGCGCTGGAGCAACCCACGCAACAAGGAAAGGAGTTGATCCTGCCCCCCTCTCCAGACCCGCTCCGTATCCAAGAACAAAAACGAGATCATCTCTCCCGCATCAAAGTCTTACGAGATTGGGTGCCTTCCGACCGCGCAGTCTGTCGTGGCCAGCAGCCTGTCGTTGCCTACGAGTTCAGCCAACGCCGTTCCGGGAACGTCCTGAATGTAGGAGTTGCCGGCCCGAATGTTGTCGATCCGGCTTTGATCCACGTCTAGACCATGGACCAGATACCCGGCCCTGCCGAATTCGACTGCCAGTGGCAGTCCCACGTATCCCAGTCCGACCACTCCCACCTTGGCCGAGCGATCGAGAATCTTTTCACGTAGCCCCATGCAGTAACTCCGGATGAGTACGATACCAGTGTAGTACCCGACGCAGCCCTTCCTCGAGGGAAGTTTCGGGAGAGTAGTCCAGCAATTCTTGTATCTTTTTCACGTCCGCGACGGAATGCCGCACTTCGCCGGCCCGGCATGGTTCATAGTTCGGTTGATAATGTGTTCCAAGGATTTGGTTTAACACCTGAACAAGTTGATTCAGACTCGTCTGGGTTCCCCAACCGACGTTGAAAACCTCTCCGGCCACCCCAGGGTGTGTCGCGGTCTTCCAGTTTGCAGCCACAATATTGGCCACGTAAATAAAATCGCGGGTTTGCTCCCCATCCCCGTAGATGACCGGGGGTATTCCACAGAGCAAGCGTGTCACGAACTTCGGTATGACGGCTGCATATTCCGATTTGGGATCCTGCCGCGGCCCGAAGACGTTGAAATAGCGAAGGCAGACGGTCTCCAGTCCGTAGAGTCGATGAAAAAGCCGGCAATACTCCTCGCTGACCCACTTGCTCAGAGCGTAGGGGGAGAGTGGTTTGAGCTTGTCGCTCTCTGCCTTGGGCAGACGCGGATCATCGCCATAGACGGCGCACGAAGAGGCAACGACTACCCTCTTCACCCCGGCATCGCGAGCTGCCAGCAGAACCGACAAGGTTCCGTTGACGTTGGAGTGATGCGTGGATTGCGGATCGGTAACGGAGCTCTGAACCGAGGGATTGGCAGCGAGGTGGAAAACGTAACGGCACTTCCGGAACGCCTCGCGCATCTTCGACGTTTCGTTTACATCGGCTCGGAGTACCTCGAGGTGGTGCGCAGCATTGCCGGACAATCCGTCCAGATTCGCCTGCCGCCCCGTGCTGAAGTTATCGACGGCCACCACCGGGTAGCCCTTGGCGAGGAGAAACTCGACCAGATTCGATCCTATGAAGCCCGCACCCCCGGTAACCGCCATTCTTTCCATTGTCAGGATCGCCAACCTCTTTGAATCTCAGCGATTGAACATCCGCAAATTAGGGGTTGTATCTTAACACACAGATGCCAGGGAGGCGCAAACCCACCAACCACAGAACGACATAGATCACGGAGCTGTCTCTGTGATCTCCGTGGTATGATAAAATTCTCCGCCATGCGGGTCCGACTTTTTAGCAATGGAATTGAATCATTCGTCAGTCCGTTCACAGGCAGGTTCACGGGGAGTGTGTGCCTGGCAGTTGCCACGTCGCTCGAGGCGCCTCCGCCCGCAAAACATCTCTGTCATGATGTCGAGAGAGACACCGTCCAGCTTTCAATCGACGGAATCCCTGTCCCATTGGACAAGAGCCAGGGATTTGCAGAAACCATCGTGCGCGACACCCTTCGGGGCATGATGCACCACTTGAAGGGAGTCGATCCGAAAGGCATCGTCCGGATTGAAGTCGAGATTGAAGGCCAGCCTTGAGTCGACTCAAATCAGAGCATCTCCAATTAGGCAGAGCAGTAACCCTTATCCCTGGTGACGGAATCGGCCAGGAGATCACCACGGCGGTAGTCCGCGTCCTGGAAGCTGCCGGCTTCCGCCCGAAGTGGGAAACTACGCTTGCAGGCGACGCTGCTTTGAAGGAGTTGGGCACACCCCTGCCAAACGATGTCATTGAGTCGGTGAGCCGTACGCGCGTGGCTCTCAAAGGCCCACTCAAAACGCCGATCGGCACTGGATACAAGAGTGTCAACGTGGCGCTGCGCCAGCACTTCGTTCTTTACGCAAACTTTCGCCCGATCGAGAGCCTGGAAGGGATCGACTCCAAATGGAGCGACCTCGACCTTGTGGTGATCCGGGAAAACACCGAAGGGCTGTACTCCGGCATTGAGCACGAAGTGGTTCCGGGTGTGGTCGAGAGCCTAAAGATCATCACCCGCGTGGCTACGGAGCGGATTGCCCAGTTCGCCTTTAAATATGCGCGCAAGACCAAGCGGAAGAAGGTCACGATCATCCACAAAGCCAACATTATGAAGATGAGCGACGGCCTCTTCCTTCAGGCGTCCAAAGACATCGCCGGACATTATCCGGACATAGTGTGTGACGACTGCATCGTCGACAACGCCTGCATGCAATTGATCACCAGGCCGGAGCGCTTCGATGTCCTCCTTCTTGAAAACCTTTACGGCGACATCATTTCCGACCTGGCCGCAGGACTGGTAGGCGGCCTGGGAGTCGTGCCGGGCGTGAACTATGGCGATGACTGCGGTATCTTCGAGGCCGTGCACGGGACGGCCCCCGACATTGCCGGGAAGGGAATTGCCAACCCAACGGCATTGCTCCGCTCGGCAATTCTGATGCTGGAGTTTGTCGGTCAGCCTCAAATCGCTGCCAAGATCGACCGTGCGCTGCGCAAGGTGCTGAGAGAGGGAAAGGCAGTCACTCCGGATTTGGGTGGCAAGGGGACTACAGACGAGATGTGCCGTGCCATCATCAACAACCTGTGAAATCTTCCACGAGTGCGGAGAGACTCTTCATTATGGTGCCAAGCACGCAGCAGGCAGATGGCAGCAGGCAGTATAAAACTAAGATGTTCTCTCTTAGGCCCTCACTGCCAGCTGCCATCTGCCTGCTGTCTGCTTCTTGAATTCCGGGTATTCTTCCGACAAGATTTAGGGCTACAGATAGGGGTGGATACGCTTCATGGAGGGAATTGAATGAGAGTTACTCGGAAAGATGCGTGGAGTTGGTTCGCTTGTCTCTTGCTGGTCGCCCTCGGAGGGCTTTTAATCCATAGATCTGCCAGCCCCGCCTGGGCGCAATTCAATGACGAACGCCGGCGGGGCGACCTCAGCCCTATGACGCTTCCGGGCGGGTCGGTCGTTGAGTTCAAGTCCTTTGACTCTGGAACCTTGGGGGCGCCTGAACCTTATAGCATTTTTCTTCCCCCATCCTTCTCGAAGGAGCCGCAGCGAACCTATCCGGTTGTCTACTTCCTGCACGGACTGAACAATGACCACACGAGTTGGACGGTCGAGCGCTACGGTCACCTTCAAAACAGGATTGAAGAGATGATTCTGGCCAAAAAGCTGCCGGAGTTCATCATGGTTCATCCCAGAGGAGACAACGGTTTCTACTGCAACTATGCCGACGGCTCGAAGCGCTATGAAGACCTGATTACCCAGGAGCTCGAGAGCTACATGGAGGTCCATTACCGCGCCAGGAAAGGGCGCGAGAACCGCGCGATCGGCGGGACATCCATGGGCGGTTACGGCGCTCTGAAGATCGCGATGAAATATCCGGATCGCTACGCATCGGTAGTTGGCAATTCACCAATTATTTTTGTTGGCAGGAATCCGTTGGATGTGCCTGAGGAGATGAAAACCTCGAGGTATTACCAATTCTTTGTGAGCATTCTGAGGCCGATATTCGGCGACCCCCTTCGCGAGGATCTGTGGGACGCCAACAATCCGCTGCTTCTGGCGAAGAGCGGGAAGCTTGACAATTTTCACATCTTCTTCGATTACGGCACGGAGGATCGATACATCCCAACAATTCACCTCGATGAGGGAATCAAGGCCCTGGATCGAGCGTTGACGGAAGCCAAAGTACCGCACACCTTCAAAGTTTACCCTGGAGAGCCCCACGGCTGGGCGCTGGTCGCAGCCCACTTGGACGAGACTCTGCCGTTTCTGTGCCAAACCTTCAAATAGTCTCTGCCGGCTCGGAGCCTTCAGTCGTGAACGTCTCGTTGTAGCGCAGGATTCCGAGCGAGATCCGATGACTGATCTGCGGGAGGAGGTCCCTGCGCAGATAGGAATCTCCCGGCGTGGCCGGCGGCCACAACCAAACAGGGCGTTAGATTATGACCGCCGGCCACGCCGAGCCGTCAGCCATCAGCTGTCAGCATTCAGCTTGCGCATGAGCACGATCCTTTGACATGATAATGAGGTACTGGGTCAACACATTCGATCCTTTCATCGGGATCGGCACCAACATAAGCCCTTTAGGCTAGAGCCTACGCGGCCGTGATCCAGAAAGAAGGCGCGCTGAAAAACGCTTCGCATCGTCGACGTTGTCGCGCCACTGATAAGCGCAGCAACATTGCTTAGGCGCTTCGAACTCAAGTTGCCTTCCGTGATAGGTGGGGAAAGGGAATTGTTATCCCCACCAAAAAAATTGTGCTAATAAAACAAGAAAATCGAACGTAGTGCTATGAAGACCATCATTGAGCCTTTCAAGATCAAGGTCGTCGAAAGCATCCGGATGACCACCCAGGAGGAGCGCGAGAAGATACTCATTGACGCGGGGTACAACCCGTTCCTGATTCCCGCAGCGGATGTTCTTATTGATCTTCTGACGGACAGTGGTACGGCAGCGATGAGTTCAAGCCAGTGGGCCGCAATCATGGACGGCGACGAAGCCTACGCCGGAAGCCGGTCCTGGTATCGGTTTGAGGAGACCGTTAAGCGGATCTTCGGATTTACCTATGTGATCCCAACCCACCAGGGGCGCGCCGCCGAGCGGATCCTCTTCACTTCAACCTGCCGTCCGGGACAAATCGTTCCCAATAACACCCACTTCGACACCACCCGCGCAAACATCGAGTACTGCGGCGCGAAGGCCGTCGATCTTGTTATTCCCGAGGGAAGAAAGCCGGCCGTTATCCATCCCTTCAAGGGCAACATGGATGTCGACGCCTTGAAGAAGCTCATCGGGGAGACGGGGCCGGAGCATATTCCGCTGGTTATGTTGACCATCACCAACAACTCTGGGGGAGGCCAACCCGTTTCCATGCAGAACATTCGTGAGGTGAGCGAAGCTGTTCACAGCCGCGGCATTCCCCTCTACATCGATGCTTGCCGGTTCGCCGAGAACGCTTTCTTCATAAAGCTGCGGGAACCCGGCTACGACTCCAAGTCCGTACCCGAGATCGTGAGGGAAATGTTCTCCTATGCCGACGGCTGCACCATGTCGGCCAAGAAGGACGGGTTGGTCAACATCGGCGGCTTTCTTTGTGCAAACGACGCGAAGCTTGCCGAGCTTGAAAAGGAACTTCTCATTCTGACCGAGGGATTCCCGACCTACGGCGGAATGGCTGGCCGGGATTTGGACGCTATCGCCGTCGGGCTGCAGGAGGTCATGAACGAAGATTATCTGCACTACAGGATTGTTTCCACCCACTACCTCGGAAGCCATATTGCGAACGCGGGCGTGCCTATTGTCCAGCCGCCGGGCGGCCACGCCATCTACATCGACGCCAAGGCCATGCTTCCTCACATCCCGCCGCTCCAGTACCCGGGCCAGTCCCTGTGTTGTGAGCTATATCGCTGGGCCGGGATCCGGGCCGTCGAGATCGGCTCCGTCATGTTCGGCAAGCGCAACCCGGAGACCGGGGAAGAGACTCCAGCCGCGATGGAGTTGGTTCGGCTGGCCATCCCTCGACGTGTTTATACCCAGAGCCATATTGATTACGTTGTCGAAGCCATACTGGATGTGCATGCCAGAAGAGCCTCTTTCCGAGGCTACCGGATGACATACCAGGCTCCTTTTTTGAGGCATTTTACAGCCCGTTTCGAGCCCATCTGAGCTGGGGCAGGGCGATGAGCTAGGGTCGGGTCTTTTGAATTGAGTCGTTGATGATCGAGACATCGAGCCATTGGAAAAATCATCGTCGCAAGTCCTCTCCAAAATAGGAGAAACGCCTACCAAGCAGTGTTTTTTCGTTGGCTCAATGACCCGATGGCTCGGTGACTCATTTTTCCTGGGTGGAGAAAGAGCTCCTCTGCGTTCTCTGTGCTACTAAGCCGCTATTCCTTCGCTTCCAGGAAACGATTCTGGTCGTCTCTAGAAAACATAACTGGAGAGAAGCAGGCAGAAGGCAGTAGGCAGTAAAAGCCCTGAAAGAAAAAACGTCTGGGCTAGATACTGCCTGCTGCCCGCTTGAAATCATAGTCGAGGATCTCTCCAGACTGATTGCTTGCCACAGTTTTGGTTGCGGCCGCCGGCCGCGCTGCGACTCCGGGGGGAGACATGGGCTACTTCGAGGATATTCAGAAAACGGTGCTGCGCATCCCGCGGGGCACAGTCGCGACATATGGCGCTGTCGCCAAGGCGGCCGGCCACCCCGGGACCGCGCGCCAGGTTGCCTGGGCGCTGCGCGATGCAAACGTGAGGGGACTTCCCTGGCAGCGAGTGCTCGGGAGCGGCGGCAAGATCCTTCTGCCGGGAGAAGACGGTCTCCAGCAGCGGCTGCTGCTGGAGCTCGAAGGAGTGCCATTCAAGGGGGATCGCGTAGATCTGAAGGCTTGCGCGTTTCGCTTTCCGAGGAGGCGGAATTCTTTGTGAATCTTCGTGATCTTCGTGTCATGGTGTTGCTCAAAAAACAACACGATGACAAAAAGAACACATAGAAATACAAAGGCGAGAGGAGATCCGGATGCGAAAGCTTGCACTCGTGGCCTTATGCGTCTTCGTTCTGGCGTTGAGCATTTGCGCTGCCATTGCCACGGCTCAGACGGCTTCGGGAGTTGGAGGGGTTGGTGAGAGAGTCCAGCCTGCAGGAGGTCACGATGAGGCGCCCGTGCCCGTTCCGCCGCCCAGTGAGAAGGCACTGAGCTACTACCGCAGCGGGAACGTGCTGTGGATTGTGAATCTCATCTGGGGCATTCTGATTCCGTGCCTCTTTCTTGTCAGCGGCCTCTCGGCCCGGATCCGCACGTGGGCGAGGAAGTTGGGTCGAAAGTGGTTCTTCATCATCGGCGTCTATTTCATCATCTTCACGCTCATCAATTTCATCCTGGACCTGCCGCTTTCGTATTACGAGGAATACATCCGCCAGCACGCGTATGGGCTGTCGAACCAGACCTTTGCTAAGTGGCTCGGCGATTCGCTCAAAAGCCTCATGGTCGGAATCATCGGCGGCGTGCTGTTTCTGTGGGTGCCCTATCTCCTGCTGAAAAAAAGTCCACGCCGCTGGTGGCTTTACACCTCCCTGCTTTCCGTCCCCTTCCTCTTTTTCGTGTTGCTCGTCAGCCCAATCTGGATCGACCCCCTCTTCAATCAGTTCGGGCCGATGAATAACAAGGCCCTTGAGTCGGAGATTCTTGCGCTGGCAAATCGCGCCGGCATCGAGGGGAGCCGCGTTTACGAAGTGAACAAGAGCATCGATACCAATACGGTCAACGCCTATGTGACGGGATTTTTGGGAACGAAGCGGATCGTGCTGTGGGATACGATTCTCGCTAAGTTGAATGACAAAGAAATACTGGTGGTGATGGGGCACGAGATGGGCCACTATGTGCTGCATCACGTGATCAAGGGGATCGCGTTTTCCTTCTTTCTCATTCTGTTCACTCTCTATCTGGCTAATCGGCTAGCCAATGGGCTCATCGACAAGTACAAGGCGCGCTTCGGCTTTGACAGTTTTGCCGACATCGCCTCGCTGCCGTTGCTAATGTTGCTGGTTACAGTCTTCTTCTTCCTTATTTCTCCGATTGCGCTCGCTTACAGTCGCTATCAGGAGCATGAGGCCGATCGTTTTGCTCTGGAGATCACACGCGACAATCATGATGCTGCGATGGCGTTCAACAAGTTGCAGGAGGAGAATCTTGCGGTACCTTGGCCGGGGTGGCTCTACAAACTGTGGCGCTCGAGTCATCCGCCCATCGGTGAGCGCATCGATTTCTGCAATGAGTACAAACCTTGGAAAACCAGCCAGCCGGTGAAGTACGGAGACCTTGTCAAACCCTAGCGGAAGTTGCAGCTTTGTGTCGAGGGCGCGTAGACCTTGCCCATCCCGCTCCGGCTATGCTCGCTGCTGGATGTCGAACTCGAGCGATGAGGAGCGGGCCATGGCTTAGTTGTTAGTGGAGGGTTTTCCTCCAGCGCGGTAGCCGGTGCGCGCGCGGATTGTGACGCCAGGCATATCGACTGATACCCGAATGTGGCGATACGATCCGTCACGTTTCGGGTTGGAGGAGTAGTAAGACAGGGTGTATTGGTGGCGCAATTCCTCTGCGATGTTTGTGAATGCGTCGTCAAGGTGAGTGACAGTCTCGGCGCGATAGAGACGTCCTCCGGTGCCGTCGCTCAGGTCCTGCAGATATTGGGTGGCACGAGCATAGATCTCCCGGTTGTCGAAGACGCCCTCCGGAGCTGCGCCGGGACGCGCATTCCACGGTAATTGGCGCCTGTTCTCCTTTGCCGTATTGTACTGAATCACATAGACGAGCACCTCAGACTCTTGAATACCCGCGAGAGAATCTGCCGCACTGACGAGCCGGCTTCCGGTATCCACCCCGTCAGTAAAAATAATAATCGCCTTGCGTCCGGAAATCCGGTTGAGGCGTTCTGTCAACATCAGATCGACCGCGTCATATAGGCGGGTGATGCCTTCCACGCGTGGAAAAAAAATGGCGCGGGTGAGCTGGTTGCGATCGCCTGTTAACTCAGAATCGAGGTAAATCCGGCTGCCAAGCGATACGATCATGAGGCGGTCTTGAGGGCGCAACGCCCTTACGAATGCCAGCGCCGCGTTCTGAATCTCTTCATTTTTGAAGCGGGTGCTGCTGGAGGAATCCAGCATCAGAGCGACGCTGAAAGGCTCCGCCAACCCCATGAGCCTGTCGATTCTCTGCTCCCTGCCATCTTCATATACGTGAAAGTCCGATTTTCTGAGGTCGGGAATGTACTTTCCCCCTGGATCTGTGGCAATGGTCGGCACGGTAACAAGCGAAACTTCAACCCGAATAGTTTTGTCATCGGTAGCACTAGTCTGCTCCCGGCCGCGTACTTCGGGCAGCACGGGCACATTTTTATTCAAGACAAGTTCGGCTTTGCTTTCCTCTCGACGGGGAGAAGGTATGCGGAGCGGTCGGCCGGCGGCGGCGCAGAGTCTGAGGCTTCCGGGCTGTCCTTTTTCTCTGGTGTGGAACCGCCCGACAAGGTTCTCAGGCTTAGCAGGCATAAGCGTGCCAAGCTGTCGGTTGAGCCACTGTACCGTATATCCCTCCCAGATACTTTCCTCCAAGAGCGCGGCGCTATTGGCCTGAATTTCTCTGTAGGCGGCGGCTGGTACGACTATGGCCATAGCCGTCTGCAGGAAATTCGTTTTTCGGTCTCCACCGAGCTCAGTAACCTCAAGCCTGTCCACAATGTGCCAATTCGTCACGGGAACGTATACGTCTTCGATCAGGAAAACAAAATCAGCGTTTTCCGGCGAATCGGCGAGAACGTATCCTTTTCTTTTTCGCAGTTCTTTTTCGACCCTGCTCTTTATGTCGACTTCGGGAATGCCTGCCGAACCAGTCTCACTCGCGGTGCGAACCAGCTCGCGACGGTCAGTGGAGGGAGGTTCAGAGACTTGAGGGTTCCACTCCGAGAGGATCTCGGGTGCATGCCGGACCGCGGGCGCCGGGAGAATCATGGGTGGTTCGGGGAGGAACGAGATGATCTGTTGACCATCGGGGCGGCGCCAAATTTCAATCCGATCCTGGGCTGAACCACCCGCCTGCCCCGGTCCGCCGCCTGAGAGGCAAAGGGTAAAGAGGCCGGCGTCTCTTACCACAACGACATGGATCCGCAGGCTGCGCTTTTGTTGACTGGACTGAAAGGCAGGCAGTGGCACTACGAGCGAGGCAATGCAACCCAGCCGCACGATAATGTTTGCGATCCGAGGCTTTGGCATGGGTCCCCTCCTCGCATGGTAGATTTTAGGATTCCTTCCCAGTTACTTCACCCCGGGAGGCTTCGCAATCGCACGATATCCGGAGCGCGCTTGTACCACAGCCCCAGAGCGATCGACGGACACACGAATGCGATGGAAAGCTCCATCGCCCTTCTGGTTGGATGGGTAGTAGCAGAGCAAGTACTGACGCCCCAACTCTTCAGCAATGCGCGCAAAGGCCGCATCATAGCTTCTAATCGCCTCGGCATGATAGAGCCGCCCTCCGCTTGCGACGCTCAGAGCGTTCAAGTAAGCGGCAGCCTGAGCGTACGGCTCGCTATTGTCGAAGTATTTCTTGGGGACAACTTCTGGTGTCCATCCGGGGGGTATCCCGTGACTGGTGTCGTATTGCGTCTGGTGCTGGATCGTGTAGACAAGGATATTGGATTCTTCGATCTGCGTCACCGTGCCGGCCGAATCGGCCAGCCAGCTTCCTGTATCCACGCCGTCTGTAATGAGAACAATCGCCTTGCGCCCCGGAATCCGTTCCAAGCGTTCTGTCAGGATGAGCTGCATCGCGTCATAGAGCCTGGTGCAACCTCCCACTCGCGTCTCGGATATGGCTCTGAGAAGCGGGATGCGGTCACTCATGAACTCGGAATCCACATAAATTCGGCTGTTAAAAGACACGACCATGATGCGGTCCTGGGGGCGTAATGCCTCGACAAACGCGAGAGCCGAGCGCTGAATCTCCTCAAATCTTGCGCGCACGCTGCCGGATGCATCCAGCATGAGGACCACGTTCCAAGGCTCCGAAGCAGTAATGAGCCTATCGATCTTTTGCTCCGCATTATCTTCAAAAACATGAAAGTCCGTGATGTCCAGATCAGGCAGGTATTTGCCGCCAGCGTCTGCAACTGTTGCCGGCACGGTGACCAATGCCACATCGACCTTGATGGCGTTTTCATCTCTCAGAGATTTCCGCTCCCGTGAAGGTGTAATCATCAGCCTGGCCGGGGAGCTTTCCGGGTCGAAAAGGTCGGCGCGGGGGCCCTGGAAGGCCGCACAAAGCTTAAAGTCGGTGGCCGGCAATTTCTTTTGCTCGTGGAACTCTCTCACCAAGATTTCCGGCGAAGCAGGCTGCAAGTTGATGCTTCCCGCGATCCCATCCCAGAGTCGGGCGTCCAGAAGCGCAGTGACGGTCGGATCTTGCGAGCAGGACTTGGATGGCACCACCAGCGCAACGGCCGTTACCAAATGGTTGGCCTGCTGATCTCCATTCATTACTACCAGCATGTCTCTGGGGGTTCCGGGTCTTGTTTGGATGGCCGCGAACATTGGCTGATAAGTGGATTCGATCATGAAGATGAGATCTGCCTGCTCAGCGGAGTCAACTACTATATACTTGCCGCGCCTCCGAAACTCATTCTCAGCCAGCCTTTTAATCTGGAGATCCGGTCTGATTTCCGGGCCCAGCTCAGGCCGGTGACTGGGAGGAGGTTTTAACCTTTGGCGATCTGGTGGGAGGGATATAATGGTGACGATGGAATCTGATCGACCCTTTTGCTTTGCACTGCTCGGATAGCATTGGGCGAAGAAGCGTGTGTCTCTCACCGCCAGGATGTAAACTCTCCGCCCCTCCTCAATTCCCGGACTCGGTTGAGCGTAGAGGAATACTGCCAGCAAAACAAAGCACATCAGCCGGTTGAATTCGTTTGCGATGAGCTGCTTTCGCATGGGATTTCTCCTCGCCAACTTAATGCTGTATGGTCGCAGGTCGCCGTGCCCACAACACGATCGCCTTTCGATTTCGGGATTGAGGGAAAATATACGGCCAAGAAGCCCGGAATCGGCATCGCAGGCGATGAGACGTCCACGTTGGTATAGATGGGAAGCCGTACCGATTGGTTCAAGAGGGTCCTGAAATGGTGTGATTTCGAGTGCTGGATGCCTTATGTAGAGGCTTCCGCGCAATCCGATTTTGATGCCAACGTTTTCATCGGGCAAGGCGACGGTTAAAATCTAACCGCAAGGAGCTCGAAGACCACGAGGAGGTTAGCGCATGACCGGTGAAGTCCGAATTAAGCATGAGGTGTTAGTCAGCGCCGTTCGAGAGATTCTTGCGGCAGAGGGCGTGCGCCCTCCTCTAAATAATGTAGAGTCCGAGGTAATGGCTGAAGCCGATCTCATGGGCGTTCCTTCCCACGGTGTCCGGATGCTGCCGGGACTGGTAAAGGCCTTTCACGAGGGTCGGGCGAAACGCGACCCTCAGTTGAAGTTGCTCAGGGAGCGGAGCGCAACGTGCGTTCTCGATGGCGACAACGGGCCGGGGCGCTACACTTCGGTACAGGCCATGCAGCACGCCGTCGAGAGGGCGAAGATCTTCGGGGTTGGTGTTTGTCTTGCCACGCGCGTGACGCACTGGGGGCGGGCACACGCTTATGCCTGCCGCGCAGCGCAGGCCGGTATGATCGGCCTCTGCACCACAAACGCGATGTCCAGCATGCTGGTGCCTGGTTCGTCGCGTTCGGTGCTCGGCAACAATCCTCTGGCAATCGCGGTCCCGAGAGGTCTTGGGAGGGACCCCGTCGTGCTGGACATGGCGATGAGCCAGGCCGCAGTGGGCAAAATCGGCACATATCTCCGCGAAGGAAAGGAGGTTCCTCTGGGATGGGGGCTCGACAGCGCCGGAAATCCTACACACGATCCGGCGGCCATCCTGTCGTCCCGCAAGTACCTGCCGATGGGTGAGCACAAGGGTGCAGGCTTGGCTCTAATGATGGAACTGCTCACGGCCGCTTTGGCGGGCGGTTTGCTGGGCTTCGAAATCTTCCGGATTGACAGGAGCACACTCGACCCTGGTTCGTCCAAGCTCTTCGTCGCACTGGATGTCGAGGCCTTCGTGGAACGGGAGAGCTTCCTCCGAAGGCTGGAGGAGATGTTGCGGTATCTGCGCGATTCTGCGGATCCGGAACAAGAGATACTCTATCCGGGAGAACGCGGCTGGCGTATGCGTGACCAGTATCTTACTGAGGGCATTCCGCTCCATCCGGAAATAGCCTCTCAGCTGCGAGCGATCGGAATGTCGATCTAATTCAGAAGCCGCAGGTCGCAACCAGCTGGCTTCGTGTTCTTGGCGTTCTTGGCGGCTTGCCGGACCCTACTTCGCTTAGATTCGGTTCTCACCCTCAACGTAGCCGAAGTTCGCCAGGATTCCGCCATCCACGAAAATCACCTGACCGTTGATGTAGTCCCCGGCGCGCGAGGCCAGAAGCAGAGCTACGCCGGTCAGATCTTCGGGCTCGCCCCAACGTCCTGCGGGCGTCCGCATCATTACGAGGTTGTTGAAAGGATGCCCATCCACCCGAATGGGAGCAGTCTGCGAGGTGGCGATGTAGCCGGGGCCTATGCCGTTGGCCTGAATGTTGTATTTCGCCCACTCGCAGCACATGCTCTGTGTCAGAAGTTTCAGCCCGCCCTTCGCAGACGCATAGGCGCTCACCGAATTGCGGCCATAGACGCTCAGGAGCGAGCACATGTTGATAATCTTGCCGCCTCCGCGCTTGATCATGCCGGGAACGATTCTCTTGGCAACAATTAACGGTGCCACAAGATCGATCTCGATGACCTCTTTATACTCCTCGATCTTCATCTGCAGGATCGGGACCCTTTTGATGATGCCGGCATTGTTCACCAGAACGTCGACGGGCGCGACCTCCTTCTCGATCTGACCGATACCACGATCGACGTCTTCTTCTTTGGTAACGTCGAAGTTGAGCGTGTAGACCTCAACTCCATTCGCTGCATACTCTTTCTGGCAATCCTTCAGCTTCTCGTTGAAGATGTCGTTGACGCACAGCTTGGCTCCGGCTTTGGCCAGTGCCACGCCGATTGCCATGCCGATGCCGTGTGTTCCTCCGGTGACGAGGGCTGTCCTGCCTTTCAGACTGAAGAGCTCCAGAGACATTTCATGCTCCTTTCATCTCCGGCAAGGTTTGTTGACGGTATTGTGGACACAACGATACACGAAGATTCTTCGTGTTTAATCTCTTCGTGTCATCGTGTTGTCATTTACTCAGGCACGCTCAGAACTCGGGTGTTAACCAGGACCGAGTCGTTAAAGCTGGTCAGGTCGCCGGCCTTCTTGCCGGGAACCGGGAGGAGCCGGGCCGACAGCGGTTTATGCCACTTGACTGACAGGGAAGCGACGTCGCGAACGATAGATTCCAGCTTCTCCTCTGATATATCCCCAGGCAGCGGTACCACGTCGAGGCCGGTTCCGCACACGGCGCTGTAAAGAAGAAGCTGATCCAGTGTCAATCGTCCTTCCGCGGCCCGCTCTGCCAGAATCGTGTCTTCCATGATGGGCAGCATCAGCCCGGAGTACCCGCAGGTCTTCATGGGCAAGCCCTTCAGCACGTCCGTGATCGCAGCGCAGATCGCCAATGTGCCGGGACTTCCCACCGGAGAGCCGCTCAGGCTCTCGATGGCCCGCCCAATGCTCACCTTCCCCGAGGGCGCAGGAGAAACATCAAATCCGGAGAACGTTCTGCCGCCGATCTTTTCCAGCGACTTCATTGTCTCGACCAGCGGCGTCAGGTCCTTGTGGATGATGTCCCTGAGCCGTGCCTTAATTGAAGCGAGGCTCTTCTCTCCCGCCGAGGCACGCTGCACCCAGACGGCTCCTTCCATGCCGAGCGCAAAACTGCTCGTCATTGCCGAAGAGTATCCGGCTGGAAAGAAGGGAATTCCGGGCGGACAGCTGGCGATGGCCGCGAAGTTAAAGTTCCCGATCCCGTCCTTCGTCCGCTTCGAGAGCGCCAGAATCGTCCGGGCAGCCGCCTCCACTGAAGCCTCGTCGATGCGATTGTCGGCCGTGGTGACGGAAATGGTGGCGGACAGTTTCTTCGTTCCGGAGAGCAGGGAAGCGAGCGTTTCCGGTGGAATGCCGTTGGCCGGGCCCAGCCCCACGATAATGTTGCCCTTCGTCGCAGCCTCGTCGAGAGCTTGGCCCCACGTTACGATTTCTCGAGCGGCCATTCCCTTGAGATAGTTTCCGCATGGAGGTGTGGTCACACGAAGGGACTGTACTTCATAACCAAGGCTTGTAACCTTCTTCTTCGCCAACTCCAGGAAGGAGGTCGCCTCGGTAACTGGCTGCCTGAATTCGGAGTTTGTCAGCGGGATTCCGAGTGTGATTGTCCGAACCTTGGCGGCATCAGCGCCGGGTCCGCTCCCCGGGCGCACATCCACTGCAAGGCCTGCGATCAGAAGAAGGAAAATCAAAACTGCACTCGAGTTTTTCACGTGGGCCATTCCGTTAGTTTATCCGAAATCTTCCGTTCCTTCCCGGGAAAGTGCTGCATGATTTGCTGCCCAATCCATGATATTCTGCTTCTATCAGGGAAAAGCGAATATTATTTCTATGGCCGCCGCCGAGTTGCCGGTCCTGGAAGATGATCCGCAGATGCTTAGACGGGCTTGGCGGGTAACAAAATTCCTATGCAAAAACCGAGCGCGACAATGATGGTGACGCTGGCTTATCTGTTGGCAGCGGCGCCTGTGCCGGCTGTGGAAAAGCTCAGAAACGACAAAATCGTCGCGAGGGAGTTTACTCTAAAGCCCGGCGAAGCAGTAATCGTTGAGGGCCGGCACCCGGTGGTTACGGTTTATTTCGACAGCGGTTCGCTGGAATTCACGCCGCCAGGCGGTCACGGCGACAACGTCAGCGTCAGGCGTGGCGAGGTTGTGTTCAATCCAGCGCAAGCGGGAGAGATCCGGAACATAGGATCTTCCGAACTCAAGTTCGTGCGGACGGAGTTCCTTACGGAAGGTGCTGGCGAGACATGGGGCGCCGCCGGCCTGTCTCCCAATTACAAGCTGCTGATCGAGAATCAATACACGCGGGTATACGATATAAAAATCCCGGCGGGGACCAGGGAACCGCAACACACTCATAAGGCGCGTGTGGTGGTTTGCCTCTCGGGCGCCACCCTCAAACACCTCATGCCGGACGGGCGCGAAGAGCCATCCACATTGAAGACAGGTGAGGTTGCCTGGAGGCCCGGCGGCACACACATCGGACAGAATCTCGGCACTACGGACCTTTGGGTGATTGCCATCGAGCCCAAGTAGCCGCGCCGTGACTGCCTGCAGGTTCCCGAACCAGCGCTCGGATGCGTGCCAGGAGGTCCGAAATCTTGAATACAACTATTCTGCGAAGTGCGTGCTTCTCCCTTGTCGTTGGGGTACTGTCTGCCACGCACCCAGCCGGCGCAACACCGCCTGTTTCGCCTTTCCAGGACGCTGCGGCTGGTTCAGCCGCAAGCCGCGCACCGCAGCGTCCAGCCGAAGATTGGGTTTTGGCGAACAAGCAGATTCGCGTCCGCCTTCGCCCCGACAACCTCACGGTTTCCGTGGATGACCTCAGCACGCAAGAGACCTGGGGATCCGATCCGTGGGAGAACAGCGCCGGGCGGGTTCATCTCAGGGGCAAGCACGGCGAAACCGTCACGGTGAGCCTAGGGGCGGCCGCGCAAAAGCGGATTGAAGCCATCCCCGCAGGGAATGCAGAGGACGGGGTTCAGATCTCCCTCTCTGAGTTCCGCTCGCGCATGGGACCAGTGCGCAACGACCGCGACCCGGGCGCGCATCTCTCGCTGGTCCTCCAGATCCTGCTGGCCAAGGACAGCCGGGATCTCACCTTGCGCGTCCAGCAACTCCAGAACCGGTCGCAGTATTGGGACGTGGACACGATCGAGTGGCCGCTGCGCCTTTTTCCGGTGCGCACGGTGCAGGACGATGGCTACATGGTTATCGCGGAACAACAGGGCATGTTGATTCCCTCCCGCTTCGACAAAGCGGGATACTTCCGTTACCTCAACTGGATCTGGGAGCGAATCGCCGGCCAGGCGGCCATCTTTGACCAGAGCACGATGCCGTGGTTCGGCGGGAAAAAAGGCGAAAGCTCGTTCCTGTGTATCATTGAAACGTCGGATGACGTGGCTTACGGGGTGATTGCCAACGACGTACGCTCTCCCGAACAGCCGCCCGCTCCGCCGTCGGCGATCCCCAGCGCGACCACAGCACTTTATGCGCCGCGTCTTTCTGCCATCTGGCCCTACTGGCGTTCGGTGAAGGGAGAACTGGGCTATCCACGAGTCGCGCGTTATATCTTCCAGCCGCACGGCGGCTACGTGGAGATGTGCAAGACCTATCGCAGGTATGCCGAAAAGACGGGCAAACTGGTCACCTTAAAACAGAAGATCGCCGCTAACCCGGAAGTCGAAAAGCTCATCGGCGCGCCGAATTTTGAAATCCAGGTTGTGGCCAACCGCCCCCGGGAGCCGCAATACCAGAGTCTTTCGGGCGCCATCTATGATGGTTACCACCTGCTGCAAACCACCTTCGATCAAGTCGCGGCGATGGTTCGGGACCTGAAGGATAACCTGGGCGTGGAGCGTGCCGTGATCCGGATTGCCGGCTGGGGCAAGAAAGGCTACGACAACGAGCGGCCGGTAGATCAGGCAGAGGTGAATATCGAGGCCGGCGGGCCTGAAAAACTCGCCGCGGCGATTGGGGCAGCGAAAGCAGCAGGATATCTGGGCGGTCTGTGGGACAACTATCGAAACTTCGACCTGAACTCGCCAAGCTACAACGAGAAGCACATCATCCGCGACGTCACGGGGGCGATGAGTTCCGGCTTCTCGTCCGAAGGAGGCTTCTCCCAGGAGATCTGCCCGATGGAGGCGGTGAAGCTGTTCCAGCGCAACATGGACAATTACCAGCGCGTCCTGAAGCCTAATCTGATCTACCTGGACACGATCGGCGGTCTCCCGCTGATCGAGTGTTACGACCCGCGGCATCCGCTCACACGCAGCGGAACGCGCGAACAGAGGCTGAGCATCATGCGAGTTGCTACAAACGCGGGCGTCGTGTTGGGCGCCGAAGGTCCCCCGCAGGATTGGAATCTCAAGCTGGCCTCCTTCTATGACGAGGCCCCGATCAGGTTCGGCATCGATGTGCCACTTTGGGGCATGGTGTATCACGATTGCGCGCTGCTGTACCGGCAGCACGCCAGCCCGTACAACTACGGCATGGACAACTACGGATATTCGCGCGGACCGTGGCCGGCAAAGTTTTTGCGAGGGCTGCTCTACGGCCATCAGTCGAGCTGGACCGTTTCGAACCAAATGTATTGGGCGTGGCGAAAGACATTCAAATCCATCAACGACGTGCTTGCCCCTCATGAGCGCCGCCTCGCATTCGACCAACTCATGAGCCACCGATTCCTCACACCGGATTACCTGGTACAACAAACCGTTTTTTCTTCGGGTGTGCAGGTGACGGTGAATTACGGAGAGTTTCCTTTCAAAATGGAGGACGCAACGGAGCTGCCCCCGTATGGTTACAGGGTCAAGGATACGGCGCCGGGTGGCCATTCGTTCGCAGGTCGCGTTGTTACCGAGGTAGTGCCGGGACCTTCACGTTAGGCGTGGCAATCGACAACGCGCTGCGCTGGGCATAGCAGAAGATCATGCCAGGCACCATTTTCTTCTGCGCCAACTGTGGGAAGGAGAGAGTCTTCGCCACATCCCCCGGATTCTGCGCCGCGACGGTCACCAGGGAGTTGTCTGCTTGCCGCGCAATGAATCCGAAACAGATTATTTCTGTCTAAAATCATAAAACGATGATTCTCGACAAATCCTTGCTGACGTCTCGAATCCGCGAAGAAGCCGGGCGGCTGGGCTTTTTCAAGGTGGGTGTCGCTCGTGCCGAGCCTCTGCCCGGCAGTCAACATTTCGACAACTGGCTCCGCGCAGGCATGCACGGTGAGATGACCTACATGGAGACCCAGTCCGACAAGCGGAAAAACCCAACGTTGATCCTGGAAGATGCACGTTCTTTGATCATAGTGGCAGTGAACTATCACTGCACGGAAGGCTTATCCGACGAACCGCTCAAAGGAAAAATCAGCCGTTACGCCTGGGGAGGCGACTATCATCTGCTTGTCAGGGACCGCCTCAGGCAATTGCAGGATTTCATGCTTCACGAGGCGCCCGAAGCCCGCTCTCTCTACTATGTCGACACGGGACCGGTCATGGAGAAGGTCTGGGGAGCCCGGACATCGCTCGGGTGGATGGGAAAGCACACCAGCCTCATCACGCGAGGGCAGGGATCTTGGTTTTTCATCGGCTTGATCCTGCTCAACCTGGAGCTGGAATACGATTCGCCCGAGGACGACTACTGCGGGAGCTGTTCCCGCTGCCTCGAAGCCTGTCCCACGCGGGCTATCGTCGCGCCCTATGTCGTCGACGCGAGACTCTGCATTTCCTATCTGACGATCGAGCTTCGCGGCGCTATTCCACGAGCCTTGCGCCCGCTCGTAGGCAATCGCATCTTTGGTTGCGATGATTGCCAGGAGGTCTGTCCTTGGAACCGGTTCGCCGTGCCCACCCCCGAGAGGGAGTTCCAGCCTCGGGATGGGAACCTCATGCCTGAGCTTGCTTCCTTGGTGCATCTGAGGGCGGAAGAGTTCAATGACCGTTTTCGCAGAAGCCCGATCCGGCGGGCAAAGCGCGATGGATTTGTAAGGAATGTCGTCGTTGCTCTGGGCAATTCACGTCAGCCCAAAGCAGTGCCCGCCATTGCCAGCGCGCTGAAGGATGCCAGCGCGCTGGTGAGGGCCCATGCCGCCTGGGCGCTCGGACAGATCGGGACCGCCGAGAGCCGCCACCTGCTGGAATCGGCGGCTGCCACCGAAACGGATCCTGGCGTGCGTGAGGAAATCGCGCTCGCCATCCGACAACTCAGTGATCAGTGATCAGCGGCCAGCAGAGTCCGCTGTCAGACGGCGATGGGTGCTGGAATAGCCGGGTACGAGTCGTAATCCACAAGCGTAAAATCTTCGTACTTGAAGTCGAAGATGGAGGAAACGCTCTTGTTGAGCAGCATCCTCGGCAGGGGCTTGGGTGTGCGTGCGAGCTGGGTGCGCACCTGCTCCAGGTGGTTCAGATAAATGTGGACATCCCCGAACGTGTGAATGAACTCCCCGACTTTGAGCCCCGTGACCTGAGCCATCATCATCGTCAGCAGGGAGTATGAGGCAATGTTGAACGGGACCCCGAGAAAGAGGTCGGCGCTTCTCTGATAAAGCTGGCACGACAGTCTGCCTTCCGCAACGTTGAACTGGAAAAGACAATGGCAGGGAGGGAGCCTCATCTGGTCGACCTGTGCCACGTTCCAGGCGCTGACCAGGAGCCGTCTGCTGTCAGGGTTTTTCCGGATCTGCTCAACCAACTGGGATATCTGGTCGATGGTCTCGCCGTTCGGCGCGTCCCAGTGCCTCCATTGCGCCCCATAAGTCGGGCCGAGCTCGCCATTTTCGTCGGCCCACTCGTCCCAGATTCCGACGCCATGATCCTTGAGGTACTTGATGTTGGTGCTTCCCTTCAGGAACCACAACAGTTCATGAATGACGCCCTTCACATAGAGTTTTTTGGTGGTTGTGGCGGGAAAACCCTCATCCAGATCGAAGCGAATCTGGCGCCCGAAGACGCTCAGCGTTCCGGTTCCGGTGCGGTCGGACTTCTTTATTCCGTGCTCCAGAACATCGCGCATGAGGTCCAGATATTGTTGCATCTTAGAGGCTCCCTGCTACACCTAAACTACTACAGGATGTAACCAGAAGTGCTGCTCGATCAGATTGCCACTATCTTCCGGCTGGGCACAAGGTCCCGTCCGGCGGCCAAGACCTACATCTACTGGATGGTGTCCAGCGCCTGAAGTACTTCTTCTGTGTGGCCGTCCACCTTCACCTTGGGAAAGATCTTCTTGATGATGCCGTCCTTCCCGATGATGAAGGTTGTGCGTTCCAGGCCCATGACCTTCTTGCCGTACATGTTTTTTTCTTTGTAGACGCCGTAGGCCTCAGCGACTTTCTTCTCCGTATCGGCGAGCAGCGGCATGTTCAGGTCGTACTTGTCCCTAAACTTAGCCTGCTTGTCAACGCCGTCGGCGCTGATTCCCAGTACAGCCGCTCCCCTCGCCTCAATCTGTTTCATGGCGTCGCGGAACCCGCACGCCTCCCTGGTTCACCCTGGGGTATCAGCCTTCGGATAGAAGAACAGAACTACGATCTTTTTGCCGGCGTAATCGCTCAGCTTCACCTTGCTGCCGTGATCGTCGGCCACGGTGAAAGCTGGCGCCTTGCTGCCCTCTTTCAGCATAGCTCCTCCTGATTGAGTGATGAGTTTGAGATACTGAAAAGCGATTTTATCACACCGCCAGGTAGAAGGCAGAAGGCAGCAGGCAGTCTGCCTTTGAGGCGCCTGTCACTGACTGGGGCCTTTACTGCCAGATGCCTGCCGCCGACTGCCTGCTATTCTCAGCAGCCGGGAATCTGATAGATGCCCGTCTTTTGAATCGCGCCGTTGCGCAGCTTCTCCGCGATCTCATGAGTTCTGCGGCAGGCCTGCCGGGCGGCATCCTGCAGCCCCGGGGTGGTGGCATATTTTAGAAGCATGCTCTTGCCGAGCTCGTGATGGTAGCCTTCGTCGGGCTGGATGATCCGGTCGTAAATGTCCGCGGTTTCGGTGTCTCCCACATCGCGCAGGTAGCGAACAAACATGTCGTTCCGCCGCAGAGCGATGGCCTCCCGCGTGAACTGTCCTGCGGCGAGCCGCTCCACGCTGGTGGTAAGGCCTGTCAGATACTGAAACAGGGGAGTATAACCGCCTGCCCGCGGATCGAATTCTTCCGGATTGCCTCCCAGTTCTTTGTACCTCTTGGCGAGGAGGTTGTAGTGCTTGGCTTCGTCGCCCACCTGCCGGGCAAGTCCGAGTTTGACGTCGAGTTCGGGGGGTTAAGGGCATCCAGTGAGCAGCCAACTCCGAGGCCTCCAGCTCGTTCTTGAGGGCAATCCGCAAGAGAGCCAATACATCGACGCGCGTCTCAGGCCGATCGTCGGCCTCCATGCGGGAGAGAACCTCCTGATTGAAATTTTCAAGTTCCTGGACAAATTCGCGACTATTCATGTTTTCACCCTCGCGCCATAATCGTAACCATAAACGCACCGGAACACAAATCCGAGGCTTCGGAACGTGCCAGCGGCAGTCGCTTCTCCGATATGCAGAAAAGACGTCCGCGTAAAGCAAAGGAGTACGAAGCCGCCGTCCAGTGAAAAATCCCCGGCTTTGTCCGGGGGACTCACAGAGTCTGACAATTCCTGAAACCATTTCTCTTTTGAGGTCCTGTGAGCCTCAACCAATCTGCTTTGTGTTCTTGGCGCCCTTGGCGTCTTTGTGGTGAGGCTTTTAAAAACCTCACCATCGAGACTGATTTTTGGGATCGGTTGGGCCGACCCTGCTTGCCCGTCGACAATCTGACGCAGATCGGTCATGCTGTCGGTCGGGACATATATTAGACTAGCGATCAAGAGCATTCACGATTGGGGGACCAAGATGACAGACAACTTGGATCGTCGGCAGTTCTTGAAGTCAACGGTTGCTGTAGCAGGTTCACTGAACCTGGGAGTGCCCGCTGGTGTTCGGTTGGGTGGCAAAACGAACGAAGCCATGCCTCGACTACTCACGGGCTGTTGTGCGTATTCCTATAGAAAATACCTCCAGAAGGGGCCCATGACGATGGAGGACTTTATTCTCAAAGCGGTGGAATTGGAAATCGACGGTGTCGATATGACGACTTATTACTTCAAGTCCACGGAGCCTTCGTACCTCGCGGGACTGCGGCGATTGGCCTTTCGGAACGGAGTGGGTTTTTCGGGGGCGGCAATCGGGAGCAACATGTGCCAGCCGGAGCCAGGGAAGCGCGCCGAGGAGATCGAAAAGATTAAAAAGTGGGTCGATGCCACGGAGATGCTCGGAGCCTCGCACCTGCGCGTTTTTGGAGGGGAGGTTCCCAAGGGAGCAACAGACGAACAAGGCATGCATTGGGTTGCAGAGACCATGAAATCCGCCTGCGATTACGCAGCCAGGAAGGGCATCACGCTCGGAATTGAGAGCCACGGGGGCATTACTTCTAAAGCGTCGAACATTGTAGAAATCCTGAAACGCGTTGATTCACCCTTTGCCGGGTGCAATCTCGACATCAGCAATTTTCCCGAGAACCCTTATTCTCAAATCGAGATGTGCGTTCCCTATGCAACACACACGCACATCCGGGACTTTTATGGAGAAAAAGTCAAGAAGCCCCTCGACCTCGAGCAGGTCTGGCAACTGTTTGCCAAAGCCGGCTATAAGGGGTATTTGTCCGCAGAGTACGAAGGGGACGAAGACCCAATGACCGGCGTGGCAAAACTCGTCGGCAAGATCAAAGCGCTGTGCAAGAAGTATTCAACCGTTTGACAGCTGAAAGCCGGGCAGCGATGCCAACATCCTCGTGGACGTGCGCTCGCTGCTTCGGCCGATTGAGAGCCCTCGGGCAATTCACTTGCCTGAGGTAATCAGGAAGATCTTAGATTGCCTCGGCCTGCCTTCATGAGCGCCACCGACAGCACTTGCGGCACTGGAAGACGAATAGGACTTGGGAGGTCTCCTGACCGGGCGGCAGCCGCGGGGAGTGCCGGAAAAGGAACAGGCGCTAACTACCTGGACGTAAAACGCGTCTACCGAAAACTGGCTGTAGCCAGCAACCGTTGATCCCAAGTTTCCGATCAAGGCTAGCGACTACACGGCCAAGTGAACGAGAGCATTGGCGGTGTAGCTTCCCAGAACAGGACTTCAGGGGAGTGAGGGTCCCAGTTTCCAGTAAGCGCGTAATACGTCCGAGTGACTGGCGCCCGGCGGCTGCCCATCACAAGCTTGGAGTGTTGCCCCAAATGCCAACCGGAGAGATCTGACCTGCCTTCTAAAAAACGTAGTCGAGTTGACTGTTCTGTGAGATGTGCTCTATATTATGGTCAGAATTGTGACCAATTTTTGAGGTGGTGATATGAAAACCGTGCCATTAGCCGAGGCTAAGGCAAAACTCAGCCGATTGATCGACGAAATCAACAGCCGGGATGAGGAAGTGACGATAACGCGCAACGGAAAGGTTGCCGCAGTAATGATCAGCCCCGATCAGTTCGACGGCTGGAAAGAGACGCTGGCGATTCAATCCGATCCAGCTTTGATGGAGGAAATTCGACGGGGAATAGCGCAGCTCCGTCGAACCAGAAGAACACACGCTCTCGAAGAACTGTTTGATACGGAGGATTAAACGTGCAGCCTCCTATGAGAATCAAGCTCCCGGCGGAGGTAGCTGGTCTGATACGGAGTCTTCATCCTCATATCAAGCGGAAGATCCGTTCAGCTCTTGATGAGATTCTCAAAAATCCGACGTCGGGGAAGCAGCTTCGCGGTGAACTTACTGCATATCGGAGCTTTCGGGTTGGAAAGATAAGAATTATCTACCGAGAGAAGGACAGGATCATTGAGATTGTCGCGATAGGACCCCGCGAAGTCATCTATTATGAAACCACCCTGCTATTGCGGCAGCCGCCCCGTGAGCTATGAACGTGAATGGGGTCGCATCTGTAGAATGAAGTTTCCAGATTAGAATCCCGTCACCCTACCACACGGAACTACCAAGCTGAACGCGTCCCTCAACTGCAGCAGGCATCGACTTACGGATGAGTCTCTAATCTAGAAACTTCATTCTACAGATGCGACCCCACTCTCGCATGAGATGCTCGCCCGCTCCCTGGGGGTCGCGGCTCTAAATTCCAGCATGGGGAGCAGTGAGATTTTTCGTGCGCGACGGCGCACGGACCGGGGTATAGGATGCCAATTCGATTTGAATTTGACCGAAAATCTCTGATCGCTGATTTCCTTCTTGCAATGAGCAGAAACGCAGACTAAAAACAGGTGCTGATTTTTCATGGCTCTTGATTGCCATGCAGCCGGCGACAACATAGACAATCATTACGCATCCTGTGGAGGTGCCATGACTACATCTTCCGCTGCGCCTGATCGAGAGGTCATGGCAGACTACCCCGAGAGATTCCCGGTCAAGATCTGGCTGATTTCGTTCGCAGGCTGGATGTTCGACTTTTACGACTTGGTTCTCTTCTCGTTTCTGCTGATCCCAATCGGCCGCGACCTTCATCTTACCGAGCTGGAGGAGGCTGTGCTGCTCGGAGTAGCTCTCGGTGGATCCGGAATCGGAGGGATACTCTTCGGTTATCTGTCCGACCGGCTCGGGCGCAAGAGGATCATGACGTGGACCATTCTTCTTTATTCACTCGGAACCGCCCTGACAGCTTCCTCAATGGGCCCTGTCAGCCTGCTCATCTTCCGGCTGTTGACCGGGCTTGGGATCGGTGGCGAGTGGGCGGTAGGACACGCACTGGTAGCGGAATCGACGCCGAAACAGATGAGAGGCCGCGCGGCGGCATTGCTTCAAGCGGGTGAACCGGTCGGCGTAGGCCTGGCCGCTGTCATCGGCCTGCTTGTTACCCCGTTAATCGGCTGGCGCGCGGTTTTTCTGGTTTCCTCTGCTTCAGCGGGCATTGCTCTCATCGTGCGCCAGTACTTGCCCGAGTCGTCCCTGTGGAACAAGCAGAAAGAGGAGCGTCTTTCCCCCCTGGCTGCAGCACAGTTGCTCGGCCGTTACGGTTTGATTGGCCCGCTGCTCAAAGGCTGGCTTCTCGGGGTCTTCAAGCTCGGGACTTATTGGACTTGCTACACCTGGCTGCCGAAATTTCTCCAGAACCAGCTGCATCAGCCGATCGGCCGTTCGGCGCTCTGGATTTTGACCGCGCAGCTCGGGCAATTCCTCGGAATGATGGCATTCGGTTTCGTCGCCGACCGTTACGGACGCCGTCGTGCTTTCACCGGTTATTCCATCCTGACGGCAGCCGCGCTGTACCCGCTCGCGTTTCTCTGGGAAGCTTTGTTGCCCCACCCTGGGCTTTTCTGGAGTGTCATGTTTGCCCTCGGCCTAGGATCAGGTTGCACTGCAGGATTCGGTGTGCTTCTCGCCGAGCTCTTTCCGACGGAGGTCCGGAACTTCACCATGGGCACTGCCTATAACTGTGCCCGTGGCGTGCAGTTCTTTGCCCCGATTGTGGTCAGCCAAATCGTGGCCGTATACGGGATCAAGGGTGGGCTCAGTGTTCCCTTGGTCTTGGCCCTGGCAACTGCGTCGTGGGTGTGGACGCTGCCGGAAACACGCGCGCGCGATCTGGCCAAGGTGGCAAAGGCTGCTGAGTGAGGCTGGCTCTCTCCTCAGCTCCCGGACGCCCTCTACGGTTTCGTCTCGACAGGCGCGTCCAACACAGCGTAAATCTTTTCCGATGCCATCGGACCACCGTATCCGGCTTGACGACGATCAACCACTCCCGCCGGTCTTCTCACATCCGTGAGAGCCAGAGCCAGAATAGCCGATCCGTCCTTCGAAGCTGCGGGCGTATCTGGATGCGATTGTGAATCGCGAGTTACGGTCGATGCGACCCCACTCCCGTGGTGGGGCGCTCCGCCCAGAAGCAGAGGTCAGGGCCTCAGTGAGGTTTCCGGGCGCCGGTGCGCAGCCAGTAGATGAAGAGACCGACCATAACAAGACCGACGGCCAGCACTGCCCAGAATTGTGGATTGTGGAGTTCTTCGCTCATGGGCTCTTTCGATTAGAAAAAGTCACCGTGCTGGATACGGAGAATTTCTTGTAATCGGAGAACTCGCTGATCGATTCGGTGCGCAGCCCCTTCACGAGGAGAATACGCGCGCTTCCCGCGAAACGGGACGCGGCGGGGAGCCAGATCTCGTTATTCACGCGGCGTCGCTGGAAGGTAGCGGAGGCGCCCTTATTCAGGCGAGCCAGCATCCCGAACCCGATGGAAATTGTGTCGATGAGTTCGAACTGCAGACGGAGGAGTTCATGGTCCTCTTCGCCGAACCAGGCTTTGCCGGCCACCTTCATCATGATCTTGGCTCCGGCTGTCTTCGGCTTGTAATCTCTGCGCGGCTGGAAGGTCAGTTGGATGGCAGAGTGCCCGTCGAGATTCTCCCTACCGACCATGGAGATCTGGTAAAGCTGGAAGAGCTCATCGATATCCTTGTCTTCCTTGCGCCGTTCCTCGGCTTCCTTTGCCAGCCGGCGCGTTTTTTCATCGGTGCCTTCGCGCTTCAGCTTGCGCGCGTCTTCGCGCACCTTCTTGTCGTGAGCGCGGTCCTGCTTTTCCAGCTCTGCGGAACTCAGCGGTTTGCCGTCCCTGGAGATCAGTCGCATGTAGGTGAAGCCTTCTTCGAGGGAAGGGTAAACCTCGAAGACGCGCACTATGGTTTTCTTGAGTTTTCCCTTCTTGTCGAACTGATGCTCCGTTTGTTTTTGGGTGTAGGTGTACTGGCTCAACAGAAGCCTGTCGCTGCGCAGGTGAGCCCGGATGCCCTGAAGGAACGGGCCAAGCTCCGGGAGCAGCTTGGCGGCTTCCTGCTGTGCTCCGCCGTTCTGCAGAAACAGAAGAGCTAAGACAAGTACTCGCATAGTCAGTTCTCTAGACGCAGACACTCTTCTTTTAGTTCACAGCTCGGCCCGGCCGCGGCAATAATCTCACTAGAAAAGCGGAAAGGACACAGGAAACACGGAGTTATTGATGGGCGGGAGCGAACCCGATATTATGCTCTGCAGCCTTATCTAATGTGGAGCAACCACCTTGGCGCGCATCAACCGTCGCAGCTTTCATCGTAGGATTCTTGGCGGTCTCGCGCTTGGTCCAGCCTTGGAGATCCCGATGAGACGCTCTCCGGAAAACACTGCTACCCGAACTCCTTCCCTGACCGATATCGAAGGAGTTCTCGTCGGTCACTACACCTATCGCGAACGGCCTACAGGCTGCACCGTTATAACCGGGCCGGCTCCCTTTACCGCCGCTGTGGATGTTCGCGGCGGCGCTCCCGGAACGCGCGAGACTGACCTGCTCAAGCCCGAATACACCGTGGAGAAGGTGGATGCGATCTTTCTCTCGGGCGGGAGCGCTTTTGGCCTGGAGACGGCAACGGGAATTTCGCGCTTCCTGGAGGAGAAGGGTCGGGGCTTCGACATGCGCGTGGCCAGGGTGCCCATCGTCTGTGGGGCCATTCTTTTCGATCTGTCCCTGGGTGACGCCAAAATTCGTCCCAATGCTGAAGCAGGATATGAGGCGATGAGGGCGGCCAGCAGCTCGGCTGTGGTGGAGGGAAATGTTGGAGCGGGGGCTGGAGCCACGGTGGGCAAGTTGCTGGGAGGGGAGAGAGCCATGAAAGGCGGCCTTGGATCTTGGTCACTACACCGGCCGGATGGGCTCAAGGTCGGCGCCATTGCAGCCGTGAATTCGGCGGGCGATATCGTGGATCCGGCTACAGGAAAGCTGGTGGCGGGAGCGCGGAAGAGCGACGGGAGCGGTTTTGTCGATACCATGGATCAACTGCGCAAGGGCTACACCCCCGGCTCACCCTTCCACGAAAACTCCCTCATTGCGGTCGTGGCCACAAACGCCTTTCTGACCAAAACGCAGTGCTCCAAGTTAGCGCAGATGGCCCAGGACGCCCTGGCCCGCTGCGTCTATCCTGCCCACACACCATGGGACGGCGATACTGTGTTTGCCATCAGCACTGGAAGCTGGTCAGCGGGAGCAAAACCGGCGGATGTGGGGCTGGTGGGCGCGCTGGCGGCCGATGTGCTGGCGATTGCAATCCTGCGAGGGGTGCGGATGGCAGAGACCTGGGGATCCTATCCATCGGTGAGAGATTTTCCCAGGGAAAAGTAACTCCTGTGGCTGTCCTGTTGTCCGCTCGCGCTTTTTCCGGTCTTTCGGCGTGAGTAAGCACACGGTCCGAAGGCCTTCCGGCCTGGCAGGCAGCATACGCTCTCAATAACGGCAGACAGCGCGGCGTAATCTTGGGCTTTTGAAGGTATGTTGAAGCCTGCAAGAAACCAGGGAGGTGAATATTAAATCCACAATCGCGAAAGCGGCCATACCTGTAGTCCTCGGAGCCCTGCTGGCCGTTCTCCCCGTTCCCCAAGGGCTCAGTCACAATGCTTGGTATTTCTTCGCCATCTTTGCCGCGGTAATTGTAGGCTTGATCCTCGAACCTATCCCGGCTGCGGGCATCGGATTTATCGGCGTTTTTTTGGCAACTGTCCTGGGCCTGGCCGATCCGAAGCCGGGCGACTCCATAAAATGGGCGCTATCCGGCTTTTCTAATACGACGGTCTGGCTCATATTTGGCGCCTTCATGTTTGCCATGGGTTATGAAAGGACAGGACTGGGAAAGCGCGTCGCACTGATCCTGGTAAAGACTCTGGGCAAACATACCCTGGGATTGGGCTACGCGGTCACCTTTGCCGATCTCCTCTTGGCCCCCTTCACTCCCTCAAATTCGGCGAGGAGTGCGGGGACTATCTACCCAATCATCCGCAACCTTCCAGCGCTTTATGGTTCCTTTCCGGGAGACTCGGCTCGCAAAATCGGCGCCTACATCATGTGGACGGCCTTTGCAGCGACCTGCGTTACGAGTTCCATGTTTATCACTTCGTTGGCACCCAACCTTCTGGCTCTCGAACTGGTGAATAAGACGGCGAAGGTAAGCGTCACCTGGTCGGAATGGGCTGTCGGTTTCCTGCCGATTGGCGTCAGTCTGATTCTCGTCCTCCCATTCCTGATCTATAAGATCTATCCACCCGAGATCAAGTCCGCCCAGGAAGTGCCGGCGTGGGCGGCGCAGGAACTGGACAAGATGGGCAAGTTCACACTAAAGGAATTCATGATGGCGTTATTGGCCATCCTCGCTTTGTCCCTGTGGATCTTCGGGGGTAGCATCGTGGATGCTACGGCGGTGGCAGGAGTCGTTATCTCCTTGATGCTGATCACGGGCGTCGTCACCTGGGGTGATATCCTGGGCAATAAGCAGGCCTGGAATGTGCTAGTCTGGTTCGCGACTCTCGTCGCCCTGGCGGATGGTCTCAACAAGCTCGGGTTCGTGACCTGGTTTGCCAATGGCACGGCGAGCCTCCTGACGGGAATGCCTCCGGTTATTGTCATGGTAATTCTCGTGGCGATCTTTTTTGTCGTCCATTACATGTTCGCCAGCTTGACGGCGCATACCACAGCCATCCTCCCTGTGATCCTTGCGGCAGGCTGTTCTGTACCGGGACTCCCCATACGCGCTTTTGCACTGCTGCTGTGCTACTCGCTTGGAGTGATGGGCGTGATCACGCCGTATGCAACGGGGCCTGCACCGGTCTATTTTGGCAGCGGCTACGTGAGCCGTAGAGATTTCTGGATATTGGGTCTTATCTTTGGAGCAATCTTTCTTATCACACTGCTGGGAATCGGCGTTCCATATCTTATGACTATTAAACCCTAAGGGCCGGCCTGAGTAGATCCCGGCTGCCAGACGGGACCCCTTGCCCAAGTGAGACTAATAAGGTCCCGTCCGGCGGCCGGGACCTACTCACCAGCCCTCACAAGACCGCAAAGACTCAAAGACACTCCAGGAGGCTCCGGTGGAATCGCCTGAAAGGACGGAACTGATGATAGGCAGGAGGCAAGAAGCAAGTTTGAGCAGGAATACAAAAATGGCGATGGGCTCGCAGTTCTTGGGCTTCATGCTGGATGCCTACGATATGGCCCTTGTACTCGTCATGGCTCCCATACTGGTTAAGATTTTCTCGTCCCCTTCGGGCAGTGAGGCATGGCGATATATCACGATTGTCTTCAGCTATTCGATAACAATGGCTGCCAGACCGGTGGGTTCGGCAATTTTCGGACATTTTGCCGACAAAACTGGCCGCCGCTTTCTCCCTCGGTTGTGTTAACGGTGGGTGCAATGATGACCTTCGTGAGCCTATTGTTCAGCCCGGAGACAAAAGATCTTGAACTTTCGGCTGTAGGTGAGGATCAGGCATCTCCGGCCTCGCTTGGATTTGGCGAGGTTCCCATCGGCAAGCCGTAAATCATCTTAGGTAATCTACGGCTTCCGGCGATAAGACGTAATAGCTCTCAACTAGTCCTGCAAAGGAAAGATATATACTGTCAGCTGATCGGGAGGCCAAAGTGAAAGTCCCGACTGAAATTGCTAATCCTGAGCCGCGAGCGAAATGGACAGCATTAAAGACGGCGAACTGGATTGTTGCGATTAGCCTTTTTTTCGCCTTTGCTGCCTTTCTCATTTGGACCGGGGTCCGACGACAGGGGATCGGCAATCGAGTTTACAGGATCGGTTGGGAGAGCAATCCGCCGTTTCAACTCCGGGGCGGCGACGGCGGGCCTACTGGTCTCGCCGTCGAGCTGGTGCGCGAAGCGGCACGGCGCCGCGGAATCCGGCTGGAGTGGGTGCTGCGGCTGGAAGGCTCTGAAGCCTCGTTGCGGAGCAGAAGCGTGGATTTGTGGCCCCTGATGACGGTCACTCCAGAGCGGCTCAAGGTCATCCACATCACCGATCCTTACTTGGAACTCGAGCTGTGTTTACTTGTCCGCGCTGACAGTGAGTACAAGAAAGTGCAGGACCTGGCGAATGCCGCGGTCAGCTACGTCGCTCTTCCCATAATGTACCGCCACGCGCAGAGTCATCTCCCGAACGCGCGGCTCGTGCCGAGGTCGACCGTGAAGGAATCAGTGGAGGATGTCTGCGAGCAGCGCACCGACGCCGCTTTTCTGCAGGAGTTCACCGCCATTTCGGCGTTGGTGAGCGGCGCGCGGTGCTCAAATCAGTCAATGCGGATGATTTCCATTCCTGGAAGCCGGCCTCGTCTTGGGGTAGGCGCTACGTTTGAAGCCCGCGCGCCAGCGGACGCGATCCGGGAAGAGATCGCCGCCATGGCGACAGAAGGGAAGCTGGCCGAGATCCTCGCAGAATGGGGTTACCTCTCGGTGCGGAACCTGGAGTCCGTTAACCAGCTGCTGAACGCGAAGCGGCGCGAACGCTGGATGATTGCGGCGATCACCCTCTTCGCTTCCTTGTTCATGCTGGCACTTTGGCAGGCGGTGCGCATCAGGCGCGAAAGGAACCGGACCCGGCAGGCCGAACGGGCGCTACGGGAGACCGAGGAGAGGTTCCGCACCATTGTCGAAATGGCCCCGGACGGCATCTTCATCGCCGGCATGGACGGGCGTTTCCTCGAAGCGAACGAGGCTGGTTTCTCTCACCTTGGGTACTCGCGGGAGCAACTGCTCCAGCGAGGCGTAGTCGACATTGTGCCTCAGCGCATGGCTGACAGAGTGAAGGCTCGTCTCCAATCTATGGGGTATGCCGATTCATCGCAAGAAAGCATCCACCTCCGGGCGGATGGGACCGAAATGCTCGTGGAGTTGAACACCCGGAAGATTGTATTCGGCGGACAGCCGGCATACATCGGGATCGCCCGTGACATAACCGAGCGTAAACGGGCCGATGAAGCACTGCGGGAATCGGAACGAAGATTCCGAGGGCTGCTGGAAAACGTGCATCTTGCAGCCGTAATGCTCGACGTGAGGGGCATCATCACTTTCTGCAACGACTACCTGCTCACTACCACAGGCTGGACCCTAGCGGAGGTCATCGGACACCCGGTTACGGAGTTCGTCGTTCCGGAGTATCAACGCCAGGCAACCGAATTGATCGAATCCATATTGCAGACCGGCAAAACGCACGCATTCCTTGAAAACGCCATCTTGACCAAGGATGGTAAACCACGCTGGATTCAATGGAACAATACTGTTCTGCACACCCCGGCGGGCCAGATCAACGGGTTCGCGAGTTTGGGCGTGGATGTCACCGAGCACCGCGCTCTCCAGGAGCAGTACCTGCAATCCCAGAAACTGGAAAGCATCGGCAGGTTGGCGGGCGGCGTGGCCCACGATTTCAACAACCTGCTTACGGTGATCAACGGGTACAGCGACATCCTTCTCGGTTTGATGCACCAAAGGGACCCGCTCCGGCCCCAAATCGAGCAAATCCGAAAGGCCGGAGAACGGGCGGCAGGCCTCACCCAGCAATTGCTGGCTTTCAGTCGAAAGCAGGTCACTCAACCAAAGCTGCTCGATCTGAACACGGTAGTGGCCGACTCGGAAGCGATGCTCCGGCGTCTGGTGGGCGAAGACATTGAGCTGGTCACGAATCTCAGTCCGTCGTTAGGACGAGTCATGGCGGATCCCAGCCAGATCCATCAGGTCCTGATGAATCTCCTGGTTAATGCACGGGACGCGATGCCCGACGGCGGCAAACTGGTCATCGAAACGGCGAATGTCGAACTTGATCACAGTTCCATTGCCGGACATTCGGAGGTGATCCCCGGCCCCTATATCCTTCTGGCGGTCACCGACACGGGGATCGGAATGGATGAAGAGACGCGGCGTCTCATCTTCGAGCCGTTCTTCACAACGAAAGGGAAGGGGAAAGGGACCGGCCTGGGATTGTCCACAGTCTACGGCATCGTGCGGCAAAATCAGGGATGGATTTGGGTAGATAGTGAACCAGGCAAGGGATCCACGTTCAAAATCTATCTGCCACGGATGGACGGCCGCCCTGCGGCCGGCGAGGCTGCTGAAGCCGCTCCCATTATGGTCAAAGGCAATGAGACGGTTCTGGTAGTCGAAGATCAGGACGATGTGCGCAGACTTGCCACGGCGGTTTTGAGGTCCCAGGGTTATCGTGTTCTTGAGGCCGCCCACGGCAACGCTGCATTGGTGTTGGCCGAACGACAATCGGAGCCGATCCATCTTGTGTTGAGCGATGTCGTGCTGCCCGGGATGAACGGCCGGGAGTTAGCCGAGCGGCTCAGGGTACTGCATCCTGATATTAAGGTGCTTTACACATCCGGCTACACGGAGGATGTGATTGCTCATCGCGGGGTGCTGGACTCTGGCTTAGCCTACATCCCGAAGCCCTATACGCCCAGTGGGCTGGTGGCAAAAGTCCGGGAGGTTCTCTACGCCAATTCCTCATCCGGTGAGATGTAGGCTTCGCGCTCTTGCTCCAGTCCCAGCCCCATGTCTTAGTTAAAGTCAGCTGACCTTAGGCGGCACCTCGAAGAGATAGCGGAGCGTCCCCCATTTCCCCAAGTTGCTCATGCGCCGTCACCTATAACGCGCGGTTAGGCCTCCGCGCGCTGACGTTTTCGCCGACGCTCAGCGGGGACGCGATCGGCCGGGTAGACCTTCAGCAGACTCTGATACGGGACGTCCCGCTCGTTTGCAGGCAGCTTGAGTTCCGTCAGCAACGTCTCTGGCAATTGCACTGAGATCATGGTCGTTGACGGCCTCAGGTTCGGAAAGCGAACAATGCGCGCCTTCGACCAGTCCACATATTGCGCAGAGTCCGCCTTTGTCCAGGTCAACCCCATTTTTTCTTGACAGATCATATGACTATCTATACATAGATAATCTATGCTACCCGAAAAATCCAAAACCGAGATCCCGCCTGGGACTCTGGAAATGCTGATTCTCAAGACACTGGCGCGCTGTGGAGCGCTGCATGGTTACGGAATCGCGAAATATATCCGGCAGGTGACTGAAGACGTGCTGCGGGTTGAGGAAGGGTCCCTCTATCCCGCATTGCAGCGCATGCTGATCAAAGGTTGGGTGGTGGCCAAGTGGGTTCAGAGCGGTCCCAAGCGGCGTGCGCGCATATATCGCCTGACTCCTGCCGGCCGCAAGCAGCTGTCGGCCGAGGTCTCCGAGTTCACGCGCGTCATGCAGGCTATCACGCGTGTGATTCAGCCCGCCTGAGAGGAGGGCCAATGGCGTGGCTCAGTGACATTTGGCGCAGGCTGCGGTTCCTACTCCGCCGCGAGCGCTTCGATCGCGAGCTCGAAGAGGAATTGCGTTTCCATCTCGATATGCAGGACGAAGAAAATCGGGCGAACGGAATGGACGCGGACGAGGCGCGCTACGCGGGCAAGCGCCAGTTTGGGAACGAGACGCTGCTCAAGGAAAGGAGCCGGGAGATGTGGGGATGGGCTTGGCTGGAGACGATAGGACAGGATTTGAAGTTTGCGATCAGGACACTCCAGAAAAATCCCGGCTTTACTGCGACCGCGGTCTTGACGCTGGCACTCGGAATCGGCGCGAATACGGCGATGTTCGGCGTTATCCACGCAGTATTGCTGCGGCCCTTGCCATACCCGGAACCGGGCGAACTCGTTCGCGTCGCCCAAAAGATTACAAACGCTGATGTCAGCATTCCAGAGTACGAGTTCTGGAAGGAACACAGCACCGCGTTCTCATCCGCAGCTGGCTATCGCGGTGGGGGAGAACGGCGTCTCGTTTTGGGAACCGGACAAGAATGGATCAGAGCCATGACGGTGACGACCGATTTCCTGCGAACCCTGGGGATCAATCCTGCGTTAGGCCGCGAGCTCAATACCGAAGAGACGCATGCTGGAGGCCCGCAGGCGATCATCCTGACTGACGGCCTCTGGCGGCGCAACTTTGGTGCCGATCCCCACGTGCTGGGCCGAGCGGTCACGCTCAATGATGCCAGCTTCACGGTCGTCGGCGTACTGCCTCACGGCTTCTGGTTCCCTCAATCCGCCGACGCCTTGGTCCCGCTGCGACCCACCGGGGGCCTTGCGGATTTGGGCATGAACACGCAAGTCATTGCACGCCTCAAGGCCGGCCTAAGTCTGCGGCAGGCTGAAGCGGAGATGGCAACCGTGACCGAGAGTTTTCGCAGTGCTCTTGCCGGACACGTCGCTCGTGACTATCGCGGCCTGATGATGTTTCCCTTTCACGATTGGCTAGTGGGCGATGTCCGTTTGAATCTGTTGTTGCTTTTCGGTGCGACTGCCTTGCTGCTGCTCATTGCGTGCTCGAATCTCGCCAGCCTGTTGCTGACGCGCCTGGCGGGTCGCGGAAGGGAAGTTGCCCTTCGCTTGGCGCTTGGATGCAGCAGACGCCGGCTCCTGCGGCAGTTCCTGGTCGAAAACCTTTTGCTCGCTGGGATGGGCATGCTTGCCGGCCTGCTTGGCGCGCATGGCTTGCTCGGCGGATTGGTGTCCCTGATCCCCTTCGATCTGCCGGCATCCGCCCCCATTCGGGTGGACATGACGGTCATGGCCTTTGCGCTCGCAGTCGCTCTGTGCACGGGCTTCGTATTCACCTTAGTACCGTCTTTCACCGCAGCGCGCCTGAACCTTAATGAGGCGCTGAAGGCAGCCGGCCGATCCGCCGGAACCGGGGCCGCCGGCAGGCGCACGCGCAGCTTTCTGGTCGTGAGCGAAGTGGCGCTCTCGGCGGGATTGTTGATCGCTGCCGGACTCCTGATTCAAACCCTGTATCGAATGCATCAGGAACGCCTCGGCTTCACGACGCAGGGGCTCGTGACATTCGAGACGCCCTTAACTGCGGACCGCCACAGGAACCCCGCCGCCCTCTCGACCTTCGTAAGTTCCATTCTCGAACGGCTCCGGGCGTTGCCCGGAGTCCGCAGCGTGGCGGCCATCAATCTGCTGCCACTCACCGGGTGGAGTAACCTCCCGACGCAGCGTGAAGGCCATCCGGAGCAGAGCGTTGGAGGCATGGAGATTCGCCTGGTGTCGCCTGCCTATTTTGAGGTGATGGGGATTCCGATGCGCCGCGGCCGATTCTCCACCGGAAGTGACACCGGGGCTTCACCACCCGTCGCTGTGGTGAATGAAACCCTTGCGCGGAGATGGTGGCCGCAAGGCGACGCTCTTGGCGACCGGATCATTATCGGTCGCTTCCAGGGGCAGGACTTTCCGGAAATCAAGGACTCCCCTCGCGAGGTGGTGGGAATTGCCGCCGACACGAAAACCTCAACCTTGAAAGATCCGCCGCGTCCCACCGTCTATATTCCCGCCGCGCAGGCGTCAGATGGAATCGCGCAAGGAACGCACAACATGGCCTGGATCGTGAGCACCGAAGGCGCAGCCGGTATTGCCGATGGACTCCGGCGCGCAATCGCCGAAATCGACTCCAGCCAACGTGTGCTGCAACTTCGAACTATGGATGAGATCGTTGCGTCTACCACTGCCACTTCGCGCTTCGATGCGTCGCTGTTCGGGATATTTGCCGGGCTGGCGCTCGTCCTCGCTGCTATAGGCGTTTATGGGCTGCTGTCATTCTCCGTAGCGCAACGGCGCCAGGAGATCGGGATTCGCATGGCGCTGGGGGCGAGCCGCGCTGACGTATCGAAGCTGGTCCTAAGGCAAGGCATTGCCCTCACGATAATCGGCCTGGGGCTGGGATTGGCGGGCGCGCTGTTTCTGGGCCGTTGGTTATCGAGCCTGCTCTACGGGGTGCGCCCCAGCGATCCGTTTAGCTTTGTTGCAGTGTCGCTTTTGCTGCTCTCTATCGGGCTGATCGCGAGCTACATCCCCGCCCGCCGCGCCACGAAGGTGGATCCCATGGAGGCCCTGCGCTATGAGTGAACTCTGGCGACGGTTGCGCCTACTGTTCTGGAAGCCAGGCTTGGGAAGAATCAGCAGAATCGATTTAGCCGCCATTTGCTGCGCGCAATTGGAATTGCCGATAGCTGTGAATGGAGATATTGTCAACACGTACGGACGAGGAGAACCAACGCCAGGGCGCAAGCGAATCGTTTGTGCTCTCGAATCGTCCCTGATATCATCTCGGCCTTCTTCGTTGTGGTGGCCGCCGTGATTTAGTTTCTTCACAGAACAGGAGGAAGCAACCATGTCCGAGATAGTGCACCTCGAAGTCCCGTCATCGCGTCGCGATTTTTTGAAGACCTCGGCGATCGTTGTCGCTGCGGCCGGCGCCGGAAGTATGGCGCCGACGCAGACCGCCGCGGCGCAGACGACCGTACCCTCAACTGCGCAGACGACATCCTCGGCCGGTTCCAAAAAGGACCCCTACACGATCGCCGCTCGCTTCAACAAGTTCCTGCGGGTCACTGATGTCACTGATGGCCTTGATGCGGTCGGCCGCGCGGATCTGACGCTCATGGACCCAGCCATCCGGCCGCTGTGGATGGGCATGCGGTTCTTTGGCCCCGCCGTCACGATGCGTGTCGTTCCGAGCAACCGCCGCATGCCGGTCGTCTCGAAGGAAGACGCCCTCAAGCAGCACGCGATCTGGCGCGAGATGGGCGGCTGGCACACTGATGTGAACCGGCACATCAAACCTGGTTGCGTCATCGTCATGTCCACCAGCGGCGCCAAGGAGTGCGGCTACTGGGGTTCCAACAACAGCCTGGATATGATGAGCCGCGGCGTGGCCGGAATTGTCACCGAGGGCAGCTGTCGCGATACGGATGAAGTCGTCATGCAGAAGTGCAACGTCGCCTGCCGCGGCATTGGCCGGACGATCATCCCTGGCCGGGTCGAGCTGGTCGACGTTGAAGTCCCGATCGGCTGCGGCGGCGTGATGGTCCGCCCGGGCGATATCGTCGGCTGCGACTGGGACGGCTGCATCGTCATCCCCATCGAAGTTGCCGAAGAGGTTCTGGCAATTTCCGCACGGATCGCCGTCGACGACAAGAAATCCCGTCGCCGGCTCTACGATCGCATGGGCCGCAAGCCCGACGAAAGCGTGGACTGGGAAGCCGCCGCGGAGTATTTCAAGGATCTGATTAAGTGATCCAGCGCGCTGGTGAATGCCAGAATTTAGCGGGTATCCATTTGCCACATTCCTCTACGAGCTGGAGCAACCGCTATCTCGCGACAGCGTTCAGTGGATCGTCCTCGATCTCCGGAATAACGACGGCGGCGCTACGAAGGTCCTGGCCCCCTGGGTGAAACAAATCTGGGGACAGTCAACCCTCAGGGGATGTTTTTAGTTCGTCATTCGTTATTCGTTATTTGTCATTTGGTATAATGTTCTCACCTATGATCAGGAGCGAAAGATGAAACGACTGTGCCTCGCAATCATGGCCGCATTGATGGTGGGAGTCCTTTCTCTTCCCGCGCAAGAGAAGGTCCCGCTCATTGTCTTCGACGGCCAGACCAAAAACTTCGGTAAGGTGTACGAGGGAGAGATCCTCAAACACGTCTTCAAGTTTAGCAACAAGGGCACCGCCACCCTTGAAATCCTCAAAGTCGAACCGTCCTGAGGGTGCACCGCAGCTTTGCTGTCAGCAAAGCAGGTTGAGCCTGGACAAAGCGGTCAGATCGAGGTCAGCGTGAAGACTGAAGGCATTACCGCGCTGAGCAAGTCGGTCACCATATCCACCAATGACCCGCGCCAACCCAGCATTGTTTTGAACGTTACAGCCGTAGCGATTCCGGAATTTGCGCTCTCCGAGCGGTCTATCTATTTCGGAAGCGTAGCGAAGGGTAAAGAGGTCGCCAAAGAGATCGTCATTACCATTCAAACTGAGAAAGCGGATTATGTCCCACCCGAAAAAGTTAGCCTGGAGGCTCAAATAGGGCGGTCGGATCGGACGAAAGAGGTCAGGCTGCTGGGTGCGGAATCCACGGACCAGAATGTTGCGGTAAAGCTCGAGCCGGTTCCGGACTCGAATGGCAAGAAGGTGAAGCTTGTGGCGGTGCAGAAAGCCAATGCTAAGGACGGATATCACTTCGGAACCATCATCATCAAGACCACGAGCACCCTAACGCCGGAGTTGAGGATATCGGTGCGCGGCATGATCACCGCCGGCCAGACAAATTGAGATCTGAACAATCACTTTTCTCATCTTCGGGAATGACGAATGTAGAATGACGAATGACGAATCATCAATTCGAGGTGCATTCATTCGTCATTCGTCATTCGTCATTCGTCACTCGTTATTGGGTGGGAATCGCCTACTCCTCTTTGCTGTCGCTTGCCTAATCTATTACGCCGGCAGGGCTCCTTTCATCGGGCAGTGGGACAGCTTCGACTATCTCAAGCAGATCGTTACTCATCGGCTCTCCGACCTGGGAGTCGGCAGGCCCGTCTTCATCGGATTCAACATCGTGCTGTGGGAGTTCTTAAGGAAGATCTTCCGGCTTGTCCCCCTTCAGGTCGAAGGAATCGCCATGGCGGAGATCATTCTGCTCGGTGCCGCGGGAGTTCTGATCTTCGCCAGGCTGGCCCGGCAACTCCTGCCTCCTGCCCCGTGCCGGCTTGCCGTGCTGGCGCTTCTGCTCTCGCCGATGTATGCCTTGTATTCCGGGTTTGTGATGACGGAAGTCCCGATGATCGTGGCCCTAATCGCAGCAGCCGTGATTCTATGGCCCTCCGCGTCGCGTCACCAGATCCTGAGGGACGCTGCCGGAGGAGTGATGTTCGGCCTGGCCGTCGGAATACGGGAACAGGCGGTGACGATGGGGGCCGCCTACCTGTGGATTCTCTGGAGCCGGCGCGCAGGATTTTCTCAGCGGTTTCGCTCCATCGCAGGTTTCCTAGCAGCGGCGGCAATTGTGATTGTGGGCCCGGTGGTCGCCTTGTACTTTTACGATCCGTCCGCATTCGTGCGGCGCATGCAGGTTTGGCTGCAGGCGATTCCGACAGGTCAAATGCACTTCTGGAAAAACCTGCAGGCGAGCCTGCTTTATACGCTCGCGATCTGCCCTGCGGCCTGGCTGGCGGCGCTCGGCGCCTGGATAAACGACCGGCTGCCAAAGCGGAAGCGGGTGAGCGAGGTCAGAGTCAGAGACAGCCAACACGTGAATGACAGCCCAGTGGGATCGCGGATTTCCGCGCCCGTATGGGGAGCCATCTGTTGTCTGCTCCTGCCGATCGCAGCGTTGTGGCGCGATGCTGATGTGCAAATCCACCCGCGCTACGCCATGATCGCTCTCCCGGCTGCCCTGATCTTCTGTGCATCTCTCTATGCCCGATGGGCACCGTCTGCAAGAGCTGCTGTGACTTGGGTTGTAGTCCATCTGGTTGTCTTTGGCATTGCCCAAGTTGGAATTCAGCCTTTTCGCTACATCCAGGTTGAGAGAAGGGAATATGCCCGGCTAGTGCGTGAGGCAGTTCCCGGAGAGGGGCTACTGATTCCGGGCGGCTACAGTCCCATCATGGATTACTATCGCGCGCTCGGCGAGCGTCCTCAGTGGCAGATACTCTGGTCCGGGTGGGGCTGGGATAGCAGGACTGCCGAAACGAAGATCCGTAATGCCTGGTCCCGTCACATTCCTGTCTATTTGTGCGAGGGTCCCGCAGGTTGGCTGTACTTCGAGGACGAACTGCTGGATTTGTATTTTGTCTTCCGTCATTCGAAAAAGGACGAAGCCGCCCCTGGTCTTTTTCTCATTCACCCCGGTTATTGAATTCTTGGAGAATCTTGGAGTCTTGGTGGTGCGTTTTTTAAAAGGAAACCACCAAGGCGCCAAGAACACAAAGATCACCAAGGATCATCAGCGGATCGCACATTTTCATCGGCAGTGGCGCGTCAATGGACGCATGAGCATCTCCCCTGAAAATCCCCCTGCTTCAGTGAGGACGGGCTTCAGCCCGTCCGCGTGACTTCATCAGGTGAAAAAGTCATTGAACGCGAGCACCTTCAACTCAGATAGATACGAGCAATGATTAGCCCGGTTCTTTCTTAGGGCTATAGGGGCGCGGGCTAAAGCCCGCCCCCACTGTAATAAAGGTTTTTTCATGCGCAGGGGCGCACCCCCGGGTGCATGAGTAACTCCCATGAAAAAGCGGACATTCCGTAGCTGAGCAAAGTTGCGACCTCTTCGCAACCGTCCTCACTGAGGCCAAGGCGGGCTGCTGCAAGCGAGGTGCTTATTCCTGCTGCTGGCGAAAATCGTTTCTAGGTTCTCATCGGACGCCTCGACCAGACGCAGATTCCACATAATGCCCCTGTGGTTTCACTTTGCAATTGCCACTCGGTTTTCAATTCCATATAACGTATCGGGTGGTCGATGTTCCCCAAGGAGTGACGCAATGATCATCGCGGATTTGGCCAACATTCCCGGCCGTACCTATCCGGCGCGCCGTCGAACGCAGAATCTGGTGGGCGGCGCCTCCCCTATTCAGTGCAAACACTTCTCCATGGGCAATGTGACGCTGGAGCCAAGGGGCGGGCAGGTGCCGTGGCACAACCAGGAGCAGGAGGAAATCTATTTCATCGTCGAAGGCACTGGCGAAATGTGTCTCGGCGAAGAAAGGCTAGTCCTGAGTGCGGGACAGGCGGCTTACATCCCGCCTGGGGTGTTCCATCAACTCACCAACATAGGCGATATGCCGCTGCGCTTGATTTATTGCTATGGTCCGGCGGGCGACGTTGCCCACTGGCGGCAGGAGCTTGGCGGCACTCTGCCCAGGGCCGGCATCGAGGCTCCTCCGCTACCGCAAGGCGCGGCGCCCCAGTGTACGAAAAAGCCTGAGTGAAATCCCTAGGAGAAAACCTCCGATATGAGCGGAATGAGAACTCACAAAATCGGCATCATCATGAACGGCGTAACCGGCCGCATGGGGACGAACCAGCATCTTCAGCGGTCGTTACTCGCGATTCGGCAGCAGGGTGGCGTGCGGATAAACGCGGAGGAGACGATCATGCCCGAGCCCGTGCTGCTCGGGAGGAACGCGGCCAAGCTGGAGGCGCTGGCCGAACAATCGGGCAGTCTGCTATGGACTACCGATCTGGACAAGGCGCTGGCCGACCCCGGCAATTTGATTTACTTCGATGCGCAGACTACCAACATACGCGCGGAATCCGTTACCAAGGCGATCGCCGCCGGGAAGCACATCTACTGTGAAAAACCGAGCTCGAACAGCCTGGAATCAGCGCTCGGTCTCTATCGGCTTGCCCGGAAAGCTGGCGTGAAGCACGGCGTAGTGCAGGACAAGCTCTGGTTGCCTGGCATGCTCAAACTGAGGATGCTGCGGGACACCGGCTTTTTCGGACGAATGATGTCGGTTCGCGGCGAGTTCGGCTACTGGGTGTTCGAAGGCGACGCCGTGTCACCGCAGCGGCCGTCTTGGAACTATCGGAAGGAAGACGGCGGTGGCATCATCCTCGACATGCTCTGCCACTGGCGCTACCTGCTCGACAACCTGTTCGGAAAGGTGAAGGCGGTTTCGTGCCTCGGAGCGACGCACATTCCCATGCGCTGGGATGAAGCAGGGAGGCCATACAAAAGCACGGCCGATGATTCCGCATATGCCACGTTCGAGCTGGAGGATGGCATAGTCGCCCACTTCAATTCCTCCTGGTGCGTTCGCGTGCGGCGTGATGATCTGCTGACGGTGCAGGTCGACGGGTCGCGGGGCTCCGCAGTTGCGGGATTGCGCAACTGCTGGGTTGAGCCCTACGGAGCAACTCCACGCCCTGTCTGGAATCCCGACGTCGAAAGCCCACTGAACTACTTCGACGGCTGGCAGAAAACGCCTGACCAAGAGAACTACGACAACGCCTTCAAGAAGCAGTGGGAGCTGTTCCTGCTGCATGTGGTCAAAGATGCACCCTTCCCGTGGAATCTGCTGGAAGGAGCCAAGGGTGTTCAATTGGCGGAGCTTGGCATGGAATCCTGGCGAAGGCGAGCCTGGGTGGAAGTGCCGGAGCTCGCGCCATAAACAGGGGTCAGGCAAGTTTGGGCTGATCTCTTAAAAAGGAATTGTTATCAACTGCAGAAAACATGCCGGCCACTGATCATTGCAAGCGCGCCTCGTACGAAATCATTATGGATAGACGAACGTTTTTGAAGCTTACCTCCGCAGCACTCGGCACGAACCTGAAGGCTTTGGCCGACACTCCCATGCCCATGGCGACGCTGGGCAGGACGGGACTCCGCGTGTCGAAATTCACACTGGGCGGCTATCACATGGCCGTCAAGGGAGAGGCGGAGGGGATTCGCATTATCCACCGTGCCATCGACTTGGGGGTGAATCTCTTCGACAGCGCTCACCTGTACAACGATGGTCGCAGCGACGAGATTTATGGCAAAGCTCTGAGCGGCGGAAAACGGCAGAAGGTCCTGCTTATGTCCAAGGCTGAAAAGCGCGAGCGGGAGAGTGCCATGCGCCAGCTCGAGGAGACGCTGCGCAGGATGCAAACGGATTACCTGGACCTCTGGCAATGTCATCAGGTCAGCCTGCAAAAAGATGTCGACGAGATTCTGGCGCCAGACGGCGCGCTTGAAGCCTTTGTGCAGGCGAGGAAGCAGGGCAAGGTTCGGCACATCGGGTTTACAGGACATCACGATCCCGCGGTGCACCAGCGGCTGCTGGATGCCTTTGAGGGTTGGGAGACGGTACAGCACCCAGTCAACCTGGTGGATCCGCACTATCTTAGTTTCATCGACAGCGTGCTCCCGAACATCCGCAAGAAGGGACTGGGTCTGCTGGCGATGAAATCCAATGCGATGGGGGGAATTGCCACAAACAAAGTGGCTACCATTCAGGAGTGTCTGCGCTTTTCCTGGAGCCATGACATAGACACGCTCGTGAGCGGCGTCGAGACCATAGAGCAGCTTGAAGAGAACGTACTGACCCTCAAGACACTCCGGAAAATGTCGCAGCAGGAGATGGACTCGTTGCTGGCACGTACCAAGAATGGTCCGCTCGGCACGAAAGTCGAAAGGTACAAGAGGCGCGAAGCGAGCGAATCCAAAGATCAGCTGCACGAGGACGGAAGCCCGGCGTAAAGGATTCGCTTTATTCCGACTTCTCGAACTTGAGCGCGGCGGAGTTCATGCAGTAGCGGAGGCCCGTAGGCTCCGGTCCGTCATCAAACACGTGGCCGAGATGTGCATCGCACCTCGAGCACAGCGCTTCTGTGCGCCGCATGAAGCAGCTGCGGTCCTCTTTTCCCTTCACCTTGTCATCAGCCACGGGTGCCCAAAAGCTCGGCCATCCGGTTCCCGATTCGAACTTGGTGTCTGAGCTGAACAACTCGTTGCCGCAGCAGACACAGCGATATAAACCCTTTTCGTGATTGTCCCAATAATCGCCGGAAAAGGCCCTCTCGGTTCTTTTTTCCCGGGTCACCCGGAATTGCTCAGACGTCAGCTGTTCCTTCCACTCCTCATCCGGCTTGATTACCTTATCCGTCACGACCTTCCCTCCTCACCCAAATCTATTCGGCTCTTATGCGCCTCAAGGGGACATTCCGATTTTCCACTACTGCCTGACTGGTTTGTACGAATCAACCGTTAGTGAGGCTTCCCTTACCGGCAGAGGAAAGCAGGAAAACCGGAATGTCCCCGTTTCTAAGGTAGGAATCGCTCCGGGTGCTTCAGCTTTTCCGGCAGATAGGTGTCGATCACGTAGTTAAGACCGTGTTTGGCCAGAGCCTGTTGCTCGGCACGAACTCCCATCTTCAACAGGTGCTCGATTGCACTGATCCAGGCCTGATAATGGCGGATGAAAGGATCGTTCTTGATCGCGTCCCGTGCTCGCTTGATGTCCACATCCTTGAGGGGATGGGTCGGAAGTTTGTAATCGACAATGTCCTGAGGCGTGATGCCGAGAAACGAGGCCTGCGGGACGCAGAAGAACTCGTTCAGGTGTGCCGCGTTTCCCGAGCCGACTTTCAGAGTTCTATAGATGTTCGTGATTCCATAAGGGTCACCGTCCACGAACACATACACGGGGATCTTTTTGAAATCGGCCAGCCTGCGGATGAAGCGCCGGCACGCCCGGGTGGGCACGCCGCCCATGCTGACGAGGATACAGTTGGCTTTCTTCCAGTAGTTGTGTTTTACCAGCCGCTGGAACATTCCGGCGGTCTCTATGACGAGGATGAAGCTGGCATTGGTATCAAACTCGATGCGCTCCACGGATATGGGGATGCTGTAGGCTCCGGAGCCGAATTTCGTGCAGTCGATGCGGAGCACCTTCCCCGTGTCCCTGTCGTGGTCGATGACGATCAGGCGGCCCGCGATGTCACCGCCTTTTTCCTCGGGGATGAAACCGAGCTGTTCGCGGTTCACTTCGAAGAAGGCCTCGACGTCATCCATCACCGTGTCGGATTCCGGCTGCTCGCTGAACCGGGCATCCTCCCAGTTCTTGGAGACGTAGTACGCCTCCCGCTTGGTTGCGATGTCGTCGTTTTCGATGAGTTCCTTGGAGAGAGCGATCATGCGCAGAGTTTGGGCGAAAGTCTTTACAGTGTTGACCGTGAGGGTGCGCTCCTTCTTCTGCCCTGCGATTTCGAAGAAGCCTCGCTGCGGGTGATACCTGACGTTTGTCAGAGAGCGGACCGGAAACTTCATGGTCGGCTTCTTGCGCGCCATGATTTTCCTGTGAATTTCCTCGGCGGAGCTGTGAATCGCGGACAGCATCGCTTTACTCGCGGCCTCACTCAACTTGGCTGCGGAGGCTTTCTTCTTTGCCATGCGCTTTTACTCCTGCAGAGGCTCCCGGGACCGGCTGCGCTCGAGCACGTCCTTCAGCGTTACTACCAGGTCTCTCTCGGATTTCTCGGAGAGGCTCAGGATTTCGCGGAGCGCGATGCCGATGTGGGGAATGTATTTTTCGATGTAGGACTTTTTCTTCTCTTCGTCGACAGCACGCCGGTGGGCGCGAATGTGCAGCACCAGCTTGCGGCCGCACTCCTGCAATGCGAGGCGCAGTTCCCGCATGATCTCCGGATAGGCTGCGATGGCTTCCTTGCTTTCCGAGGTGAACGGTACCCAGGCGGAAGCGATGTGGACAAAAAGCACCACCGGCCCCATGGGAAGTGCGCCCTTCGACTGGGAAAGTCCATAGCTGCGCCAGTCGATTCCCAGGACGGCCTTCGTGATCGCGCATGCGGACTGCTGGTATTGCAGCGGAACGCGGTTCGCGAAGCGGAGCAGGTCCACGAGTTCTTCGGAGGGCAGGTCCCCGCCGTAGGCGATGCCGACTTCCACCTGGAACGGGTTGCCGCGATAGACGGCTGGCGAGCGGGTGATTGCCGCGAAGAAGTTTGCCTTGACCTCCTTCTGCAGCCCGGAAAGGATCTGCTCTTCGCCGATGGGTGAGAGGCAATTCGTCGGCGGGCTCATGATCTTTACGCTGTTGATGGCTTTAAAGAGCCGCTCGGCTTCGTTGACCACGATCAGGTGGGGATTCGCGTTGGGCCTCAGTTCTGCTGCCTTGCAGATTTCCTCGGCAACCCGCGAGCTGACACGGGAGAAGTCGCGCCGGAGCGCCGCGCTTAGCTGTCTCGCAGTGGTCTCCTTCATCATCTTGATAAGAGCACCGAGTTCCACGCCGTAAGGATGCGGCTTGATCGCGCGCGGCTCCGGCGGCAGGACGTTGGTGGCCCGCGGATAGTGCTGAACGCCTTCGTCCCCCGGAAAGGTGTAGAGGATCTCAGCGTGTGGATTCGCGATCGCCGTCTGGCGGACATAGTCGTCCACGGAATGACGCCCGCGTTTGTAGGTCCCGATTAGCTCGATCTCCACGCGGGTGCCATGCTGCGTCTCCCATTCAACCACCTCGTCGGTGATGACCTGGGGAGCATTCTTGCGCGTGTCGATCTGGATTTCGAAATGGTGGGCGGGCTTTCCGGTTCCGGTACGCGAGGTCACAACGATCGACTTGCCGGTCGTGAGCAGCCCATACATGCCGGCTGCGGAAATGCCGATGCCCTGCTGGCCCCGTGCTTGTTTCAGCGTATGAAACTTTGAACCGTACAACAGCTTGCCAAATATCTTCGGTATCTGCGCCTTGACGATTCCCGGACCATTGTCCTCAACGGCAATCCTGAAGCGGTCTTCCGCAAGCTGTTGAATCTCCACATTCAGGACGGGGAGTATACCGGCCTCCTCGCAGGCATCAAGCGAGTTGTCGACCGCTTCCTTGATGGTTGTCAAGAGTGCTTTCTGCGGATTGTCGAATCCCAGGAGGTGGCGATTTTTGGTGAAGAACTCGGAAACCGAGATCTCCCGCTGGCGCGCGGCCATACTTTCGGCCGTTTCCCGGCGTCCACCCCCGCCGCGCCTGTCGGAGGCCGCCGACGGGAACTGGTCGGATTCTGATCCGTCCTGGTGGGGCTCCGCGGCTGGTGCGGCAGTCTCGGCCGTGGCCTGCGTTTTCGCCTGTTTGACAGCGGCTTCCATCAGGTCCAGCAAATTAGGACCTTCGCTCTGGAATTTTTTGGACGATTTTGGTCTGCGGGAAGATGGTGCGGGCACTTTCGCTCCTGCCACGCCGGCGGCCGTAGTCCTCAAAGCGCCAGCAACAGGTTTGCCTTTGACGATAATGCGACTATTCCTCCTTTCAAGATTTCAACACTTCATAATAACACACCACGGAGACATGGAGGCCACAGGGCTTCTGCGGTCTCCGTGTCTCCTATTAAAAAAACAGGGCAGGCACCTCACTAGGGAAAAAATGACGAATGTTGAATGACGAATGACGAATAAAAAAACGGGTACGGTATTCGTCATTCGTCATTCATTGTCCCCTCCTGCAATAATGTCACTGTTCCCATTTTCATTCCCGGTGGTGAACCGCAGGTTCATGGAAATTTGGTGGTTTTACTTTGGCGGATTGGGCGGATTCAGGTAGCGCGCCAGGAACTTGTATACTTCAAGTCGCGATTCCTTCGCGAGCTTGGTATCGTTGCGGTTGAAGCTGTGCCCGCCGGGGGCGTTCTGATAGATCTTGTACTCAAACTTGTCCGACTTGCCTGCGGCCTTGAGTGCCTGGATCAGGTGTTCCACTTCGAGCACGTTGACGTCCTCATCGATGGTGTTCGTGTGGATCAAGAGCGGGGTCTGAAGCTTTTCCGCGTTCCATGCGGGAGAGCGGCGTCGGTATTCGTTGACGTTCTGGTCCGCGGTCTTCCCGATATGGTAAGGCGCCGAGTATAGGTCGCGATATGCCTGGTTCTTATACCCCATCCGTGCGATCAGATCGCTGACGGGAACGCCGGCGTAGGCGACTTTGTAGTCGTTTGGCCAGTTGAAGATGTTGAAGAGCGTGATAAAGCCGCCGTGACTCCAGCCCATGATCCCAACGCGCTGTGGGTCAAGGAAGCTGTAGGTTTCGAGCGCCCACTTCTTGCCCGCGTAGACATCATCTATCTCGCGTCCCCCATAGTCGATCTGCCGATAAAGTTCGCGCCCGTACCCGGTGCTGCCGCGATAATCCGTCGCGATGATGACGTAGCCCTGCTCGATCAACTCGCGGACGATGTGGGCAGCGCCCGAGGCGAAGTTGGCATGAACTCCGCCATGGACGAGGACGATGAGAGGATGCTTTTTGCTTCTGTCCAGGTTCTTGGGGATGAAGGTGTATGCGCGAATGGTCACAGGGTTACCCGCTCCCTGGGCTGTAGGATTGGGCTCCACCCGCGGCGGCAAGCTGGTATAGCTCACCTTGTCGATATCGCAGACATCGCCCACACGGTGGTACCAGAGCAGGTCATCAATTTGTTTGGCAAGAGAGTCGTTCGCTGACTCCCCCGCTTGCAGTTGCTGCTCGAGCGCCCGCAATCGAGCCATGACGGCCTCCAGGGTGGCCGGCTCTCGCTGAGCCTGAGGTGCGGGAGATTCCTGCGCCAGCAGCACAGGCGACAGGATTAAAACCAGGAATACGGCTAAGTTACTTTTCATGATATTTACCTCCGGTTGATTCTTAGGATTCGAGCAGCTCGTGTCAGCTTTCCTTTCCATGAGTTTCACGAATTCAACAAATCTGAGGACCGGCAGCAGGGATCCTTCAGCTTGCGGCATCGAGAACGGAGAGAAAGCCGCGGGCTGCATACGAGAGTATCTTTTCATCCCGCGTAGCCATACGCGCTCCAGTATGGCGCGCGGTCGCGATGAGAAGTCGGTCGGCCGGATCGCCCTGAACAGTTCCCGGCAATTGCGCACTGTCGATGGCGATCTGGGGTGTTAGGTCGACTATGGAGATCCCTGGGCCATGGAGTGCTCGCTGAACCCATTCGTCGAGGTCGAGCGAAAATCGAATCCTGCCTTTAGCGCAGAGCATTGCAACCTCCCAGACGGAAATGACTGAGACGAGAAGCTTGCCCTCGCTGCTCCCACGCTGAAGCTCGGCGCGGGTTCTCTTCCCAAGCTCCTTCTCGGCGCCCTCCATCAGCCAGACCCAGACATGCGTGTCGAGCAGGAGCGGCACTCGCGCGTCAGGAAGCATCGGCATTCCACTCCTCGTCTATCGGGCTTATCAGGTCTGTGTAACGCGTCACGGTGCCCCGGAGGAAGCCAAAAACAGGCTCTGCCTCACGTTCGTAGGGAACAACCTTTGCGATCGGACGGCCGTGACGTGTGACAATGAGCTGCCGGCGGCTCTTCCTGACGATCTCCACAAGTTTGAGGCAGCGTGCCTTGAATTCTGCGGCCGGAATGCCCCCGGTCGTGCGGGCGTGCTCCGGCCTGCGGGATTCCTTTCCTTTGGGATTCCTTTTGCGCCCACTTCGGTGGGTGGTCATAAAATCGATCTTCTCCCAGCCTTGAAAATTATGGTCATAATTATTTGACCACAATTGATTCGCTCGTTCAAGCATATATTGTCTGTCTCCATCGGAAAACGCAGATAAAACTCAACACGGATTGGAGATTGAACAGAGTGGCGCCTGTTTGCCACAACCGTCGGAGGAACACGAAAAGCCGAATCCGTCGTCTGAGAAAGGTCCGAACGAGGTGAGACAGTCTACGGGATGATAACCACGGGGAGAGTGGCGAATACGCTCGCGTCTGAGTTGTCGTAGCGCAAGGCTACGGCACCGACCTGACCCGTCGCAATCACCTCCAGAGTTCCCTGGAACTGGTCGAAGCCATTCGGGAACCACTGGCCGGGTCCGCTGAAGAATTTTGCGACGTGCCCGAGCGGCGGCAGCGAGAAGCGCGTCGTGGCAACGGTCTGCCCTGAGGAATTTCGCAGATTCAGCGTGACTGCAACCTGGCCTGAGTTGGGATTGCAGATGGCTAAGCCCGACGCCGCGTAACCCAGGCTTTCCACGTACGTCGTCAAATGAGCCGCCAGTGGGGAAGAGGAGACTCCCGCTTCCGAGCTGATTCTCGTGCCGGAAATCGTCTGGAAAATCGACGAGCCGCCGATAGCGACGGGACATGTAAGCCGCACCCAGCCTACGTTGATGTGGGCGGAGGTCCCATCGGTAATGAGATGCGCGACGCCTCTGGCGCTGAGAAGCACATTGTAGCTCGTCCGGTTCGAGCCGCCGATTGGAAGCGCGAGGGGCGAACCGTCATCAGCGAAGAACTCCAGCTTTGCCGTTGTCGCTGCACCTGAGGGATTGACGAGGATGAAATTGGTGCGGTACCCGCCGCCGTCGGCGACCTGAGGGAAGTAAAGCGTCGTCGCAGCTTCATCGACGAGCACCGGGATTGTCGAAAAGACATCCAGTGTGCTGTTATCGCAGCGAAGCGCCACCGCCGCAACTTTCTGATCGCTGGCAAACTCGATGGTTCCCTCAAAGCCCGCCGGCGCAGCCGTGAAGCGTTGAGCCGCGAACTCGGGCAACTGTTGCCTGGGGCTCAAGGCGAAGGATGCGCGATCCTTTGTATTTCCGCTGCTGTCGCGCAGTGTAAGAGTCAGGTTCGCGATGCCGGTTCCGTAGTTGGCTACGGCGTAGCCTGAGTAAGCACCGTTTAGATTGTCGACGTAAACTATAAAGTTCTTGGTTAGCTTGGATAGACCCACGCCGGCTTCACTGACGATGTTGTCGCCTGTCATCGTTTTGAACAACGCACTCCCGTTGACCGGAATGCTGCTCAGAAGGGTGGCGTAGCCGGAGATCAGGTCACCCGTACTCGCGGTTTCGCGGCTTGCCGTTCCATTCGGCGGTATGAGCAGCCAGGCAAACTCAGGTCCGTTCAGCACGTCGGGAGGGAAGGAACTGGCGTTCGACCTTGTCAAGGAGATGTCGACTGTCGCGGCGACGGCGCCTGTGTTGACGGTGACAATCGAGGTCCGGTAGCCCGGACTTCCGCCCACTGCGATTTGTGGGAATACGGCCGTCGAACTCAGAAGACCCGGAGCGAGGTGCTCATACGCGCCCATGTCGGGGATTGCTTTTCCGCTTTGCGTACCATCCAAACTTCGGGGAATTCCATCCGCATCAAACGGAGGAATGTCCGGATCGGCGGGATCGCCCTTGTCGATAGCCGGCGATCCTGCGCGCAGGCGGAAATTGCCGCTCCCCGGATCAATGAACAGCGGGTCTCCAGTCAGGTTGCCGTCCTTCCCAACGAAGGCTGCTGTATTCAGTAGCGAATTCTTCACGATCAGGCTTTTGGCGTTGCCGTCGCTGCTGATATCCCCTGCCGCATTGTTCCTCAGGACGCTGTTTGATACCTTGACCGTGCTCGACGAGAGGGCCTGCACGCCAGAGCGGCCTCTGTTGACAATGGTGCAATTGACAATTGCAGCCTCGCTTGCATTTCCACTAACCTGGATCCCGTCGGAATTGCTGCTGGGATTGGATCCCCCGTTGATTACGCTGTCCACCACGGTTACATTTCCGCCACTGATCTGAATCCCGCGGGCCCCTCCGAGGATCGTGATTCCCTCGATTCGGACCGATTTGGCAGAGCTGATGTTCAATGCCGGAACGCCTGGGTGCGATCTTCCATCCAGGACCGGATTCTTGCCGCCGGCGGCTTTCAACGTCACGCTCTTGTTCGAAATCACAGGATTTTCGACGTAAGTTCCGCTGTCCAGGATTAGAACAGTGTCGCCGTTTGCGGCAGCAGAAAGCGCGTTCGAGATGCTTTGGAAATTGCCGCCTTGTCCGGGTTGGCTGACTGTCAGCAACGCCGGCAAAGGCAGGCCGAAGCCGGATGTGCTTTCGATCACACGCAGGTCGTAGGATCCGTACTGCGCCAAATTGGAGGGGCCGTCGAAACGCCGGGAGCGAACGTAGTGCTTCCCGCTCGCGGGCGCAATCCATTGCAGGCGAGAGGATTTCCAGGTGCCGAAGTCATCGTTTGAGGCCAGAACCGTCACCCCGTCCGTCGACAGGACATCCACGATGGTGTCGGCCGCGTTGAACAGGTTGAGAGTCTCTATGAGGTAAGACCTTCCCGTTATTGCATTGAAAGCCACGTAGTCGACGTCGCCTGCCGGATAGTAGGTGTGATGTTTCTCCGCGCCGTTGATGTTGTAAGTGCCTAAGGTCGGGACCTGCGCTCTCCAGTCGTTCCCGAAATCGGTGTCGGTGCCGAAGAAATCACGTCCCAGTGTTTTTCCCGCGGGCGGAGAGGTGGGATCGGGACCCGCGAAACTCGTGCCGGCGGGGACAGGTTCGGTGGAGCCTCCCCAACGAACGAAATCTCTCGCCACCCCCGCAGCGTCCTTAATAACGCAGGATCCGGGGAATCCGTTGGCCCATGGAATGTTGTTTCCGGGGAAGGTGTCCTTGTTGAAATAAAGCACAGCGTTCGTGCTTATCCCCGACGCTTCAGACAGAATCACAAAGCCACCGGGCGGAATTTTAAATGGGGGAATCCGCCAGGTCGTCCGGCCCGGGGTCCCATTTACGAAGGATGTTGCCTCCAACGTCCAGTTGGTGATGTCGGCTTCTGTGTCGCCGGCATTGTAGAGCTCCACCGCATCGTCAGATCCCAGGTCCAGCTCGTTGATGATTACCTTGGGGCCGCCGCTCTTTAGCTTGGGAACCTGTGGTGTGGCAGTCATCGGCGCGATTGAAGGGGACTCGTCGGGTTCCTGGACATCCGGCAGAAATTCAATTCCGTTCACGGCCGCAAAGGCCGTTTGCATGTCGTTGAGGAACCCGTTGTTTATGCCGGGAGCAAACCATCCGTTCCAGAAGGTCTCGATGGTAATTCCGGGCTTTGTAACGGTCGGAAAGTACTTCGTCAGGTCCTTCCACACATCCGAGAATGGCCGCTGGATTTGGTCGTCGTCGATACCGGGAGTAGAATCCCTTGTATCGGCACCATCGGTGATATCCCAAAGAGCGGCACTGACGGCCACTTCATTGGTGCTGCCCGTTGTGCTTGCGATGATCGTAGTACCTGTCAGGTACTCAATCTCGAAGGAGAAGGAAAGCCTGCTTCCGTCGGTGTTGACGTAGATCTCCGGGCGGTCGTACCCATGGAACTTACGCGCCGAGCTGCCCAGATAGGTCGCCAATCCCTCGCCCCAGGAAAGGCGCATGTCCTGCTTGTTGTCTCCTACAGCGTGCTGGCCGCCGGGGCTGTCGGAATGAGAGAACGAGTAATCGATGAAATGCCCAAACTCGTGGCTGATGACCGTGTCGTCGTAGGCCTCTACAGAGCCGACAAAAAGATAGGGCGCCCGGCTGGCTGGAACGAAGAATGAGCCGGTATATGGGTGATCGGAGCGCCAAATGACCGTCAGCTTCTGCGTGGGGAGGCTCCCATTGGCGTCAGGCGACACCACGAATTGCATTGCATCAATCAATACGTCCCAGATATTGAAGAATTTTCCCGCATCAATTCCGGAGACGGCCAGCGTTGTGCCAACATCGACGGTTCCCGATCCGATCGTGTTTGCTGGAGCAGAGGCCACCGCGTAGAGGTCACCGAAGGAATAGTCGTTATTGGCAACCCGGAGGTCGAGCAGGAGACCTGGAGCCTTGCTCGCGGTCGTGACGCATACCGCGGCAATCTGCTGTGCCGTTGCAGAAGGAACAAGGACGGAGAAGGTGCCGTCTTCTCCCGTCGCCCCGGCCGCGAGCGTTTGGCCGTTGGCGACGATGCGGACGTCCGCATAACGGACCGGGCGCGGTGTTATTGTGCCCGTAAAACCATTCATGTCGAACCCACGGTCTTCGTACTGGAATCTGCCCGTGACCGCGTAGTCCGCAAATGCGGAGGCTGTGGCAAGCAAGCCTGCCGCGAGAATCCAGCCAACTCTCCGAAGGAAGGGGATTTGTCTAGTCAAGTCAGTTCCTCACTGTCACGCCTTGATAGACACGAATCCCGGTCCCATCCGGGTCCACTATCCGCCCGACCATTCCTTCCGGGGGACTGTTCCCGAGATTGATCCACCGTGTTGCGGTTTTCGAGACGGTCTTGCCGTCCACGAGTTCCACTACGAGTCGTGCCCGGATTTGATAGCGGCCTTCGTCGGGTATGATTACTGCCAGCTGTTGGCGGCTTGTCCGAGCCGTGCGCGGGATTTCGCGATTCTCCAAATACTCCCGGTCCCGCTTCATCCGCTCCGGAACCTCGTACTCAACCCACATCTTCCTCACCAAGTCCGGATCGATGCCCGATTCAATGCTGACCGCGAAGCTGGCCGTGCTGCCCACGCTCAGCTCGTTCAGCAGAGTCAGGGAGATCTGGAGTGGAATGGAGAGGTCGCATTGAGTCGCCTGCGCAGGCCTTGGGGCTGCTTCCGCTGCTGGTAGCGCTCTACTCCGGGTTTCCTCCCGAAAGCTGTACGAGCTTACGGCGCAGGCGACAGCAACGGCGGCGGCAACGATTCGCAGCCTGTTAATCAAGATTTTGGCTCCTTGACTGGATTATGAGTTGGGGGATAGGGGTTGGAGACCGCATTCATACCATGGCACAGATCGTAAAAATGGATTCTCTACCCAAATAGCAATCCACATTTTTTAAATATACATCCTCCAATTCCTATTCCCAACTCCTATCCACGATATTCTGACAGCAGGCGCATCACGCGGTCTGGGTAATTTGAGATGATGTAATCCACACCCAAAGTGATCACCTGCCGGATCGCATTCTTGCTGTCGACCGTCCAAACGGCAAGCGCTGTTCTTGGTCGAAGGCGAGGATAAGCTTATCGAGCTGCTGAGAACCGTCGTGGATTCAAGCAAGCGCCGAGGTGTGCGCCATCCTCTGATCTGCGTCCTGGCCCAGCCACCTGCGCGTGCCTTTCCGGGGCAGTAGTTTTGAGGCGATCGCACAGCGGGCTGCCGAACTGTCTAGGGATGCACTGCCGTATTCTCTTGTTCCGGATGGCGGAATGGTCTAGATTCATCCGTTCTAAACGATCTCATGCCATGACTTGCGCCAGATTCACGTTATTATCGACGCTCGCTGCACTTGTCGCGTGCACGGTCACAATAATGCACATCTCTGCTCAGAGCCCCGAGGCGCAGCGGCGCCCGGCGCAGGGCTCCGTGGAAATCCACCCTGCCATTCTTCTCGGGGTGGCCTGGTATCCGGAGCAGTGGCCCGAAGAACGCTGGGACGCCGATTTGGAGCTGATGGCAGCCGCCGGAATCCGGATGGTACGAATCGGGGAGTTCGCGTGGAGCCGGATGGAGCCGCGCGAGGGTCAGTACGACCTCGACTGGATCGATCGCGCGGTTGCCAAAGCCGCGGGCCATCACATGGTGACCGTCATCGGTACGCCGACTGATACACCGCCCGCGTGGCTCACCTTCAAGTACCCAGACACAGCGCGTGTGGACGAGAATGGCCGGCGGGCCCAGCATGGAATGCGGCGCCAGTTCTCGTATACCAGCCCCAGATACCGCGAATTAGCCCGGCGTCTGGTCGAACAGTTGGCGAGGCGGTTCGGCCGCAACCCGAATGTGATCGGTTGGCAGATTGGCAACGAGTATACGGAAGACTCCTTCGACGACTATTCGCGCCGACTCTTCCACGAGTGGCTCAAGGCCAGACATAAGACTCTCGATGCGCTGAACGAGCACTGGACTACGCTATATTGGAGCCAGACTTATGACCGTTGGGACGAGATTCCGATGGTCAGCAGTCAGGGCAATCCCGGGCTTCTGCTGGACTACAAACGTTTCGTCACCGACCAGTGGCGTGACTTTCAGCGCAACCAGCTTCAGGCCATCCGCGCTTATGCCGATGCGCGGCAGTTCGTGACCACCAATCTGGGGGGCCTCGGCTGGGCAAACCGTTTCGACCGCTGGATGATCTCGAAGGATCTCGACTTGATTTCATGGGATGACTATGTGGGGCAGGGGCACCTTGAACCAATCCGGAACGGCGCGACACATGATCTGGTGCGCGGCTGGAAGCGCCGGAACTTCTGGGTCATGGAGATGCAACCGGGGTCGGTGAACTGGGCGCCCATCAGCAACATGCTCGACAGGGGCGAGACACGCGCCATGGCTTGGCAGGCGATCGGGCACGGCGCGGACTGTGTCGCCTACTGGCAGTGGCGCAGCGCCCTAAACGGGCAGGAGCAGTATCACGGAATCATTGTTGGGCCGGACGGTGAACCGGTTCCGCTCTACGAAGAGATCTGTCAGATCGGGCAGGAATTTGCAGCAGCTTCGAAAGTGCTGGAGGGAACAGCGCCGACATCCCAAGTCGCCATCCTGCACGACTACGACAGCCGGTGGGCGATCGACTTCGAGAAGCACAGCCAAAGATATGACCAGATCAGCGTGCTGCTCGGCTACTATCAGCCGCTGCGGGACCTGACGCAGTCCGTTGACATCGTGAATCCCCGCGATTCTCTTGACGAGTACAAGCTCGTGGCGGCGCCCAGCCTGAATGTGATTCCCGAGGAACTGGCCCGGCATCTCCTCGATTACGTGAAGCGAGGCGGCCACCTGGTGTTGGGGCCGCGTTCGGGGATGAAAAATGAGTTCAATGCATTGAACCAGCAACGGCAGCCAGGCCCGCTGGCGGAGCCACTGGGCGGACGAGTGGAACAGTTCTACGCACTCCTCGAGGACGTGCCGATATCCGGAGCGTGGGGGAGCGGGCGAGCCACGATCTGGGCAGAGCAGTTGTCGAAGAAAGCCGGAGACGCGGAAGTGGTGATGCGGTACGCCGCCAGCAACGGCTGGCTCGACGGTCAGCCGGCCGTGCTAACGCGGCGCGCTGGGCAAGGAAGAATCACTTACATCGGTGCGGTACTCGACCCGGACCTCATGCTCTCGGCGGCGCGCTGGATGGTAAAGAGCGCGGGCATTGCCGCCGCATTCGGTCCGGTGCCGGAGGGCGTGGAGGTATGCCGGCGTACCGGCAGCGGCCGCGAGGTCTTCGTGCTGGTCAATCACACGAAGCGGGCGGTGGACATACGCCTGCCGAGAGAGATGACCGATATCCTGGGCGCCGGACGCCGGATTACCGAGACGCAACTGCCCCCACGTGGCGTTTCGGTGCTTGCCGCGGAAAGCGGGAGTGGCCAGCCGGCGCGCTTACAAACGCCTGCAGCGCCTACCATGAGGCCTGATCTGTAAACTCAGCCGCGCACAGCGGCTGCAGGGTCAAGTTCTGCGACCTGGACGACGATAGGTGGAAAGACCTTTTCGTTCGCGGATAGTCGAAATAACCCGCGTTCTGGATCGGAGCCTGGCTGGGATAGCCGGCACTACTTCTGATATGGGGCATTATGTCAACTTCCCCCGGCTGCTACGTTGCGGGCCGCCTTCGCCAATAATCGGCCAGTACAGATCCAGAGATATTCATCCAGGGGCTGAATATGGCCGCTGCAAGACCGACTGTCGCCAATTTACCCATTCTGCCGGCAATCCCGGATGCCATCCCCCCATTTTGCAGTCCGACTTCAATGGCTATTGTTCTGCAGGATTTTTTGTCCAGACCAAACAGACGGCCGCCCCAGTAACCTAAGAAATATCCAGCTGAATTGTGTAAGATCGCTGCCAAGACAAGCATGATTCCTACTTGAATCAGATGGTCCCTACCCGCGGCTGTGGTAATAGCGGTGAAATAAATGATCCCCCCCATGGAGAAAACCGGCATGAAACGACGCAATGACTTCAATCGATCTTTGCTGAGCTTGTTATAGAGTAATGCGGCAAAAATTGGTAAAACAACCATATAAATAATGTCGCTCATCATTTTAAGAAAGTCTACATGAACAAGCTGGCCAGCTAGCATTTTCATCCAGAGAGGCGTCATGACCGGCGCAATCAATTGGGCCAGCGCCACCAAAGTAACTGACAATGCCAGATTTGCTCCGGCAAGATAAACCATCACATTAGACGCAAGGCCGCTCGAGCATGATCCAATCAATATTATTCCTGCAGCTATTTCGGGTGGAAAGCCAATGATCCGTGTGAGAGCATATCCAACTAAAGGCATAATTGTATAATGGCATGCGATTCCTATCAATACGGCCTTCGGCATCCTGACGACGCCGATAAAGTCATTGACGTTTATCTGTGTTCCCATGCCAAACATAACCAGCTGAACTACAAATAAGATCAATTTAGGGTCTTGTAAGTTTACGCTGGCGATTGTGAGAAAGTAGTTGGGATAGGTCATTGCTGCCGTTACTGCAGCCAAAATACATACCGTAAATCGGTACCCTTTAAATGCAGGAACGCCAGATAATCCAACCGCCAGAAAGATCGCACCGCATACCGGCAAAAACTTGCATTCTGCCGCATGGCCCGCTATTGAGCCGCCAGAAAAGGCGATAAAGGATGCAACCGACAAGTATAAGCAGGTTCGATATATGGTGCTCCAGGCTATTTTCAATGGTACTTTTCCCCTCGGCAATTGCTTCGCTGACGAAGAAGCTTGATATAGGATTGGCTATATCAAAGTTGCAAGATGCTCGACGGCGAGTCTTGCGCTGGAGAGAATAGGGACTGGCTTGTCTTCAGCGCGGAGATTATCTGCGACCCGAGCCATTGAAGCCTGGGCCAGGACGATAACATTGACGTGGTGACTCAGTTCGGTAATTGCGGCTGCAACGATGCGGTCATGCGTTTCAGGGTCACCCGAGATGAAGGCGTCAAAGGCGCCGTCGCAAAGTTTTGCTGTCACTTGTACCTCGCGTTTTTCCCTTTTTGCTTCTGCATCGATCAGTTCTGCAGTGGGATTTAGTGTTGAAGGCAATGTGGCGACCACGCCTACGCGAGGGCCTTTCTGGATTGCCAACTTTGCCATCGGTTGATCGACCCGTAAAACGGGAACGTCCACCAATTCACGCGCGAGATCTGCGGCGGGACCAAGTGAGGAGCATGTTAGCATGATAAGATCGGCACCAGCCTGTTCTGCCGAAATGATATGGCCGACCACCCTTCGTGCTGTTGCTTTAAGGAGGCGCTGATGGCGTAAAATGTCTTTCAGGAGGGTCTCGTCAACGATGTGGAGGACTTCAGCGTCAAGTGATAGCTCGTTGCAGAGGTCTGTGAAGACGGGAATCATTACTGGAGAGGTGTGAATGAAAACTAGGCGCTTTTTAGGCATGGTAGCGATCCTTTCGTTTTCGTGGGATTAACGCCAGAGGTTCTTTTGCTGGATGGCCTTTCTTGCGGCGCCGATAATATCGGTTATGCCTATTTTATAATAATCCAATAATGGGTCGGGATTTCCGGAACGAGGATAAGTATCTTTGAGGCCAATGCGGATGATGGGTGTTGGGTGTGCTTCGGCGCTGAGCTCTGTGATGGCGCTGCCAAGGCCGCCAATGATATTGTGGTCTTCAATGGTGACCGCAGCACGGGTTCGGCGTAAGATTTGAATGATAGCCTCGGAATCTAATGGTTTTAGAGTATGTACATCGACGACGATGGCGTTGATGCCCTGTTGCTTTAAGAGGTCCGCGGCCTTCAAGACTCGGTTGATGACAAAGCCGTTCGTAAATAGGGCGACGTCGTAACCATTTTCGGCTAAGACCCTGAGCTTGCCCAATTGAAATGGGATGTCAACAGGAACCACAGGATCACGGCCGCTGCCTATTCGGAGGTATGCCGGGCCATTAATCTTGTGGATGGCTTTGGTTGCCTGAATGACCTGTGACGGATCGGCTGGTACTACTACGGTAATTCCAGGGATGGTTCGCACGATGCCGATATCCTCGAAAAACTGATGGGTGACGCCCTCTCTTTCTCCCGCTGAAATGCCGCCGTTTGCACCGATAAGTTTAACATTCAAGCCGGGATAAGCGACAAAAGTTCGAACCTGCTCGCAGGCTCTCATTGTGATAAAGCCGGCGTAGGTAGCGACAAACGGTGTCAAACCGCAGGCAGCCATGCCGGCTGCACAATTGACAGCATTTTGTTCCGCAATACCAAAATCGAAAAAGCGGTCAGGATACTTCTCAACATAGGCATTTCCCTTCACTACCAGTCGTGAGTCGGCGCAAATGAGCACTGTTTTGGGGTCCTCTGCGGCGATTTCCATGAGGCTTTGCATAAAAGCGGCTCGTGTGTCCCCAATGGTATTCATTGGCATTCTCCCCCAAGAGCAATCATTGCTTCCTGGAATTGTTCCTGCGTCGGAACTCGCTTGTGCCAGGAGTTATCGCCCACCATAAAGGGTACGCCCTGGCCCTTGACAGTATGTGCCAAGATTAGAGACGGCTGTTCGAGATTTGCTTGGGCATTGGCTGTCGCCTGGATGATTTCGGCGAAATTGTGTCCTTCTATTTCCTGGCAGTGCCAACCAAAGGCCTGCCATTTCGGCAAGATTGGGTACAGGCCACTGACGTGCTCTACAGGTCCGCTGCTTTGCATTCCGTTGTTGTCCACAAAAACGATTAGTTTGCCCGCTCTGTATTTCGTTGCGGCCATTGCAGCTTCCCAAATCACGCCCTCCTCGATTTCACCATCTCCTGTGATTACATAGGTAAAACAGTCTTTGCCCAACAAGCGGCTGGCTAAAACCATCCCTAAACCGATGGAGACTCCATTGCCCAATGAACCGGAGGTTGCGTCGACACCCGGCGTCTTGTTCATGTCGGGGTGGCCCTGCAAATGAGATTCTAACGACCGAAGACCACTGAGATCCGAATGAGGGAAATAGCCCTTCCTTGCAAGCGCTGCGTAAAGAGCCGGACATGCATGTCCCTTGGACAAAATAAAGCGGTCGCGCTCCTCCCAATCGGGCTTTTGAGGATCGATTCGCATAATGTTAAAATATAGCGCCGTGATTAAATCTGCGACCGACAAAGCGGGACCAGGATGTCCGTCACCTGCTTTGTAAATCATTGTGATGATGTCGATTCGGATAAGGCGAGCTATTTCCTCAAGTTCTTGAATATCGACCTTCAATATTGTTTCCTCCAAGAATGTCTTAATGAGTGTTTAGGCGCCATTGAGCAGCGACATTTGAGAATTGCTGGAAGGTCCACAAACAGGTTCGGATTCTGCGACTCCTATGATTTCGCTGCGCATGCCGTATGTGCGCGGTCGGTGCATCGTGGAGAACCGACTCATGCGTGAAGAAATTGCCCTACCTTTTGTAGCGCGAACTCTATCTTTTCGAGGTCATCCACAAGGGGTCCGCAGGAGATGCGAACAGCGTTGCGCAGCGTTTCTCCAAAACCCCAGCCCGGGACAAAGAGAACCCCTGTATTTTTAAGTACTCTATCAACAAAGTGTGAGCCATCGTCCCCAGTTTTTATGCAGTTATACAGGCCGCCCTGCGATTCTAAGCAGGGCAGACCGAGGTATGAGTGAATGCCTGCCTGGGTAATCTCTGAGGCCTTTTTGTAACGGCGATTTACATCCGAAAGATAGGGCTTTAGTAAATTATCTTTGATTGCTGTTTCTGTATATTCTACAAAAGCCATCTGGTGGAGGGAGTCCGGGCATAGGATCGAGGCCGCTTGGACGGAATCAAGCAATTCGACTATCCAGTGGGGAGCCTCGATCCATCCCATGCGACGGCCGAGACCACGACACCATTTGGAATTTGAGCGAAGTGAGATGTAGTTATCATTCGGTGGCCATGAGTAGTAGGCCGGATAGCAGTTGCTGAATAATATTTCTTTGTAGGCGAAATCAATGACAAGAAAGCTGCCGATTTCTGTGGCTGCAGCCAAGGTAGCAGATACGAATTTGTCAGACGGGACCTGGGAGGTCGGATTATCGGGAGATACCAGGAGGATAACCTTTGGCTTGCATTCCAGGATGAACTGTATGAAGTCGTCGATTACTTGGTCCGCGATATAACTCCATGAGTTGGTGTCGATTACCGGAAAGCGCAGGATGTCGGCATCCGTGACGGAGGCGATTTGGGCCGGATAGTTGCAGTAGGACGGGTCCAACAATAGGACTTTGTCACCGTGGTCGAGTAAAACGTGCATTAAGTTTGTTGTTAGTTGGGTGGAGTTGGCGCCGATGACAATGTTTTCCGGTCTGAGGCCTGCCATGTTGAATAGATATTCTTCGTAATGAACGATGCTTTGTCTGCATTCGGGAAAGCCAATGGTTGGAGAATAGCTGCCTGTGAGGTGAAATCGGTCTGCATCCTTGACGATGTTAATATAGGATTGTTGCAGTTCTTTTGGCGATTTGTGATTGACCCAGCCGCCGGCAAAGGAAATCACGGCGGCGGGATCGAGGCCGATGGTTTTAAAATAGGCTGGGTTCGCAAAGTCCATGATCTCCCGGACGGGCGATTTTGAATGTTTGAGTATGGTTGCTTTGTTTGATAAGGTTGGTTTCATGAGATATAGCAGGCGGAATGAATATTCAACAGGGGGGCTCTTCCCGGTTGTGATTTATTAGTGAACGTACGAAGCGAGGGATTTGGATTTGTGGGCATCTGCATGGCCCTTCCAGAACAATGTTTTGGCACTACGGATGCTCTCTTCATTATGCTGGTTGCGCCAAGTATGGAGGTTTCTACGGCGGCGATCAAGTATATTGATTGTTGGTGTGGAAGGGAGTAGGAGAAGATTTGGGGAGCGCCATGAACTCAACCGTATTCCTGGGAGCTGCGTTGACCCTTGCGGGCGGGGTCTTGCAGGGTACCTTCGCGGTGCCCATGAAGTACGCCCGGAAATGGGGCCACGAGAACATCTGGGTGATTTTTTGTCTCACCGGGATGGTGATCTTCCCGTGGCTTCTGACAACCAGCGCCGTGCCGTCCCTTGCCCTGGTTTACGCCTCCACTTCAGCCAGGACTCTATTGGCGGTCGTTTTTTTCGGGATTCTATGGGGCGTGGGCGCCACCTTGACCGGCCTTGGATTAAGGATGCTGGGAATTGGCCTCGGTCTGGCGATCATCTTGGGCCTGAGCGCTTCCGTCGGTTCCGTGGTGCCCCTTTTGGCGCTCACTCCGGAGAAAGTGTTTTCCACTCAGGGGACCTACTATCTTGTGGGTACGCTGGTGATGTTCGCAGGCATCGCCCTCGTTGCCGTGGCAGGTTCGTTGCGAGAGCGGAGCAGCGACGGGGCAGGACGCGCGGAAAGAGCCTCCTTTGCGGTCGGGTTGCTGGTGTGCATCGCCTCCGGCGTGCTCTCGTCGACGTTGAACTTCAGCTATGCCTTCGGCGCGGAGCTGATCGAGAATGCGCGCCAAGCCGGCACTTCGGCCGTTTGGGCACCGAACATTGCGGCTGCTCCCGCGACCACCGGCGGGTTCCTGGCGAATCTCCTGTACTGCGCCCATCTCATGCGGCGCAACCACACTTTCGACCGCTTCTGGCTCCCGGGCTCCGTAGGTCACTGGCTGCTGGGCGTGATGATGGGGGCGTTCTGGTACGGCGGCCTGGTGGCGTATGGCATGGGCCTCTCCCGCATGGGCTCCTTCGGAACCGTGGCGGGCTGGCCTCTGCTCATGGGTGCAATTATCGTCAGTAGCAACGCAGCCAGCCTGCTGACCGGAGAATGGCACCGGGCGGGAAGGCGGGCCAAGGCGTACCTCTTCGCGGGCAGCGCCGTGATCCTCGCCGCGTTGATGGTCCTAGCCGTGGCCCAGAAACCGTGATGGGCCGTATCCTTCACGAGAAGAGAGGTGTAGCTTGACTCGAACGGCAAACTGCCTTCAGAAACTGGATCGCATGCTGAAGACGCTTCGGCATCAGGAAGCGGACCGCGTGCCGGTTAGCGATTTCTTTTGGACGGGCTTTCTCAAGCGCTGGCGGGAGGAACTCGGGCTCAGCCCGGACGCCAACATTTACCGCTACTACGACCTCGACTGGTTCCAATTGAACCCGAATCTCGATCCGCACATCAGGCAGTTTGAGATCCTGCACGAGGATGCCGAGGGAGTCATCGTACGGACGGGTTTCGAGGCCGTTATTCGGAAGAAATTCGACCGGCCCATGCCGGCGTTTCTCCGGTTCGAGACGGACACTCTCGAGAAGATGGAGGCGTTCCAGTTTGACGATCCCTGGGACGAGCGCCGCTACTTTAGCCCGGGCGACGATCAGATAAACGGCGTAGGGGACTCCTTTTCGCGAAACCTGCCCTCCTTCGTGGACCGTCTGAACTTGGTCTACTCCGAGTTTCCCGTCTTCGGCGGGGTTTGCGAGGCCCACGAGATGCTCTGGCGTATCGTGGGGTCGGAAAACACGATGCTGTGGATCGGCCTGCATCCGGACCACATCGCCCGCTTCGTCGAGCGTATCTCCGCCTTCTCCCTCGAGGTTCTGAAGGCGCAGATCAAGGCAGCGGCTGGAAAACTGGACGGTGTCGTGGTCTGGGGCGACGTAGCGTATCGGAAGGGCATGTTGTTCTCTCCGGACTTTTGGCGAAGGCATTTCAAGCCCGGCGTGGCGGCCATGGTCAGGGAGTGCCACAACCACGGGCTGCCCCTCATTTACCATGGATGTGGAAACGTCAACCGCATCTTCGAAGACTTCATCGAGATCGGCGTCGATGCATACAATCCACTGGAGGCAAAGGCTGGTCTGGATGTTGTAGATCTGAGGCGGCGGTTCGGTCACAGAATCGGTTTCTGTGGGAACATGGATGTCCTGCTATGGGCGAATGGAACCAAGGAGGAGCTGCGCCAGGCGGTTCTGACCAAACTGAACGCAGCCAAGGGCGGCGGCTTCATCTTCCAGTCCGATCACTCTGTGCCGAGCAACATCTCCGCCGAGCGCTACGAGTACGTGCTAGGGCTGGTGCGAAAACACGCAATCTATCCGCTCAAGCTGGGCGAGTTCGATCTGTCGGATTTGGGGTAGCGGCCGGGGGATTCCCGGCCGCCACCGGAACCTGACAGGGCCGACGACTGTCAGAAGAGGAACCGTAGCGATGCCTGGCCGACGCGGGGCGTGCGCGCTGCGGTCAGTGTTCCTAAGGACGCGTTTACCTGCTGGCCCGTGGCCGGGTTAAACTGCGCGGTCGTGTTCATCCCCGAAAACTGGGTGTGGTTAAAGGTGTTATAGGTTTCAAAGCGCAACTGCAAGCGATACTTCTCGCGGATGGGAATGTTCTTGAAGATCGACATGTCGATGTTGTTGATTCCCGGGCCGCGGACTACGTCTCTTGGCGCATTGCCGTACGTGCCCAGCGCGGGCATGGCGAAAGCGCTGGTGTTGAAGTATTGAAGGAGGCTGCGCTGGCTCTTGGGCAGGATCGGGTTGGAAAGCACGATGGGGCGAACGCCGTCTCCGCCGCCGGGGATGTCCAGGCCAGTCGTAGTCGAGAGAGTGATGCCCGACGGCGCGCCGCTAACGAACGAGGCGATCCCGGAAAGCTGCCAGTTGTCCGCAATGGCGCCCAGGACTTTATTGTTCACGAGCTTTGTCGCCTTGGGAAGGTCCCACAACGCATTGATCTGCACGATGTGAGTCCGGTCGAAGTCCGATTTGCCATAGTTCCAGATCCTCACCGGCACGATTTGGGCGACCGAGCCCCAATCGTTGCTCGCGAAGTCCATGGACTTCGACCAAGTCCAGGCTGCGCCGAACTGCAAACCGCGAGAGAAACGGCGATTCACCTGAACTTGCATTGAGTGGAAGTTGGAGCTGCTGGCGAATTCGTCGATGGTGACACTCGAGAAGCCGCGATAGGGGACTAGGTAGTTGTCCGATAGCGGCTTGCCCGTTGTCGAATCCAGACTCGAGGCCAGGAATCGGTAGCCATAGGGCAGTGTGTTGAGGTTGCGTAGGTCAATGAGGTGCCGCCCTAGAGCGCCGACGTAAGCCACGTCCAGAACCGTGTTAAATCCGAGATTTCTCTGGATCCCGATGCTGTAGTTGTAAACACTAGGCACCTTGCCGTCCACCGAGAGACCGACCGTGGAGACCGGGAACAGCGTCCCGGCGCTTTGCAGGAGCGTGGAGAAGGTGCCGTAATAGATGGTTGGGGTGTACTGCACCGGGGGCGTCCGCGCCACGTCCAGCAGCAGGACGCGCTCGCGAGTGTTGTACATGATGCCGAATCCTCCGCGGATGGCCGTCTTGCCGTCGCCGAACACGTCGTACGCGAACCCGACGCGCGGAGCGACCAGAATTCCTTGGTGGTTCATCAAACCGCGATCGATGGTGCTGCCGTCGTCAAGCACCATGCCGTTGGCTGTATTGCCCGTGTTGGGAACGATCGCGCCGATCAGCACGGCCGGTGCAAAGGTGTTCGTCGCTTTGTCGTAAGCCACCCGCTGCCCGCTCGAATTGAGCGCCGGGTAGTAAAGCCGCGGAGCCTTGCTCAGGTCGTACAGGTTCGGCAGGAAGCTGGCCGCCTGCGACTTCGCGTCCGTGTACGGCGTGTACCAGGTGAAGCGGACTCCGAAATCCAGCGTCAGCCTTCGGGCGGCGTGCCAACTGTCTTGCACGAACCATTCCAGCGTGTTGCCCCGCCCGTTGGTCTCCACTCGCGAGTTGCTCTCCTGGTATGATTTATAGACGCCCAGCAGGGCGTTGCTGTAAGCATAACCGCTATTCAGCGGGTTGTTCGTGTCGCTCGAGAAATCGAAGCTGCCGAAATTGGTTCCGTTGCCGCTGCTGAAGTACCGCACGCGTTCGTAGTAGACGCCAGCTTTGAAGGTATGTGGGCCCCAGATTTTGGACAGGTTGTTGGAGAAGTCAAATACTGTATCGGCGCTCTGCGTGGGAAACCGGCTGTCGGTGGTGAAGCTCGCGGCTCCCGTGATGCCGCCGAACGACGCCCAGGGGATCATGTCGATGGGATTGAACTTCGGATAGAGCTGGGACAAGGTCATGCCGATCTTGGACCGGCTCAGCTTGTCGATGTCGGCTTGGCTGGCGGGGACGGCGTACTGGGAGTCGTGGTGCACCGCGAAATTGAATTCGTTCACCGTCGTGGGGTTGATGGTGTAGGCGATGTTGACGACACCCGAATCGTCATTGTACTTGTTGAGGGTGTTGATCATACCCCACGCCGCTCCTCCCCCCCCAATTGCATAGCCAGTCTGGCTCAGGCGGAAGTTGGATCCGCGGATGTAGGCGCGCAGCCGGGCCGTAACGTTGTAGTCCACGCGATAGACCTCGCTGGTGCGCGTCGCCGGGATGACCTCCTGGAAGGTGTAGTTGTACGCCCCCTTCGAGACGGACGTGTCGACGTTGGGCAAAGGAAACAGCGACAGCAGTTTTTGGCCGTTCGGATCGATGCGATTGGGAGGCACGATGTTGCCGGAAAAGGCCGTGCCCGTGGTCGGATCCTTGATCACGATCGTCGGAAGCTGCGCCGAGAAGTCGCCGCTCCTCTGCGCTGCCGTGGGCACGGTTACGTTCTGGATGGTTTGGGGCGTTGAGGTTGGGAGAATCTCCTGGGAGAAAAAGAAGAACATCTTGTCCTTCACCGCGTGCAGCGGCACCGGACCGCCGAGGTTGTATCCCCAGGTGTTGTAGCGGTAGCGCGGAATCGGTTGTTTGTTGCGGTTGGCGAAAAAGTTGTTGGCGTTGAACTCCTCGTTGCGTTTGTAGTAATAGCCGCCGCCGTGGTAATCCTTGGTCCCGGACTTGGTTACGACCTGGATCAGCGCGCCGGCGGTGCGGCCGTATTCCGCCTGATAGTTGGTCATCAGGGCTTTAATTTCGCTCACGGCGTCCAGGTTCATGGGTGCACCCATGACCTGCATGCTCCCCAGGTCATTGGTGGAGACGCCGTCGATGGCAACCGTGGGATAGGACATCCTCATCCCTTGAATGTTGGTGAGGGGAGTTCGGCCCAGGCTTTCCATCTCGCTCGGAGGCACAACACCCGGCAAGACCCGCACCAGCGAGAAAAAGTCGCGCCCCCGGCACATCAGGGTACTGACCTGGTCGTTGCTCAGCAACGCGGAGCGCTCCGGACTGCTGGTTTGCACGGGGGTGCCTTCCGCAGTGACTGTAACCGATTCGGCAATGTTGCCCACCTCGAGTACAAACTGGCCGGCCGCCAGGCGCTCGGAGGCGGTAATGGTGAGGTGCTGCTTCTCGGCGCGCTTGAATCCCTTTGCTTCAATGGAGATTGTGTAGCGCCCTGGCAGGACCGCGGAGAAGATGAAATCGCCCGCGGCGCTGCTGCTTTGGATGCGACGCTCGCCGGTGGCCTCGTTGCTGAGGGTTACGACGGCCCCGGGAACCGGAAGTCCGCTGGAATCTGCCACCGATCCGCTAATGTAACCGGTCACAGTCTGGGCGGAGGCGGTGGAGGAAATAAGCAAAAGGCTCGCTGCAAGCAAAGCAGCGAACCGGATCCTTGAACCGAGCATGGTTGACATACAGTCTCCTGTGCGAATATTTATGCAATGGTGAATAGACTATTCAACAACAGTATAAACGATCTTCTATTCCCCGTCAAGACTATAGAAAGCGAGCCAACCTGCGACTCAGGCGAAACCCGACAAGAGAATCGGGATGCCACTCGGACAAAGCGGTGATGTAAAGCGCCGATAATCCGGATGGAAATAAGCCCTTTTAACGCCGTCACAGGCTCGGGCATGTTGGTGGGAGATGGCATCTCGCTGTCTACATATTGCCTTGACGGGGGGCAGGGGATCGTTTAGAGTCGCGTTGAATAAAACGTGTATCAATGCATAAATATTCACGCAGGCGCAACTGACTGCCGGGGAATCTGCACCAATCGTGGTGCGGCGAGCAGTCCGATCCGGCCAATCCAACAAAGGAGTCTCGTATGACTACGCAGCAAGTTCGCCATTGGCGGGCCGCTGGGGCCTGCGTTCGGGCGGTTACGATCGTGACCGTCTTAATTGGCGCGCTTCTATTTTCTGCCCTGCTCGGGCTCGGCCAGGAAACACGCGGCACCATCTTCGGCCGGGTGCTGGACCCGTCATCTGCCGTTGTAGCAGGTGCCAAGGTGACGATCCTCAATACCGAAACGAATATCTCGACGTCGCTCGTCAGCAACAGTACCGGCTATTACGAAGCGAGTCTGTTGCTCTCCGGCTCGTATAGGGTCACCGTCGAGATGCAGGGATTCAAGACATCGGTCCGCGACGGTATCGTTCTGCCGGTCGGCTCTCGCCTGCAGGCAGATATGAGGCTGGAAGTGGGTGAGATTGCCCAGCAGGTAACGGTGACCGCAGAAGCCCCCTTGCTGGAGACCAGCACAGGAGCCTCAACCCGGATCGTCGACGAGCGCAGCATCCAGGATCTGCCCGTTCCGGGCGGGAACAGCGTGACGCTGGCCAAATTGGTCGCCGGCGTCCAGAGCGTCGACTCGCTCTCAGACAAGACAGTCCGGCTGCACAGCAACGGCGCCGGATCCCGCTACACCGTCGGCGGGAACGTGGGTGGCAACGAGTATTCCGTCGATGGCACACCTGACGGCGGCAATGGCCGTAATATTGCCTACATGCCCGCTCCTGAGCTTATCCAGGAGTTCAAGGTCGAGACCGGCAACTTCGACGCATCCATGGGTCACAGCACCGGTGTCAATGTGGCGATGATGACCAAGAGCGGCACCAACGACTGGCATGGCCAATTGCGGGAAACCCACCATCAGTCGCGTTGGGAGGCAATGCCGTTCTTCACCAAAAGGGCTTACCTGCAGCAAATCGCCCAGGCGGAAGCTGCGGGGAATCAGGCGCTAGCCAATCAACTACGCTCCCAGCCGGGCATGCCCTCGGGCAGGCAGAACCAGTATTCGGCAGTGATTGGCGGACCAGTGATCCTGCCGAAGATCATCAGTGGAAAGAATAAGCTGTTCTTCTTCTTTGGTTATACCGGTTTCCGCGTCAGTGAGGCTCGCACTTCCTACGAGACGCTGCCGACGGCAGCGATGCGGGACGGCGATTTCTCACAACTGCTTCAGATCGTCAATCCAACTACAGGGGCACCGCAGGGAGCAAATTATCAGATTTACGATCCCTTGACGGTGAAGCCGGATCCGGCCCGCTCCGGCCACTACATTCGCCAGCCGTTCACGGGAAACATCGTTCCCAAGTCTCGAATCATTAACCCGACCTACGGCTTCTACAATAAAATGCTTCCTTTGCCCAACGTCAATCAGGCCGCGACCGTTGAGCCCAACCAAAACCACATCACTTATGCCAGCCCGTATGAAGAGAAGTATTATGCCTACGCCAACCGCATTGATTACCACATGTCGGAGCGAAACCGTTTCTTTGCGCGCTGGAGTCTGAACAACTGGCAAAATTACAATCCGACGTGGCTTTCCACCAGCCCTTATAGCGATCGCTTCCAAACCGGTGATAGTCGGAGGAACTTTGGCGTTATGGTGGACTGGGTGCACAACCTGAGCAGCAGTACCTTGCTCGACGTGTCCCTCTCAAATAACCAATACGTGAATACTGCCTACGTCACCAATCCCACCAAACCCAGCGAAGTCGGCCTCCCCTCTTACCTTGACGCAAAAGCCGGCGACTCGCGCGTCGTGCCGTCCCTGATCATTGGTGGATTCACCCAGTATTCCAATGGGGCCCCCGCTTATGACAAGTACCGAGGCTTCGCGGGCAAGGCCGATCTATTCCATATTCACGGCGCTCACACCATCCGCACGGGATTTGAGGCTCGCGGCCAGTTTCGCAACCAGTTCACGCCCGACCGTTCCGCCGGCATTTTCAGCTATGGCAATAGCTATACCAAACACTACGACGACAACTATCAGCTCTCGCAGTCCAATATGGGCCTTGCCTGGGCGGCCTTCATGATGGGCATCCCTGACAGCATGGTGATTTACTCCAACGCCAGCTTCGCTTTCTCGAATCCCTTCTATGCTGCCTACGTCCAGGAAGGCTGGCGTGTTAACAACCGGCTGACGCTGAATGCCGGCCTCCGCATGGAGTACGAATTGGGACTGAGGGAGCGCTACGACCGAGCCATTTCAACATTCGATTCGAAGGCCACGCTGCCGATCACCGCAGCAGCCCAGACCGCTTACGCGGCCAAGCCGATTCCAGAGCTGCCGGCCTCGCAGTTCATCGTGGCGGGCGGATCGGTGTATGCCAGCCAATCGTCGGGGCATCGCGTTTACAAGAACAACCTCGCTTGGCTGCCGAAGGTTTCTGCTGCGTTCCTCTTGACTTCAAAGACTGTTCTCAGCGGCGGATATGGAATCTCAGTGGATACCTTGGGTGCGCTCGCCGTCGGCGCCCCCGACTCGACAGGGTTCAGCCGGACGACCACCGTTAACTCAAGTACCGATTATGGTATGACCTGGGTGACCGGTAATCCTGGCGGCGGTATTTCTCCCATGGCCGATCCATTCCCGCTGCGTGCCGATGGCAACCGGTTTGACCAGCCCGTGAAAGACTCATTCGGCCTCATGGCCAAGGTCGGCCGCGGCAGTTGGAACGCCACCCCCTATGACCGCGAGCACGCCCGCCAGCAGCGTTGGCGTGTCGGAGTGCAGCACGAGCTTGGCAACAGCCTGGTGGTCTCGGTCGCGTATGTCGGCACCTATTCGGACAAAATCGGCATCAACCAAACGCTCTCCTATCTGCCAGAGCAGTACTGGGCGAGCGGCTTGGTGCGCAACGATGCGATCGCCAGCAACCTTAATGCCAACGTGACCAATCCGTTCTACATCAATAACTTCGCCGACCTGAAAACCTCCAATGCCGTCCTGTACCAGGATATGGCCGCCAATTCGTTCTTCAGCAGTTCGAACATTCAAAAGAACAAACTGCTGCGCGCCTATCCGCAAATGAACGGAATCGTATTGAACCTACCGATCGGCGAAGTAAAGACCCACGAACTCAACCTCAGCGTTGAGCGGCGTTTTTCCAAGGGACTGGGCTTCAACGTCGCCTACACCCGGCTATACGCTCAGGAGTCGTTCCTGCTAAACGAGTTCGATGCGACCACCAGTTGGCGTGAGAGCAACAACGGACGCCCGCACCGCCTCACCAGCACGGCTATCTATCAACTGCCGTTCGGCAAGGGCCGCCGCTTCGCCTCTAGCGGCATCCTCAACCACGTCCTTGGTGGATTCCAGGCCAGCATTCTCTTCGAACTCCAGCCGGGTCCACTGATCGATTGGGGTAACCTCTTCTACTACGGCGACCTGTCCAATATCAAATTGGACAATCCCACCCCTGACAAATGGTTCAACACCGCCAACTTCGAGACCAATTCGTCAAAGACCCCGGCCGCCTACCATCGCCGGGTTTTCCCGACCCGCATAGATGGTGTGCGCGCCGACTACATCCACAACTGGAACGGATCTCTCCTGCGTGATTTCCGCATTAGGGAGCGGGTCGGCCTTCAATTGCGGATCGACATGATGAACATCGCAAACCGCTCTCAGTTCGATGTGCCGGAGACCAGCCCCACGTCAGCGAACTTTGGGAAGGTCACCCAGCAGCCCGCGCTCACCGGATCGGGCTACGGCGCCTGCAACCGCTGGGTTCAGGTTATGGCCCGCTTGCAGTTCTAACGGAGGATTTCAGCTCAGGACGATGGACGCGAATCAAGGGACTTCTCATTCGCGTCCATCCGTGCCATTTCCCGGCCCCGGAAGGCTGACTGGCCGCTTGCTAATGCCTGTTCCATTTCCCAGTTCCGATGCATAATCATTCTCGCTCTTATAGACGCAAAAATGAAAACTGTACTTGACACACGCAACCTGGCAGAAACGCTGACGGCTTATGCCCAGAATACACGGCGCATCGCTTTAAAGATGATTTGCGCCTCGGGTCTCGGCCATATTGGTAGCGATTTTTCAGCTGCCGAGATTTTGACAACATTATATGGCGCGGTGCTTCGGATTGACCCGAAGCAACCCCGCGACCCAAACCGCGACCGCTTCATACTAAGTAAAGGACATGCATCCGGAGCGCTGTATGCCACCCTGGCGCAGGCCGGTTTCTTTCCAATTGAGGAATTGAAAACCTATATGCAGCCTTTTTCGAGGCTGAACGGCCACCCCGATCGAAATAGTGTTCCGGGAGTTGAAGCCAATACGGGTCCGCTTGGTCACGGAATGCCCATTGCGGTGGGTTGCGCACTTGCTGCCAAACTGAAGCGTGCTTCCTGGCGTGTTTTTGTGCTTACCGGTGATGGAGAATTGCAGGAAGGAAGCAATTGGGAGGCTGCCATGGCTGCGGCTCATTTCGGACTCGATAATCTGACAGTGACTGTGGACCGCAACCTTTTTCAACAGGGAGGGAGCACAGAAAAAACAATTCGACTTGAACCTCTCGTTGATAAATGGCGCGCATTTGGCTGGGCCGTCCGAGAAGTCGATGGGCATGATCCGGCTGCACTGCTGGAAGCGTATTCTGCAATCCCCTTCAAACCGGGCTGTCCAAGCTGCCTCATTGCACGCACGCACAAAGGCCACGGGGTTTCTTTTATGCGCGACAATCCTGCATGGCACCATAGGGTTCCAGATAAGAAAGAGATGAGCGCAGCATTGGCTGAACTGGGGGAGGAGATACGCTCATGAGTGTGCTCTATGATTGCCGTGATCGCTTTGCTCACACACTCGAAGACCTGGGACGGGCGAATGAAAACCTGCTGGCTTTGTGCTGCGACACAGTCGGCTCGAGCAAATTGGCGGCTTTTGCGAGATCATTCCCGGAAAGGCTCATCAACGTGGGGATTGCAGAACAAAATGTGATCGGAATAGCATCCGGCCTGGCAAACGGAGGCATGCTTCCTTTTGTTTGTGCCGCCTCCTGTTTTCTGACGGGCCGGGCCCTTGAGCAAATCAAAGTTGACGTCGCTTACTCCCGGGCGAATGTCAAGCTATGTGGGATGTCGAGTGGAATGGCCTACGGCGAACTCGGACCGACGCATCATTCCATTGAAGACCTGGCATGGATGCGGGCCATTGCAGGAATGACCATCATTGTGCCGGCAGACCCTATCGAAACCGAGCTGGCAACCAGAGCCGCAGCCGCTTTTGAGGGTCCGGTTTTTATTCGCGTCAGCCGGATGCCTGTTCCTGCCGTTCATCGAGAAGATTATCCTTTTAAAATTGGGTGTGCAGCACTTTTGCAAGAAGGCAGTGATATAACGATTATTGCCGCCGGTGTGCTCGTGTCGCGCGCGTTGGAGGCAGCCAAGCAGCTCGTGCACCAGGGGATCTCCGCGCGTGTCCTCAACATGGCGACAGTCCAGCCGCTCGATCGCGAAGCCATCGTCAAGGCGGCTCAAGAAACCGGCGCTATCGTCACTGTGGAAGAACACTCCATCGCCGGCGGACTCGGTAGTGCAGTGGCGGAAGTGGTCGTATCCACGCGCCCGGTGCCGATGCGCATCCTCGGTGTTCCAGGAGTATTTGCTCCAACGGGCTCGGCGGAATGGCTGCTCGAGTATTTCGGCCTTACCGCAGCCGGCATTCAGAACGCTGCGATCGAGCTTTTACAGCAACGAGGCCGTATATGAGCACACGCTGTGTTTTGTCAATTGATCAAGGTACGACTAACACCAAGGCATTGCTGCTGGATCAGTCTGGGATCATTCGGGCGCGCGCTTCCCGCCCTCTCAAAATCTCATATCCCTATCCGGCGTGGGTAGAGGAAGACCCCGGCGACATATGGGCGAGTGTTTTGGATGCCATTGACAAATGCCTTACTCAAGTGCCTGGAGTGTCACTCTCTTCCATAGGAATTTCAAATCAAAGAGAATCAGTCATGCTATGGGACCGGCGGACTGGACAACCATTGGGTCCGGTCATTACCTGGCAATGCCGCCGTACTTCATCGTTTTGTGACGAACTGCGTGCCCGCGGCCTAGAGAAGATGCTGCATGAAAGAACGGGTCTTACCATCGATCCTCTTTTCTCAGCGAGCAAAATGCGGGCTCTCCTCGAACGGGCGCCGGAATACAAGCCACGTGCCGAGGCGGGTGAACTCTGCCTGGGGACGATGGACTCATGGGTAGCGTACAAGCTGACCGGAGGTGCCGCTCACGTCACCGATGCTTCGAATGCTTCACGAACTCAGCTCCTCAATTTTCGCCGCTTAGAATGGGATGAGGAGTTGCTTCGACTTTTTGGCATTCCCAGGCAGGCCTTGCCGCAAGTAATCCCTTCAGATTTTGTCGCAGGCACCAGCGTTGGCAGTGGAGCATTGCCGGCAGGAGTTCCGATTGCCAGCCTGATCGGGGACTCACATGCCGCTCTTTTCGGGCAAGCGGGATTTCGGCCTGGCCGTATCAAGGCCACCTACGGCACCGGCTCATCGCTTATGACCCCGACAATGGGACCGGTCCTATCGGAACGCGGCATCTCAACAACCGTGGCTTGGCAGCGAGGGACCGAGGCTACATATGCGCTTGAAGGCAACATATTAGTAACGGGCTCAGCCGTACAATGGCTCGCAGATCTGCTCGGGCTGCCAGACGCGGTGGCTGGAGTTGAGAGGTTAGCTGGGAGTGTTGAGAGCACGGATGGGGTCTACCTTGTTCCTGCTTTTGTCGGATTAGGCGCTCCCTATTGGGATGACACGGCAAGAGGACTCATAACCGGCATCACACGGGGCACGACTGCGGCTCATCTGGCCCGTGCTACGCTTGAATCAATCGCATATCAAATACGCGATGTCTTTGAGCTGATGCAGGCTGAAGCCGGTGTTGAAATGGAGGAGCTTTTGGCGGACGGCGGGGCATCGCGTAATGATCAACTGATGCAGTTCCAAGCAGACATTCTTGGTTGCGTTGTGTTGAGGACAAAATCGCCGGATGTCTCTGCCCTGGGAGCTGCCTATCTTGCTGGTCTGGCGGTTGGTTTCTGGTCATCCGATGAAGAGATTGTCAGCCTGCCACGCGAGCGGGATTGCTTCGAGCCGAAGATGACGGAATCAGTACGCGAGAAGCTGATCGTTTCCTGGAGAGAAGCTGTCGCGCGGACCAGATACTGCCCTGGTTTAGAGGGATGAGCACAGAACGCGAGGAAAATAGTAGGACGCGGATTTACACAGATGAACACCTATCGGACGAGCTGTAATCCGTGTGAGTCCGTGTACATCCGCGTCCAATTATTTTTTGAGAGAAGCAAGGAAGTTGCGGCCGGTTCGGAAATCACGGGATGACAATTATGTTGCTGTCCAAAGTCAAACTGGTTTCCTACGCATCTCTAGCGGCAGGCCTCTTGACGATACTATGCCTGTTGCATCCATCGGCCTGCAAGATCGCCACAATCCGCCGTCTGAATGAGGGCGGTAACGGAAAATTAAATGGAGTTCAGACCTTCAACGCCGCTGGATATGTGGACTCGATCTGGAATGCAAATCTAAAGCCCTCCCTTTCTCAGGCCGTGGAGATCTCGGAGCTTCTCAAAGAGCTGGATACGAACGCCGAAGGTGTCAAGGCTCGATACGGCCATCGGGAGGGAAGTAGACCGTATTATGTTGTGATCAAGGGATCAGGTCGTATCACGGCGGTCGACACAAGTTCACACATGGGTACGGCGACTGTTGCCATCGCATCAAACAAGAATGAACGAATCGCTATTCAAATAGGCCCGGTCCTCAGGGGCACAGCCATTCGGGACGCGTTGTCCTTTATCTCTGCAGACCGATTCGCCAACCAGATTCATTTTGCCGAAGTCGCCAATGAGCTTAACGCCAGAGTGGAGAGAAACGTTCTCGCTCCAATCGATCGCTCTTCGTTAAAAGGGCGGCTAATTGTATTCACAGGAATGGTTGCTATCGATGGCAATCAGCCCCTGCTGATAACGCCCGTGCAGCTTACGATGGGAGAAGCACGATGAAATCGGCAGTTTCACCGAGCGATGATAGTGTCGAGGGCAGGGGCGTCGTCCTCAGAGCAGAGGGAATAACAAAGCACTATGGCGGCATAGTAGCCCTCGATCGCGTAAATTACGATGTTTACCAGGGACAAGTAAACGTATTGGTCGGTGAGAACGGCGCGGGCAAATCCACCCTAATGAAGATACTGGCCGGCGTCGAATACCCAACGTCTGGTAACCTCTTCCTCAACAATCATCCTGTGGCGTTTCGATCTCCGCTTGATGCGGCTCGAGCCGGGATTGGAATTATCTACCAGGAACTCAGTCTGTTTCCCAACCTGAGCGTCAAAGACAATATTCTCATGACGCGTGAACCCACGCATCTCGGAGTGGTTGTCAATCAAAAGCGCGAGGAAGAACTCGTGCGTGAGGTCCTGGAGCGTCTTGACCAGCCCATCAATCCACGCGCTTTCGCAGGTGATCTGCCTGTGGGACAACAACAAATTGTCGAGATTGCCCGTGCCCTAACACAAAATGTGCGCATTCTCATAATGGATGAGCCTACATCTGCTCTAAGTGCGGTGGAGGTTGAGGCGCTTTTCCGCGTGGTGAAGGACCTCCGTGAACACGGTGTGGCTATCGTTTATGTCTCACATCGACTCGAAGAACTGATGCCCATTGGAGATCGGATCACGGTGTTGCGGGACGGACACCACGTGGCGGAGGCATTGGTTCGCAATATTGATGTGGGCTGGATCATCGAAAAGATGGTTGGGCAAATCCCGAAGGGAGAAAAACTTCATATTCGTTTGAAAGAACCCGCAGTGGTTCTGGAGGTGTCCTCTTTAACATGCCGACGCGCTGATGGAAGACCGCTGGTGGACAACGTATCGTTCGATCTGCGGCGTGGGGAGATTCTCGGACTATACGGCTTGATGGGCGCCGGCAGGACCGAACTGCTGGAATGTCTGGCAGGATCGCGAGCTTCTTTCGAAGGCAAAGTTTCCCTTTCCGGAGAAGCGATTGAGCATATGCTGCTGGCAGATCGACTCCAAAAAGGTTTGATTCTTGTTCCTGAGGATCGCCAGGGCGCTGGCATCGTCCAATCGTTTTCTTCCACAAAGAATTTGACGCTATCCAGTCTGAAAAAGCATAGCTTCGCCTGCTGCATGATGCGGCATCTCGAGAAGTCGTCCTTTTCATCTATGGCTGAGAATTTGCGGATTGACGCGCCTGATGCAGATGGACCGATCACCTCACTTTCCGGAGGTAATCAACAGAAAGTGGTTGTCGGACGAGGACTTCTTACTTCGCCACAAGTATTGCTCCTCGACGAGCCGACACGGGGAATCGACGTGGCTGCGAAAGCGGAGATGTTTGATCTGATGAGGTGCCTTGCCGGTGAAGGAAAAGGAATTCTGTTCGTGTCGTCTGATCTTAAAGAAATAGTCGGGGCTTCGGACCGTATCCTGGTTATGTCGAATGGTCGAATCACCGGGGAATTCACAAGCGAGGAAGCGACGGAGAATGCGCTCGTGGCGGCTTCCAGCGTTGGCCACGGGTATGCCGGTGTCTGGAAAACATTGGCTGAATCATGAAGAAGGCTATCTTATTTCGGTTGAGGGCTGTTGTTGCCCTCATAGTTCTTGTAATCGTTTTTTCATTCCTTTCTCCGGCCTTCCTTACACCCAGCAATTTGATCATTCTCGCCAAACACGTAGCGATCAATTCGCTCTTAGCCATAGGAATGACCTTCGTCATTCTGAGCGGAGGAATTGACCTCTCTGTCGGTTCTATTGCCGGCCTTTCGGGAATGATCGCCGGGTTGTTGCTTCACGATGGACTGATACTGAGGCCGCTGGGAGTGGTTGTATTTTTCAATGTTGGCTGTGTGATCGTTCTCAGTGTGCTGGTCGGCATCGCCGTGGGAGCATTAAACGGATTACTGGTGACGCGCATGCGCGTCGCACCATTCATCGTCACACTGGGGACACTATATGCGGCTCGCGGCGCCGCCCTGCTCATCTCCAATGGCGCGACCTTCCCTAACCTAGTGGGTCAGGTTGATTTAGGCAATACGGGGTTTCAATTTCTTGGTGCCGGAACAATCCTGCGCTTGCCCACTCCCATCTGGCTGATGGCAATATTAGGGTTAATCGGAGCCTTTCTGGCCGAGAAGACTCCCTTCGGGAGAAGAGTGTATGCCGTGGGGGGGAATGAAAGAGCAGCGTATCTGGCCGGTGTGAGGGTGGCCCGGGTGAAGCTGATTGTCTACATGATTTCGGGAGGCTGTGCGGCCTTGGCCGGCCTGGTGATTGCCTCACAGCTCGCGGCGGCCCATCCGGCGACCGGCACGACATTTGAACTATCCGCGATTGCGGCTGTCGTGCTGGGTGGCACATCACTTGCTGGCGGAAAGGGCAGCGTCGTGGGCACGATGATTGGAGCCTTTGTTATCGGTGTGCTAAACGATGGTCTTGTCTTACTGGGTGTTTCTGAATTCTGGCAATATGTGATCAAAGGATTTGTAATCCTATTTGCCGCGATTATGGACAAGTGGGCGTCAAGTGCGGCGCCGCAAGCTGGGCGTGCTCCGAGGAGAGGTCTATGAAGCGGCTCATAATACTCATGATGACAATAATAGCTACTCATGGAGTCGGCGCCTGTAATAAAAGCAAGGGAGGGGGCGCCCGTCAAGAAGGTCACAAACTGATAGTCATTATCACGCCTCCTCATGATAACCCCTTTTTCAAGGCTGAGGCCGAAACGGCTGCGGCAAAGGCAAAAGTCCTTGGTTACGATACGCTGGTGCTCAGTCACGAGGATGACGCAAACCGACAAGACCAGCTCGTCGATACGGCGATTGGGAATCGCGCGCGAGCCATCATACTTGATAACGCCGGCGCCGATGCAACTGTGGCGACCGTTCGCAGGGCCCGCGAAGCGGGTGTTCCTTCCTTCCTGATGGACCGTGAAATAAACGGAACCGGCATCGCCGTCGCCCAGATCATATCGAACAACTACCAGGGGGCTACTTTAGGTGCACAGGAGTTTGTGCGGCTGATGGGGGAAAGAGGGAACTACGTCGAATTCCTGGGCAAAGAATCTGATACGAACGCCGTCATTCGCACGAAGGGCTTTAACGATGTATTAAGTAAATACCCCGAAATGAAATGCATCGCCCGTGTTAGCGCTAATTGGAGTCAGACTGAAGCTTTTCAAAAGATGGAGACCATACTGCAAGCCAATCGCTCCATCGATGGTGTGATTGCAGGCAATGACACGATGGCTTTGGGAGTGGCGGCTGCCTTAAAGGGCGCCGGACTTAAAAAGACAATTGTAGTCGGCTTTGACGGCAGCCCTGATGTCATCGCGGCCGTCAAGGCCGGTGAAATACGCGCCACCGTCTTACAGCCGGCCTCAAGAATTGCATCGATGGCTGTGGAACAGGCTGATACATATATTAGAAGGGGCTCAACCGGTCTTCCTGAAAAACAATTAATCGATTGTCTCCTGGTTACTCCTGAAAACGCGGACAAATTCGGTCTCTTCGAGTTGAAATAAGAAACGAGTCCCCAGGCGTAGTCGATTTTGATTTGAGTATTTATTTGCGCGACTGTCTTTATCGTGGAGGGAATCACGTGCTGATGAGTCATTCGATTGCATTACCATTCTCTATCGTCACGCGGCGAAGCACTGTCCGCCGGATTTTATTCTTATGAGTCAAATATGGCCAGGGTACATGAGCTTCGATTGATTGCCAAGGTGGCGCGTCTTTACCACGAGGGTGGTCTGAAGCAGAACGAAATTGCGCAACGCCTCAACCTGTCGCAATCCACGGTCTCGCGGCTATTGGTGCGTGCGATGAATGAAAAGATCGTGCGCGTCTCAGTCATCGTTCCTACCGGCGCCTGTCCTGAGCTGGAGGAGGAACTGCAAAAGCGTTTTGGTCTGCAGGAGGCCATCGTGGTCGACACGGCAGCCGACGGAGATGCGCTTTTAAAGGATCTGGGAGCGGCGGCGGCTTTTTATGTCGAAACGACGGTAAAAGCGGGCGAAATTGTCGGGATTTCTTCCTGGAGTGCTACGCTCCTGGCTATGGTGGACGCCATGCACGTGCTCCTTCGCCCGGTCAATGGTGAGGTTGTTCAGATACTGGGTGGCGTGGGCCGCCCCGAGGCCGAAGTGCACGCAGCACACCTGACTCAACGATTAGCGAAGTTGTTTGGCAGTACGGTTAGGCTCCTTCCGGCACCCGGAGTGGTGGGTGCGATCGCGACTCGGGAAGCGCTGATGCTCGATCCGTACGTCCGCGAGGCCCTGTCGCACATTGGGCAGGTCACCATGGCGCTGGTAGGGATCGGCGCTATTGAACCTTCGCGCTTGCTGGCTGCCAGTGGAAACGTCTTCTCACCCCGTGAGCTGGATAAGCTTCGGAAAAGCGGGGCTGTCGGAGATGTGTGCCTGCGATTCTTTGATGCTGATGGAAAGCCGGTGATCGATCTCGACGACCGGGTGGTGGGCATGTCGCTCCCACAGTTGCGCAAAGTCAGACGCTCGGTCGGGATTGCAGGCGGCAAGCCAAAACATGCAGCGATTCTCGGCGCCGTGCGAGGGAAATGGGTGAATGTACTAATTACCGATAGTCATACTGCAGAATACATGGTTTCAGATAAGCCGGGACGCTGATGGCCTGGCCCACTTTGCATTGAAGGTGTACGCAGGAGCCCTGACGACCCGACGCCGTTATAATTAGAATGGGCGAAATTGAAGGTACCCAATAAACATCATTATTAGGAAGAGGGATATGTCTAAACTAACCTTAGCCATCATAATGGGGAACCGCGATTTTTTCCCTGATAGCCTGGTGAGTGAAGCGCGTTCCGAGATCTTGTCGGTGATGAAAGAATTAGACATTGAACCGCTCTTGCTGGATGAGAACGACACGAAGCTCGGTGCCGTCGAGACCTGGACTCATGCCCAGCGCTGTGCAGAGCTATTTCGGGCAAACCGGGAACGAATTGAGGGTGTTCTTATAACCCTCCCGAATTTCGGCGACGAAAAGGGTGTTGCGGATACAATCCGCCTGGCAGGTCTGGATGTGCCTATTCTTGTGCAGGCTTATCCGGATGATCTCGGTCAGCTCATGGTCGAGCGCAGGCGGGACTCTTTTTGCGGCAAAGTCTCCGTCTGTAATGTGCTCCGGCAATATGGCCTTTCCTTCACACTCACAGAGGAACACACAGTCCATCCGCTTTCCGACAGTTTCAAGCAAGATCTGCAGCGATTTGTCTCTGTCTGCCGTGTTGTGCGGGGCTTGCGGGCGGCGCGATTCGGCGCGGTTGGCTCACGGCCGGGTGCTTTCAATACGATGCGCTATAGCGAAAAGCTGCTGGAAGCTTCGGGCATCAGTATCACAACGCTTGATTTGTCCGATGTCTATGGCTGGGCAGAAAAGCTCAAGGACGATGATCCACGCGTCAGCTCCAGGATGACGGATATCATGTCTTATGCAGACGCAACGGCCGTGCCTCCCAAGCCGTTACTGCAAATGGCGAAGTTGGGCGTAGTTCTAACCGGATGGATGAAAGAAAATGGTATTCGGGCTACGGGCATTCAATGCTGGACCTCCCTTCAGAAGAATTTCGGCATCAACGCATGCACCCTGATGAGCATGATGGGAGAGGCTCTAATGCCCAGCGCCTGCGAAACGGATATGACGGGCGTCGTCGCTATGTATGCGCTTCAACTCGCATCGGGGAAACCCTCGGCACTGGCCGATTGGAACAACAACTATGGCAGCGATCCTGATAAGTGTGTGCTATTCCACTGCGGCAACTGGCCCAGATCCTTCCTTCAGGGCGCCAAGATTGGCCAGGCCGAGATTCTTGGAAGCACGTTGGGTAATGAGAACACATACGGCGCTCTAGCCGGTCGCACTCCTGCGGGACCCGTGACATTTGCACGGGTTACAACCGATGATTTTCAAGGTCGGATCCGTTGTTATTTAGGTGAGGGATATTTTACGGATGATCCCCTCAAGACTTTTGGCGCGCGGGCCGTTGTTCAAGTGCCAGGCCTGAAGAAATTGATGCAGTACATCTGCAAGAACGGATTTGAGCATCATGTAGCAATGAACCCTTCACATTCCGCTGCCGTCCTTGCGGAAGTTTTCGAGAATTATCTGGGATGGGAGACTTATTCACATCAGGGGTAGAGCAGAACGCCAGGAATTTTTAAAATGAGCGTCACAGGTATTATGACTGGGAGAGAGCGGGCGTGCAGGTGGTTTGTCGCGAGTAGCGTGTTCGTCTTGTTCCTGGCGGCACGTGTTTCGGTGGCCGCAGAGACCGTTTCGGTGATCATTGATCCTGGTGCCGCACCTCGCGTGGAATTCGGAGCGGCGCGACTGGCGGAGGCCTTGAAAGCCGTAAGTCTGGATTCGGCCGTTGTTCGGTCGCCGGACCGCGCCCAAGGACGGCGGATCGTCGTTGGCAGCTTGCGCCAAGCCGGCATTCAAAAGCTGGTAGCGGCGGGGCAGTTGAAGCTGGATGCCGGCGAACCGGGCCGTGAAGGCTTTGTGTTGGCCACGTCTGCCGGCGGAACGATCGCCGTGGCTGGCGGCGACGATTCGGGGGTGCTTTACGGCTGCCTGGAATTGGCGCGCCGGATTCGCCAGGCCGGAAAGGTTCCCGCCGATCTGCGCTTTGCCGATGCGCCCAAGTTTGTTCTACGCGGCCCATGCATCGGAATGCAGAAAACATATATCCTGCCGGGCCGGCGCATTTACGAGTATCCCTATACGCCCGACCTGTTCCCCTTTTTCTATGACAGGGCGTTCTGGCAGGAATATCTGGATTTCCTCGTTGCGAAGCGCATGAACACGCTCTACCTGTGGAACGGCCATCCCTTTGCGTCGCTGGTGAAGCTAAAGGATTATCCATACGCGTTGGAGGTCCCCGAGGGGATTCTCCAGAAGAATGTCGAGATGTTCCGCTACATCGCGCAAGAGGCTGACAGGCGTGGAATTTGGCTTGTGCAAATGTTTTACAGCATCATCATCTCGAAGCCATTCGCCGAGCATAACGGACTTGAGACCCAGCTCGCCGCGCCCACACCGCTCGCCTCTGATTACATGCGCAAGTCCATCGCCGCGTTCGTCAGGCAGTACCCCAACGTCGGCCTTCTGGTCTGTTTAGGCGAGGCGCTGCGTGGCCTGGACAACCAGGTGCAATGGACCACGCAGACGATCCTACGCGGCGTCCTGGAGGGCATGAAAGAGGCGGGTCTTAAGGAGCAACCGCCCGTCATCATCCGTGCCCACGCCACCGATCCCAATGTGGTCTTGCCCGCAGCCCTCAAGGTTTACAGCAACCTGTTCACGATGGCCAAATACAACGGGGAATCGCTGACAACGTGGGAGCCGCGCGGCACGCGTCAGCAAGTGCATCTGGCAATGAGCCGGTTGGGTTCCACCCATTTGGTCAATGTGCACCTCCTGGCCAATCTCGAACCCTTCCGATACGGAGCGCGGCGGTTCATCAAGCGGTCCGTGCAGGCTTCGCGCGACCGGCTGGGAGCTCGCGGCGTGCATTTGTATCCGTTGTCTTACTGGAACTGGCCTGATTCGCCGGATAAAACTGACATCTCACTCAAGCAATATGAGCGCGACTGGATTTGGTTTGAAGCCTGGGCGCGCTACTGCTGGAATCCTGACATCCCCGAAGCCGAAGACCGGGCCTATTGGATTGGCCGACTGGCCGATGTTTATGGCAACAAAGAGGCCGCCGAGAGGATTCTGAACGCGTACGACGATTCAGGGGAATGTGCTCCGCAGATATTGCGCCGCTTCGGTATTACAGAGGGCAACCGACAAACCTTGTCACTCGGCATGACGCTGGACCAACTGGTCAATCCTCAGAAGTATCAGCCATTCCCCGAACTGTGGGAATCCCAGTCGCCTCCAGGCGAACGCTTGCAGGAATACGTGCAAAAAGAATGGAACAAAGAGCCGCACGGAGGCGAGACCCCGCCGCAAATCATCCGTGAAGTGCTCGACTACTCACAGAAGGCCGTCGCGTCCATCGAAGCTGCCGCCTCGCATGTCACGCGCAACAAGGATGAATTTGCCCGGTTCCGCAACGATATCCACTGCATCCGCGCCATGAGCGAGTTTTATGCGTCCAAGGCCAATGCTGCTATCTGCGTCCTGCGGTACAACAACAGCCATAACATCGCTGATATGGAGCTAGCCCAAGATTATCTGGCAAAGAGCTTCGAGTTTTATCAGCGGCTGGCCACCCTCACAGAGAAGACCTATCGCTTCGCTAATAGCATGCAGACTTCGCAACGTAAAATTCCTGTTCCTGGGGGCGTCAACGGCGTGCGAGCAAACTATCACTGGACGCAACTGGTTCCTCTCTACAAGAAAGAGTTGGACGACTTCCAAGCCAAGGTCGCTCAACTGCGCTAGACCGGCGGCAGATCCGTTTATCTGCGGGCCATTATTTTTTCGGGTCTTCCGCGAAATCCGTGGGTATAACCACGACCGGAAGTAAACAGGCCTGATGGAAATGCCGCATCTGTGGAAATCCGCAAAAAGCGTGGATTTCCACAGCTGCTTGGAAAAGTCCCGC
>Ga0315279_10000125_pt1 | contig 163874 bp, 163 predicted proteins | sample YL17G06_20_MG_FD_203694 | JGI IMG/M metagenome (GOLD analysis project Ga0315279, IMG submission 203694) | Sediment microbial communities from Yellowstone Lake, YNP, Wyoming, USA - YL17G06_20 | ecosystem: Environmental > Aquatic > Freshwater > Lake > Sediment | place: USA: Wyoming | collected... | reverse complement strand
CAATCGCTGGGTCTGCTTTCTGGCAGAACGGGCACATCAGTCGCGTTTTCCGTATCGTGGAGCACGTTTGGCAGAAGACGACTAGAAATTCTCTTCTTTTGCAGGTTCCGCTCACGAGCAGGCCTATCATCTTGCTTATCAGAGGCTGTACCTCTTCCACAGCATCGATTTTTATGACGTAGCCTCTGACCTTTCGGGTGTACTTGCTCACTGCAGATTGGGATATGCCGAGAAGTTCAGCCACTTCATCCTGTCTTAGTCCGTGTTTTTCCACGAGTTCCTTTGCCATCAGTGCCTTTACTGCGGGTATCACGGATTTTACTGCGATTTCGCATGGAAGTATCAAGGTTTTTTCACCGTTGTGTTATGGATGAGTGAAAAAGTATATAAAGATGACGTATGTCATAATGTTTATGACGTATGTCATGACGGACAACACAAGAGCACCCAACTTTTGGAACAAGTCAAACTCCAATCTCCAAACCCGCCATGACATGCGCCAAGGAAGCGTATACATGAACACCGAAAGCATCGAAAACACGACAAGAGCATCAGTAGAACAAACAAGCTTAGCAGAAACAATGAAAAAAATGGAAGAAACCTGTAACAGTTGCAAACCACTTTCCATGCTTACGTGTGTAACAGACTGCAGAATCTGGAAGCTAAAGAACGAATCCAGAGAACTGTACAAGAAAATGCAAAACTCCAACTTCACAACAGATCTGCTGAACACAATAAAAAACACAAGACGCCTGGAAATACTGCAGATCATATCCAAAGGACAATATTCGATAGACAGACTTCAGCAAGAACTGAAGAAACTGGGCCATAACCACAGTCGGAAGACAATAACCGAAGAATACATCATCCCCCTAATCAAAGTAGAACTGGCACACGAGGCCCAAGGCAAATACTACGCCACGGCATTCGGCTCCAAACTCAACGAAAAAACAAAAGACACGCAAAACATCGGAGACCTTTTACCCCCACACTCCGAATGCTACGAAGAAAAAACCCTACTCGCACTGCTAAACAAACCCAAAACGTACGAAGAATTCAACGGCTCAATCTCAACCAAAAGCATTGCACGGGTCTTAAGCCGACTGCAAGCAGCAGGACTTGTCGAGACAAACAAAGAAAAAGACTACGTCTTCTTCTTCAAAACACAAAGAAACCCAAACAAAGAAAAACTCTCACCAACCGAACAGAAAGTACATGAAAACATACCAGAAGACGGAATCTCCGCAAAGAAACTAGCACAAAGAGCACAGATCTCACTGAGAAGAACCTACAAGTACTTGAGAAGACTCAAAGGAAAAAAACTCGTTTTCACAAGAGAAAAGCCCAAAACCTATGCTCTAACTTCCAAAGGTTTACAAATAGCCACGACACTGCAAAAACTACACAACCTGATGACCGAAGCTCAACTAGCCGCGGCACAACTTGTCAAATATGAAACAGCACCGCAACCGTTGAGAACAGAAGCCTATCAAACAGAAAAGAAGAGAAAAACAATCACCCCGCTACAAACGATACGATCCGCAGAACCAAACTAACCGAAACAAAGCTAACCTAGCTTTGGAAGAAACGTCGAAAAACTTGCAAACAGACAACATAACCCATTTTCATGTCTCAGCAACCTAAGAGAATCTAGAGGGATTACTCTGTGAAAGTAACCATTGTCTCTTTGACTTGCTGCGCATGATGTGTATCCTCCTTCTTGAACGCAGGCGAGGCACTGCTGGACATTCTATCAGAGGATTTCGAAATCGTCTATTCACCCACGTTCATCGATTTGAAAGAAATTCCAAACGTTGACTTGGCAATAGTAGAAGGTGGCGCCAGAACAAAAGAGGATGAAAGATTAATCCGAGAAGTGCGAGCCAAATCTCGCCTCCTAGTCGCCCTAGGAATATGCGCAACTCACGGAGGAATAACAAGCCTAGGCAACATACTCCATGTAAAAAAACTTCTGGAAAAAGAACACTCAATCCTCGACTCAAAGCTTCCAGAACTGGAAGATCTCATGTACCCACTGGGCAACTTCGTCGACATTGACTACTATATCCCAGGCTGCCCGCCAATGCCGTTCCTAATAGTTCACAGCCTGAAAAGACTTCTTGCTGAGCAAGACTACCAAGAACGTCGCTACAACACAGATCACAGAGGACATTACGAAACCATATTCCAACCCATAATAAATGACCGTTGCAGCGGCTAAGGGAGCCAGTCCTTGTCCAATATCCACTCCAGTTGAGAAAATCGAGTTCGCAAGCACATTCCGAGAAGGCTCAATATGCTCGGCGATAAGCATTGATCCCACAGGAAATAGCACCCCTTGAACCGCGCCAATCAATGCAAAGACTACGGCAAAAACAAAACTGTTCGTGAAAACCACCAAGAAGGCGGAAAACAGAGCTGCAAAACCTGTGCCCAGAATAATAATAGTCGTTTTGCTCACTCTTCCAACAATTCTACTTAGAGAAAGCCTCGTAACAGTGGTAGCAATATAGTACAAAAGAAAAAGCACAGAAACAAACCCATAATCAAGACCAAGCCTATCCTTCGCATAAATCGGAGCATAAGCTAGAAGCACGCCGAAGAGAGCAAAAAAAGCCAAATTTCCAACAAAAGCCACATCATACAACTTGTTGTGAAATATGGCAGATGCTTTACTCTTCAGAGACTCCCCACCCACAGCCACGCCTATTATATGCCAATCTCTCTCAATGGACCGAAACTTGCTAGACAGGAAAAAAGCAGCAAAAACCCCAACCAGACCAAACAAACTGGCAAAATAGAACATATTTAAAACACCAAACAATGGAATGGAGAACGTGGTTATTGCAGGTCCAATCAAAAGGCCTATGCTTAGCGATGCAGTGTAGACGCCAACTGCTTTATCCCTCTCAGCGCTTGGAATTGCCAACGCAGCCAGAATCATCGATGCGGTCTCGATGAATGAATATGCAAACCCATGAACCGCACGCAAAACAACGAGAACAGCGATGCTATTTGCAAACGGGTAAAACGCGGGGCATATGGAAAGCAGGGCAAAGGCAAATATAAGAAAGGTTATTGTTTTTTTACCACCAGCAATAATGCCCAAGAATATCTCGGTCAGTGCGGAAGAAATGAAAAAGGCTGCTGTTACCAAACCAACTATTCCAGCAGACACGTTCATCTCGCTTGTCAAATAGATTGACAGTATTGGAGCAACCACAGAAATTGAAGCCACTGAACTGAAACCTATCAAACACATGACAAGATGCGGCGTCAACTGCAGTTTTTTCAATGATCCTACACACATACACACACACTATTCAAAGCTTAGCCAGACAAACGAGAGTACCTGTACAGAAAATCCCACCATTTTTCATCTTGAGCTTTCTCACTTTCCGAAACAAGCTCGTAAACATGTCGCATTATCGCATGATGCTTCTTCTCATCGCTTATTATATCTTGAAGAATAAACCGGATACGCTTGTCCTTCGTCTTGTCAACGATCTTTTCGAAACCCTCAAGCATCTCATGTTCAAGTTCAGCGTGGTTCTCGATGGTCTTACGAAATTCTTGACCTTCATTCTTGAACTGCTCGGTCGGCGACTCTGACAAATGCAAAATGGTCCTAAGCATGTGTTCATGCTTTGCCGAGTCCAAAGCAAGTTGATAAAGCAACAACTTGATAATCGGGTTTTCTGTTTTCTTAACAGAGTCATGGAGCATACCCGCGACTTTTCTTTCATCCTCGATTCTTTCTTCAATCATCATCTTGAAATCGTTTTTGCCAATGGACAATCTAGTTCCTCAGGCATTATGGACATTGATTCAGTTTAAATAGGTTTTCAGCAAACGCACGCTGACTTGTCATACTTTGGATTTATCTTTCTTTAGGGCTAGGTAAATCGGTGCTTTAGGAGGAACCATTGTCTGTTCCAAGCGGTGTGCATATCGTTTGAAGAAAAGGATCTTGAGAGTCTCTACAATCGTCAAGTAAGCAACGACGAATGCTACTAGAAACACGTAGAATGTCGCTGAAGGCTCTATAAACTCGAACCATTTCCCCACAGGCGTTAATGGCAACAATATAGCAAAGGCAACGATGCTCAGGCTACTGATAAGCAGGGGTTTGCTCGGTTTGCTCTTGAAGAACGGCGACCTCCTCGTCCTTATCGCAAAAATGACCAACGTTTGCGTACACAGAGATTCGATGAACCAAGCCGTTTGGAAAAGTTGTGGGTTATTCCACGCGTTAAAAACGTGAAGCATTAAGAAAAAAGTCAGAAAGTCAAAGATGGAACTTATCGGCCCGAAATACAGCATGAAGTTTCTCACGTAAGAAATGTCCAGCTTCTTTGGTCTCTCGATGTATTCAGGGTCGACATTATCCGTTGGAATGGCAAGTTCGGATACATCATACAGGAGGTTGTTCAGAAGTATTTGGATCGGGAGCATAGGCAAGAATACCAAGAACAGGGATGCTCCGGCGGCGCTGAACATGTTGCCAAAATTGGAGCTGACGCCCATCATGATGTATTTCATCGTGTTGCCAAAAGTTTTCCTACCCTCCAAGACTCCCTCTTCAAGCACAGTCAAATCCTTATGCAAAAGGATGATGTCTGCTGATTCCTTGGCAATGTCTACAGCGTTGTCGACAGATATGCTTACATCTGCCACTCTCATGGAAGGTGCATCGTTTATGCCGTCACCCAAGAAACCCACAACATGTCCATTTGCCTTCAATGCACTGATAATCCGATCTTTCTGAACAGGGTTGACTCTGGCAAAGATGTTAGCCTCTTCAACAACCCTCGCAAGCGCATCATCCCCCATTCGAGCAATATCAGTCCCAAGAACAACTCTCTTTATCTCGAAACCCAGCTGATCACAAACCTTCCGAGTGACTAACTCATTGTCCCCCGTGAGGATCTTGAGTTCTATCTTGCTCTTCTTGAAAAGCTCCAAAGATTCTTTAGCACTTTCTTTAGGCGGGTCCATAAAAGCAACAAACCCGAGGAACACCATGTCACTTTCGTCGCTAACAGAGTAGACGGTCTTCTCCTCTTTGACTTTCCTGTAGGCTATACCCAGAACCCTGAATCCCTGAGAGCTTAAGTCGTAATATGTCTGCTCGATTTTTCTTTCTGTCTCGCTCGTGAAGTCGAATATTTTTCCAGAAAGGTCGTAATATGAGCAGACTTTGATGATTTCTTCTGGCGCTCCTTTGGTTATGAAAAACCTTTCTCTGAAGCGTTCAGCTACAACCGAAACCCGTCTTCGCACGAAGTCGAATGGGACTTCATCTATTTTTTGATATTCTGATGCGTCAACTTCCTTATGCACAAGTATGGCTTCGTCAAGCGGGCTTTTCAACCCCGTTTGGTATGTGCTATTCAAGAACGAGTACAGCAAGACTTTCTCATCTTTCTCTGCTTCAATGTTAACATGCAGCATCAGAGTGACTTTGTTTTCAGTTAGTGTTCCCGTCTTATCTGTGCACAGAACATCCATGTTGCCAAAGTCCTGAATAGATGCCAACCGCTTTACAATGACCCCTCTTTTCGACATTCCCAGAGCGCCTTTTGAAAGATTTATTGAGAGGATCATGGGCAAGAGCTCAGGCGTCAACCCGACAGCCAACGCCACCGAGAAGAGTAGAGACTCGATGAGTAGACGACCTCGAAAAGCATTCATAAAGAAGACAAAGATGACAAGCAGAAAAGTCACTTCCATTATCATGTACCCGAATCTTCTCAAACCCTTCTCGAATTCGGTTTCAGGTCTCCTTTCAACGATTCTCTTGACAATCTTGCCATACTCAGTTGCGCTTCCAGTTTTGACTACAACAGCCGTAGCTGAACCGCTCACGACAGAAGTGCCCATGAAGAGATAGTCGTCCCATTCACCCATTGTAGCAACGCATTGAGGAGACACCGGAGACGCTGTTTTCTCAACAGGAAACGACTCACCAGTCAAAGTTGACTGATCAACGAAAAAGTCCTTGTTGCCTATCACCCTTGTGTCCGCGGGCACTATGTCTCCAGCAGAGAGACAGATTATGTCACCAGGGACAATTTCTGAAAGCTTGATTTCCTTCTTGACTCCTTCCCTGATGACTGTTGCCGTGGTTGCCACTCTTTCCTTCAGCTCGTCAGCCGCTCTTTCGGCCCTAGTTTCTTGCAGGAAAGTAAGAACTACGCTCATCAGAACTATCACGAAAATGATAGTGGAATTCAACAATTCCTCTGTCAAACCAGATATGACGCCAGCAAACAGCAATATGATGACCAGAGGGTTCTTGAAATTGAGCAGGAATCTCACTGTTGCTGCCCTTTTCTTCTTTTTCGCCACTTCATTATGCCCGTAAACTTCGAGATGCTTTTCAACTTGCTCCAACGTGAGTCCTGAAGAGGAAGAGCCCAATCTGGCTAGAACGTCAGCAATTGGGAAACACAAGATTTCTTCATTGCTAAGGAGAAGGACTCCGCTCTCTCTTTTTCTTGCATTCTTCACCGCGCCTTCTTTCGACCCGTTCATTACATCTCACTATCCATAACAGACTGCTGAGAGAGTTGAGCCCCATAAATCCGTTAGAAGCTGTGCACACCCAAGTCTTATAATCGTTTCGCGCCTCCAGAACGCAAGTAGTCTTTTATACGAGAGGCTGAGAAGGTTCTGTTTCCAAGTGAAAAATCATGGAATATTTGCCAACAGCTTCACTTGCCATATTTCTCGCAACATCGATTCTCATGATAAAACGGCCAAAAGGTATCAATTTGGGCGTCGTTGCGGGGATCGGAGCTGTCGATTCTGGAAGTCACCGTGACAGCGATCGTGTTATGGCTTGAACTGAATCTGTTTGGGCTGCAGCGAAACACTCAGCTATAGGTTTTCTGCTGCCTGTTTCTTCAACTTTGACAGATACTTTCTCGGGTTCTGACTGAACTTGTCTTCGCAAGCCTTTGAACAGAAATAAGCTGTGTACCCTTCGTATTCGACCTTGCTGTAAGCGGTTTCAGGTTCTAGTTCCATGCCACAAACAGGGTCAGTGACTTGGCGTTTCTTCTCTATAAACTCAGCCATACCTTTCGGTTCATATTTTCTCAGAGTTTGACTATTGAATGCAACTATGACCGTGCTTAGAGACATTATGATAGCCCCAACTGCAGGAGGCAGAACAAAACCGAAACTGGATAAGATGCCTGCAGCTAGTGGTATGGTGATGATGTTGTAACCAGCTGCCCACCAGAGGTTTTGAACCATTTTTGAATATGTTTTCTTCGAAAGATCCATGACTTTCAACACGTCTCTAGGATCGTTTCTAACAAGGATTATGTCTGCGCTTTCGATTGCTACATCAGTACCAGCGCCTATAGCTATGCCAACATCGGCACTAATGATGGCTGGAGCATCGTTTATTCCATCACCAACCATGGCAATTTTATGACCTTTTTCTTTCAAAAGATTGATCTTGGCAGCCTTCTGATCGGGCAAAACTTGCGAGAAGTAGTCATCTATTTTCAGCTCTCTTGCGACCGATCGAGCAACTTCTTCAGCGTCTCCAGTAAGCATGAAGACAGACAACCCTTTTTTCCTCAATTCAGATACAGCTTCGCGGGATTCTCCTCTTATCCTGTCAGAAAGTGCGAAGGCACCAGCAAGCTTTCCTTCAACCACGGTGAAGACGACAGTTTTACCCTGTTCCTGAAGCAACTTCATCTTCTGATCTACAACTTCTATGTTCATTTCTCGCAGAAGGTTTGGACCTCCCACGTAGATTTTCTTGTCTTCAACTTTTCCATAAGCGCCTTTGCCGGGTATTGCCCTGAACTCGTCAGTTCTGGAGAACTCTACGCGCTTTTCCTGCACATACTCTACGAGGGTTTTTGCGATTATATGCTCTGAATTGAGTTCGACACTGGCTGTAAGCATCAACAATTCGGTTTCTGGTATGAGTGAGACAACATCGCTTACGCCGAATTTGCCTTCTGTCAACGTTCCAGTCTTGTCAAAAACGACGGCGTCTACGTCCTTAATCATTTCAAATGCTCTTCGATCTCTAATCAGGATTCCATTTTTCGCCGTTATGGAGGTTGAAATGGCGACGACCAACGGTATGGCAAGTCCAAGAGCGTGCGGACAGGCAATGACCAAAACTGTAACGGATCTTTCAAGAGCCACATCAGGGTTTCCAAACAGGAACCAAAACGCATACGTGGCTATTCCAACGCTGAGAGCCACGTAAAAGAGGAGAGCGGCTGCCCTGTTTGCCAAATCTTGAGCTCTTGACTTACTTTCCTGAGCTTGCTTCACAAGCTGTATTATCTGAGCCAGATAGGTTTCTTCTCCTGTCTTCTCTATCCTCACGTTCAAGATTCCATCGCCGTTTATGGCGCCGCCTATGACTTTATCTTTCATTGTTTTTTGAACTGGTTTGGATTCTCCTGTGAGCAAGGCTTCATTGACAAAGGATTCTCCTTCAACGACGATGCCGTCCGATGGAATTTTCTCTCCTGGACGGACAAGGACGATGTCGCCGATTTTTAGCTGTAAAGCTGGTGTGTCTACGACCTCGCCATCTTTAACGAGGTGGGCTGTTGTGGGCATTATTCTAACGAGTTCTTCAAGCGCTCTTGAAGCTCCGAGAACGCTTCTGGCTTCTATCCAGTGTCCGAGAAGCATTACGTCTATGAGGGTGGCGAGTTCCCAGAAGAAATCCTTCCCGGCCAAACCGAAAACTGTCGCGGCTGAGTAGAAGAAAGCTACTGATATGGCTGTACCTATTAGTGTCATCATTCCGGGCTGTCGGGCTTTGATTTCTTGAACGAGACCTTTCAGGAAAGGCAAGCCGCCGTACGCGTAAACAAACAGTGACAGGAGGAACAGAACTTCTTTTTGTAAAGGTATTCTTATCCATGTGAGACCAAACCACATTTGGATCATTTCTGAAAGCAGCAAAATCGGAACTGTGAAAACAAGAGAGATCCAGAATTTTCTTTGGAACTCCTTCATGTGGTGAGCGTGGTGTTGCATTCTTAACGCTCCCGTCTTTCAATATCTTGGTGAGGATCTGCTTATTTGCTTTCTATCTGAGCACAAGACTGAGATTGGGATTTTCATGTTCCACTGGAACGTTTCTGCTCCAATATGGCCTATCCTTCTAGGTTTTGCAGCAAAATGACGGGGCGCTGACTATGCTTCGCTTATTCTGTGACTGCTATTGCTTGTGTTGGGCATGAAGCTACGCAGGCCATGCACATTATGCAGTCCTGTTTGCGCACCGGAACAGATTTCTGAGAATCAGGATATTCTGGTATATTCTGTAGTTCAAAAACGCTGACTGGGCACAAGTCAACGCATACACTATCGCCGTTGCATTTCTTCCAGTCTACTTTAACGTTTGCCATTCCTCGCCTAGCCACCCGGAGAGCCATGGAAGGGCACATTCTTCCAAAGGACATCCCACCAATCCGCTTCAGTTATGGTTTCTCCATGAACCAAAATCTCAAGAATCTCCTTCAAGAGTGCATGATGCCTTTTCTCGTCCTCCAATATTGCGCTTAGGAGAAGCTTGACTTTCTTGTTTTCAACAGTGGGTAAGACCTTGCCGATCTTCTCGATGAGTTCTGATTCCAATCCTATGTGCTTCTCGACAAGCCCCCTCTGTTCATCCAAGTTCTCTTGTGTAAGGGCTTGAGAAACGCTCGTTAGCAGTTTTACGGCTGAACCGTACATTTCTGCGTGCTTCACCGAGTCCAAAGATATTCCCTTCAAAACTCCTTTGACGGTTGGGTTTCCAATGTCTGCTACGGATTTGTTCAGTGAACTCACGATTTCTTGTTCTATCTTGATTTGCTTCTTGAGAAATTCTATCAATTCATCGTTTGAAACCAAAGCATCTTCCTCCTATGCGAGAAGGTGATCAGCTTGGGTGAATAAGTTTTTCGGCAATCCTCTTGCCAAGCTCTTTGCATTTTTCCAAAGCTGACTGGTCAGGCACGTATTTGGCTAGGAATGGAGATTCAGTAACTTGCATTTCAAACTTGTTTTTCAAGATTTCTAAAACCAATCTCGGTGCTTCCCCACTCCAGCCATACGAACCAAATGCGGCTCCAATCTTGCCTTTTAGAATGATGTTCTTTGCTGCGGCTTCTTCGAAGAGGTTCTTAATATCAAGTGTCATGTCATGATGGTAGGTTGGAACCCCGATTACTATGGCATCGAAATTGCTTAGTGTCTCCGGTGGAACATAATAGCTCAGTTCGACTTCCACTCTTTCAACTGTTTTTGCTCCCTCAGCCACCGCTTTGGCCATCTTCTCAGTGTTTCCGGTTCGACTGTAATAGAGAATAAGAACTCTTGGCATAATTTTCACCATGTAGATTCAAGAATTACAACGCGATTATTTATCGATTTATCATAAAAACACAGAGAAAGCGAAAAATAATTAACTGCTTTGTTTTTCACGATTTCTTCTTAGTTGACGTTCTTCTTTTCGGAATAGTTGATGGTGAAGCGAGTCTCTCTTTCAGAGTTTCAAGTGATGCTCCCAAGATTTCGATTTTATTTATGTTCCCTTCGCCGAGACCGCGGTTCACGGCTTCTTGGATTATCGGCATCTTTTCAGGGTTCAGACCTGCAAGGGTGGCTCCGACTGTTTCAACTGCAATCGCGTCTCTGCCGACTAGGATTATATTCGGTTTCCATCTATTTCGAGTGTCATCCGGTCCGGCATGCGGCATATTTCCTGCATTGGCATACCTGTATGTTCCATCTAGAACGGCTAGGTCTATCCCGCCGACCGCTTCGTAAGTGTCTAGGAGGACTGTGACTAGGTTTTTGTGGAACCTTGCTTTCTTCGGATCAGGAACCAGACCGAAGAGGTTTTTCAGGATGCTTCCTTTGTCAAAACTTCGCAGCACATGGGTACTTACCAAAACGTTGGGCTTGAAGAGTATATGCGAGAAGCCCATCTCCTCGTCGGCAATCTTGACTTTTCGAGTGTCCGTGTCGGTTGAGAGGTTGAAGGGCATGACTCGTTCAGAGAAAAGCTCCTTCCACAGCTGCAGTCTCTCCAAGCCTGTGCCGCGGTAGTTATCTGATTCAGCAAGGTAGATTTTCGGAGCTTTGTCAAAACCGTTGATGATAGCATTGACCACGCTGACCGTAGTGTGGTTCTGTGCTTCGGGATCAAAGACACCAACTTTTATGACGACAGAGCGCTTGGCTGTGTTCAGATCGTCAATCTTCCCAATTAATTCAAGTGCGTGCCTGAATGATTGCGTGCCATCTTGACCGAGTTCGACTATCGCAACTTTCGAAACCATAATAATCACACGTGGCTGGCTTAAGCTTGCGTGTTCAATATTAATGTTTACATTATCTTCTCTTGCCTTCGCACTCTTGTTCTCTGTAGCAGTTTTCTGGTGCCAAAGATTCTGGGAATCGACCTCTCAACTGTCTTCTTATCTCATAACACAGGTGACATTCACTCACGTATCTTCCAGCATGGATATGCTTGGCGGTATCCAGTAGCTCCGAAAGCTTCTGTGGTCCGCCATCAACAAGAAGTTCTATGATGGGATGGCTTCTGTAATCATACTCTTTTATTATCTTGGAAAGCGGCTCAATCTTGGCGTTTCCTATGCACAGTCCAGGGCAGATCGTCACGTTTCCCTGAAAGTCTATTTCTATAGTCTTTGGGTCTTTCAACGTTTCTCCAGCCCAATCGGATAAGACACATTTTCCTTTGGGAATTCCTGCCTTGCACTTTAAGTGCCTTGTCAAATGGTCTGCCGCTCTTCCCTCAATGTCTAACAAGTGTCGGTCGATTCTGAAGTCTTCGGGTAGTTTTAGTCGTTCTAGGTTTTCTTCGGTTTCTCGATTGAAGGGGTTTCTGGATTCAATAGGGCCGAGGAACTGGCTTGTGACAACTATGTTGTCAAATCCGATCACTCTGGCTGCGTTGATGGCGGTGTGAGCGGAACGAAAAGGCACAAATTCTTGGTGGAAGGCGTCAACGCTGAAGTAGGCAGACGTTAAACCTGCTTTCTTCAGTTCTTGAAGTTTTGTTTGGGCATTGGTTTGGTTTCCACCCCAATATCCGCTTGTGATCACTGCTATCTCTTTTTGGCCCAACTTGTGAGCAAACTGGATGCACCGTTTGAGTGTCTTGTAGAAAAGGAAAGGTTCTCCTCCGCGGAAAGTTATCCAGTCCAAGGATTGCTCATGGGCTAACGTGGTCATGTAGTTTTGAAAATCGTTTACAGACATAACCCCTATTCTGTCTGGTGAAGCTCTGTACGTACAGTGGCGGCATTTTGCAATGCATTTAAACGTGAGAAGAAAATCACAACCTTCAAGATCCATAGGCATCTTGCAACACGATTCTTTATGCTTCATTCATCGTTGATTTGAAGACTATCAGCTAAAGCGTAAGATAAAAACAGTGCCCTGTTAAGACTAGATTTTGCATTTACTTGACCAACTGCGTATAACGGCACGTATCATTTGCCATGGCAGCATAGTCCGAGAATTGTGTTTAGAGCCGGGGATGGGAGTTGAACCCATATAGAGCGGCTCTGCAGGCCGCCGCTTCAACCGTTCAGCCACCCCGGCAAACTAGATATTCGCTGAAACCTCAATAAATATGTTATTTAACCAATCCCCAACTTCTCAATGACTTCCCTGTAAACCGCTAAAGCTGATTTTTCACTATCGACGTTCTTTATGAGCATACGCCCGCCATTGAACAAGCTGATCTCAAAACTCTTGTAATCGAAAATTACTGCAAGTTGAGACTTCACTCGAACTTTGAACTGGCTCTTGATTGATTCACAAGCTTCGGTCAGGTTTAATTTCAATGGTTTTTCAGGATTAATGTTGGCAGTGTTTCGTCCACACAGCCACACAAGTTTCTCTTCATGCTCCGTTTGGCCAGTTGTACCTTGGCATACTGGACAACTGTTTCTTTTGAAAATGTCTATTGCCGTGAAATACATGTCGCTGAAGTCACAAATCAACAGTTTGTTCTTCAATGTTGAACCTATTCCTGTCAAGACTTTTATTGTTTCCATAGCTTGCATGGTTCCAACAATTCCCGGAGTAGCTCCAAGCACTCCTCTCGTATCACAGGACAGCAGTTGTCTGTCGTCAACATTGGGAAAGACGCATTCCAAGCAAGGAGTTTCAGGAGGTGCAAAAACTGAGAGGTTTCCTTCAATCCCTATCGCTGCGCCGAAAACATATGGAATCCTAAGCTTGGCACAAGCACGATTAACCAAATAACGTGTGTACATGTTATCTAAGCCATCGACCACGCAATCCATTCCAGACAAAAGCTTCGTCACGTTACCAGTATTCACATTTTCAGGAACAGCTTCAACCTTTACTAAAGGATTGGCTCTTTCCAGCCTTTTTGCGGAGACTTCAACTTTCGGGTAACACAAATCCTCAGGGCTGTACAAAACCTGTCTATGCAAATTATCCAACTCCACTGTGTCCTGATCAATCAAGCGCAAACATCCTACACCAGCAAGAGCTAGATAAAGCGACGAGACCGTGCCCAATCCACCAAGCCCAACCACTGCAACTTTTGACTGAGCAAGCTTTCTTTGTCCTTTACGGCCAAGCTCTTTCAAAATCATCTGACGACTGTAATACTCATCAAAAGTTGGAGTTTTCTTGGTTTTAGACATATACAGTTTCTCCTTGTTTATTTGTGCTACCGATCAATTCTTATATCTACCTTTTTTCAAAAACTGCCTTTCATAAATATCCCTAACCCGATCTATCGTGTCCACCTGTTCAACGCTCTTGTCATCTCTGATACGGCTTATCCTCGCAAACCGCAAAGCCATGCCACACTTGTACTTTGGGCTTTTCTGAATCTCGTTATACGTAACCTCAACCACGATCTTAGGAATCACCCGAACTCGTCTGCGCTCATCCTTCACGGTTAGCTCCTTAAGCCGTCGCGTCATTTCAATAATCTCTGCGTCAGTCAATCCCTTGAACGTTTTCCCCACCTCCAGAAACTCGCCAGTCTCGACATCACGGGCTGCCAAATAGTAATCTGAAAGCCAGTCATGCCTACGACCATATCCGTACTCTGCTGCAACGATAACCAAGTCTAACGGTTCAAGAACAGGCTTTATCTTCAGCCAACGCTTTCCACGAATCCCAGGCGTATATGGACTGCCAAGCCTTTTCGCCATCAGTCCTTCTTGTCCTGAATCCATTGCTTCCTTCAGAAACCTCTCAGCCACTTCGACATTGTCTGTAACTATCTGTTGGGTTAACTGTATTCTCCCAACGTTTTCTATCAGTATTTGCCTTCGTTGCAAGTATGGAACCGCGATGAGGCTTCTCCCATTCAGGTATAGAACGTCGAATAAGTATAACCTGATTGGAACTCTTTCAGCAGTGTCTTCTATTGCGTGAACCCTCTTGAATCTCCGCATAAGATGTTGAAAGGGAATCGGAAAGCCTTGGTTGTCAACGGCTATGACCTCACCTTCCAGAATGGCTTCCCCTGAGCCAATGTTTTCCTTTACCGTTTCAACGATTTCAGGCAGACTACCAGTCACGTCTGACAATCTTCTGCTAAAAATTCTAACTTCACCATCAGACTTGTGGATCTGAACCCTAGCCCCATCGTACTTGTACTCAAAAGCGGTCTTGCCATCATGCTCCTTCAACGCTTCTGCAACATCGTTAGCCATTTGAGCCAACATGAGACTGACAGGCCTGAAAACTCTGAAACTAATCCTTGCCAAACCTTCTAAACCATCTGCTTTCGCTTTAGCCGCAATTTCACCTATGTCTCCTACCGTCATGCTCGCCTTCTGCACTTCTTCCAACGGAATATTGAAAGCTTTTGAGACAGCTTGCTCCATCAAACCTTCGTGAAAACCTGTCCGCATTTCACCAATGAAAACCTTAACCAAATACTTTGCCTCAACTGGTGAGGCTGAGCTTAGCATGACTTCTATGAGGCGTTCTTTCTTTTCCCGGGAGCCTTGACCAACTGTTTCAGCTATTTCCTCAAAACTTCGCCTCACTTCCAATATAGTTAAAGTCCTTGCAAGAAGTGCAGTCTGTCTTCTGACTTTGCTGTTTTCGAAAAAAGTCTTTGTTGTCGAACCCACATCACCAGTTTTGCTGAAAACCTCTGAAAAAGCACTCCATTCGACTCCAGTTATGCGTTTTATGATTTCGCTTATGGTTGCCCAACTGACATCTAAGTTGTGTGGACTCCATTTCTGGAAAGGTCTGCCAAGAATCATTGAAACCGCTGGCTCAATTTCCTCAGGCTCTAAGGTTTTCAGGAACTCGGCTGTGAGACTTATCATTAGAAGCCGTTTTCTTGTTGCTCCCAGTTTTTCGCATAGTTCAGCTAGTGCTTTAAAGGGTGTCTGCATGTTTTGACCTTTAGAACACGTTTAGCCTTTCAATTATGGATTAGTGGAGATAAGCGTTGTCTTGACAGATAAGAGAAAAAGAGTTGGAGAGCTTAGAATGAAGCGTCCAGTTTAGCTTTCATTTCTTTGATCTTCTTCTCAGTTTCCTTGACTTTGTCAGGCTTCTTCAGCGTATTGTAGCAGTCTCTCGCATATTCCAGTGCACTGACTCCGAACCTGTCAAACCCCTTTTGGAAAGACAGCTCTGCAGACTTCGTAAAATATTCAGCAGCCTTCTCATAATCCTTGAGCGCAAATGCACATTCGCCAGCCTTGTAGAGCATGGAAGTGGAGTCAAAATAGTTCTGCACCTTCAGATACAATTCCGCCGTCTTGATGAAGATTTCCTCAGCTTCCTTGTACTTGCCAACATCGTAGAGTGCGCCCGCGTCTTTATGCATCTTGACTGGATCTTCTCTCTCTTTAGGAATACTCATAACGGTCAACTCGCGATTTGCTACTATTCAGCATTAGTCTCACATTTAGGTTTTCCCATTACAAGCATTAAGGTCTACGCGTAAACACTAAGTCTCTTAGGTCTCTGGAAAAGCAGCTCGAAAAACTGAAAAAGACTCCATGATACTCTGAAAAGGTCTATAGAATGCTCGTAGTGTACCAGATAAAAAAAGGCAGTCTAGCCGATTGCCTGGCCACATATCCGATAGAATCTCTGAAAATGCGCATGAATAAAAAAACTATCTTTTTTTTTAACATGCCGCTGCATGCGTTTTTGAAGACATTCCTCCTTCAGAACACAAAAAAAACCGTTGCCGACCGCACTTTTGCTTAGACAAAGAAGTTTTTTCTGCGAGATATTTCCATTTGCATCTGCAAATGGGAGTTTACACTCTTTTTTTCTCTTTCTGAAGATGTTTTTGGACGACTTGAGGAAGCAGCTCAATACATGTGCTGGAAAAAACAGTAAGAACAGTGGCAAAAGCGAAAAATTGGAATTATCCTTTTTGGTTTTGCGGAAAAGTTATAGCTGAACCGACTTGACTATTTGGACTGGTGTTCGGATTGCTTGAAGGCAAGAATGTTAATCTGAGGATTGTTGAGAAAGAGGATTTGCCATTGATTTCAGAATGGACTGCCAATCCTGACTTTCTGGGTGAATACGTTAGTCTTTGGCAGAAATCTAAGGCAGAATGGCAGAAGAGATATGACAACCTTCCTGCTGAGGAAAAATGGTTTCTCATAGAGAAGAAAGATGGAACTAAAGTGGGTTTCATACAACACTTCCCTATCGAAAGCTTTCAAGAATTAGGGTATGGTTTGGTTCCAAATGAAAGAGGCAAAGGTTACTGTAGTGAAGCTGTAGAACTCGTGGTAGACTACCTATTTCTTTCAAAAGATGTAGTCCGTATTCAAGCCCAAACTGACGTAAGAAATGTGGCTTCTCAAAAGATTCTCAAAAAGGCTGGCTTCAAGAAAGAAGGAACGATACGCAAGAATGATTTTATCAGAGGAGAATGGAGGGACAGATATCTCTTCAGCATCCTTAGAGAGGAATGGAAAGAACCAAAAATACTGACGAAAACCGCTTGATAGCAAGTTAGCTAAGAAAAGCTTTTTGCTTGCTTATGACAATCCGTGAGATGACACACTTGTGTTGGAATTGGAAGAGGAAACACAAATGGCTAAGGTTCGCATGTCCGAGATGACACGAGTTGATATTCAGAAAGCTCTGGACACAGGTCTTAGCACAGTTGTATTCGCTGTGGGCTCAAATGAACAGCATGGACCTCATCTGCCCACCTCTACGGATTCATTGATAGGTGATGTTTTAGCTAACAAAGTGGCTGGGAAACTTGGTAAGGCTCTTCAAGCACCTTCCATAAACGTGGGATGCTCCGACCACCACATGGTGTTTCCTGGAGCTATCAGCCTTAGACGTGAAACGTTGAAAAGTTTGGTCCATGACTACTGTGTAAGTCTGGCAAAACAGGGTTTCAAGAACATCGTTGTACTCCCATCTCATGGTGGTAACTTCAATGCCGTGCAAGAAGTCACCAATGAACTCAACCAAAGTCTTGAAGGAACCAAAGTCGTATCTTACACGGACCTCAAAGGTCTTCTTGAATTCCTTGCCGAGTTTTCGTCTAAATATGGAATTACGGCTGGTGAGTCAGGGGCTCATGCAGGAGAATCCGAAACGTCAATGGTGTTGGCAATACGCAAAGACCTGGTCAATATGAAGAGTGCTGAAGCAGGTTTTGTGGGAAGTCTAGATGATAGGATGATGGGTCTTATGTGGAGTCAGGGCATCAAAGCCATATCGAAGAATGGTGTAGTTGGTGATTCTCGCAAAGGAGAAGCTGGTAAAGGGGAAGAGTATCTGGAGCTTTGGGCAGAGAAAATGGTCGACTTTGTCCGAAAACAAGTCGACATCTGAGTCATCTCTATCGCAGTTTTCTATTTTGCGGAATAGTTATAGCCAAATCGAAAGAACTAGTTTGCGAAGGTGTCAATAGTGGTTGACATTCAGACAGTTTCTATAGCTATTGCTTCTGCAAGTGTCGTGGCTGGAGTTGTGTATTATGCTCTTGAGCTTCGGGGACAGACTAGAACGAGGCATGCGGACTTGGTTATGAAATTAAGTGCGATTTACGGGAATGCTGAAATGGTGAAGGCACTTCTTGATATCTATAGTCTGCAATTCAAGGATTATGATGATTTTGTGAAGAAATATGGAAAGCCTTCAAATGAAAACCCGATTTTCCAGTCGATAATTATGGTAAGTTGGCACTTCGAAAGCGTTGGTTGGCTCGTGCATGAGGGAATCATTGACGCTAACGCTGTTAGACAGACCTCTACTGCTATCTACATATGGGAAATCATTGCCCCTCTTCTTAAAGGCTTGAGAAAAGAGTTGAACCAACCAGAAGCAGGCAAGTGGTTCGAATATCTCTACAATGAAATGAACAAAAGAGAACAACGACAGTAGAGCATCCTTCTATCCGTCCTTAAGAGCGACCGTGACCATGCTTCTAATTGGCGATATCTATGTCAATCGGGAATACGGGAGAAGTCTCCAATCTTTCATAAGGCTTATATTTGGGATTGCCTTCTTCTTGTTTTGGTATATCAACTAAACGAAACCCAACTATTTGTAAGGACTTCGGGAGATATCACCACATAGTCGCCCAGTGCAAGCCTTAAAACGGATACCACTGTAAATGATTACCCGCATACTAATGGAGAGAAGGCTTTAGATGAAAATCTGCGACGCGCACGTACACCTTGGAAAATCTGGGCCATGGCAGCCCCACATGGATCCAACGATCTACGTGGATGAGCTTATCCAGCTTTTCGACAAACACAATGTCGAGCGAGCCATTGTCTTTCCAAACCCAAACATAGGCGACAAATACCCAGAAATGAACGATTACATCGCAAAATCCGTTAAGAAATATCCTGAAAGACTCATCGGGTTCGGACGTGCAGACCCGAGAAGAGACGACGCAATAAAGGAACTGGTTCGAATGAAGAAAAACTTGGGGTTGACAGGATTGAAACTGCATCCGATGGTGGAATGCTTCAGACCAGACCACCCCTTCTTCGACAAATTCTTCCAAGAAACAGATGAACTAAACCTGCCAATCCTGTTCCACACAGGCGATGGTTTTTCTTCACCGGGACTCATTGCGAAAATCGCAAAGAAACATCCAGAGCTGCCAATAATTCTAGGACACCTAAAAGAAGCAGCCGTCAGCACGCTAAAGGAATACAGCAACATCTACGTCGAAACATCAGGCGCACTACCTGACACGATTGAACTCTCAGCAGACATAGACGAAAACCGAATACTCTTCGGCTCCGACATACCATACTACCGCTACCCAACGCAAATAGCCATAATCGAAGCTGCAGAAATCTCACCAAAAACCAAGAGAAAAATATTCTACGAAAACTTCCGAAAATTGTTTGACCAAAAATAGAATAAGGAACCATCACAAATTGTAATAGAGCGTGAATAAGAAATGGAAAGAAATCCTGTGAAGATCGCGCTCAAGCTCGCAACCGCAGCAATCTTCACCGCCCTCGTATGCGTAGCGACCCTAGTTTTCACAGTGAGCATCCCAGCAACTTCAGGGTACTTTAATCTAGGTGAAACTACAATCTATATTGCGGCGCTGCTTTTCGGTCCTTTTGTAGGTGCTTTTGCTGGCGGTGTTGGTGCGGCAATAGCGGACATGTTGGTCGCTCCTCAATTCGCGCTGGGAACGTTGGTCATAAAAGGTTCTGAGGGCATCATTGTAGGTTTTTTGAACAAGATCGGCAGAAAAACCTCAAAGCCTGATTTAGGCTCCATTGTCTCCATGATTGTCGGAGGGACAGAAATGGTTCTAGGCTATTTTATCTACGAACAATTAGTACTGAGCTATCCAATGGCTACAGCACTTGTTGAGATACCATTCAACATTGTGCAGATGCTTGTTGGATTAATCGTCGCAGTAATTGTTGTGAAAATTATTCTGTTTGCTCTTCCACAGCTTAAAAGCCAAGGCTAAGAGCATATCCGAAGGGCTTCAAATGAAGTTGTCTCATGGAAAAATTCCGATAGACATTCTAAAAGAAATTGTGTTCAAGAATCTCGGTGTCAAGCGCGACGAAGTTGTTCTCGGCCCATCTGCTGGAATTGACGGTGCAGTGATAGAGGCAGGAAATCGCTCTCTGATCGTCTCCATGGACCCCATTACCGGAGCGTTGGAACGGATTGGCTGGCTCGCTGTTAACGTCAACGCGAATGACATTGCAACTTTTGGTGTTGAGCCAGCTTTTCTTTTCTCTTGTATTTTGCTTCCTGAAGGCGCAAATAGGAAAATTGTTGAAACCATATGTGTTCAAATGAATGACGCAGCGAAACAGTTGAACATGGGAATCGTTGGAGGACATTGCGAAGTGACTCCCGGATTGGCTAACCCTATAGTTGTGGGTTGTACGATGGGCATTACTGAAAAAGGAAACTATGTAACCGCCGGGGAAGCCAAAAGCGGGGACAAGCTTATCTTAACGAAGAGCGCGGGAATTGAGGGAACCGCTATCCTTGCATCAGACAGAGAGAAGAGATTGAGCAGAATAATGAACGCGGAGATATTGCGAAGCGCCAAGGGATTTTTCAATCGAATAAGTGTGGTCAAAGAAGCCATAACAGCCTTCAAGACAGGCGGAGTGGACGCCATGCACGACCCCACAGAGGGCGGCATAATCGGCGGAGTTTACGAAATGGCGGAAGCCTCAAACCTAGGCATGAGAATTCTTGAAGAAAAAATCCCTGTGCAACCCGAAACAGCTAGAATATGCAAATTCTTCGACATTGACCCTCTACAACTAATAAGCTCTGGAGCTTTACTGATAGCTGCCAAACCCAAAGCCACGAGCACGATAATTGAGAAGTTGGAACAGAAGAACATTCAAGCATCCGTTATCGGCGAATTCCTGAAAGACCCAAGTGATCGAACTTTAGTCAAAAAGAATGGTGCACTTCAAGTTTTGCCGAAGCCTGCGTCGGATCATCTTTGGATGGCTCTTTCAAGAGAATGAATAACCAAATCGAAAGGGACTATTCGGGCACTGCTAAGATGTGTTTACCTTTTCTTTGGGTTTCAGAAGCTGATATATGCCTCCAAAAACGAAAACCAGAGATCTTGCTATGTCTATGAGCGGATAAGCCAGTATGCTTGCATAATTTCTGATCTTATTTTTAATCACTTTATACGCATAAAACAGAATCAGCCCAATTGGCGGTACAAGAAGAATAGTTAATAATCTTACGAGATTCTCAATCGAAAAAGCAAGAAGAGTAAACAAAGCCAAAGACAGAATTATTGAAATCCCAATTATGAAACCAAGAATGCATAATAGAATCCATTTTGAAAAAGCGCTTTTGACACCTCTCATCTTCAACAGAAGCCCTATACCGCGCCCATAGCGGAAGTTCTGCTTCAGCAATTCCAGCAAGGTCGAACGATGTTTGTGCTTGACAAGAACCTCTGGATCAAGGATCATTTCATTTCCCTTGCGACAAATCCTCTCAACAAGTTCATCCTCGTCGAAGCCGTACATGATATTCTCATCAAACAGCCCAACCTTTTCTATGATATCCCGCCTAATCGCCATGTTACAACCTGCCGGATAGTGAAGAGGAGGCTTAATCGTGTCTAATACCTCTCGTCTCTTGAATCTCCTCATGACTGGTATTATACTCTCATCGGAATACCGCGAAAGAAAATCATCATAGTAACCCTCAACATTTCCTCCGACGCAACCGACCTTCGAGTCTTGAAAGTCTTCAACTATCCTTTTTATCCAGTCTTTAGGTACAACGCAGTCGCTGTCTGTGAAGACGATGATATCTCCTACACTATGTTTTATGCCTGTATTCCTCGCACCGTTTATTCCACGTTTTTCCTCCAACAGAAGCGTGACAGGATATCGTGAAACGATTTCTCGAGTGTTATCTGAAGAATTTCCGTCCACGATTATTATTTCAAGTTTGTTCTTGTGGTAGTCAACTTGCATTAGTGAATCCAGAAGGCCCTGTATTTTTGCTCCTCCGTTCTTGACGGGCACAATCACAGTAACTGTCGGAACAGATTCTTCTTTCACGAGCAATGATTATTCGACCTTAAAGCACTGTATCCTTGATGACTACTTCTTGCATTAACTTCTGGGCTTCTAACAGATGTTTGTACCATTCCACGGTCTTCGTCTTGATGGAATCTATCACCTTTCCAGTCTCCAGCGCTTCATAAACTGTTCTTGCTTCGTCTCTTGGAGTATGACCAGGGACAAATCCCAAGGTTCGCCGTATCTTGCTGAAATCGACTCGATACGATCGTTTGTCAACACTCCCATACCATTCAATCTTGACTGGCACATCGATTGCTTCTTTCACCATCTCGGCTAACGATAAGATTTGGAAGTTCTGCTCATTTGCGCCTACGTTGAATATCTGCTTGTTTACTTTCTCTTTTGGACTTTCGAGCACTGTCATGAATGCCTTTGACGTATCTTTCACGTGAACGAAGGGTCTCCACTGTTTTCCGTCCCTCATGACTGGAATTTTCTTGTTCTTGTAGATTCCCAAGATCATTCCGTTTATTGCGAGATCAAACCTCATTCTCGGCGATAAGCCGTAGACAGTTGCCTGTCTCAAGGCAGTTGCTGCAAACTTGTCATCTGCGAGCGATAGAACATCCTTTTCGGCCAGCACATTGCTCTTTGCATAAGTTGTTAGAGGGTTCGTCGGCGAATCCTCATTCAGAATGTCTTCTTGAAAACCATAAACACTGCAAGTTGAGGCCAGCACGTACCTTTTCACACTGTATTCTTTGCTGAGCTTGGCAACTCTTACTCTTCCAAGATAGTTTATGTCATAGGTCTTAGAAGGATCAAGCTCTCCTGATGGATCGTTAGATAAAGATGCCAAGTCTAATACTGCATCAACGTCCTCCAAGACTTCTGGATCAAACCATCGAATATCATCTTTGATCAGTTCAAGATTGGGATTTGAACTGACTTCTCTTAGTGTTTCTTCTCCGAAGAAAAATCTGTCCAGACACTTGACTTTGTATCCTTTCTCCAGAAGCATAGTCGTCAAAACAGAGCCTATGTATCCAGCTCCGCCTGTTACAAGAACATTCATCGTTCATCATCTATTTATGAGGAGGTTTGTTCCAATCATAAGGTTGTCGGGTCTTAGGGTCGATTATCGAAGGATCATTCCATGGGCGTCTTTCTTCGTCTGGATTCTTGTAATCATAGAGCTTCGTGGTAAAGTAAAGAGTCAGTGAATGCTTATCTCCGACTGTTTTTGTTCCATGCCAATAATGCCCAGGTACTCTAACGATTTGCAGTTTATGCTCACTTCCGATTACTTCTTCCAGCTGACCCGTTTTTTCGTCATATGCACATATCTTCATGGCTCCTTGCAAAACCACGAAATAATCAACCTGTCCTCTCAGATGGCGATGCCAAGCCCGTATCATTCCGGGATAACTAAGAGACAAGTTGGCCTGTAAAATTTGGTCATCTCCAAAGATTTCTTTCCAGTCTTGACGCAACACCTCTGAGAAAAAACCTCTTTCGTCAGGAATTTTTTTCAATTCGAAGATTTTCACGCCTTCCAGCAAGCCAATCAACCGATTTTGACTTATGTTCCAGCAATTTATTTAAAGCTTGTCTGAAGACATCTTGAATCATGAAATTGCTCGTTATCGGCGGAAGTGGGCTCTTAGGCTACAGGATCGCAGAGCTTGCCGCCAAAAAACATGAAACTTTCTTCACATATAACTACAGACCAGCAAGAATTGAAGGCGCAACTGGATTAAAACTAGATAAATGCGATAGAGCAGGAACTTTAGAAACGATTGAAAAAACTGAGCCAGACATCGTGATTGACACGGCTGCACAGCACAATGTAGACTACTGCGAAACTCACAAAGAAGAAGCGTGGAAAGTAAACGTTGAAGGGACAGAAAACGTTGTTAGCGCCTGCAAACAAATTGGTGCAAGAATGATTTTCTTATCAACAGATTATGTCTTTGCTGGAACTGAGGGATGCTACAATGAACAAAATCAGCCCAATCCCATTAATTATTATGGCAAGACAAAACTAGAGGCTGAGAACCTCGTGAAAAAAGCTGGAATACCTTTTACGATTGCAAGAACAAGCGTCATCTATGGTTGGAACTCAAATGAACTCGCTGGACTGAAGTCCAGCTCGGGCAAATCCATGAACTTTGTGATCTGGGCGCTCGGAAAACTAAGAGCCGGAGAAGAAATAAAAGCTGTCACAGATCAGTACAGCTCACCAACATTAGCTGACAACTTGGCAGAAATTCTGCTCACCATGGCTTCATCCGACAAGGACGGAGTTTATCACACAGCCGGAAGATCGTGTCTGCATCGTTATGATTTCACATTGAAAATCGCAAAAATCTTCGGCTTCAACAGCGCTTTGATCAAGCCTGTGACGAGCGATGCATTCACACAAGTTGCGCAAAGACCTATGCGGTGCTGTTTGGATGTGAGCAGAACAGAACAGACTTTCAACGTGAAATTCCTAGACGTAGAATCAGGCTTATCGGTCATGAAGGCACAAGCCAAAGAGATAAACTGGTAAAACATATAATGATCAACTGCAAACTGAGATTTGTTGCGTGAAAAACTTGAAAGGAGTAATACTGCATGGCGGTCACGGCACCAGACTGCGACCCCTAACACACACAGGCCCAAAACAGCTGATCCCAATAGCAAACAAACCCATCTCCCAATACGTTCTAGAAAGCCTCCGAGACGCAGGAATAGAAGATATAGCCATAATCCTCGGAGACTTCTACTCTGAAAAAGTCAAAGAACATTACGGTGATGGAAAGAAATTCGGTGTCAAAATTACATACTTGTACCAAGGTAAACCATTAGGAATCGCCCACGCTGTCAGCTTATGCAAGGATTTCGTGGGAAACGATAGATTTGTCGTCCATTTAGGAGATGACCTAATAAAGGGAGGAATAAAATCCTTCACAAAAGGTTTCAAAACGTCAAAATCTGACGCCATGGTTCTGCTTTGTCCAGTCGACAATCCTGAACAGTTTGGAGTAGCTCAGCTTGATGACAACAAGAAACTAATCAAGTTTGTCGAAAAGCCGAAGATCCCGCTGGGCAACCTTGCCCTTGTCGGGGTGTATTTTCTCACACCTAAGATCTTCGGAGTAATCAAAGATCTGAAGCCATCTTTGCGAGGTGAGTTGGAAATAACGGAAGCTCTTCAGGGATTACTGGATCGAGGAAAGAAAGTTGACTATCAAATTGTCGATGGATGGTGGAAAGACACAGGCACAGTGGAGGATATAATAGAATCGAACAGACTGATTTTGGACGAGATTAAACCAGAGATAAGAGGGACGGTTGAGGATTCTGCCTCGATTCAAGGTAGAGTATATGTCGGCGAAAATTCTGTCGTCAAAAAGGGTGCCATAATCAGAGGTCCCGTTGTGGTGGGAAAGAACACAGCAATAAGCAAGGGCTCATACATAGGTCCATATACAAGCATTGGTGATAACGTACTCATCGAACATGGGGAAATAGAAAACTCCATCATAATGGAAAACTGTCGAATCAACATAGACGGAAGAATAACTGACAGCCTCATAGGACCATTTTCAACCACAATAACTGACCATGAAAACAAACCAAAAGGATATAGATTGGTCATCGGCGAGAGATCAAAGGTCATAGTATAGCAGTTTTGCCATCTCCAGCTTAGTATAGGATGCTCTTGGTCGCTTAAGCGACCTAATTCCCCTCCTAATCGTTCGCCAAACTATATACTTTGAAGCAAGCTGAATCAATGTTTCTCTGTGAGAATGATAGACAACGAATCTTGGCTCAACAACTATCTTATGACCTCGCGCCTCCATCTCCATGGCCCAGTCAAAATCCTCTCCACCAAACTTCTTAGAGTACGGGATTTCGCTAGGCAATCTCTCATCAAAAGGATATTCTTCCCACAACGATCTTCTGAGAACACAGTTCACAGTCGAGAAAAAATCGTCTTTAACATGCGCTTTGCTCACTTCATTACGCCTCTTCCACAGCCAGTCATATCCAATCTTCTCCCAAACCGTACCATCCTTGTGAGAAACTGTGTAACCCCCAACACCCGCAATCCCAGAATCCCTGAAGTGATGAATTCCCACTTCTAGCCATTTATCTGATGAAGGCAAGGAATGACCATTGGTTATGCAAACAAGATCACTTTTTGCAGCATAGACTCCAGCGTTTGTGGAGTACGGATGCGAGAATTCGGCATCCTTTATCGGAACAAGCTTGATGGATACTTGACTGTTGAAAAGACTTTTCCTAGCCGATGACAGGATGTTTCTCATAACTTCAAGATTTTTCTCTGATGAAAAATTGTCCACAACTACTATCTCAGAAGGTCGAAGCGTCTGACGAGACAACCTTCGCAAAAGCTCTTGAAAGAGGCTTTCCACATCTCTCGTGCGCACAAGTACCGAGATTCTGAGATCTTGACGTAGCATTTTAAGACCTGAATAACTGAGAGCAACTAATAAATCTGATGCGAATAAACATCTCTGAAGGTGAAACAATTTCGATTGCCAAACTAGTCAACTGACAAGCCATGTTTGCGTTTGTGTTTTTTGCGCTACTTTAAAATATCTACAGTGAAATGTCTAAAGACAGTATAAGGGCGAAGTGACAGACTGTTGGTAATGACTCTGGAGAAAACAGCTAGAATTGCAAAGTGTTCGTTATTGCCCAACAGGCCTTACCATGTTCAGTGGTTGCTCACGAGAAAATGTAACTATCGCTGTGAAGGATGTAACGTTTGGCGAGAACAAGACAAGAAGGAACTATCAACAGAGGAGGTCAAGAAGGGCTTGGATGTGCTTAGGCAGCTTGATGTCATGGAAATCGTGTTCTCCGGAGGACTTCCACTTTTAAGAGATAATATTGCTGAGATATTGGATTATGCTTCACGTTTCTTCGTAACCACAGTCTACGATAATGGAAGCATGGCTGTGGAGAAAATCGATGCTTTACGAAACGTCGACTTTGTCGCTATTTCGCTAGATACGTTAGAGCCGGAGAAGAACGATCATGCTAAAGGCATTAAAGGCTCTTGGCACAAAGCCATGGAAACCATTAAAACACTGCACGAACAAGGAATCCCAATAAGCATTTCTCCAACGATTTCACAGCTTAATCTGTACGAAATTGTTGACCTCACCAAATATTTTTTGGAGAGAGATATTCCACTCTGGTATTGTCTGTACTCTTATGACACCTCGTTTGATTCAAGTCAACTCTTCAAAATAGGAAAAAGAAATAATGAGCTTGAAATAGCAGACAGAGAGGGTATGGTCAAGCTTTGTGATGCTCTTATTAAGATGAAGAAGAAAGACAGCAACATTCTCATAACAACCAAAACCTTGGAAGCCATCAAACACCTCTACTTGGACGGCAAAAGAACATGGAAATGTCATGCACTGCAGAACTTCTTCATGATAGACCATCTTGGCAGAGTCGCAGGCTGCCACCTCCGTAAACCAGTAGCATCAATCTTTGACCTGCCCAATGTTTGGCACAGTCCAGAGTTTAATGCTTTGCGCAAAACTTACCGCAATTGCACTAATTGCAATTATCTGTGCTACATTTTCTATTCTCTACATGGAAGCGTTCTGGGCAACCTGCAAATTGCCCAAGATAGATGGAGAAACGCAAGACTATTGCTAAAGAAAAAGAGCCCTATGCTTCCAAGTTCAGCAAAACAGAAATAACATCTGTCTTTTCAGTATTTTTGTTCTTAATTCATGATAAAACGTTTGAAAAACAGAATGACATGTTCAGACTTGATAAAACAAAATTGCGTTTCAGTCGACTTCCATGTCTTCAAGCTGCAACTGTTCCCATAAGAGCGACAGGTCTTCTAAAACATGGTTCTTGTCTATGGTTTTCTGCTGTCCTTGATGCGACATGTTGAATGACGGTCATGATGTTATGTCCATTGGATTTAAAAGATTTTCGCATTGCTTGAGACTTGACCCGCAAGAAAACAAATAACTGGATTTCAGAGAGTTGTTTTCTCAAGTCATAAATAGATCGGGCAGTATCTGCTTGTGGGGTCTGTTCTTGCGCGGTGATCACAGACTACGTTATTACATCTCTCGAAGTTTGTCTCCTTACGTTGGTTTTCCGCGGACTTCGCACGGTTGCTCGACTATTTCGATTGTGATTATCGCTTTTGCCTTACGGTCTCGATCGATTCCGATTGTTTTGGAAGTCTGACAAGTTGAGGTCTTTTTTGCATCCAACCACTCAACCATAGAATCATTCGTGTTTGTGCTGTTAATGTTTAGAATTCCCGTGGCTTGGATTTTGCGTTTTTTCATTATTATTTACGCCATCATATTGACGTGAGGAGAAAAAGAGAGAAATAAGATATGAAAAGATTCGTTTTCCAGTTGGGATGAGACGAATTGGATTCTATGATTGAAGAAAGCAGTTGTCAATTACCATGCAGAGGACTTCGAAAACCTCTTTGGCTTTCAGATTGTCCGTGTCCAGAATAAGGTGAAACGGTTCATAGTCTTCTCCTAGACTAAATCCGTAAAGCCTTTTGTAGATGTTCTTGGTTTGTGATTCTTTGTTCTTCAGAGCCTTTAATGCTTCTTCAAAGGTTATGCCATCTCGTTTGGCTATCCTTTCAGCCCTCTTTTCCGTGGAAGTCTCCAGCCATATTTTGAAGCCTTTCTTGAGAAGCCATGGCGAAGTCCAGCTGTCAAATATGACGTTTCCTTTTAGAGCTATTTCCAGAAGTTTTCTATCAATTGCCCTGTCAAATTTTGGATCCTTACCCCTTCTTTCAAGAAAACGCAGTCCTTCTTTGCTCTCCCACCATCCCTGCGCGATGTTCTTATAGCCTTCTTCCATGGCCAGAGCCTTGAGTGCGTCACCGCCGGAGTAGTATTTCAACCTGTATTTTTCAGCCAGCCTCTTAGCTAGTGTGCTTTTTCCACTTCCAGCCATTCCGCAGACGCAAATAACCATGGATTCTTTGGTTTTCTTTTTCGCTTTCCTAGTTTCAGCCATCGGGTAGCCTCAAGATCTCAGGTCTTTAGATTCTTCTTGCGGCCTGTTTTAGGCTGGTTTTGAGGCAGTTATGGCATATTTGTCCACCATGTGAACGAGAAATTCTTTTCTTGCTTCGATTAAGTTTGCTTGCTCCCACCGTGGACATGTGTTGAATTCCTGCTAGTGGTTGCTTGCAGATCTGACAATGTTGTGAAGTTGCGATTTCCAGTTTGTAATGGATTCCATGACCACTGCCCGGGAAGCTCTTGTAAACACGTTTCTCACTGCGCGTACGTTTACTCGGTCTCGGCATTCTACTCACTCACCTCGATTATTCCGAATACATGAGAAAATATTGTTCCAAAAAGCATGGAACACAACAGATACCACCATATAAGCGAGATGCTGAAGATTGGTAATGGAAGGTTTGCGCCGACACCTGGAAGATAAGCAATTGGAATTGAAGCGGAAGTTGGTTTACCGTCGATGACCGCGGTGGTGGTGTAGAACCCTCCTAAAACCTGCCATACGATGATTAAGGGGATAAAAAAGATCAGCGTTACTTTCATTTGTTGCCAAGTCATTTTAGATTGAAGTTGAAGGATCTGCTTTTGTTTTTTCATGACTTTTTCTAAGCGTTTTTTGTCTCCTTCGCGTTGGGTTGCACGCATTTCCTTAGTCCAATCCGCAATCTCTCTTCTCCAAGCCTTTGATTTCTCAGGATTTGTCAAAAGGCGATTGGTTAGAGAAGTCAATAACGAAATGAGGGCTGCTAGAGAAAACATGAAAATCGTGGAGAAAGGAAGGGTCTGCAGGATTTCGAACATCTCTATGTTATCTCCATGGTTTTCATATCCAATTACACATATGATCTTGTTTACTACTTATTCTCCGAATATTCGCCTAAACGCGGGTATCGTTTCAGCAGCTCTTTCTTTTATCAGTATTTCATAGTACTGGTATATTATACCCACTGAGAGCAGTATGCCCATTCCTGAGCCAAAAACTCCGAAGAAGTCTGATACACCTGCTACTAGGCCTACGGCTATTCCACCAAGAATTGTGACTGCTGGAATGTAGCGTTTAAGAATCGATTCGACAGCTTTTTCGGAACGCCTGTATCCCGGAATCTCCATGCCTGAATCGACTAGCTGTTTAGCCACTGTTGACGGTCCCAGTCCGCCCACTTCAAGCCAAGTAAGCGAGAAGACGACACAGAAAACTATGAGGATTCCAAGATAAACAACGGCTTTCAAAGGCGAGTCCATTACGTCTATGAAGCTTCGTGGGGCTGTCACAAAATAGACTAGACCTCCTACAGGTTGAATACTCGTGTTCGTTCCTGAAGTCACCTTTGTATACTGTCCAAGAAGGTCAAGCCAGAAGTTCTGTCCAGGTACTGGTTGGCCGTTCATACTCCAGAAAAGCTGCGAAAAGAAGTACACATTAGCGAAAAGTGCGGATGCAAAGATTACTGGTAAGTTGGAGACGTAGAGAAGTTTTATGGGATATCGGCTACGGTAACCTTTGTAGCCGGCATACGACATGGGCAGTTCTATTCTTACTCCTTCCATGTAGATTATGACTAGGAAAGCAACGATTGTGGCAACAAGACCGAGCATAGATGGGTTCTGAGCGCTGAAAGTCAGCGGATCATTCGTGCCAGTACCAGCGTGACTTCTCAACCACATGTATGACACCGGTTGACCTGCTGACAAAACCTGAGCCAAAGCAACGAAGAAACCATAACCTCGAAGTTCTCCGACGGCAGGTGCTGGAGAAAAGCTTTGCCAGAAAATATGTTGAGAGACACCTGCCATGATGAACAGACTTATTCCGCTACCAAAGCCCCAACCTTTTTGCACAAGCTCGTCCAGCAACAGAGCGATGAGTCCCGCTGCAACAAGTTGCAGAAAAACCACTATAGCAATTGTACCTGTCAAAGTGCCATACATTCCTCCAATTATGTAAGCTGATGCTTGGACTCCTGTCAACACTATTGCGAAAACCTTGCTGGCCGTTGTAAACAGACCTCTGTCAGTGGAATCGGACATATCGCATTCTATCATCGCAGAGCCAACCAGAAGCTGCAAAATCAATCCAGCAGTTACTATAGGACCTATTCCAAGCTCCATAAGAGTACCGCGGTTGGAAGCAAAAATGACTCTGAGCGCAGCTAGTTCCCCAAGAGGATTTGTTCCAATTCCGAAGAGTGGAACCTCAGACATCACCAAATAGATGATTAGCGCTAGAGCTGTCCAGAAAAGCTTCTCGTTGAATCTGACTCGGCGTTCTGGAGCTTTGACTTCCGGGATAATCCTTGCAACAGGTTTAAACAGGCTTAGAAATCTACCGGCCATGGGCTAACAGCTACTCTCCCTTTTCTTTGGCTCCTGTTAAGACTTCGCCGCCAACGTCTTTCACCTTTTTGGATGCAGATTCTGAGCAGGACGCTATCTTCACAGTTAATGGTTTCATAATTTTGCCTGTACCAAGGAGTTTAGTGTAACCAAGATTTTCCAAATCTATGAAGAATTTAGCTTTCTCCTTTTCCACGGATATTTTTTCAGCTATTTGGTCGAGTTCTCCGACGTTTATGGTCTTGGCTTTTTGTCTAAGACTCTTAGGAGAAGTGAATCCCCTTTTGTTAAAATAGTTCGGTTCATATCTTATGACCCACGACCACTTATGCTTGTGTCGCCCGGCCTTTCGGTTCGGTTTTGCTCCTTGATCTCTGTGCTGGCCTACCTTGCCGTAGCCACAAGTTCTTGAACCACGATTTTTTCTGCATTTCCTGAGTCTATGGGGCATTTTCTAACCTGCTACTTTGTCTATGGTTTTTTCTTCGATAGCCTTTTCTAGCTGTATTTCAAGCACACCATTCTTATATGTTGTACGTATAGTGCTTGGAATCACTCTCTTAGGAAGATTTAAACTTTTATGGTACTTGCGATCTGGGGATTCGGCGGATAAAGTTAATCGTTGGTTTTTTACATGGATTCTCAGATTTTCCCTGTTGAAGCCGACAAGCTCGGCGACAACTACTATTCCATCTTTTTCCTCAAGAATGTCGATGAGCGGTTCTGGTTCCCTCATGTTTCTCGTCGCATTGATCTTGGGAAGATTATATTTGCGAATATATGCCTGTCTTTTGCTCTTCGATTTTTTGACTCGATACGCTTGAGGAATGCTTTTGTCTTTGCTTCTGCTGAAGGCCTTAAAAATGTTAAAGCGTTTTGGATTTCTCCTATTTCTCCGCCACTTTGCGCTCAACCTTTCCTTCTCCTAGGATACAATGGCATTAGAAAAGTATCTATAAAACATATCGCCAAAAAAGATGTCAAAACACGGGATCTAGATCATTCGTTTGGCCAATTCGTTGATCTTGTCTCCACGATAGCCGAGCTCGCCGCCTGATCCATATCCTTTCTTTATGTTTCCCTTGTAGCCTTTTGTTGGTGGACGCAACTTGAAAACAGGTTGAATGTTGGGTAGCTTCCAATACTCGACACTGCAATTGAAGACTGCATCTGTAAGTTCTTCGACTGATTTGAAGCCGATTTTCTGCAGATACTCCTGAGTCAATTTATGGTTGCCAGCACATCTTCCTCTCTTTTCTATAATTGCTTTCACGGTTTCTTTTGAGGCTTCACCCCATGTAACATAGCTCTGTGCGGCTTTCAGCATTCCAAGAAATGATGGGCGATCGTTAACAAGCACGGCATAGTTGTTCCTTGTTAGGTTAAGCATCTTCAGAGTTTCTCTAGCCTCTCGTCGGGCGCTGATGGTTCCGCGGATTCTTACCGCTAGAATGCACTTGTTTTCTTTTGTCTTCTCAGTCACCTATGTCACCCAGTCCGTTGGAGTTATGAGGCTGTACGTTTTCCTCAGTGCATCAAAAACTGCGTATGCAAAGGAAGGAACTGTTCGCGTTGAACCAAAACTTCTGGTCCAGCAGTCTTTTATGCCTGCAAGACCGAAGATCACTTTTGCAACTTCGCTTGCGACCAAGCCCAAGCCTCTTGGACCTGGAATAACATCTAGTCTCACACTACCGCATTTTCCTTCGACCTTGAAGGGTATTGAATGAGGTTTTCCACAGCCGCATTCCCAGCTTCCACATCCTCGTCTTACAGGGACAATTTTCAAGCGAGCATCGGCAGCGGCTTTTTCTATGGCATTTCGCACTTGGCTTGCTTTTCCGAAGCCCAAGCCTATGTAGCCATCTCTGTTGCCGACGGCGACTATTGCTTTGAACCTTGATTTCTCGCCTGCGTCTGTCTGTTTCTGAACTAGGTTAACGTTTATGACTTCTTCCTGCAAGTCGGGAAGTAACGTGTCAACGATCTGTGGTTCACGTAGTTGTAAACCCACGGTAAAGATCTCTTCGATTGATGTTATTCGGCCTTCCTGAATCATTTTTCCTAAGCGAGTCTTTGGAACCCATTGCTCTAGGCTTTCAGACGAGTCTCTTCTCCTGTCTCTTCGACGACCTTGGGACCTCAAGCCTTCTTACCTCCACTCTTGAATGCAGAGGCGATGTTCTTCTTGACTTCCTCAAAGTTGGCGGATAGCTTTTCTGGAGGCAGTTTTTGCTCCAAGTATTTTGAGAATTTTGCTTGATATACTTCTGGAGTAGAAACTAGACTTTCTGCGTATTGCACAACATGTTCGCCTTTTATTCTGTTTTCATCAGGCAGCTTCTCTTCGCTGTACGGCACCTCTATTCCACCATCCAAAACCCCTTTCAGCACAGCGAAGACTCTTGCGCCTTTACAAGGTGAATGTAAACCTATGTCCAAGATTGCCTCTTCTATTTTTTGGGCTTTGGCTTTCAATCCACACAGAAAACCTGTTAGGTATGCAGCTGGCAAGTTTCCTCTGGAAGCTTTCCATCCATACTTCATCAGATCTCTACTGTGAGCTGAAACCAGAACCTCGTCCCCCTTCGGTTTAGCTACGACGATTTGAACAATCGCATTCTTGAGAGAACCGCGAACTACCACACGAGGTTTCCCTGAAAGCACAAGGGCCTTCCTTGCTTTGTAATCCGTTTTTCCTTCTCTTCTTCGTCTATATGGAGAGCAATAGCGCGAGTTTCTGGCCATTTAGCGTTTCCTCCAAAGTTCATGGGCCTTCAAGTAGCGCTCCAAGTCTGCCACAGAACTAAATCGGCCACTGCGCGCCATTCGATACAGTTCGCGATAGGCATTCTCAGCGATAATCTTCCTCTCTTTTAATGCTCGTAGCCTTTTTCTCAAGGCTCGAATCTTGCTCATCCAAGCCTCTTTCTTGGAAATCTTGGCACGAGGTGACCCTGTTTTGCTACCAGGTCCACTTCGTAATCCTTTCTTTTTCTTCTTGTGCAGGACTCGTGCCCTCGCACGGCTCACTCCCTTTTCGGGCAGTGGTTTGACGACACCTTCATGGATTAGTTTTCTGATTTCCTGTCTGGTTATTGCTGTTTCAGCATCGTCCACTTTTTCTGGATCGATCCAGACACGGTTTTGTCCGATTTTCAGTATTTGCGCTGCTAGGCGTCGTTGGCTCTTTAGGTCGGTCATTGTCCATCTGTCTCCTTCTTGCGTTTCCTAGTTTTGGTTTGTTTTCGCTTTGGTTTCTCCGTCTCTTCTATTTCTGTCTCTTCTCCCTTTTCTTCAAGCTTCTCTTCTGCTGATTCTTTTTCTTCTGCAGGCGCTTCTTCAGCTTCTTTAATTTCTTTGACTTCTTTGATTTCCTTGACGTTTAGGATTGTTATCTTTTTCTTTTTTGCTTCGGTTAGGATTCTTGCTCTTTTTCTTTTGCCAACTGTGTGCGCAATTCGTACAGCTTGGGTCTTGGGGTCGATTTTCTGGAGTTCTTCAACATTGTGTATCAGAAGTTCCTTGTAACCAGACGGATGGAGTCCTCTGATAGTTTTTGGCATTCTATAGCCAATGCTTACGCCGGGTGGCCAACCAGCATATTTGAGTCGTACCTTGTGATCCAGACCCCTTGGTCTTCGCCAGTTCTCCTTGATGCGTACGTACCGCCAGCTTTCTGGTCTGACGAAATTGGGCTTCTTTTGTTTCAGCCGTCTTTTCAGCTTCAGCCGCCTTTTCAGCTTCAGCGCTTTTTCCGTAGCTTTCGCAGCTTGTTCTGTCATCCTTCCATTCCCTCGACATGCTCGTACACAAATATGCCATCCAAGAAGACCCTGGGATCTTTTCTTTTCACTTTGGTGGCTTGTTCAATGTTTGCTGCCGTTTGGCTTACGCTTTCTAGGTTTAAGTCTTGAACGATTATGTCTTCGCTTTGAATCTTTACCTTGGCGTTGCCCACTATCTTGGCTTTTCTTGGGTTTCGTTCGCCTGTGAAGTTTTCAATCAGAACCATGTTGTCTTTGACTTTGACTGTTATTGGAAAGTGGGAGAAGACTATTTTGAGTTTATATGTGAATCCCTTTTGCACACCTGTAATCATGTTCTGAATGTGTGAATAAATCGTTCCTACAAGGGAAGCCTCCTTCTTGCGGGGCCATTCTGCCCAGATGCGGAGGATCTTGCCTTCGATTTCCATCGATATAGGGGCGTGATGAAAGTCGCGGGTCAATGTTCCTTTTGCACCTTTGACGGTGATCTTCCTTCCTTCGAGGGTTGCCTCTATGTCATCTGGAACCTGAATAGTTTTTGAGACTTCAATGGCTCGCATCAAAGACATCCTTCTAGTATACGAACGCTAGTAGCTTGCCTCCAAGATGTTTTTCTCTTGCTTCTTTGTGTGATAGGATCCCTTTTGGCGTCGAAATAACTATTGTGCCTACTTCCCTTGACGGTAGGAACTTCTTTTCCCATTCTTCAAATTCATCCGTCTTAACAGAGTAGCGTGGTCTTACAGCTCCACACTTGTTTATTCTTCCTAGAAGCTGAACTTTAAACTTCCCGGAACGGCCGTCATCTACAAACTCAAATTCTCCAATGTAACCGTTCAACTGTATTATCCTTAAGACCCTGCCCAAGAGTTTAGAGGCTGGACTAATCACGCACTCGCGCTTGTTGCGCATCTCGTTGTTTATGATTGTTGTCAAACCGTTTGCCAAAGTGTCCATCATGTTTTTCCTCATTACTCATATTTCTTGAAACCAAGCTTCTTGGCTACTTCCCTAAAACATTGCCGGCATAAATATAAATTGTAACGTCTGATAATAGGTCCATAAGACCCGCATCTGCTACACGGTCTGGTTCCTTTGCCATATTTTCTTTCCTTTCTAGGTTTTTGCTTGCCCATACAATAGTCCTCTGGTTTAGACGATTTCAACTCCCAAAGTATCCTTCACGAAGATGATGGATTCTTCTGGTGTCAAAACATGTTTCGAACCGATCTTAGCTCTCTCTCTTCTTCGGTTTTTCACGCGATATCCAGGGCGAGTCATGGCGACACAGACGTCCATGCCAAATATGCCCACGTCAGGGTCGTACTTTACGCCTTGGATTTCAATGTGCTCCTTTATGCCGAATGAGAAGCTGCCGTTTTTGTCAAAGCTACTTCTTGAGATTTTTCTATCAACCACAGGTAGAACTTTGTTGAGAAAATCAATCGCGTTTTGATCTCTGAGAGTTACGATGCAGGCTATAGATTCGCCTTGTCTGATTCCGAAATCTCTTATGGTTTGTTTGGCCTTTCTCTTGCAAGGAGTTTGACCTGTCAGCTCTTTCAGAATTCTTGTTGCTTTCTCCAAAGGCTCGCCAGACTTTCCAACATTTAGGTTAACGACAACTTTCTCTATTCTGGGCTTCAGCATGGGATATTCTTCCCATATCTTGTGGATTTCGTCTTCGGACAATTTATGTGACCTCCGGTAGCGCTATGAATGGTTGCGTTTCACCTATGGCGAAGACAAAGTCCAGAATTGTTTGGTAACGGTTGCCCTTTTCATCTTCGATTGTCACAAGAGCGTTCCTGCGCTTCTTTCCTTCTGCCTTTTCAATCTCAACTATCTTGCCATATTTTCCGATGTTCTTTCCGCCGGTTATTATGCCGAAATCCTTTTCTTTCATCTTTGTTGATTCAAGTATTTGCCTTTCTGGAAGACTTATCTTCAATGTGTCAAGAGTCGCGTAGACATCTTCCTGTGGATTCTTCGGATCAGCAAGCTTCACAAGTATATTTGAGCCATCGTGGAGGTTAAGCTGGACATGTCCATTTCTGACGATTTTCTTATTCTCTATTCTGCACAGCTTGAACTTAGACTCTTCTTCTCCGATTGGTTGAAGAACTAGTCCTTTGGCGGAGGGCAATACGCGAAAGTTTTTGCCAACGTCTATGGCTGAAATGACATCCAACAAACCAACCGGGAAGTCGTCTTCTCGCACGACTTCTCCGTCGACGCATATTTTGCCCTGCACAACTATTGTTTTGGCCTCTCTTCGCGTGTTCGCAAAGTTGAGGATGTCACGCAAGACTACTGCCAAAGGCAGACAGTTTTCGCGCTTATGTGGACCTGGAGAGGGATTCACGATCCATGTAACTTCTTTTCGATGAATTGGCCAGAATCTTGGCGCTGGCTTACGCTTTAATCCAGTTGACGCCCCTTTTCTTCCCAAAGTTAAGCTTCCTCCTTAGCTTTCTTTGTTGTCTTTCGCTTGGTCCTCGGTTTCCTTGCTTTAGGCTTCTCGTCTTCCTTGACTTCTTCTTCCTTTTCGGTCTTTTCTCCAGCAGTTTTCTTGATTGTTGTTTTCTTTCTTGCTTTGGGTTTCTTTTCTTTTGGTTTTTCTTCCACCAGTGCCTTTTCTTCAATGGGTTCCTCTTTAATTGGAATAACTTCTTTTGGAGGTTTCTCTGCTGTTTTTTCAATAATTTTATCCGTTTTCTTGCTAGCGGCCTTTTTTCTTTCAAGAACCTGCTTTCGCCATTTATCGTCGAGGTTTAGGTTTGTGATTGTGACTTTGGAAGGATGTATCGGAACAAATATTGCGGTTCCATCAACCTTTTCTCTCGTTAAACCTTCAACATAGATTCTGTACTTTCTGCGATCTATTCGTGTGATTTTTCCTTCAATACCCTTGTGGTCTCCTCGCACAATGCGGACTGTGTCACCACTTCTCACGGGGATGGATTTCACTCCATGGGATTTTCTTAGCTCTGGCGAGAGAGGTGCGGCGAAGAGCTTGTGTCGTATGTGATCCGGCGCTTGATATAACCTTTTTCTCTGTTTTGATGGTTTCGCTGTTGGTTTCAAAGTTTTCATTCCTCAACTACACTATTATGTTGGCGGCGCTTGCAATCCTTGGCCATCTCTCAGCCGCTTCTTTTGCCACTGGTCCACGAATCTCTGAACCCTTCATTTCTCCTTCAGGAGTGATTATTACTGCCGCGTTATCTTCAAACTGAACCCAGACACCATCAACCCGTCTATAGGGTCTTCTCTGTCTGACGATTACCCCTTGGAAAATTTTCTTTCTCATATCTGGTGTGCCCTGTCTAACAGAAATAGTTATTCTGTTGCCCACCCCGCCGGATGGGTAACGTCGCAGTCTACCCTTGTAACCCACGACTTGTATCAGCCGCAGTACCCTAGCACCGCTGTTGTCGGCGCATCTTAATGCTGACCCAGAAGTCAGGCCTCTAGCGATCTTTGGACCCTGTCCAGCCATTCCTTTTGCGGCGCCTGCTCTGTGTTTCGCTTTTGCTGCCATCTCACTTCTCCTCTAGCTTCTCAACGACTACGAATGATACGGTTTTGCTTACTGGTCTGCATTCGGCTATTGTGACTCTGTCTCCTTCTTTAGCGTCTATGCACGGAGGGTTGTGTGAAGGAATACGGCTGCGTCTTCGTTCATACTTCATGAATTTTGAGACATATTGGAGATAGTCTCGTTCAACAACTACTGTTTTGTCCATTTTTGCGCTGACTACAACTCCGTCCAGTACGCGGCCTCGCACTGGAAGTTCCCCATGGAATGGACAATCTCTGTCCTCACAGGTCTTCTTAGGCTTCTTAAACTTCAACGACATTACCATAATCTCCTGATACTTTTCTTGAGCCGATCCTCTGGTCTTCCTGAAAGAAGCTTACCGTTGACTTCGACGATTGTACCATCAGAGAATCTGAAATTAAAAACAGCCGAATCTTTCGCGATAATTTTTTCCTTGTCTTCATAAAGAAGTGTAAAAGTGTTCCTTGTCTCGTTCACTATTCTGCCAGATATTCCTCTACAGTTGAGATTCTTGCACTTAACAACCGTAGCTTCGGTTCCGATGAATTCATGGCAAACTATGTCCGGCGTCACCTTCATGCCTTCTTCTTCTCCTTCTTCTCTTTGGCCTTCTCTTTTGGCTTCGTTTTGCCTAGTCCAAGTTTCTGCTCATGTTCTATTGTCAGTATTCGTGCGATTGCCTTACGCAACTCTTTCACTCTAGCTGGGTTTTCGATTGTGCCGCCTGCTCGAATCATAGTCTTCAATCTGAGATGTTCTGTTCTGAACTCGTTGAGCCTCTTGGTGCGCTCTTCAGAAGGCATGTCTCGTATTTCTTTAACTCGCATCACTGGCATTTATTCCGTTGCCTCCTCTTCCTTGTCACTTTTTGCTTCTTTGGATTCTTCAGTTTTTTCTTCGACTGGTGTTGCTTCTACCTTCTCTTCGGTTGTTTCTTCGGCTTCTTCTGCATGCTCTGTTTTTGCTTCTGTCGTCTCTTCTTGTGGTTTCTCTTCTGGTGGAAGTTCTTCTTCGGGCGGAAGAGCCTCGGCGATTTTGATTTTGTCTGGAAAGACTGCGTCTGGAGGCATCAGTCTCACTCTTACGCCGAAGATGCCTGGCTTCATTTGAACGTGAACTTCGGCTTTCCGCAAGTATTTCAACACGGGTTCACCGCACTTGGGCAAGTAGCCTGCCTTGAATTTTTCGTATCTTGCCCTTTCGGTTCTCAGCTTGCCGCTTATAACTATTTCTGCGCCTAGTGCTCCTGCATCAATGACTTGGTTCAAAGCCCAGAAGCCGGCGCGCCTGAAGTGAACACCTCTCTGTAGGGCTGAGGCAAGCTTTGTCGCAACAACATAAGCATTCAGTTCTGGAATCTCGATCTCTGATACAGAGATTTGCGGGTTGGCAACTCCAAACTTTTCTTCTAAGGTAGCTGCAAGTTCTCTTATCGTTTCTCCACCGCGTCCGATTACTAAACCAGGGCGCATGGCATAAACTACTATGTGAGTTCCTAAGGGAGTTTTCGATATGCTCACACCGCCGTATCCTGCTCTTTCAAGCTTGTTTTGCAGAAACTCGTCGATTTCCGTCTTTTTTACGGATTCGGATATAAAATGTTTGACGATGGCCATTACGCCTCTACTCCTGTCTCTGGCTTCTCTTCGAGTACTATTTCAACATGACATGGAATGTCAAATTTCGGCGTGGCCCTTCCTTGAGCTCGCGGCTTGTACCGCTTCACTTTCATTCCTTGCGAAACAGATGCATGAATGATGCGCATTCTATCGATATCTAAACCTTTGTTTTCAGCATTGGCTTCTGCACCCTCAAGCACTTTGAGAATATGTTCTGACGCTTTTACTGGGTATTTGCCTACCCAAGCCTTCTCTAATCCATGACAGTGCCCAAGTTTTTTGGTGAATCGTCTGTAAGGAACGGGTTTCTTTTTGACCATTACATCTCTGAGATATTGCTTTGCTTTGGTAAGCATCATTCCCTTGATTGTTCTACAAACTTCACGTGCCGCTTTATGGGATACCTTAATCTCACGTGCACTTGCTTTCACTGTCTTTTCAGGATCTAGTTCCTCTTCTGCTATAGAGTATCCCCAGTTAGGCACTTTGTATTCTCTCCAACTGCGCAATTGAAAGGCGGTATGGTGATTTATTAGGCTTTCCGTCAGTGCAAACGGTTTCCCGACCGGTTTCCGTTTTTTAAACAAGTCCATTTTGCTTCAAACACGTTCCCTTTCCATATTTGGCGACCACAAAGAGGCTATGCAAGACAGAAGGTTTCACCTTACAGAGTTCTTGCTTGCTCCATATTGGTGGTTTCATATTTTCCTTCGCTGACATCCACATAAGATGAATGTTAATAACTCGTTCCTTGTGTTTGGTCCTGTGAGAAACCTTGATTGAATCTGATTTAAAGCTATTTTTCCATTTGGCCTTTCTCAAACCAATGGCTCCAATAATCCTTTAGGTCTATGGTGGCAAAGCCAGCCGTATCCTTTTCGCTCCTAATCATATCCTCAATGAGCAATCTGCCGAGATTGCGACTTTCGACTTAAAATTCAAATGCAATTCAAAACGATCACATTGTCAACTTTTATCGGTTAACCACAAACCATAGAAGGCACATATTCTATCTGACCGACGACTTCTCCATTCTTTCATAAATTTGAAGAGTTTGAATCTTGAAAAATGAGGAAGGAGAAATTTGGGTTTAATCTGTTTATGATGGCGGCGGTGTTGTTGGGGGTGGCTGAGTCGGAGTTGTCTTGATAGAGAAGAATGCCACTGCAACCAGTATGAAAGCAATCCAGATGAGTATAAAACCTACCAAGACTATCGTCAAAACAGCGCCTATCAACATTAGCAGTCCTGCAGTTTCAAACATTCCTACTCCAGACTTCTTGGCAAGACTGCTCAATGATTTTCTGTAGAGTATTGATGCAATGACTGCGCATATGAAGAGCACTATGAGGGCTACGGCGAAACCTCCAACGATAGGGCCCACTAGATTCCAAAGAGTGGTGAAGTCTATGGCATTTTGTTGAATCCTTGTCGTCCATTCGGTCCAATCTGTGACGCCTAGTTGGGCAATTGCCGAAATAACTGTCATTATGAGGACAGTTATGAAAGCTACTCCTCCTATAATGATCATGATAAATCCGTAAAGTGCGTTGTTGAATATTCCTCCTTCAGTGTAATGGTCTGCCATGCCTTTCGTGCCTATCAATAGAAGAATTATGCCGATTAGGCCGATTACGCCAGCGTAGGGTGCTCCCAAGAAGGCCAACATGCCTATGACAAGTAGTATGGCTCCAATGCCGCCCAAGTTTTTACTTGATTCTAATGTCATTCATTTATTCCTCGCGAGACGATTTCTTCCTTTTTGAATAAAAGCTTTTCTTAGAAGTTAGAAGCATCTGTGAGTTTAGGAGGTCTTTCCTTGGCCCATATGCGGCATGTTCCTTCGCTACTAACCATGCAGGCGCCCACCGGTTTTTGAGGCGTGCACTTCTTCATGAATAATGGACATTCTGTTGGTTGTATTTTGCCAATCACAACAAGATGGCATTTGCAACCGGGTTGCATGTCGACGCCATCTTCGATTGTCACGCTGTATTTCAGATGGGCGTCATAAGCTGCGTATTCTTCCCTTAGCTTGTATTTTGAAGCGGCTATTGAGCCAAGTCCACGCCATTTGCCGTCTACAACTTCGAAAGTTCTTTGCATAAGCTCCTGCGCCTTGGCATTGCCTTCCTGATGCACTACCCGCACGTACTCGTTTTCCAAGGCTGGCTTGCCTTTGTTCAGCTGTTTCAGAATCATAAAAACAGCGAATAAAAGGTCAAGAGGTTCGAAGCCTGCAACAACTGTTGGCAGTCTATAACGTGTTGGAAAAATCTCGTAGGGTTTCAGCCCAATTATTGTGCTAACGTGTCCCGGCGCAACGAAGCCATTCAAGCTGAGGTCTTTCATTTCGACGAGCAGTTTCATGGCTGGTGGGATTATGCGATGTGAGATTAGAAAGCTCATGTTTTCGGGTGGCTTGCTGATTATTTCGAGGGCTGTTGAGGGCGATGTTGTCTCAAAACCGACAGCGAAGAAGACAAATTTCTTGCATGCCTCCTTGGTTGCCATTTTGACGGCGTCGCCGACACCATAAACGACTCGAACGTCAGCGCCTTGAGCCTTGGCGTCTAGAAGCGATATCTTGGAGCCTGGGACACGCAAGAGGTCTCCAAAGCATGTGACGACAATTCCTCTCAAAGCCAATTGTACGGCTTCATCAATCTCGGAAGCTGGCACAATGCACACAGGGCACCCCGGTCCCGCTATAACTTCGACGTTCTTGGGTAGTAGGCTACGCAGGCCGTAATGCGTGATTGTCCATTCATGTGTGCCACAGACATGGCAGATCTTGACCGTTTGTTTCGGTACTAGTTCTTGAATTTTGTTGACTACGCGCTTTGCAAGATCAGCGTCTCTGAACCTCAGTTTCTCAGTCATTTCCACTCAACTTGCTTTCTTATCTTTGCTGCGTTTCAGCTTCAAGAATCTGGTTCCAGAGGCTTAGGGTTTCTTGAGCTTCCTTCTCGTCCAGAAGTTGAATAGCGTAGCCGGCATGCACCAAAACATAGTCGCCTACCTTAGCGTTCACGAGTGTAACGTTGACTTCTCGTAGAACACTTTCGCCAAAGTTTACTTGGGCTTTGTCACCTTTGATGCTTACGATTTTGCCGGGAATAGCTAGGCACATGCTTATCAACACGTATCCAGAAATAGACGCTAATAAATTGATTATGGTTTAGATATGGGAAAAGCCAACGGCGACTGTTTGACCAAAAGATATTCCTCCGTCGCCGGGTGGAATAGCTTCATGGGTCAGGAAACTTAGACCAGATGCTTCAATAGTTTTCCGCATTATTGAAGCCAGTATTTTGTTGCATGCTGCTCCGCCTGAGAAGCCGATTGTCTTAACATCGTTTTCTTGGGCTTTGCTTATGGCTAACGTGGCTAGACCTTTGGCTAAGTATGCGTGAGCCGCGTAAGCTAAGTCTGCGCTTGATTGTTTTTCTTTGTTATCGAATATTTGCGATAGGATTTGGCTTGTGTTCACCATGTCGTCTTCTATGGCGGGTTTCAGTTTCAAAATGTCTCTGCCGTTCAGTGCTGTTGATTCAAGCTTCATGGCAGGCTCGCCTTCGTATGTTCTTTCATAACATATGCCCAAGACAGCGGCAACAGTGTCCAGAATTCTTCCACAGCTCGTTGTTTCGACGATGTCGTGGCGTTTTTCAAGTTGGTTGAGGATTACTTGAATTTCTCTTTCGCCATGTGGGAAATGCTGCTTGTTTTGGAGAAGCCAGTCTTCGATGTTAGCCTTTCTGGCGAGTATGCCTGCGGCTACTCTGAGCGGGTATCTGGTGGCTAGGTCGCCTCCTATTAGGGGCTGTTTTTCTAGGTGTGCCAAGCGTTTGAAACCGAAGGTTTCTTGGGTGCAGAGAAGGATTTCTCCGCCCCATGCTTCGCCGTCTGTGCCATATCCGTATCCATCACAGCATATGCCCACCATTTCACTTACGCTGTACTCAGCCATCAAAGCGGCAACATGCGCGTAGTGATGTTGGATTTGAACTAGTTGCCAGTCGTTTTCTTCGGCTAGTTCATGTGCTAGGGTTGTAGTCGTGAATTTTGGGTGCAGGTCACATGCGATGACTTCGGGCTTGCTGTTTGTGAGGCGGATTAGGTGTTTTGTGGCGTTTTCTAGGAATTGTTTGGTTTCGACGTTTTCTACGTCGCCTATGTGTTGGGTGATGAAGGCTTTGTCTCCGTTTAGGATGCAGGCGGTGTTGTCGAGTTCTCCGCCTAAGCCTACGACGCAGCGTTTTGCCTTTTGTTTGAGCCTTATGGGTGCTGGCGCGTAGCCTCTGGAACGTCTTAGGAAAGTTGGTCTTTTCCCGTGTATGCGGATTACTGAATCGTCACATCTATGTGCTATCTGACGGTTATGAAGTAGGAAGTAGTCAACGGTATTTCCAAGTGTTTTGAGGGCTTCTTCGTTGTCTTTTATTATGGGTTGGTTTGGGGGGTTGGCGCTTGTCATGATGAAGGCTGGATCGTTGGTCTTGTCGAACAGCATGTAGTGCAAGCCTGTGTAGGGAAGCATGACGCCGACGTTGTGGAGGTTCGGGGCTATCAGGTCTGAAAGGTAATAATTGTCTCTCTTGTCAAGTAGTACGATAGGACGAGAGTAGGAGGTTAGAAGCTCTGCTTCTGTTGGGCTTACTTTTGCGAAGGTTCTTATTGTTTCTAGGTTTCGTGCCATTATTGCGAAGGGTTTTTGGCTTCGGTGCTTGACTTCTCTGAGTTTGATTAGAGGTTTATCTTTGGTTGTTGATGTGGCTACGTGAAAGCCACCGTAGCCTTTGATGGCGAGGATGTAGCCTTCTGAGAGAAGTTTTCCGGCTTCGCGTATTGAGTCTTTGTGTTTGATTAGTTCGCCTTTGTTTGTTGTTAGGTATGCTTTTGGTCCGCATTTTGGGCAGGCTACAGTTTGGGCATGAAAGCGTCTGTTTAGCGGATCTGTGTATTCTTTTTGGCAGAAGCTGCACAGGGGGAAGTCTCGCATGGTTGTGTTTTCGCGGTCGTAGGGCAGTTTTTCAATTATGGTGAATCTTGGGCCGCAGTTTGTGCAGGTGATGAAGAAGTAGTCGTATCTTGGGTCGTTTGGGTCTCTGAGTTCGGTTAGGCATTCATTGCATATTGCTATGTCTGGTGGGATGACTGAGCCTGAAAGCTCGGCTTCGTTAGAGCTCTTGTGGATCGTGAATTTCTTGTATTCCTCTTTTCCCCCAAGCATGGTCGTGATGACTTCGTAGATTTGTGCTAGAGGCGGTTTCTTTTCATGTAAATCTTTTGTGAAGTGTTGGATGGCTTGTTGTGTGCCTTCTAGGAGGATTTCTACTCCTGCGTCGCCCCTGTTCTTTATGTAACCGTTGAGCCTGTTTTTGACTGCAGTGCGGTAGATGAACGGCCGGAAGCCCACGCCTTGGACTATGCCTGTGACGCTGATTTTTACTCGCACTGCGGTCACTTCTTCAGTTTAGAAACGCTGGATGTTTCATATACGTTTTGACTTCTCGAAAGGCTTTTAGTATCGTAACGCGGTTACCTGTCTTTCAATGAGGCTTTCACAGGATGTTTAGAAATGTTAATAGCCTTCTAGTTCACTAATCGAAAGTTTGAGAAGATGATTGTAGATGCAGAAGCCAGAGATAACTGCTGAGAAGTTTGAGACTTATTCGACTAGTCTGTGTCCTGAGTGCATGAAGAAGATTCCTATGAGGATCTACGAGGAGAATGGCGTTATCTATTTGGAGAAGTCTTGTCCTGAGCATGGAAAGTTCGAGGATATTTATTGGGGGGATGCGGAGCTTTTCAAGTGGTTCTATGACAATTGGTACAATGCTCAGTACGTGGGCACTGGGTTGGAGAACCCGCATACCAAGAGTGTTAAGGGTTGTCCGTTTGACTGTGGGATTTGTCCGCAGCACAAGACGCCTACGGTTCTGGGGATTATTGATGTTACGAACAGGTGTAACATGGCTTGCCCGATTTGTTTTGCTTATGTTGGTGCGGCTAATTATGTTTATGAGCCTTCTTTTGAGCAGATTGTGGACATGATGAAGCTTTTGAGGGCTAATAAGCCGTGGGCTTGTAATGCGTTGCAGTTTAGCGGTGGAGAGCCGACGTTGAGGAATGATTTGCCTAATTTGATTAAGGAGGCTCAGAAGGCTGGAATTAGCCATGTGGAAGTCAACACGAATGGTATTCGGATTGCTGAGGATATTGAGTATTTCAAGAAGTTGCTTGACGCTGGGTTGAGCACGCTTTATTTGCAGTTTGACGGTTTGAGAGAGGATATTTACAAGTGTACCAGAGCGAGGACGAATCTTATTCCGATCAAGCAGAAAGTCATAGACAATGCGAGAAAGCTCGGCATGGGTTCGATTGTTTTGGTTGTTACTTTGATGAAGGGTGTGAACGACAAAGACTTGGGAAGCATCATTGACTTTGCGATTAAGAATCATGATGTTGTTCGTTGTATTAACATTCAGCCGGTTTCGATGGCTGGAAAGGCTAGGAAGGAGGAGATGCGAAAGACGAGGATAACGATTCCTGACACGATGAAGGAGATCGAGGAGCAGACGAACGGTGTCGTCAATCGTTTTGACTGGAGGCCTGTTAACTGGCCTATACCGATAACCAAGGGAATGGGCGTTATCAAGAATAAAGTTTATCCAGATTTCTCGATGCACCCCATGTGCGGCGCAGCCACGTTTCTTGTGGTTGACAAGGATGGCTCGTACAAGCCGATCATGCATTACGTGGATGTGGACAAGTTTGCAGAGATATTCTGGGACATCTACTATTCCGGCATTAAGGGATCGAAGAGAATGGCTAAGCTGAAGCTGGCAAAACTGCTGCCAATGGCAAAGTCAGGATTCGTGAGAGGATTAATCAAAGACGTTGTTACCAAGGGAAGCTACGAGGCGCTTGGAGACTTCATGCGGAGAATAGTGATGATTGGGATTATGCATTTTCAGGACGTTTGGAACTTTGACTTGAATAGGGTTCAGCAGTGTGCGATTCATTACGTGACGCCAGACATGAAGATACGATCATTCTGCACGTATAACAGCATACACAGACCCAACGTAGAAAAACAATACGCGATACCAATCAACGAATGGACAAAGAAAACAGGAAAAAAAATCAACGAACCAGCATGATTCCTACGTCCGTGGTTTCCCAAGTCTCGTTCATGGTTGGAACCATTGTTTTCCGATGTATTCTTCAGACCTGAGAAGATGATGTACGTAGGGGGCCTCTGAGGAATAGTTTACAGCTCTCTGAAATGGGAGGCGGCGGTACTATCGTTTGAGTCAAGGCTTTTGAGAAGTCATCTAGGTTGCCTAAAACTTCACTATTTTTATATGCAATCAAGGCCAAAACTGAAACCAAACTATTTTGTTTGGTCTTGCTCTTTGGCCATGTTATCGAATTCGATAACTAGAGAGTTAGGAAAAAACGGACTATCTTTTTGAAAAGCGAACCCATCCTCCATGCAGAAAAGGTTCATACTACGTCCTTGATGATAGATGCTGTCTCTTATTTCTCAACACTTAACAAAGAAATCCTTTGTGTTGATAGGGTAGGTGATTAGTGGATCAGGTAGGCCATACTTTTCTTTCAATACTCTTGTTCCTTTTTTTGTCATATCGTGAAAACTGTTCGGCAGTTTTTTTCCAGCGACTTTTATCCATAAATCCTTGGTTACTTCTGCAACAAATCATAAAGAGATCTCACATTTCAAAAGAAGTACTCAAGCTCTGTAGCGATCAAGCCATGCTCAAAACATCTTTTGTCTTCCTATATCGTTCAAGAAAGATAAAGTACTTCTCAACAACCACGCTACAGTTCAAGACATCTTCACAATGCTTGAAAGATACTCAAAAAGAGACTCAAAAGAATAATGTCGGACAATAGTATCAATCATTTTTACGTAAATGCCATTGGACACGTCCACGATCTCCTCTGCATAGTAAAATGATTCAGCGGGCATGGCAAACAAACATGTGAGTTCATTGTTTTGAGGAAACCACAGCTTGAAGGTTTTATCATTCTTGTTAAAATAGGGATAGGAGAAAAGGACCCTTCCATTAGACGGCGTATGACTAATGTATGGTACTTTTTTTAGCTCTTCTTTATGCACTATTGGTAAGCCAGACAATGAAGACCACGCTTTTGGAAATCAATATGCTAACTAATGTATCTGCAATAAAATGAAATGACCCTCAATTTTTTGCCGTTTTCTGTCTTTCTTCTTCTTGCAGTACTCTTCTTAGTACTTTGCCAATTAGCGTCATTGGTAGCTCTTTTCGGAATTCGAGTTCTCTTATCGCCTTGTAGGGTGCGACTTTCTCATTCACGAATTTCTTGATCTCCTCTTCAGTAGCAGTTGCTCCATCTTTCAGCACTACAAACGCTTTGGGAATTTCGCTTGCGACTGGGTCTGGTTTGCCTACAACCGCACATAGTTTCACTGCAGGATGCTCGTAGAGCACATCTTCGATTTCTCTTGGGTAGACGCTGTAGCCCTTGTATTTGATCAGGTCTTTCTTTCTGTCTGTGATGTAGAAATATCCGTCTTCATCCATTTTTCCGATGTCGCCCGTGTACAGCCATCCGTCACGAAGCACGTCAGCCGTCTCTTGAGCCATGTTCCAGTAGCCCTTCATAACCTGTGGACCCTTAACCACAAGCTCACCCGTCTCACCGACGCCTAGCTCCATCTGTCCCGTTTCCATGTCCATGATCTTCGCGTCAGTGTCAGGCCAAGGCAACCCAATCGAGCCCACTTTCACGGTTTTCATTGAACGGTCAAGCGGGTTGCAATGCGTTACTGGTGACGATTCTGTCAGCCCGTAGCCTTCCACGAGCACGCCGCCTGTGGCTTCCATCCATCTCTTCTGAACTTCAGGCGGAAGTGGGGCAGAACCCGATATGCAGAAACGCACAGACGACAGGTTGTACTTCTTGAAGTCCGGATAAACCAACAGCATCGCGTACATCGTCGGCGCACCACAGAAAATAGTCACCTTGTCCTTCTGGATGGCCTGCAGAGTGCTGACCGCGTCAAACTTCGGAAGCATAACCATCTTTCCAGCCAAATAGATGGGTGCGTTCATGCCTGTGGTCATGCCGTAGATGTGGAACAGCGGCAACACTGTGAGGAATGTCTCCGCTCCAGTTGTGCCTCTGAGCCAAGCGTCACAACCGACAGCGTTCGCGATCAGGTTCATGTGCGTCAGCATTGCACCCTTCGAAATTCCAGTCGTCCCACCCGTGTATTGCAAGGCAACAAGGTCTTCGCGCGGGTTAATGTCTACCTTCGGCGGATTAGCAGCGTACTTGCTCATCAAATCCTTGAAGAAGTAAACCCCTGTCTTAGGCTCGATCTTGCGCTGCGGAATCTTCCTGAACAGAGTGCCCAAGAGTGCCTTGGCTCCGGGCATGTAGTCCTTCAAGCCTGTGACTATGACTCTTTTGAGCTTGGTTTTCTGCCAAACTTTTTCCACAATGGGATAAAGCAAATCCAAAACGGCAATCGTCTCCGCCTCAGAGTCAACGAGTTGATGCTCCGCTTCACGTTCCTTATACAGTGGGCTTATAGCAGTCTCAATCGCTCCTATCTTGATTGCACCATAATACGCTATCACAAACTGGGGCATGTTTGCAAGGAAAAGCGCAACCTTGTCACCTTTCTTCACGCCAAGATCGGCAAGTGCAGTTGCAAACTTTTCAACTTCATGTTCCAGTTCCTTGTAGGTTATTTCCCTGTCAAAGTAAACTATCGCCGTGTTATCAGGATACTTTTCAGCAGTGGTCTTCAATAGATCAGAGAGCGGAACCTCAGGATAATCCAGATTCCTTGGCACGCCTTCGGGCCAGAACTTGAACCAAGGTTTCTCTGTTGGTTGAGAAGTCTGAGGTAGTTGGGACGGTTCAGATGGTTGTTTCTTAACCTTCCTCTTCGATGGCATAATTCAGAACCCATTTTTATATATCAAAGCAAAGACGTAATAATACTTTCTAAAGAAGGCCACTCAGTGAAAATCGAACAGACATGGATTCAATGTGAAAACGCCAAACTCTATGCTGAACTGTACATTCCAGACGCTGTTCCAGCACCAGCAGTGCTCATCTGCCATGGTTTAAACGCGAAAGGCTCCAGCGGCTTAAGACTGTACGCACGACTAGCCAAGAGAGCTTGCGAAAATGGCTACGTTTCCCTCCTCTTCGACTTTCGCGGAGTCGGAAAAAGCACAGGAGAATTTGATTACGGGTTCGGCGAACGCGAAGACATCAAGTGCGCACTGAACTATCTAGCGTCAAGGCCAGAAGTCATTTCTAACCAGATTTTCATTGTTGGACACAGCTTGGGCGGAGCGGTCTCACTCTACGCTGTCCAAGGCGAAACGCGGGTCAAGGGTTTGGTGTTGTGGTCAACGCCCAAAGACCACAACTACAATGTCAGAAAATTCATCAGACGCTCAAGAGGAAAACTGGGCTTGTACTCATTTCTATTCTTGTCTAGGCTGGACAGAGTGGTTAACATCTCAAGACTCTTCAAACTGGAAGTTTATGGGGTAAGACTACGACCTAGGCACGTTAGAGAGAAACTGATGAAACTGAATGAACGCGAAGCCGCCTCAAAACTACAGAACATTCCTCTATCAGTCATAATCGGTGAAGCAGATACAATCGTTGGCGTGGACGAAGCCCAAGAGATCTTCGAATCAGCCAATGAACCAAAAAACCCTGCTGATCATAGATTCCGCAGATCACATTTACAAGGGAAAAGAAGAAGAACTGATCACTAGGACGATTGATTGGATTAAAAAGTGGAAATGAGTAGCCAACTCAGTTAGGGTCGAATAAACTCGTACGTTGGATTTCCTTCAGGAGTAATTTTGGCAGCGAGTTTCACCTTCAGTCCGACTTTAGTCTCTGATAGCTTGAACCCTGTGAGCCAAGCAAGGACGCGCACTCCTTCTTTGAGCCTTCCGATAGCTACTGTGTATGGCTTGGACTGTGAGAACGACGTTGGCCTAATCACAACGTATGTGAATGTTTCGATCTCTGCCTCATCGCTCAGCTGTACCCATTCCATGTCAGATGTCAAGCATTCTGGGCAGTCGGCCGCTGGCGGAAAATATAATTTCCCGCATTTCTTGCATTTTGTGGCGTAAACTTTGCCTTCTTTCAAGCCTTCCCAGAACTTCACAATCTTGCCAATCGGCATGTCCTGAACAACCTTGATCTCCCGACTTCTAATAGATGGCATAGAAGACATACATTTCATCTCCTCAAAATCGTCACATAACAGTAATGCCCAGTTCCACCAACGTTGTGGGCAAGCCCAATGTAGTTCTTCAGCGGAACCTGCCTAGACCTCTCAACAGCCTCTTCACGAAGCTGTCTAGTCAACTCGTAAATCATCGAGCAGCCAGTTGCACCGATCGGATGGCCTTTAGCCTTCAAGCCTCCATCCATGTTCACAGGAATCTTGCCGCCAATTTCGGTTTGGCCTTCACGGATCAGCTTGGTACCTTCGCCTTTGCCGCAGAAGCCCAGATCCTCATAAGCCAGTATCTCAGCAATCGTGAAGCAATCGTGGACCTCCGCAAAATCAACCTGTTTGGGTGTGATTCCAGCGGCCTTGTACGCTCTCTGCGCAGCGATCGCGCTCGCTTCCAAACTCACGTAATCGGGTCTTCTGCTAAGGTTTGCCGATCCCGAAGAAATGCCTATTCCAGCAACCCAGATGGGTGTGTCAACATGCAGTTCTTTCACTTTCTCTTCTGAGACAAGAATGATGGATGCCGCCCCGTCGGTCATTGGACAGCAGTCGTACAGTTTCAATGGTGACGCAATGACCATTGAGGAGAGCACATCTTCAACGGTTATCTTGTTCGTGAGATGTGCAATAGGGTTCATTGCCGCATACTTGTGGTTCTTGACGGCAACCAGTGCTAGGTCCTCCTCAGTGGTTCCGTACTTGGCCATGTGAGCGCTGGCATGTATCGCGTAGTATGCTGGGAACGTTAATCCGAAGTTGTGGAATTCCCAGAAGTAGTAGCCTGCTCTTCCAATCCACTCCATCGCCGTCGGCGTGTCAATCTCCCTCATCTTTTCAACGCCAACAGCCATGGCGATCTCGGCTTGACCGCTGGCAACAGCTGAATATGCTGTGCTGAACGCGGCGCTACCACTAGCGCATGCCGCTTCACAACGAACTAATCCAGCTTTTGTTAACCCGCAATACTCGGCAACGACGACTGCGGGGAGCATTTCCTCATACCATGCTCCAGCCCCAACTGAGCCCAAAGCCATAAACTCAACATCCTTCGTTCCTACTCCAGCATCTTCGAGGGATGGCTTGACAGCCTCAAAAGTCAGCTCAGAAAGGTTAACGTCATTTCTGGCCCCAAATTTAGAGTTCCCAACGCCTATGACTGCTACTTTTCTCAAGTCAACCACTTCTGTCTAAACATACTTTTGATGAATGTAAAATATAAAGAAAAAGGGAGAATTCGGACTTACTTTCCTTTGAATTCTGCTTTTCTCTTTGAGAACAGTGCTTCAACGCCTTCTTTGAGGTCATCCGTGGAGAACGTTAAACCCATCATACTTGCTTCCAAGCGCAGTCCGACTTCCAACGGCACTTGCGTTCCAAAGTTCAGAGCATGCTTCGCGTACTTCATAGCCACAGGAGGCCCGTCACAGAGCTTCTGAGCTAACGCTGAAGCTTCTTCCCTCAGCTTCTCATAATGCACGACCTTGTTCACCAAGCCCGCCTGCAACGCTTCGTCTGCTTTGAGCTTCATTCCTGGAATCATTATCATTTCCTTCGCTTTCGGCAAACCAACAAGTCTGGCGAGTCTTTGTGTTCCGCCCCATCCTGGAATCAGGCCCAATGATATTTCTGGGCTTCCCAGCTCAGCGTGTTCCGCAGCTATTCTAAAATCGCATGCCATAGCCAGTTCCAAGCCTCCGCCGAGTGCGAAGCCGTTGATTGCAGCTATTACGGGCTTAGACATTTCCTCGATTTTGCTGAATACTTTCTGTCCTGCTCTTGAGAATTCTTCAGCTTTAACTGGTGTTGCTTTGGGGAACATTGTCACGTCTGCACCCGCACTGAAGGCTCTGTCACCGTCGCCCATTATGACAACGCATTTTATGCTTGGGTCTTTCTCTGCCGTGTCCAGTGCGTCTGAAAGCTCTTCGATCAGAACATCATTGAAGCTGTTCAGTCGATGTGTCCTGTTCAAAATTATCCACAACGTACTTTGCTCTCTCTCGATTTTCAGGTTTTCATATGCTTTGCTCAAGTTGCTCACCATGCCTATGTCTAGCGTGTCCACGTATATGTTTTTATGAACAAGCGTAAGACTACACAAGACGGTTAGCATAAAGGAAAAGTTCTTCAGCGTCAAAAAGATAGAAAAAAGGGAACTTGCTCCTTTCTCAGAAGGAGCTGGGTTAATCTAGATAGAACGCGTTTGCTGTGTCTCCGTCATATTGCTGAGGCGCGTCGCGGCCACCATACGGATAGTGGGCCTTGGCATAGGAGAATATTGTTTCCATTGTCGTGTGGGGGGCAGCTCCATAGTGGTTGATCCACGTGTACTCTAGGAAGAAGTAGGTCCAAGCACCATTCTTGTAGGCAGGCTCATCATAGCCATAGCCCCTGTACGTGCAAGTTGTCGTTAGATACACGTGGCTCTTGTTTGGCATGCCCATCAGGTTGTCGCCAAATCCACCACTGTAGCAGTGGTCAAGGAAGACGAAGATCTTGTTCGCAACGGAAACTTTGAGAATGTCGGCTAGTTCTGTATCATACAAGTTGCCGTTTTCGCCGTTTTCTCCAGAGCCAGAGTCCCACATACAAAGGTAGGAGGAGCCCCTGCCATTGCCTGACCCGTGACCGGAGGATATGAAGGCGATGATATCGTCGCTGTCAGCAAGCTGTATCATGTTCCTGAGAGCTTGCTTGACGTTGTACTCTGTGGCTTTACCGTCATACTTCGGATAATTAGCAGTATGGCCGTCGCCGTAGACCCAGACCGTGTTGAAGCTCATCGCACCCCACAGATCGTTATACCAGTCAGTCGCATCTTCATCACAATATGAAAGATCACTGATGGCTTTGTAATCGCTGATTCCCACAACAACCGCATATTTCGTCACGCCCGTGGCCTTGACACTGAAAGTCATAGGCGCGCTCGGCTGTGGCTCGCTGTCAATCACCACTTCATCGGTTGCGAGATTGCGTGATGTCGCTGCCTCGATCGGTTTGGAGGCATATGCTAATGGCATAGCTGCAAAGGCAAAAGAAAGTATCAAGAACACTATTAGAAGTAATCTCCTTGTGTTCATCTTTCTCATCTCTTGTGTTTCTTGTTCACCTGAGAGCTAAGCCTCAGATGACGAAGCAGGAATTACTTATAGGTTGTATATAATTTTAAATACATGATGGAAGCTGTGGGTTTTCTTCTTTTTGTGCTTTATGCAAGATTTGTATTCAATTGAAAAGTAAAGGTGAGAAACGCAGCTGAAACTTGCAGCCCTCTAGAATTTCCGCAGCAGATACTTCAGCACCGTAAGCTTCTGGATTTCAGACGTTCCTTCGTAGATTTCTGTGATCTTTGCGTCTCGATGGTATCTTTCAACGCGGTAGTCGCCCAAGTAGCCGTAACCGCCCAGCACCTGTATTGAGAAGTCAGTAACTTCCATCGCAATCCTAGCAGAGTAATGCTTCGCCATGGCCGTTATCATCGGATCCAGCTTTCCTGCGTCAACCAGCCACGCGGCACGGTACATGAGCCACCTTGCAGCCTCAATCTTCGTCATAGCCTCAGCCAGTCCAATGCCTATTGCCTCATGCTGAAGAAGCGGCTGCCCAAAGGCTTCGCGCTGTTTGGCATACTTGAAGGCGATTTCCCAAGCGCCCTGTGCCATACCTATAGCTTGCGCCGCCACGCCCACGCGGGTCTTGTCGAAGAATTCCATGCTGTAGTAGAAGCCCTTGTTCAGTTCACCAATGATGCTACTGTCCAGTACTTTCACGTTTTCGAAGCGAACCTCACCAGTCACTGAGCAGCGTATACCCATCTTATCATGCAGCTTGGACGTTTCCAATCCCTGAACGCCCTTCTCGACTATGAAGAGCGTCTCGCCGCGATGTGAAGGCCTTATCTTCGTATCTGTTTGTGTTAGGACAACCAAGAAGTCTGCGGTTGTGGCGTTTGTGATGAAAGTTTTGGTGCCGTTTATCCACCATTCGTTGCCGTACTTGGTTGCGGTGGTCTCCATCTTGTTGATATCACTCCCGCTCACGTTTGGCTCGGTGAAACAAGCTGCGGATATGGTGTCACCCTTACACAGCGGTGGCAGATACTTCTCCTTCTGTTCTTTAGCGCCCAACACGATGAGGAATTCGCTGCCAAAGTTTCCGCTTGAAACTGCCACGCCCAAGGATGAGTCTGCACGGCACATTTCCTCGATAACCAAGCATGTTTCGAGTAGTCCGCCGCCTTGTCCGCCATATTCTTGTGGAAAAGCCATGCTCGTGAAGCCTAGCTTGGCAGCTGCTTTGTACAGATCCATTGGAAATTCTTCTTTTCTGTCAAGTTCTAAGGCCAGTTCTGGCTTGAACTCTTTTGCGCAGAATTCTTTCACAGCGTTTTTTATCGCAGCCTGTTCTTCGGTCAATTCAAACTTCATCTAGTAGAACCCCTTTCCAGCTTTCTTTCCTGTCCAGCCCTTGCTGACATACTCTTCTAGCAGCGGACAGGGTTTATACATTTCCATATTGTACTTGGCATAAAGCTCTTTGAGCTTGTTGAGCATCGTGTCCAAGCCTGTGCGGTCTGCGTATTCGCATGGGCCTGATGGCCAGTAGGTGCCCAGTTTCATGCCTGTGTCAATGTCTGCGGGGTTTGCAGCGTCATCATGGATTAGCCATGCTGCTTCGTTCACGGCTACTGCCCACGACCTGTCAACGTCATAGTCGTCCAGTAGGTTGAAAGGTATTCTAGGTCTTCCTTTTGTCCAGTCGTAAAAGCCGACGCCTGTTTTCTGTCCGAACTTCTTCTCCTTTATGAGTGGGTCAATGACCTCGGCGCATGGCTTGAATCTTTCACCATAAGCTTGGTACAGTATGTTGCCAACTTCATAGGCGATGTCTAGTCCTACAAAGTCGCCCAGTTCGAACCAGCCCATTGGGAAGCCGCCTGTGTACTTGACTGACGCGTCTATGCCTTCCATTGTGGCTTCTTTGCGCTGGTATGCCCAGAAGGCTTCGTTGAACACAGCTCCGAGTATGCGGTTCACTATGAAGCCCCGCACGTCTTTTCGCACGATAACGGGTGTTTTCCCGAGTTTTTTAGCTATTTCAGCTAATGTGTTGATTGTGTCTTGGTTTGTGCTGTCTCCTTTGATGATCTCAACCAGTGCCATGGTGTGCGGTGGGTTGAAGAAGTGCATTCCAGCGACTTTGTCTGGACGTTTGGTAGCCTTGCCCATCTCTGTGATACTCAACGTAGAAGTGTTGGAAGTCAAAATTGCATGCGGCGGCGCAAGTGAGTCGAGTGTCACGAACACTTTTTTCTTTAGATCCATATTTTCCGGAACAGCTTCGATGGCTAAGTCCATGTCTTTGCCAGCTTGCTCGTAGTTGGTTGTGGTGTGTATTCGTGCCAGCGTCGCGTCGGCGTCTTCGCGCCTGATTCTTTTCTTTTCGACGAACTTGTCAAGGCTCCACTTGACTTTCTCCATGGCTTTCTTCAAGAACTCGTCGTTTATGTCCACCATGGTTACTTCGTACCCTGTTATTGCCAGCAATTCCGCAATTCCATGACCCATGGCTCCTGAGCCGATTATCGCTACTTTCTTGATTTTATCAGCTGACAAAACCTGTTTCCTCCATCACCACTTTACTGGTTGATTGAGAAATGGTAATAAAACTTTTGAATGCAGAGTCAACATTTTGTCTGCAAGTGAATAAAGAAAAAGGGTGAAAATGTTTAGGGTTGTTTCATCAGGTAGCCGGCGATGGTGTTCTTTTGAACTTCGGTTGTGCCTTCGTAGATTTCTGTTATCTTCGCGCATCGATGGAAGCGTTCGACGTGGTAGTCTGCGAGGTAACCGTATCCGCCGAAGATTTGTATAGCATCATCTGTTACTTCCATAGCGGCGCGGCTTGCATATGCTTTAGCCATGCTGGTTGCGACTGGGTTGGGTTTTTCTTTATCGTAGAGCCACGCGGCTTTGTGCATGAGCAACCTTGCGGATTCGATTTTCATGGCCATCATGGCAAGCTTGTGACTTATGCCTTGAAAGTTGATTATGGGTTGTCCGGATTGTTTGCGAGTTTTTGCGTAGGCCAGTGCGCGTTCGAATGCGCCTTGTGCCATGCCGACGGCTTGTGCGGCAACTGTGATTCTTGTTCCGTCAAAAAGCTCAAGCGTGTAGTAGAAGCCTCGTCCCAATTCGCCTATGATGTTGGTTTCTGGAACTTTGAGGTCGCTCATTGCGAGTGAACCCGTTACGCATGGTTTTATGCCCATTTTGCCATGCAGTTTTGTGGCTTCGAGTCCCTGCATACCTTTTTCTGCTATGAACAGGCTTTGGCCTCTGTAGCTTGGCTGACAGTTAGGATCGCTTTGGCAGAGGAGGATGAAAGTGTCGGCTGTGGTGGCGTTGGTGATGAATTCCTTGGCTCCGTTTATGACCCATTCGCTTCCGCATTTGATGGCGGTTGAGTCCATGCGTGTTATGTCGCTTCCGTGTTCGGGTTCAGTGAAAGCGGCTGCGGCTATTTTGTCGCCTCTCGCGAGTGGTGGAATGTATTTGCACTTTTGTTCCTCGTTGCCATGTTTCAACAGAACGTCTGGTATCATCAGGTTGCCCAGTGACAGGGCTACGCCCATGCCCGGGTCAACTCGGCACAGCTCTTCTACGACTATGCAGTCTTCCAAGACGCCTAGGCCTTGTCCGTTGTATTGTTCGGGTATGCGCATGCTTGTGAAGCCCAGTTGTGCGGCTTCCTTGTAGAGCTGCATTGGGAACTCTTCTTTCTGGTCGTACTCCAGCGCTAGTTCAGGTGTGAATTCCTTTTCAGCGAATTCCTTTACGGCTTTCTTGATTTCTTGCTGTTCGGGGGTTAGTTTAAAGTCCATCGGTATGTCTCCTTCTTAGAAGTTATGCCTTCTGTGTTCGTAGCTCATTAATCTTGTTTTTCAAAGGCGGCACAATCTTGAACAGATCTTCGACTACGCCGTAGTTTGCGAAGCTGAAGATGGGCGCTTTGGGGTCCTTGTTGACGGCTATGATTAGGTCGCTGCTTTTCATTCCTAGAATGTGTTGGAACGCTCCACTGATGCCTAATGCTAAGTATAGTTTGGGTTTGACAGTTTTGCCTGAAGTGCCCACTTGCCTGTCTGATGGGAGCCAGCCCTTGTCCACGATTGGTCTTGAGCAGGATAGAACAGCACCGACTGTCTTGGCTAGGTCTTCCATTATGGGCATGTTGGCTACGTCTTTGATTCCGCGGCCTACGCCCACGAGTTTTTCGGCTGCGGTGATGTCTACTCCGCCGGGCGGTGGCAGAACGTATTGCAGGAAGCGTTTTTCAGTGATTTCCTCGGCTAAAGGTGAAGGCATTTCGGTGATTTGTCCGTTTGCTGGTGGTTCTGGTTTTTTGGGTTGGAATGTGGCTTGTCTTATTGTGGCTAGGTAGGTTTCGGCTTTGCGGGCGGTGGCTTTGGCGTTTACCTTGCCGCCATAGACTTGTCTCGTAACTGTGAATGTGCCACCTTCAAAAGCTAGATCGATGAGGTCGGTGGCCAGTGGAAGGCTTAGGACTGTTGCGAGTCCTGGGGCTAAGTCAATGCCTTGAGAAGTGTGGCCTATCATGACGAGTGTGGGTTTGTGCTGTGTGATGAGCGTTGAGAGGATTTTCTTGTAGGTTTCCGAGTTGAAATTTTCCAGTTTCGGGTCTTCTACGGCTATGACGGTTTTTGCGTATTCAGTGAGTGATTTTGCTATTTCTTTGGCGTTTTTGGCTAGGATTATGGCAGTGGTTTCTTCTGATAGCTGTCGGGCTTTGGTGAGCATTTCGTAGGTTATGTCGCGGATTTGGCCTTGTCTGTGTTCGGTTAGTACGAATATTTTTGCCATTTTAGATCAGCCCCTTTGCTTTGAGGATTTCAGCGATTTTCTGGGAGATTTCGTCTGGAGTTCCCTTGAGGAATTCGGCTTGCTTCTCGACTGGCGGGACGTAGAGCTTGTCTATGGTTAGCCATGAGCCTGCCGGTCCTACGTCGTTTTCGGTTAGGCCTGTGTCCGTTAGGGTCATGATTTTGATTTCTTTTTGCATAGCTTTGCGTATGCCCATGATTGAGACGTAGCGGGGTTCGTTTATGCCTGTCTGTATCGAGAAGAGTGCGGGTAGCTTGACTTCTAGCTGTTCTTCTAGGCCGCCTTCGAGTTCGCGGTTCACTTTAGCCGTGCCAGATGCCAGTTCGAGTTTCTTAACCATGGTAGCGTGTGGAATGTTTAGGAATTGGGCGAGGATTGGGCCTACTTCTGCGTTGCCGTCGTCGCCTGCCTGCATGCCTACGAGGATTAGGTCGTAGTGTAGGGTTTTGATGACAGAGTGGAGGATTTTGGCTATGGCGTAGCCGTCTGAACCTTCGAATTTGGGGTCGGTTAGTCTTATTGCTTTGTCTGCTCCGCGGGCTAGGCATTTGCGTAGTGTACTGTCGGAGTCTTCTGTGCCTATTGTTATGGCTGTGACGGCCCCGCCCTGTTTTTCTTTTATGCGTACTGCTTCTTCGAGGGCATAGTCATCCCATTCGTTTATGTCGTAGACTAGGCCTGCTTTTTCTATGCCTTTGCCTGTACTGTCTATTTTAAGTTCGGCTTCAGCTGTTTCTGGAACATGCTTAACACAAACAACAACATCCAAGCATTATCAATCTCCATTAGTGTTTGAACAGAGTCTCACAATCAACATCATAAAACTTTTGCTTAGTAACTTCATTTCAGAACGTTGCCGAGCTTTTGACTAATTCAAACTTCCATGTGTGGGACTACTTTGGTATGGTTTCCATCATGCTCAACTTGGAAAACAATCATTTGTCCAACAATGAGAAAACAGGAAAAAAGGCATTTAAGAAAACTTTCCATCATACGCTCATTGGAAGAGTTCGATCCAAATTCCGTTCGGGTCCTCTATGTATGCCCAGCGTCCGCCTTCTGTCTTCATCTCCAAGACAGTCCGATACCCAGCCTTTTTTGCTTCTTCCAAAGCCTTATCCAAATCGTCAACCTTGAAAGCCAGGTGATCCAAACCCTCACCCGTAACGTACTCAAAATTGTACGGACTGTCCTCCGCATAGTAGTTGAGCTCAAGGATGAATCCGCCTTCCTCGCTCGCCAAACCCACTGTCTCACCCTTAGTCTGCTCAACCTTGCCCCGACCCACAACCTTCATGCCGAGCAACTTCGTGTAGAAATCAATCGACCTCTCCAAATCCTTTACTCTTATTCCGGCATACGTGAACTTGGACTTCATAACCATCATCAACCCATATTGAAGACTCGATATAAATGACTATCTCATCACCCATTCCTTGGCAATGAACGCATTCAACTCGCTAGCTGGATTTCTGAAAACTCAAATATGACATTTCTGTGTTTGTTACAATCAAAAGCTTAATCACCATTCACACAACATCTCCTTCACGCACACGGAGAACCACAAGAAATGTCGGGCAACCCCATCCCCTACAACATTGAAACCGAAATCCCCTCCGGCTACAAGGAAAAGCTTCTCGACTATATTCAGCGCAAGTACGTGCTAGCATCTCCATCACAATTCTCAAACGTTTCCAGAGCAACCGTAGATGGTTACTCATTTCTGGCTTTTGACGTAGTGGACGCGACTATGAAACAGAAACTTCACGTCGAGATCAGAGGCAGCGAACCGATGAAGGTGGAAATCACAAGGCTTGATGTTGAGGCGTCTGAACAATGGGTGAGTGAAGTCAGAGAGGACATAATGCTTCTAGTTGACTTTTTCGAAGAAGAGGTCAGAGACAGCACGCTGTACTTTGCATGGAGAGAAGGAGAAAAGATAGTTCCAGAAGAACACTTTGGAAGAGAAAAGAAGACAATAAACCGCATGTTTCTCGAAACTCAAATCCTTCTCTTCGTTATTTTCATTACCCTCGGCATGTTCTTGTTCGTGATTTTGGGGTGGATCGCCCCACTAATACTGTTGGGAATACAACTCATCTTCCTCTTCTACTCCAACAAAATCATAGAGAGAACCGCAGACTGGCACATAACCGAACAGAATCCAACCATACACCTACTGGAGTACCGCCTTCCCATGGAAGAACATGAATCATTCAAGCAGACTTACTCAAAAGACCAGCTGATCGAAATGAAGAAAGAGATGTACGAACAGGCAATATCCAAGAAAGGCGAAATAGACTGCGAAACAGCCCAAAAAGTCCTAGGAAAATATGGATTTGACTGCAAACCCGAGAACTTGGTCACCAAGAAAGTCAACGTGTACCAACTGGTAAAAAAGGTTGCCGACAAATTCAGCTTCCCCACTCCTGAAATCGTCGTCTCCAACACTCTGATGCCAAACGCATCCGCCTCCGGCGTAAGTCCAAGCCGCGGAGTAGTCCTAATCACAACAGGCCTTCTGGTGCAGCTCGACGAAGAAGAAATCGTCAGCGTTCTAGGACACGAGTTTGGCCACCTCAAAGGACGCGACCCTCTTCTCCTGTACGGATTAACAGGCGCGGAATTTCTGTTCCGATTCTATGTCCTCCTCTCGTTCTTGCCGATTATCTTCACACCGTTCCTCTTTTTCCTATACTTTTGGGTAGTGATGACCATTATCTACTTCATATCAAAATTCTTCGAAGCAAGAGCAGACCTAGTATCTGCAATGATCATAGGACAACCAAAAGTACTGGCCAAGTCTCTTGAGAAAATAGGCTTTAAAAGACTGCTGATTGAACGAATGCCATTAAACCGCTTCCAAGAATGGATAAGCCTCGAGCCTCATCCTCCGATCTACTTCAGAATCCAGCGACTGGAGAAACTTCAAGAACCGGTACAGGTGAAGCATCCTCTTCTTAGGTCTGCAAGAGAAGTTGTAGCAGGATTTCTCGCAAGCTTCTAAGCATTCAAGCTATGTAGAAGAGCAGACACTCTAAAAAATTAGATCTGGCCTCCAACTAGGAACACTAAGAATACGTTTTCACAGCGTGCCTTATGTGAAGGGGATTAGATACGAACGATAGGCCTCTCAGGCTCCATCGCATACCAGTGCATGTATGTTGTCCAGCTTTAGGCTTGCCTTCTTGCCAGCTACCTTCAACAGCACAAAATGAAGGGTCTCGTGCACGATAATGTCTTCAATCCCACTCTCGTGGAGTTCGCCAAAAATGTAGACAACTCCGTAGCCTGTATCAAAAACCCCTTGAATCGGAGGAAACCGAAAAACGAAACTCAAAGCCATGTTCATAGCTATTCCTCTTAGTCGTACATTGATCTTTGTCAGTCTTCAGAAGAAGCTAGAGCCAATTTCAGTATAAGTGGGATCTTCCAGTCCGCGGAATATGTCACGCCTGCAAACGCTCAAGCAAAAACACCAAGTCTTTTTTAGCTGAATAAAACAACTTGGTAACACATGAGTTCTCTATCTTGGGAAAAAACAGTTCTGTCGAACGAAACTAGAGTGTTGATCTTTCCCAGTGCCTCTGACAAGACCGCTCTATTGTGTCTTGGATTCGAGTACGGCTCGAATGCAGACGCTCCTAACAATGCAGGATTGGCTCATCTCTTGGAACACATGCTGGCTGGCGGTTCGACCCGACGTGTCGAACTCTCAAGAAGCTTGGAGTGGAAAGGAGGATTCTCCAATTGCCAAACAAGTTACGAACATACACTAATATTCGCAGATGTGTTGCCAAATAACCTCGTAGATACTGCACAGATTTTGAAAGAAATAGCCTATAGTCAGTCGTTCGAGGAGGACAGACTCTGGAAAGAGAGGAAAATAGTTCTAAACGAAATAGCCGAGGGGAAAGATGACCCAGAGACAAGAGTGAATGATATGCTTCTGACGTCTCTGTTCAGGACTCATCCCACTGGCAGACCTATCTGTGGATTTTCCAATACCGTGAAATCCATCTCCACGAAAATGATAAGAGAATCCCACAGAATTCACTATGTTCCCCAAAACACGATTCTGGTTCTAACAGGCAAATTTAATGAAAATGAAAAAAATAAGGTTCTCAAGAAATTCGCCGATGTTCCGAAAAACAGATCTGCCCAAAAGCAGCCTCTTTGCACCAAAGAGAAAAAATCCGAAAAGAGGCAAACCATACAAAAAAGGGCAGGATTAGCCCAAACTTACGTGGCAATCGGAGCGAGAACTGTTCCCGCGAAACATCAGGATCGCTACGCTTTGGATGCCATAAACGTGCTGATGGGCTATGGAGCCAGTTCCAGACTCTTCATTGAACTACGCGAGAAGAAGGCACTGACATATAATGTAGAAACTAGGCATCATGTTGGCTTGGATTTTGGCTATTTTGCGGCTTATTGCGCTGTCAAAAAAGGAAAAATGGAAAAAACGCGAAGCTTGGTCAGAGGAGAATTCGAAAAAGTGAGGACACATAAACTTCCTGATAAAGAGTTGAGGAAATGCAAAGACATGATAAAAGGATATGTCCTTAGAACTCTGGACGATCACTTAGGTTGTGCAGCTCTACTCGTAAAGGAGGAAACGCAGTTCCAGAACCAGCATGCTATACGTGATTATCTTAAAAGGATTGAAAGTGTTTCGGCTAGAGAAATAAACGAAGTTGCAAACGAATATTTGACAGAAGACCGATTTTCAACCGCCATCCTAGAGCCAGCATAGCGAAAACATGGCTTTGACATGCCTATAAAATACAGCGAGCCGACTTAAGCCTCGACAATCGCGAATGCAACCGAAGCCACGTTTTTGTTCAACTATATCTATGGTACAAAACCGTTTTCGGAGCATCCTAGTTGAAGCTTCTGTTTAATAGCGTTCCGTTTATCTTCTGGCAAAGATCCAAACTTCTTAATCCTGTCCGTAAACATCGTAAACAGTTCAGCAGCCTTCTTATACACTGGCAAAGGCACATAACTGTACCGCACACGCATGTTCTCAACGCCGTACTGAGCCAGCTCCCGTCCCATATCGATCATGCGTTTCTTCGTGAAATGCTCATCGATCTCCTCGCTTCCTTCGATCACGAGCACACCGTCAGCACCGTATGCAAACGTACTCAACACGAGCTTCTTCCCCAGAATAGCCGTCGTCGGAACAGCCACAATCCGCACATTCTCAGGATACTTCGTCCTATCCAAACCCAAAAAGTCCATACCTGTATAGCCCACATTCTTGTCCACAAAAGCCAAAACCCGCACCTCACCCGCATTCTTATCTGTCAGCACACCACGCACTTGAGCCAGAACCTGTCTGGCTGTAGCGTTCTTGAAGTCGATGGCTTCTTGCGGACAAACAGGAATACAAGCTCCACAACTTGTACACATGAACGGATTAATCACAGCCTTTCCGTTCTGCATGCTGATCGCGTTCGTCGGGCAAACAGGCACACAAGCCTGACAGCCATTACACAAGTCAGCAATCACAAACGCCTTCTCAGGGCTCGTCGTCACATAATCACTCTTAAGGAATAGTGCAGCCTTAGCCGAAGCGCCCAAGCCGTCTGAAACTGTGTCCCGCACATCCTTCGGACTCAAAGCGCAACCACAAGCAAAAATCCCAGTAACCAGCGAATCCACAGGATCAAGCTTCGGATGCTTCTCAGTGATAAAGCCATCCTCGCCTGTCGCCACCTTCATCTTGTCCGTAAGCTCCTTCAAGCCCTTCGGTGGAACCATCGGCGTAGCCAGACCCACCAAATCAAACTCCTCATTGGTGAGTTCACTCGTCAACGTGTCTTCAGCAACCACAACGAGCTTGCCTGTTTTAGCATTCTTGTAAACCTCAGCCACCTTACCGCGAATGAAGCTTACGCCAGCCTCCTGATCACGCCAGTAAAGATCCTCATAACCCTTGCCCGTCGCCCGAATATCCGTGTAGTAGATCGTCACGTCTATGCCCAGCATCTTCTTCAAGACAAAAGCCTGCTTCAAAGCATACATACAACAAATCCTACTGCAATATGGGATGTAGTTCTTGTCGCGCGAACCCGCACAGAGCAAAATCGCCATGCGTTTGACATCTGATCCATCAGCACGTTTCACATAACCGCCAGTTGGACCCGTTGCTGAAACAAGGCGCTCCAACTCCATCATCGTAATAACATCCTTGTACGTGCCATAACCATAAGGCGCAAGTTGCTTAGCATCGTACAACTCATAACCAGTAGCAACAATAATTCCACCCACGTGCAGACTAACTGTCTGACCCGCGTCATCGACGCTGATCGCTTTAGCTGGACAAAGCTGCTCGCATTTACGACACTTCGTACATGCCTTAAAATCAATAGTGTAAGCCGAAGGAACTGCCTGCGGAAACTCGATGTAAGCCGCTTTTCTTTGCGCTAGGCCCTCATTGAACTCGTCTGAAACGCTGACAGGACAAACCTTCGCGCAAACCCCACAACTACGACAAGTCTGAACGTTCACGCCACGAGGCTTCATAAACACCTTAACATCATAATTCCCCGGTCTTCCACTAACCTCCTGCACTTCCGCGTAAGTCATCAACTCCACGTTCGTATTCCTGCCAACCTCAGCCATACGCGGCGTCAAAATACACTGCGCGCAATCCAAAGTCGGAAAAACCTTCGTCAACTTCGCCATGTTTCCGCCGATGCTAGGCTTACGTTCCACAAGATGCACCTTGTAACCCAGATAGCCCAACTCCAAAGCCGCCGTAATCCCAGCAATCCCACCACCAATAATCAAGATCTTTCTTGAACCCTTCTCGCTGACCGTCTGCAACGGTTCAAGCTCACGGCTGCGCTCATAACCGCCCCTGATTAGGCTTATGGCTTTCTTTGTTGCTTCAGCCGAAGGATGAGGACCAAGAATCCACGAATCCTGCTCCCTGATGTTCACGAACTCGAGCATGAACGGGTTCAAACCAGCCCGTTCTAAGACGCTTTGAAACGTGACCAAGTGCATACGCGGCGTGCAGCTGGCAACCACGACCCTGTCCAGATTCTCCTTCTTTATGAAGTCAGCAATGATCTCCTGGGCAGGCTTAGAACACAAGTACTTGTGAAACTTGGCAACGGCAACATCAGGCCAGCCTTTAACTGTGTCAACAACCGCCTTAACGTCTACGACCTCGCCTATGTTGCCTCCGCATTCGCATACGAAAATTCCGATCTTCGGCTGTTTCTTCTCCATGCTACGCAATCCCCGGTTATCATGGTATGTTTTAAATCATTCACGGGAAAACGCTTTAATAATCTTACGCCCCCAATTCACGTAAAAGTGATGGACAACATGAACGCTCAAGAACTCGCCCAAAAACACAAGCTTCTCGAATGCATCCAATGCGGAACATGCACAGGCTCATGTCCAGTCGCCAAAAAAGCCAACCTTAACGTCAGGCGATACATGCGTGAAGTTGCTACGTTAGGCAAGTTGACTCAGCATTCGCAGAATGAGCTTTGGTCTTGCACAACATGCTCAACCTGCGGCGTCCGTTGCCCCAAAGACCTCAACCCCTATGAGTTCCTCATAGACATCCGCGGCATGGCCGTCGAAGAAGGCACAATAGCACCAACCATCCGCGACGCGCTCGAAAGCATATTCAAGAACGGCAACCCGTGGGGGCGCGTACGCAACAAACGCTCAGAATGGACACAAGGATTGAACCTAAAGCCAATAAGCCAAGGCGCAGACATCCTGTTCTACGTCGGCTGCACAGCCGCCTACGACCCAAGAGTGCAAAACGTACCCAAAAGCTTGGCGATGTGCCTGCAAAAGGCAGGAGTGAACTTCGGAATCTTGGGCGATGAGGAGAACTGTTGCGGAAGCGAAGTTTACGGAATGGGCGAAAAAGGACTGTTCGATTTTCTCGTTGAAGAGAACATGAAGATCTTCAACAAGTACAACGTTAAGCAAGCTATAACAAGCTGCCCACACGGTTATCATGCCTTCAAGAACCGCTACAACCAAACAAGCATCGAACCCCTGCACCACTCACAGCTGTTGGCCAAACTCATCGACGAGAAAAAACTCACCTTCACGAAACAACTAGACAAGAAAGTAATCTACCATGACCCATGCTTCTTGGGCAAACAGAACAACGTTTATGATGAACCTAGAAAGGTTATCGAAAGCGTTCCAGGCGTCAAGTTGTTGGAGTTTGACCGCAACCGAGCCAGAAGCGTGTGCTGCGAAGGCGGAGGCGGAAGAATGTGGGTGGACATCCCAGGCGAACGCCTAGCCGAAACCCGAGTCAAAGACGCAGCCGAAGCGGGCGCGGACATCCTAGCCGTAGCCTGTCCATACTGCCTGCTAACCTCCGAAGACGCAGTTAAAACCACGGGATTGGAAGGAAAGCTCCAGATCATGGACATAGCTGAACTACTCGCACAAGCTCTGTAAGACAGATCATTATCAGTTCTCAAGCTTGTTTTTCTGTAGGTGGCGCGACTCCTACATCATGATCTAGCAAGATATCCTCAGCATCTCTTACAGCCCGAACAGAATATCCTCCAAGCCCAACGAGTATTCCCAAGATACCTGAAATAATAAGCATGAGCGCCATGCCTACTCCCGGACCAGTTCCCATCACTCCACCGAATAATGCAGTTAAGCTTCCTCCCGGCATCATGGCTGGCGTGAAGATCAGATCGGCAAGCGGTCCCGCCAGCAACATTGCAATGGGCACAGATATTTGAGCAATCAACAGCCGTGTGGCAAACACGCGACCCTGCACGTCTGGCGCAACCTTCGCTTGCCAGATAGCCTGATTAGAACCGTTGATTATCGGAAGAAAAACCCATGAAAGGAAAGATGTCACAACCCAAACGTAAACGTTTTGTCCCAATCCGAGCAAAACCCCGCCAAACAAGCTGACCATTATCATTCCACCCAGTACGCCATGTACCTTGCGTTTTGGGCCTCCCCATACGGTTAGCAATATACTGCCAATCAGCCCACCGACTCCGCCTGCAGCTTGAACACTTCCCAACGTCTGGTTACCTAAGGATTCATTCTTGAAGCGTGCCAAGATCATAGGATTAAGCACGGTAGTGCCGAAAGCACCAAACAAGTTGATGCTGAAAAACATCAGTTGGAGTCCTAGCAAGCTTGGCCGCTCATAGATGTATCGGAATCCGTAGAATGATTCTTTCCAAATGCTACCCATTCCCTTGCGCCCAGCTTCCGTAATAGGCGGTCTTGGAATATACACAAAGAACAGCATGCTGATCGCAATCAAAAACGTGGTAATATCAATCATCATGACGCCAGCGATCCCAATAACCCCCAATAGGATAGCGGCTGCTATCGGCGCAAAGATTATAGATGCAAACTGAGCAGCTGCAAGCATACCGTTGGCTCGGCCATACTGTTTCTTATGTACCATCATCGTCACAGCCGCGGAATAGGCTGGAAAATGAAAAGATTGGAAAGTTCCTGAGATGGCCCCTGTTATGAACAGATGCCAGATTTGCAGGTTTCCCGTTGTGTAGAGTAAAAGTACAACGACCGTGGGCAGTCCTGCCGCAAGGTCAGCGATCTGCATCACTTTCTTCCTATCATAGCGGTCAACCAGTGCGCCAGCAATGGGACTGACTAAGACAGTTGGCGCAAAAGCAAAGAATCCGACCAAAGCCATTGAGGTGGCTTGCTGGGTGATTTGCCAAGTCCAAACAGTGAGAGCAAAGCTTGTCATGTTTGTGCCAAGCAAAGAGAGCATTTGGCCGATCCAGATTATCGTGAAAGCTAACATTCCTGAAGGGCGATTTTTCATCATGCCAGAAGTTGCTTCAGATGGAGAGGCACTCATGAAGTCACGATCCTTTACCTTTATTCACAAACAAGTTTAGTTAAGTCTTTACGATAAGATATTAGAATGCTTCATAAACAAGTAACAGCCAAAATTGACTTGCCAAAGGTAGATTCATATTGGAAAACTGGGAATTGATAATAATCGGTGCTGGTCCCGCAGGTCTAGCAGCAGGAATCTACGCAACAAGAAGTGGATTGAAAACACTCATCTTGGAAGAGAAGATTGCTGGAGGAACGACAGCAGATGCCCCATCAATCGAGAATTATCCGGGCTTTCAAACCATATCAGGACTTGAACTGGCACAAAAAATGACTGAACACGCTAGAAATGCAGGTGTGGAAATTCACGAATTCGAAAATGTCACAGGTCTAGACCTCAAGGGAGATATGAAGCTTGCCAGAACAAGCAAGATGACTTATGAGACGAAGGCTGTTATAATAGCCTCTGGAAGTCATTATCGACAACTCGGTGTTCCGGGAGAGGAGCAGTTTCGAGGAAGAGGTGTAAGCTATTGCGGACTCTGCGATGGACCCTTGTTTAAGGGTAAACGTGTGCTCGTTGTGGGCGGCGGCAACTCGGCGCTGATAACGACGCTCTATCTCGGCGGCATTGCTTCTGAGGTGAAACTGATTCACCGCAAAGATTCGTTCAGAGCTGAAGAAGCTTTAGTTAAGGCACTTAAGGAGAAACAAAACGTGGAGGCTTTACTGAATACAGAGGTTAAGGAGATTAGGGGTGAAAAACTCGTCAACAAAGCAATATTGTTCAACAACAAGACTAAGGAGACCAAAGAATTGCTGGTTGATGGTATTTTTGTTCAAGTTGGTGAAGATCCTAACAGTCAACTGGCTAAGGATGCAGGAGTTCTGATTGGTGAAGATGGCTACATATTAATTGACATACTGCAAAAAACAAACATGTCGGGAGTTTACGCGGCAGGAGACGTGACGAATCATCCTGTCAAGCAGGTTGGAACGGCTGTTGGTCAAGGTATAACAGCGGCGACAGAAGCCTACGGCTACGTTCGAAGACCATATTACAAACGGTAGAAAACACTCCAAAAGCATTATATTTTCGGAACCGCCTTCAAAACCTTCCAAATGATAGTCAACGCTATCATAAAGAAATGCAGCAAATACGGAGAATGCCAAGATGAGTAAGGCGTGTGCTGCCGCAGTAACCATTAACCAAGATTACTGCAGCAAATGCTCTATCTGTCATTCCATCTGTCCATATGAAGCCATAAAACGTGATCCAGAAACGGGAAAAGTGGAGATTGACATACAGAAATGCCAAGTCTGTGGAATATGCTACAGCGCTTGTCCTGTCTTTGCAATCGAAATGATCTATTACGATTACAACAGTTTGGTGAAATACGTTAATAGCATGCGGGAAAAATGTAAGAGCGACACGCTGGTTTTGATGTGCAGGGGAAACTCACCTTCTACTGGAGAAATTGAGAAGATCCTCAAGGATCAAGGCTTGGCTGTGAAGAATTATATTCCGCTGCGTTTGCCCTGTTCGGGGCGTGTTCCTGCAGAGTTCATTTTCCAAGTTTTGAAATCAGGCATTAGAAACATCATTTCCATTCAATGCGAAGACGCTTTTTGCAGGTTCAAAGAGGGCACAAAGATAAACACAAGGCGAATGTTGCTGAGCAAAACGGTTCTTAAGCAATTAGGCCTCAGCGAAGACACTGTGAAGGTGATAAAGTATTCGCGGAAAGCTATTTATGACACTGAAAAATGCGTGGGCTGCGACAAATGTGTGTTCATTTGTCCATACAAAGCCATAGAAGCGGAACCATTCGCAACCCCGAAAATACTATACGAAGACTGCATGGGTTGTGGAGCTTGCGCCTTGGTTTGTCCACATCATGCCATACAGGTTGAAGGATTTGAATTTGAAGATGTTCTAAAACGTTACGCGGAATCAGCCAGAAAGCTCAAAGCAGAAGGCAAATCCCCCGTAATCCTAGTTTTCTGCTGTCAATGGTCAGAGTTTTCAAGCTTGGATGATCCAGAAAGCCTCCTTCTCAAGAAAAAAGCTGTAACTTTGGAAGTTCCATGTTTCAAGGCGCTTGATCCTGTTCACGTTGTGAACGCGTTGCATGGCGGTTTTGACGGTGTCATGGCGGTCGTTTGTTCTAAGGAGGATTGTAAGCTCCAAGAAGGAAAAGAAACTGCTGAAAGAAACATGGCCGTGCTGAAAGACACGTTGAAGAAGATGGACTTGCTCGATCGTTTCGAGCTTTACACAGCTTCACCCCGATGTGCTGGAGATTTCAGCCAGAAGCTGGAGGAGTTTGCCAAGAAAATAGCTTCTATGCCACCGTTAGCAGTGGAGGCAAAGGCGCATGTATAAGATCGTTGCCAAGAAGGAGCTTGCTCCGAAAATCAAGATGTTCGAAGTTCAGGCTCCAGAGATGGCTGAAAAAACTCATCCGGGTCAATTCATAATACTGATCGCAAACGAGAAAGGCGAACGTATTCCCCTGACAATAGCAGGTTACGATCAGAAAAAGGGCACGATAACATTTGTCTTTAATGAAGTCGGCAAGACAACAAAAGAGTTAGGATGCCTGAAAGAAGGCAACTGTATAGAAAACATCACTGGGCCACTTGGAAATCCATCAGAGATTAAGAACTTTGGTAAAGTTTTGTGCGTCGCTGGTGGAGTAATGATTGCGCCGATGCTTTTGCAGGTTCGAGCTTTGCGAGAGGTAGGGAACAGCGTAACGACAGTTTTGGGGGCAAGGATCAAGGAACTGATCTTCTTCGAAGAAGAAATGAGGAGTGTCAGCGATAAGGTTTACGTGGCAACTGACGACGGGTCTAAAGGCTACAAGGGTCTGGATTTCCTCAAGGAAATTCTTACAAAGGAAAAGTTTGATCGCTGCGTGGCTTGGGGACCAGCTGTTATGATGAAGAGTGTGTCAGAAATCACCAGACTCTTCAGTATACCGACAATCGTTACTTTGATGCCTATCATGGTTGATGGGATGGGTATGTGTGGTGTGTGTCGGGTTACGGTAGGTGGGAAGATGAAGTTTGGATGTGTGGATGGGCCGGAGTTTAACGGTCACCTTGTGGATTTTGATGAGCTAGTGACTAGGCAAAGGATGTTCCTGCCTGAAGAAAGGTTAAGCTCCCTCTTGTGGGAGATGCGCGGAGGTTGTGCCTGTGGCGGAAAATAAACCCCGACCGAAACCCAAGAAAGAAGCAGTCCGAATGCCCAAACAAGACCCCAAAGTGCGTGGGCAGAACTTCAACGAGGTCGCTCTGGGATATTCCGAAGAGCAGGCTAAAGAAGAGGCCGGCCGCTGCTTGCAGTGTCCAAAACCCCAATGTGTGGCTGGCTGTCCAGTTGGAATCAGCATTCCAGAATTCGTCAAGTTACTCAAAGAAGGAAAATACGAAGAAGCAGTTATGAAGGTCAAGGAAAAAAACGCTCTTCCAGCAATATGCGGTCGCGTGTGTCCACAGGAAGAACAGTGTCAGAAATCCTGTATCATGGGCAAGGTTGGAGAACCGGTAAGCATCGGCAGACTGGAAAGGTTTCTGGCTGATTGGGAGAGAGCGAGAGGTGTCAAAACGCCAGAGAAGCCTTCTCCAACGGGTAAGAAGGCTGCAGTTATCGGTGCTGGTCCTGCGGGACTCACGGTGGCGGCTGAGTTGGCGAAACTCGGTCATGGAGTTGTGATGTTCGAGGCATTACATCTGCCAGGAGGAGTCTTGGTCTATGGTATTCCCGAGTTTCGCTTACCCAAGAGCATTGTCCGTGCAGAAGTCGATTATATCGAGAAGCTGGGCGTTGACCTCCGCCTCGGCTATCTGATCGGAAGAATTTACACTATTCCAGAGTTGCTTAAAACAGGTTTTAACGCGGTTTTCATCGGCACAGGCGCAGGACTGCCTGCGTTCATGAATATACCAGGAGAAAACCTTGGCGGAATCTACTCTGCGAACGAGTTTTTGATTAGGGTCAATTTGATGAAGTCTTATGCTTTTCCATCCTATGACACGCCCATAAGAATTGGCAAGCATGTCGTGGTTATTGGCGGTGGCAATGTGGCTATGGATTCTGCTCGTTCTGCGTTGCGACTGGGTGCTGAGGAAGTCTGTATTGTTTATCGTCGTTCACGTGAGGAGTTGCCAGCAAGACAAGAGGAAATTGAGAATGCTGAGGAAGAGGGAATTGTATGCAAGTTTCTGGCTGCTCCATTGAGGTTTATTGGTGATGAGAAGGGTTGGGTTAAGGCCATGGAATGCATTTGTATGGAACTTGGGCCTCCTGACGAGTCTGGTAGGCGCAGGCCCGTTCCTTGCAAGGGTTCAGAGTTTGTTATGGACACTGATACTGTTATCGTTGCGATTGGACGTACGCCTAACCCGATTATCCAGAGCACGACTGAGGGACTGCAGGTCACGAAGTGGGGTACTATCGTCACAAATGAGAATGGAAAAACGAGTCTTGAAGGTGTCTACGCAGGTGGGGACATAGTTACGGGCGAGGCTACAGTCATAAGTGCGATGGGTGCAGGGAAGAAAGCGGCAAAAGCCATACACGAGTATCTTATCGAAAAATAGAGAGGGAAAAGAGGGAGCTTCAGTTCGCGATTGGAAGCTTTTAGCTTGAATTGCTATGTTTCTTGGGTGGAGCTTTTGGTGGGTGACTCCGTAACTGGCGGTTTCTTCTTTCGGCTCAGAACGATGGCAGCACCGATCACCACTATGACGATGATGATTATGGCTACTATGTAGAGCATATTGTCCTGAAGCCATCCTGTGTCGCCGCTTGTGAAGAAGCTCGCATCAATGACGCTGAACGATACAGACGTGTTTGCCGTTGGCATAGTGATGTAGACGATTGACATATTCATTTCGAGCAGCATTCCAGAGGCTTGGTCGTATACGAAGATGAAACTGTAGTCCATGACACTGGGCACGGACATTGTGGTGTTCACTATGCTGACGGATCTGCTGGCGCCTGCGTAGGTTCGGGTTTCAGTATTGTTTATTTTCATCGCGCCAAATCCCATATCCAATTCTGGTAGAGTGTCGCCTTCCTGCAGATTTCCAGCGATTAGGAAGAAGGTACCGTAAGTGCCCGATTGATTGCTCCAGCCTGTTTCCACGTTCACGTTCAGACCCATCGCATTAGCTGCTGTACCGTTTTTGTATTGTGCTGTCATGTGCAGGGTTACGGTTTTTCCTGAGACGTCTGTGACTTCCAGCTTCATCCAGTTGTGTTGTTTGCGTCGGATATGGCGAAGGAGCCGACCACCTGTATGCCATCATATTTCACCCATTGCCCTGTTGAGACTCCTGAGTTGTAGTCTGTAGCACGTATCGGAGTGATAGATGCGAAGAATACAAGGAAAGCCAAGGCGATGGTTGCTTTAAGTTTGAGGTTTTGCATGTTCTCTTACCTTTTGGTGCATATTTGCGGTTCTACTGTTTTTAACGGTTTCGGCATGAAAGAGCTTTTGAGTAAATCGGACACTATTCTTAAATGGTTCTTGGGTGTAGGTTTCGGTATGCATGAGTGGGCTTTGGCTGAAGCTGTGATTGCTGCAGCTTCTGAGGTTGCGGAGAAGGAAGGGTTGAAGGAGATCAGAGAGGTAAGGGTTAAGGTTGGGGAACTGCAGCAGATCGAGCCTGAGATTTTCGAGTTTGCCCTGTCACAGTTGAAGGCTGGCAAGTTTAAGGAAGCTAGGTTCATTTTGGAGAGCGTGAAGGCTGAGTTCAGGTGCCGGGCTTGTGGGCATGGGTGGGTTTTTGAGAAGGCGAAGTTGGATGAAGGTACGGCTGAGGCTATTCATTTTGTTCCAGAAGTAGCGCATACTTACATTAAGTGTCCTAAGTGTGGTAGCCCTGATTTTGAGGTTGTTGAGGGTCGTGGAGTCTGGCTTGAAAGCATTAAAGGGGTGAAGTAGGCTTATGGTTGATCCTCGCACGAGCATAATCAACGAGAGACTGAAAAGTGTTAGCAGGGTTATTGCTGTTTCCAGCGGCAAGGGCGGCGTGGGCAAGAGCCTTGTGGCCACAACGTTGGCTCTGGCGCTCGTGAAGAAGGGCTATAAGGTTGGATTGTTTGATTTAGATTTTACGAGTCCTTCTACGCACGTTATCTTGGGTGTTGAGGATTTGCAGCCGAAGGAGGATAAGGGCATTGTGCCGCCTGTTGTTTATGGTTTAGAATACATGTCAATTGTTTACTATTCAGGTGATTTGGCTGCACCGCTTCGGGGAGCGGATGTTTCGAACGCTTTGGTTGAGCTGCTCTCAATCACAAGATGGGGAAAACTGGATTTTCTTGTTTTGGACATGCCACCCGGGATAGGAGACATAACATTGGATTTGATACGATTCATCGAAAAGATAGAGTTTCTCATAGTGACGACGTCTTCACAGCTTGCCTTCGAAACTGTTCGAAAACTGACAGGCTTGCTGAAGGAGTTGAAGATTCCTGTGATTGGCGTTGTGGAAAACCTGAAAATGAACCACTCAAAAAACATACAACAACAAACACGAAAACTGGGCTTAACCTATCTAGGCGAAATACCATACGACACGAAACTGGAAGAAGCAATAGGAAACACGAACAGACTTCTGAAAACTGCACTTGCAGGCAAAGTGGAAAAGATAGTCACAAGAATCTAGAGTATTTATTGCAATTTAGTTACAATCTGTTGAGAACTTGTTCAAGGCATATATACGAGGTATAATTTTTTCTGAGCGCAAGGATGTTAGGCCGATTTGCGTTCTATATTCCTATGTTCACTAGTATTCCTGTCAGTATGCCTGTTGCTATTGTTAGCAACACAGCCACAACTAAGTGCTTCCGCATAATAAGCGATTCAGTCTCCTTCCCCGCGTCAATCGTAACCACCGCATTGTTAATCTTCGCAGGCGTAACCGCACTCGCTATTCCACCAGCAACTGCATGACTACCATAAATAGTCATGAAACTGTCTTTAAGCCCAAGCTGTGTGGTAGCAGTTCGTTGAATATCCAAGAAAAGCACGTTTGAACTGGTCTCTGAGCCCCCGACCACAGCGCCAAACAAGCCGAGCGAAGCTGCAACAAAAATGTACCCACTGCCAAAAACCGTAGCCAACGTTGATCCAAGAATAACATTCATGTTCAAGCCACCGGGAGACGCCAGAACACCAGAAGCAACTTGTCTGTTAGAGAAAGCCATAACGAAAGCAATACAGAAGTAAAGGCTGTACGCCAAGAACGGACCTACAAATCGCCTCAACCAAACATGAACCGCGTTTCCAACCTGTTTCCTTGTCAATCGAAGCGTGAAAAGCGACACCGCGATCGCAACGAATATCCACGTGTAGATCTGAGACAGAACATCCAAATCAACAACCTGATTCGCAAACACCGTAATCTTCTCCAATCCGCCAGGAAGATCAGACAACCACTTTCCAACTTGTGGAACACTAACAACTGCCGCCAAACCAGTCAACACTATCCACGGAGAAAAAGACCGCAGAATCTCGTTACGCGTCGGATAATCAGCACTCTTCTCCTTCCTTACGAGTTGAGGATTGAGTTTCTGATAGACATAAAGTGAAAGCATAGCACACAAACCACCGACTACGCCGACAATCCTCAGAGGAATATACTCCACACCGGAGAAGTAATCAACAGAAACTGAAAACAAACACGCAAAGGCCAAAGCCAAGCCGCAAACAAACCCAGGCACAACGCCCTTCCGCATAGACTCTTTTCCTCCAACTAGCCAAAGAATCGCAAAAGCAAAGCCAGTTGAAACAACCGGAAGAAAAATGGCAATTTTGAAAGCAAACGCGATCGCGTTCAGACCGCCAATCTGGGCAGGAAGAGTTATCGGAATAGACAACAAAGAGAAACTCGTCGTAGGATCATAACCGAGAACAGCAATAGCAATAGAAGCTGTGGGCGTGAAACCCATCGTGACGAGCAAAGGCGGAAAAAGCGCAGGAGTAACCACACCGAGAGAACACAGGAAGGAACCAAACCCTATTCCAATATACAGAGCTTGAAGCTCGTTTCCCACGACTTGCTGCTTAATCACTTTTGAGACCGTCTGCAACGCGCCAGCCTCACGCATCAGAAAAATCATCAGCATAGTTGCAGCAACCGAAATAGAAATACCGAAACTCTTCACAAACCCAACTCCTGAAGCGCCTAATGCCACTTCAAATGGAGTGCCAAACTGGAAAACCGCCAGCAAAATAGTAATCACCAACCCCGCAAAAGCCATCATCAAACCACTTTGTCGCAGAAAAGCCACACCGAAAAGAATAACCAACAGCGGGTAAAACGCAAGCAAAAATCTCCACGAAGCAGACTGTCCAACCCAGGCCATAAAGAAGGCAACAATGCCAATAACAATTAGAACAACCAACGACAATAGTGAAACCACTTTCTCCCTCATCATCCAAACCTTCCCATTCTGGCAATTCTCTCATAGCTGTCAATATTTAATACTTTCAAGATCCCGTAAGCGCTTCACAGAAATTCACGATGATTTCGGGATTAAGAACTTCAGGATGAAAAAGACAACCATAAATCTCCTTACTTTCATGCTTAATAATAGATGCCAGTTTTCCAGATTTTGCAACTGTCACAAAGGGCTTTTCTGTCTTCACAGTCTTAGAATTCAAGAAGTAAGAACAAAACTCCGCTTTTGAGATCAGCTTGGTCTTCCGAATAACATCAACCTTGAATTGGCCAATCCTCGTATCTTCAACTACCTCATTACCAAAAACCTTCCCGACTATCTGAAAACCTGCACAGATACCCAAAACAGGTTTCTCAAACTCTCTCAACCAGCTAAACTTGTCGGCATTTTCCAAATAATCGAAATCCTTCAGAGCCGTTCCACAAATAACAACCTTCTTGGCTTCGTCGAGGTCGTCACGGGCAATCCTTGTGTAGTGCCCAGTAAAGAAACTGACATTGACATCTTTCAGAACGTTCTCAACAGGTCTGACGAACTCCAACTCACTCAACTTATCTAGGCAAACGCTTATGACCAATATCATTTGGCAACCAATCCCGCAGTCTTGATTTTGAAAACTCCAGAATTGTTCCTGTACAAAACATCATAATCCAATACTTCTACTCTCTTGTTAAAGAATGGAGCATCTAAGACCGTCGTCTCCATCTCGCCTCCTTCGCCCGCAGGGTTAAAACCATACCTCTCAGAAACCTCACTGAGCTTTTCAACCATTTCGCCATCAATCACTCTGCCAAGAAAACTCTCGTCCAAGGGAAAAGCAAAAACACCCGAAATCACAACCCTAAAGTCGCTTCTCACAAGCTCGTTCAAAAGCTCTATCTGATCCTTTAACCACAACGGATTAAAACACCATAGATCAAGTTCTCTGCAAACCCTCTGAATCCTAGTTGACTGGTAAGCAGATCTTATCGCTCCGGTGACGACGCCTTTAATCTGAAACTTGGTCTTCGCCAACTTCAAGACTAATTTCAAGTCTTCAAGCTCGTTTTCTTTCTCTCCTTTCGTTGTTCTCTGCATCAGCGGCAACCCGATCGCTTCAGCCTGCAACTCTGTAAGCTCAATATTCGGAACGTGAAACATGTAACTCTCCGGATTCTCGGACACTAGAGTGATCAAACAAACAACATCATGAGACTGCTGCGCTTTAAACAAGGCAAGACTTGAGTCTTTGCCTCCGGAAAACAGAACGCCGACTTTCATAAATTCTCAGCACCTGCTATGTGCCAAATGCATAGAACCCAGTATCGTTGGCACACTTATAAGAAGTGCTTCTAACGGCCTCGAAAAAAGTGAGAAGATCCTGAGAAGCGTGCCAATGAAGAACTGATGGCAAGAAGCGCAGATAGATCAAGTTACTGTATTCTTCTTTTTGTGGCTATTCTTCAGTGGTTGCTTGTCCGCCAAACTTGCTTCTAGAGAGTTGGCTTTGGCAAGTTCTTGCATGTACCAACCTCTATCCCTAGAGCAGTTCAAACCAGTGCCTATCCCAAAAAGTATCAATGCCATCCCGCTGAATACTAGTGTTAAAGCTAAAAATGTTCCTGAAGTTGGGGCTGTGGCATACGGGATTATTAGAAACCAATCGGGCTGTCCTGTTAAACTCAAGGTTGCGAGTATACCGCCAACGAAGAACGTGGCGCCTGCCACGAACATCAAATAGGCTAGTGTTTCGTTATGCCTTGACTCTTCTGCTTTCTCGTGCAAGTAGTCTCTGAAAGACATTAAGCTCGATATGTCAAACAGTTGTATCTGTACGTAAGTCTTATTATTCGAGAATAAACATTGCAAAAACATATTCATACTCATAGAAAAACGCGAAAGAGGACCAAACACAATGACACTGATCAAGGCAGTGATCTTCGATTTCATTGGCACATTAACGAACGTCAAAGACTACACTATGGACGAATCAAAAAAGAAACTCTGCAGAGCCATCGTCGGAGCAGGCTTTGACATTGGAGATAGATGCTTTCTCGAAGAATACAGTCGAGCCCATGAGAAGTATCGTCTCGTGCGCTATCAAGAGTTAGTTGAGGTAACTAATGCAGTTTGGATCTCTGAAGCATTGAACAATCTTGGGTTCAAAACAAATCCAAAGGATGAACGCATACAAAAAGCTGTCAATGAATTCTTCAAAGACTACCTGAAATCGCTTGAGCTCAGACAATGCACAAGAAGCATAGTGGAAACAATCTCAGCAAATCATCAATTGGGCTTGATATCAAATTTCACATATGCACCGGTGATTCATGCAGGACTTGAAAGATTGGGCATAAGTCAGTTTTTCAAGGCCATTTTGATTTCTGAGGAAATTGGTTGGCGCAAACCCAGTCAGAAGATATTTGGAGAGGCTTTGAGAAGACTTGGAGTGAAAGCAAACGAAACTGTTTATGTTGGAGACAGCCCGCTTGAGGACATGAAGGGTGCGAAGACTGCAGGAATGAAGACTGTCTTCGTTCCTTCACAGTTCTACTCGCTTGAAAGCCTAGCAGAAAGCATGCAGAAACCGGATCTGATAGTTAAGGATATTTGCGACCTGTGCGATAGGTTTCCAGAGTTTGTGAAAAGCGTTTAGTCATCTTTCTCTTAGGATGTTGTATGTTTTCCGAATTCGTCATAGCTTGTGATCTGTTCTAGCTTCTTCCTGTTGTGAACAGGATATGCATGTTTTCTGGTTAAGTCGAGTTTCTCACGTGGATAGCCCATTGCTAAAAGCGCAACAATTCGGTAGTTGTCAGGAATATTCAGCAGTTCTTTGATCTGGTCTTCATCGAAGCTTCCAACCCAACAAGTGCCTAAATCCTCACTTGTAGCGGCTAGAACAATATGCTCCATAGCAATAGCAACATCAACAGGGTACCAGTTCGGCGAGGCTTTCTCGTCACCGCAACCGACAATGATGATAGGCGATTCAGCAAAGAATTTGGCATACTGCGCCTTCGAGAGTTTCTCACGTTTTTTCTCGTCAGTCACGATGACAAAGTGCCATGGCTGAATGTTGCTGGCTGAAGGCGCAAGCCGAGCAGTTTCCAAGATCTTCTGCAAAACGTCCTTTGGAATTGGCTTTGAATCGTATGCACGTACAGACTTCCTTATCTTAACAAGTTCGAAAACATCCAACATGTTTCAACTCAAAAACCGAACTTTCAAGTGAATGATATATAGCTTTCCATGCGATTGACGTGGAATCTGGTAAACATTCGCTTCTTCGCTTTCCTATTTGCTTGCAGATATTTCAGAATCAAAATCCGAATCTGAATATGACTAATTTTGCAAAGAATCCTGTGAAATTCTTGCACAAAAGATTCACACACATAACGCGTTTATCAACACTCAACGCTTGAAAAAGCATCATTAGAAACGTTTTCGCTTATCTACGATCAGGCAACCTTTTAAGCATCAGAAAGCATTGCATCAACTTCATCATTGAATAGTTAGGGGGAGGTGTAATGTATGGTTAAAAAGGCGTTGATTGAAGTTGCACTCGTTGAGGAAAGCACGGGCAGGACAAACAAAGAAATCGAAAAAGAGATCTTGGAAGAGCTTTCAGAAAACCAGCATGCTATTCCATGGGCTGCGAAAATAGAGAAAATCTCAGTCAAAAACAGTTAGAACCGATCACTTTTGCTGAAACTCCAGTTTTTCAGGAAATGTTTTCCATTCCGCTTTTATGTTAAGAAGAAATTCTTCGTGGTTCACCTTATCTTCTCCAAAACCTCATGAACGATACACTTCATTATTCTTTCAAAAAAACAACACGCCATGGACAAACTGAATGAAAATTGAATCGCGGTTTTTTTGTGGTGCGGCCGCCGAGATTTGAACCCGGGTCGTCAGCGTGGCAGGCTGATGTCCTAGACCAAACTAGACTACGGCCGCCTAGTACTGTACAGCGATACAGTTACGATGGTAAAATAGTTAGCTTACTTTTAAATCTTAAGAGTATCGGAAAAGCTGACTTGACAGTGAAGTTTGTCAGTGACAGATTGAAGTTCTTGGCTAAGCATGTTGACTTGGATGATGCTGATAGTGTCAACTTGTTTGTCGCTAGAAAACAGTGTCTAGCTTCGCACAAAGATGGTCTTGTGAAGGCTTACAAGCATTATGCAGATTTCTATGCAATCGATTATGTTAAGCCTAAGTTTAGATGCGAGCGCAAGCTGCCGAGGGTTCCGACTAGAGAAGCTATTATGAATGTTATTTCTGCATGTTCAAAAAGATATGCAACAATCTTCAAAGTTCTCATGGAGACAGGTGTGATGCCATGTGAGCTGGCTAACGTTTCGCTGCGAGACTTTGATCTAGACAGAGGCACGCTCGCTGTGAGAGGGTTCAAAGGGCACAATTCGAGAATGTTCAAGCTGAAAAACGATACTGTGGCGATTTTGAGAGAATACTTGGCAAAGAACTGTGCTGACAAGCCTTTTCCCGATGCTCAATGGATGGGAACTGTCTGGCGCAGAGTACGCAACAAAGTAGCTGAGAAACTCAAAGACCCAAACATCAAGTCGATTCGATTATACGATTTGAGACATTTCTACGCAACAAATCTCTATCACAAATCAAAGGACATTCTCTTAGTCAAACAGCAACTAGGACACAAGAAGATAGAAACAACACTTATCTACACTCAGCTAGTCAGCTTTGGCGAAGAAGAAGAATACTATAGTGCGACTTCAAGCACAGTTGAAGAAGCTCAGAAACTCGTGGAGCAGGGCTTTGACTATGTCTGCGACATCGATGCGGTGAAACTGTTCAGAAAGCGAAAGTAGCTTTGCTCAGCTTCTCTTTTTTTCTTTGCTCAACTCTTAGAAGACTGGCGATTTAGCTCTACCTTGGGAAATGAAAAATTAAAGATGATAGATAAGCCCAAAAGATAATTGTTAGAATAACAGACCAGATTATTCCAAACAACAGAAGTCCATTAGCCATGTCTTCGTCATCATCTTTTGTGGCAACGTAACCGACTATTCCTCCAATAATTCCAAAGAAGAACGGCACTAAATACCATAATGTAGTGGGGCTTTCAGAAGGCGCTGTTTCAAACTCCTCGAACTCTTCAGAAGGCGTTGACTCTGAGACGGAAAGTGAAGTATTCGGATTTTCTTTGTACTTTTTGAGTCGCTCCAACTTGTCCTCGAGAGCTTTGGTCGATGTTTTGTACGACTGCTCCGATATCTTCTCTTCGGCTAGAAGAACCGCAAGTCTTTCGATTCTTTCTTGGCATTTCTTGATCTCTCTGTCAATACTTCTAGATGGTTGGCTTGTCCGAGATGCCTTATCTTCACCTTTGTCCAAATGGTTGCAACTGATTTCGCAGGAATCTTGACGAGAACACAGATAGCAGCATGAGTTTTTTGGTATTCTTGTGCACCATTTCTTTCTGATTGCTGTTCCTTCAGAGATGTCATCAATTGCTTTGCAATAAAAATTGTCAATGAGGTACTCGCATTTTTGGGGGTCATTTTTGGACATAGCTTCACCGTTTCAGTATCTTTGAGATTGCAAAGTGGTTCATAGAGCTAATCACAGATATCATTATTCATTGGTCTCCTTCGCTTCTTATGACTTGTTGAAGAATCTTCGATTGCAAGTAGTCAAAACAGGGATTTTCGCATATACAATATTATATGTGGTTTTCCGTGTTTTGAAAATACGGAGCGACATGCGGAATGAGCATGCTTTTTATCGGTATCTTAACCATAATGAGTCATTATCGGGTGATTGCCATATGAGCTATTTCAAAGAGAGCATTTTGCTTTTTCTGGGAGCTGGTGCTTCAGCTCCTTTTGGCATACCAACCATGAAAGAACTCGTTATCGACTTTGAGAATCACTTGGCATCAGGCGAGGAAAATGCGAAAGAAACGAAGATCTACAAAAAGATCAAGAATGATCTGAAGAGATATTTGGGTAAAGATGCCGACCTTGAAGAAGTCTTTACAGTGATAGAGAGCATGGTAAATTTTGAAGACTTGAATCTGGATGTTTTCTCAACATACCTTTTTGGCAAGTATTTGACAGAAGTGCGTTCCCAATTTGATGAAGAAGAGACATCATCGAGTCTTGATTTGAGCATAATGCTCAGGGAGTTTGTGAAAGAAAAGTGCAAGATACCTAGTACCTCTTTCGCCAAGATAGCAGAAGTCTATAAAGACCTATTCAACAGGTTCTTCTATGAATCTAGCTCATTTGGCACGGGAGACCATATGGGGAAAGATTCTGCAGCCAGTGGAAGATGGCCTATATTTACGACCAATTACGATACCTGTCTTGAATACTACTTTCGGAAAGCTGCAAAGCTCCCTCTTAATACGGGCTTTTCGCCAGACAACGTGACAAACACTATGGTCATGAATAATGACAGGTTGTTCGAGTCTGACGTAACTCGACTCTTCAAGTTGCACGGCTCGGTGAGTTGGTTCGTGGACTCTGAGGGAACGGTGACGGAGGAGCAGATGATCGGTACTTCTTTGGTCGGAAGAGAGTATTTGGGAGAAATGATGGTTTATCCTATTCAAGAAAAGCAGCTCTACCTTGAACCTTATATCACTATGTTCAGACAGCTCAATCATGAGCTAGCTGCCAGGGAAAACTGGGTAGTTATTGGTTATTCTTTCAATGACCCCATAATTCTATCGATATTCCTTGAGAATGCATCAGATCAAAAGAGAATGATTGTTGTTGACCCACATGCATCTGAGTTCATTTCAAAGATTGATGATATAGATATTTCTCAAGGTCTAAAGATGTGTCCGATTGACGATAAATTTGGAGAAGAAGATTACAGAGAAGTCAATTGTAAGATCATGCGTTGCATCAAAAAACAACTGAAATACGATTCGTCAAAGACCCCGCCATAAGAGCGGGAAAAGGTGATTTTCCTATCTCATGTGACGCACGTTCAGGTATATGGCAAGAAGCAAGGTTTCTTCGCTAATCAAGGTTTCAATTTCCCGGTGTTCATCTCGTCTCGTTCGCAGCTGAAGCCCTCAAGCAGACGTGGGACTATCTCATTCTTCCTGCTGCAAAGATTTTCTGGCGTTTTTCTACTTGACGCAGAAAAATCTTCGACTTCCATGTCCAGAGTATACTCGTATGAGAAAGCATGCTTCCAAGCAAGTGCGTGCAGCAATTTTCCACCCGTCCCAGAAGAGTCTTCAGTTTTGACGTCGAGTTGCTCAGACGAGAAAGCATGCTTAGCAGTGTGAGCACACGTGCTAGATCTATAGATTCAGCATGTTGCCTTTGGGTTTTCTATAAATTCAGCTTGCAGCTGTCTTTGAGATTTTGAGCTTGCTTCTGCAAATCAGACGATTCTGGAGCTTTTCATTTCGAATTTATATAATTATAGTTTTTTGCTCTATACATCTGATGTGGCAAGACTGCACTTGTAGTTGTCGTATCCAACGTGAACGAGAACGGGGTTTATGTCTCTCATCCACTGCACGAACGTGTCTGAGTCAAAGTCCATTATGGGTTCAACAGACACGAGTTTTCTTTTGAACTTCAGTTCTTTCATGACGTTGTATCTTTCAGAAACTGGCGGGGCTTTCGAAACATCATATGTTCTGTTTGTCTCTATCGTTGCGCCAAGAACGAGATTCTCTGGGTACACATCTATGAATTCAACGTATCTCTTCGGGTTCTTAGTCAAGAAAAGAAAGTGGCTTGACGGGCTGTTCTCTATATCGTGTATCACTTTCAGAATCCATTCTTTTGGCACCCAGTCGCCGAATAGATCGCCCATGTCAGAGACAAATACGAATTCGTTTCTGAACTTCTTCTTCAGCTCATGCTCTATCAGTTGGGGCTTGAAACCGTCTCTGTATCTCGGAGTATCGCTCAGCTTAGTTTCTGCAAGTCTTCTCACCCAGCAGTAGCTGCAGTTGTGCAAGCATCCGACTACTGGATTCCAAGTTTTAGTTATTCTATGAAAAGTTGAATTTTCCATCTCTATAGTTCACTTCCTTTCAGATTTACACTTTCATTTAGACTTTACACTTTCTCTATACTTTCTTCTAGTAAGTTCTCATGAAGTGAAAGTATCCAAAAAGTGTAAAGTGACAATAAAAGTGTAAAGCCTTGTTAAGATACTCTTACATTTCTATAGACTTTTACAGAATCTCCTTCCACGTTCATGAATGCGCCAGGTTTGATCCATTGAGCATATGTGCCTATGAAAGCGTTGAAATCTCTAGTGAATTTGCTCTGTGTCGGCGGAGCCACGTTGTTAGACGAACAGAAACCTTTGTAGCAATTGAACATGTCAGTTCTTGAGATGAAATCTGAATGTTCACCTTCCGTCAGACAAGTGTTCACAAATCTATAGAATGGATCGCTTCTGTCAAGATACTTCTCTCTAGTCTCTTCTGGGGTGATGCTGCTTGTGAAAACGCCGTTCTTGAATAGTCTGTCCAGACCATCTAGTGCTCTGTTTAGCAAGCCGGATAGCTCAGCTTCACTCGTCAGTTTTGCGAGAATATTCTTGTCAGTCTTAGAATTGCTATCAAGAAATTGATTCGGGAAATCTATGATTATGAATCTCGACCAGATAGCGAGTGTGTCTTCTGTAAATTTTGGAAGCTCATTCGTTGAAAACAACATCTTAGCTTTGTTTGTGAACTGAAACGAATCTCTGAATTTGTGTTCGCCGCAGATTGAGTCTTCACCCGTCAGCGACTTCAGTTTGCCAGTACTCCACAAGCTTCGTGATGTCAACTCAGTACAAATGTTCGCAAGCTTTCCATACAGATTTGCGGTTGCAAAACGATTTTCACATAAGTCTTTTAATTCGACACTTGAGCAGTTGTTTGCACCCAAGAACACTCTCAAGAGATTGAGAAAAGTTGTCTTGCCGTTTCTTCCTGAGCCAACTAGAGCGACAATCTTATGCATGTAATACCTGTTTGTCATCAAGCACCAACCAATGATTTCTTCAAGAAGTCTAATTGTTTCTGCTTTCTTCATCGTAACATCTTCAAGAAAAGCGTCTATTGCTGGACCCTTCGCGTTCGGATCATATTTGATCGGCAACTGCGCAAGAAAGTGATACTCCGGGCTGTGGGTCTTCAACTCTCTAGTTTTGATGTTCAAAACACCATTCAAGATGCAAATCAAGTCTTCAGAAGCGCCGGTGAAATCGTCGCGAGCTATCCTTGTTCCTCGCTTGACTGAGCCGACTACTTCGCTCACGCAAGCATTGCTTTCGGTGCCACCAAAATACTTGTGCACTAAAACTCCAACATCGCCTTCAGCATTAGAAACATAAATACCTCTGTTCGGTTGATAGATAAACATCTCGCCATTGTCAGCCATTGTAAAGATATGCGTGTTCTTCAGAATCATTTTTGAAACAGAGAGATGATATGCCTTCTTCTGCGGACCAGACAAGCTGCCATAATCAACCTTTGCCGAAAAAGCCTCGTCTTCTGCTGGCTTGCTGCAAATTGTCGTTTCGATGACTGGAGATTCTTCACTTATTGTCGTCAAACTTCTTCACCTCTCTCTTCACAGTTAACTTAACGCGTTCGGGGGCTTTCTGCACAAAGATTATCTTTGAGTTCTCGTCTAGAAAACGCTCAATCTTGTGCCATTTTTCTGGATGCTCAACGTTTAGGACTACTGCAACGTTAAAGCTTCCAGTATATGTTTCTTCAAACATTTCTTCCTAAATTCTCCTTTCTTTCTGAATTTCCGCTTTGAAACAGAACGGAAGAACTGTGCTGCAGCGTGCTCACAAGATTTGGGTACCAAACCTTTGGATTTTGCTCTTTTCCAAAATGTAGTCTTGTGCACACCGTAGCGCGCTTCACGAATCTACTATAGAACTGGCGCGCTTCTCAATAATACAGTACACAATTACTATTTTTCGCCTTCTACTTTTTGACCATCCAGTTCGTAGAAAGTTGGGGTTTTTTCGAGTTCTTTAATGATGGGTTCAAGTCGTGACCATTTATAGCTTGTGTCTGGCAGATAGCGTCTTAAGTAACGGCAATTTGGGTTCGTGCATCTGGCGAATATTCCCCAGCTATGCTGTTTTTCATCTTCTACTTTCCCATAAGTATAGACGTAGACTCGACTTCCGCAAATGCATCGTGGGGGTACTGGAATAACTTGTCTCATGAGACCCCAGAGCTTGTCCAGTTTTGACAGAAGGTCTTGTTTTTTCTCTTGCTCCAGCTGGGTTTTCAACATGTCTCTGATGGCAGACCAGTGCGCATTAGGATTCTGCGTTTTCAGTTTAGCCGTGAGTTTATGTATTTCGATGATTTCCTCGTCTAAGACCCATTCTCGCGGTCGTCCGGGTTTTCTGTCTTGCTTCATTGATTGAGGATTGCCAGACCTCAGATTTAAGAACTGCGCGCTATCTAACAACGCGACTACGCCCGCTAGAGTGCAAGAGTTAAAACGCTGTTTTTCGCATATAATATTGTATATGCGATTTTCCGTGTTTTGAAGTTGCGCTACGCTGAAGCATCTCTCTGATTTTGTGGGCTTCTCAGAGCTCTCTTGATTTCGTTGCGTTCATTTGTGACATCTAGAACCTCTTTTAGAAAATCAACTTCTTCTAAAGTGGGAACCCAAGTAGCTTGTTCCAAGTCGTGTATCCAAAAATTAGAATCTCTAAAGAAGCGAACTCGAATCATCAGGCGCCCGTCTGGAAACTTGCTGAACTCAAAAATCGGTTTCATAGCTCTCACCTTATCTCAACGAAACCACAATTGTTAACAACTCGTTACTATACCCCTTGTAAACACATAGAATCTAAGTGTTTACGGGGTGCAACAAGAGTGAGGCTTTCCACTAGAATGAAAGAGATAATATTCGTTTTGTCAAAGAGTTATGATTATAGCATGACGAGAAATCATATTATACGCACGATTGAAAACGACCAGTGGAGAGAAATAACCCGAGATTCTCAAGTGTTACATTTGACCCCAGATCTGGACCGCTTGCTGATCGACAAGGTGAGAGTTAGCTATGATAGGACACTAGCGCGTTTGAGGAAGCTGGGGTTAATTGAAGGAGGCTTTCCCATAGAACTGGGTCGATTGTCAGGTTATAATGGAACATTGTGGCGGGGATATTTGTATACGTTGACAGACAAAGGGAAAAAGGAGGCACACAAGATTCTAGCGGAGGCTTCGAAAACCATCAGAAGATATGATGAGCTACTCGTCAACGCTTGCGTGCTCTTGGAAGAAGTGCGCCAGCGTGTGCGAGAGACTGGCTAGTGACGTTATATTTCTCGCATCAGTGAGAGTCTGGGACGGGAAGCAAAAGCGCGTACTGATTGTTAGAAAACGTTCCATTTGTAGTTGAGTGTAAGCTGGTTGCGTAGTTCTTGCCACAAGTCTTTCAGATGTCGAAGCAAATCCGCAACAGTAACGTCTGTCTCTTTTCTTCTCTCTTTTAGGAACTCCGTTAAGCGAAATTTCAGCTTCAGCTGCAGGTTCGTGGAAGTGGGTTTTGCAGAACTGTCTACAATGAAGCTTCTCCCAGATTCTCTGGAAAGAGTTTTGAGTGTTTCATAGAACTTGTCGAGTTTCGTGTCACTCGGTTTTCCATGCCATAGGAAGTCTGGCTTGTCAAAGAATGACTCTGTGAATTCAATGAAGATAGTGTCATTCTCATAGAAGATCCTGAACCCATCAAATCTAAAGATTGTTGTCTCTAGGCAATTCATCAATTGCTTTCTTAGTACTTCATTTGCTAGTACTTCGCCACATGTCTTTTCCAATAACTCTTCACATGGGCTATCTTTTTCCAATTTTCCTCACCCTTGCCCTAAGCGGCATTCAAATGGACCTTTCCAAACAAGGCTCAATTCTCTAGTCAATTTCCACCCTTCTATAGTTGTATGATACAACTGGGGAAATTTGGTAAACCAATTGATTTAAACTTTGTCCATGAGTGTCCCAAGTTCCTTTATGAGCTCAACCTCTTGACCACCAAGTGCGCACTAGATCATCTTGACTAGTACTCGATACTTTCTAAAAAGAATTCTTTCTTCGCAAACAGGAAAAATATTGCCGGGAGAGAATCCATTAAAATAACGGTCATCAAAGGAAATTGCTAGTTTTCGGTTTCGCTTTAAATATCGTTCTTCGTGTCAAGGAAAACGCAAAATCAAGCCCGATTAGCAACAAGATGTTGATTGTACTGAGATTCTTCCGAGGAAAAAATCTTTATTCCAAGCTTGTTTTCGCAAAAGAAGCTTCAATCTTTCTTCTCTATGATTCATTTTAAATTTAGCAACAATAACATAATAATGGCGCGCACTAGAGGATTTTTACACAAATCTTTTATGTGCAGCAAAACACTTTGGAAGAACTACCGTGGGAGATGTTAGGGAATGAGACGAAAGTTGATTCCTGTGCTTGTTGTTGTTCTCTTGTTTTCAATCTTGTCGTTGCCTGGATTGGCAGCCAACAGATCGAGTGCCATTGTCCTTCCTGTTCACAATCTCAACACAGGGTTAGACTACGCATCAATTCAGGAGGCAATAGACGCAAACGAAACCTTGAGCGGACATACGATCTTCGTTGATGCAGGAATATATAACGGACCGATAAATATCACCAAGTCCCTGCATCTTGTCGGAGATAGCTGCAATTCCATAATCGATGCGGGTAATGTCACGAATACTGACGGCGTAACGACAAACGTTGGTTCTGTGACTGTCGAGAACTTCACTGTGAGGAACGCATCGCGATATGGAATCTTGGTAAGCGTAATAAATGGAATTTACCTGATTCCAGTTAGTTCAGTGAGAATTGTTGGGAACATTGTAGAAGACAACCTGGGAGCCGGGATACTTCTTGGAGGAATATCACTTCCGGGCGACTCTGTGCCCTGCTTTAACATCACGGTTCAAGGAAACATTGTTCGAAACAACACCGATGGCATTTCTCTGAGGTCCGTAGAGAATAGCACCATCAACGACAACACAATCCAATATAACAGCAGAAACGGAATAAGCATTTCTGGAAAGCATTCATCTGTTGCATATAGACCGTCTGCTCTAATCAAGAACAACGTCATATCTAAGAACGGCGGTGATGGTATCTACATAAACCTAGATATGCTTATGATGGAACAATGCCGAGTATTTGCGAATGTCATAGAGAACAACACCGCAAAAGGCATAGAGGTTGCGGGCGGACCTTTTCAGAATCTCAGGTATAACTTCATATCTGACAGTCAAGAAGGAATACGCTTCGGTCTTGTTGGGGGCGCTGGCTTTTATTCAAGCGTGGTCAGCAACTGTTTTGTTAATAATTCTGTTGGAGTGTACATTAACTGGCCATCCACCTCTTTTGAGAACACTGGAATAATTTTCAGCATGAACAACTTCCTCAATAATACTCGCCACGTGAACCCAACCTATACCAACAGCACATGGTTTGATTTGAGCGTTGGCAATTATTGGGACAATTACACGGGCGTTGACATAAACGAAGACGGGATAGGTGACACACCCAATTTTCTGAACCTAGACAACGTAGACAGATTCCCTCTTACCGGCTTATCCTCGAGTTTCGATACCATATATGGTTATCGAGTGAGTTTCGTGAGCAACTCTACGATTTCCAATTTCCAGTTCAGCTTGATCGATCCGTCGAATGCAGAATTGAACTTCACTGTGAGTGGCACGACCGGGACCCAAGGTTTCTGCAGAATCTGCGTCCCGAAAGTACTCATCAATGGTCCTTACACTGTATTGTTCGATGGTGTGCCTATCGGTCCCTCTCAGCTCCATGAACTGAATTATTCGGATACTTCCTATGCGTGCCTGTACATAAAATATACTCACAGTGAACACATGCTCGAAATAGACGGAACAACAACGGTACCGGAGTTTTCGCCCTTACTGACAATGTTATTATTCGGGCTGGTAGCACTTCTCTTATATTCACTATCCAAAAAGAATCCTTTCTGAGTGAACAAGAAAATAGCGCGTACGCATGGCAGATAATTCTAGTATGAAAAGTCTTTTAAGCCCAAGATGCGCATAAATCTTGTATAGAGGCAAGAAAAATGGCAGAAAAGCAAAAAGAACCGCTAGAGCAGGCTGATGTCCTAGACCAAACTAGACTACGGCCGCACGGCATAGGCTATGGACATCTTAACGTTTTTTCCTCTTATTTTCTCTTTCGGAATATCTTGTATTCTTCAGTCTCAGTGGCATGTTCAATTCTAGCTTCTGCGAGTTGTGCGGCTTTAGCAAGAGTTCTAACTGTTTTGCAGGTATTGGAGAGGTATTCACTCGACATGATTGCTATATGAAGTATACGAGAGGTAATATTCGCGAGTGTGTGCTAGTATCTTTTGTAAATCTGCCCGAAGATGCCCTTAATTTCGTGCCAGATTAGAGCGACCAATTTTCTTGCCTCTTCATCGATCATTAACAACAATGCAGCATAGAATGCTACGCCACCAGTCACCTTGCCGAGAGTTGCAAGTATCGTGGTCGGATGTGGAAGGATGTAGAGCACAACCGCGCTGACTGCTGAAGCAAAGAGATATTTTCCTATGCTTCTCCAAGGAACAGCTATTCTAACTGATTTGCGCATAATCGCATACAGTCCAAAAAAAGTGGCTATGTGGGCGCATATGTTAATAGTTGTCACGTATAATACTGCCTGAACTGAATTGCTTGTTGCCAATTGTGTCAGAACGTAATATGCTGTCGGAAGGGCAATGACCGCCTGAATGTAGGGTAATGTGAATGCCTTGAACATTTTGCTCCGGACAAGCTGGTTAAACGATATCTTTGCTTCCTCATCAAGTCTTTCAATTCCCAAGAGTAATGAACTGTAGAACTGAGATATCAGAAGTACAACAGTATCTAGTGTGAGCAGGATAAGTATGGGCGAGAATGTAGCATAAAACACGTTCAAGATGGTTAAGAGTGATTCGGACATGGTTATGATGATAGCTGCCATCGGAATAGCAAACATTAAAACTGTTTTCAGCGACAAAGCTACGTCTTCTAAGCTGTTTTTAGCCAGCAGCTTTGGGTACAGTGCAAATGCTAAAAACGACGCATATCCGACTACGTTTGCAAATGTCGCTGCTGCTTGATACTCTCCTCTAGCTGCTTGGCCGCCAAAAAGGAAAAGTAAGATGAGAACGAAAGCGGCTAATTGGTTGCCGACAGCATTGTAGAAGTTTGCTGCTGAACCCTTCAACCACTCTCTTAAGTAATTCCACCGAATTCTCTGTCTCAGATCCTTGGCCAGAAGTCGTATGTAATACAGCGCCTCGATTGATGCAGCTATTATAAGACTCAGCATTGCCCCCAAGAACAGCTGATGAAACCCTACGATCAATATGTAGGCCAAAGAAACCTTACAAACTTCCTCTATCAACAAGCCGTATCCAATTGTTTGAGGCTTTACCGCGCGCAAACAACTTTCCAAGATGCTAATCATGTACACGTTGATTATCTGAAGAGATGCAATAAGGTACAAAAAAATGTAACCTTCACCGACTTGAAATGCGCTTGTAACCAAGGAGATTAGAGGAAGATAAATTATCACAGAAACTAAAGCCACAATCAAATTGGCGAAGAGGCCTGTTTTGATGGCTCCTTCTTTTTCCCGAGCAACAAAACGCGTCGCCCAAAAAGGAAACAACCCACTGAGAAGCGTGAAGTACCCCGCAAAATCAAAAATGTTCGACCATATGCCATATTGGGGTTTTGTCATGTTTCTCGTGAGCAGAAGCGTAAAAATGATGCCCGTCACGACGCTGAGTATTTGAGCTGCAAATATGATAAAACCAGAGTACTGGACTCTTATCTCGTCTCTAGACAAACGGCATCACTTTCAAGGTTCACAGACTACGAATGGACTTCGGGTTTGAAAACCTTTGCTGGTGAGCGAGCACGCGCATGAGTGCCCCACAAAGTTTAAAGTTTCTTAAAACTGTGAAAATAAATGACTGGTGTTAAATATGTCAGAATCACCTCTTATTCTGCAAATCGATAAACCGCATTTCACAGTTAAGCTCCATGCAAACGTGTTGAAGATAGATTTGAAGGGAGACACAAAGAATGAAATTGAAGAAGGAGTCGAAAGTAAATCACCGCTCAGCCAAATCCTGGGCAGAATCCTCAACATGTTTGCTCCACTACATGTGAGACTCAGTGACATAGATTCTGTGAAAGCAGACAATGCAGGAAACGTCAAAATAGTTCTTCCCCACCACAGAGACATAGTAATTCCCCTTGAGCCAGAAGACGCTGCTAAGCTTGTGGATAAACTGAATCAGTTAGTGCCGGTTGAAAAGCAAAAGGAGCTGGAACGCATAATGAAAAAGCACAAACTTCAGAGAATCGAAAGAGAAGATCGGATATTGGCGGAGGAGGAGTTGATGACATCGGGAGCCACGCGGATGCCAATTCCTGAACCGCAAGGAGTACGCAAGCTAGAGGAAGAAGCAGAAAAAGAAATAGAAGAGAACGAAGAATGAGAATTTTTCGTTTGTGCGCTTAACACTCGTTTTCATTTCCTTTTTCTGAACAACCTTACATCATAGCGGTTGCAGACATGGTTGAAAATTCTCGTGGACGATTGAAACTAAGAATGCTCGGCTTTCACCAAACTTCCAACGATTCGAACAAGGCCATTTTCTAAAACCTCGCCTAGTCAACTCGTACTTAACTAAGGATTTTGTGTACTGCTGCTTCTTGCACGCCCTAACAGATAGTCACTTGAGGGTTCTTAGGAATTTCGGGCAGTTGTCTGCGACTTTTGCGGTTTGGGCGTTGTGGAATCTCATGAAGTCTTTGAGCGTAAGGGTGAGCTGTTGTTTAAAGTGCTCGGTGGGTTTGAAGTTCTCTTTTAGTTCCAGCGCTCTGATTTCTAGTGTTGCTTTGTCGCGGTGCATTTTTGGGTCCAGTCTGCCCACTATTTCGCTGTTGTAGAGTATGCTGAGGGTGTAGTAGCCGAATTTTCTTGTTTCTTTTGGAATGTAGATTTCCAACGTTGGATGGAAGTCAAAGAGTTTCTTCGTGCGGGGTTTGCTCCATGTTAGATTGTCGAATGGCGAGATTAGGCTAACTGTGCCTGCTTGTTTTTGTTGATTGTTTGCTGTTTTTTCCAAAGCTTCCAAGTTTTTAGTGAGTGTTAAATAGGGTTTATTTATGCCTTCGACCTGCACTTGGGTCAGAATGTCTTCATTCACCAGCTCCTTAACCACCACAGAGAGAGCCTTAACTCCAAGATTTATCTTGGTTGACCAAGTGTAGAAATATTGTGCGATATCTTTTGTCTCGGCAAGCCCCCAAGCGTCTAGGGTTTTTTCTAAGAAGAAGTATTGTCGCTCTTCTTCGGTAGGCTCGCTGATGTCGATGTGTGAGGGTAGAACATTTTCCGTCAGGTCATAGTATTTCTGAAAGTTTTCGCGACGCGAAACCATCAAAATTCCAGCGCCATAAAGCAGTTCTAGGGCATATTTTGCAGGTTTCCAGTTCCACCAGCCTCCCTTTTCTTCTTTCTTTTCCACTTTGTCTTGCTGTTTGAAATCTTTAGAACAGAGTGGTCCATTACGCTCAATCTCACCCAAAACTACATCAAGCAAACTTGCTTCTTCTTTAAGCCACTGTCTCGCTTTGCTTCGCATTTCTTTCTTTCTCTCTTTCATGGCAAGTATGAAGTAGCGGTAGTACTCTATGGGAATTATTGACGCGGCGTGCGCCCAGTATTCAAACGCTTTTCGGTCTGGGTAAAGAAGCTGGTCTAAAAGCTCTTTTCTATAAACGCCAAGTCTGCTCCAAAGCGTGAGGTAATGATTTCTCTCAACCACGTTGATCGTGTCGATTTGAACGCATCCTAACTCTTCAAGAATTTTGAAAATCCGCTCTTTCTCAATGCTAAGCATAGGATGCTGAAAACCTTGTTTCTTTACGGTGAATCTTCTTGCAACATCCTTTGTAATCTTCAACTTTGACCCTTCAGATTATGAACTGCCTTGACTTGTTAAAGAATTCATGTGCTAGATTCCTATAACTCTATACAGAACACGCGCGAAAATAGAACGACAGTTATGTGTCAGAATCCTAATTTGGAGAGTTCACATCACACTATTTGATTTTCTATTGTCGAATAATTTTTGTTGGCGAGAGGAGTCTAAGCCACGTTTCTTGGCCTTCTTGATGACATATTCCACAGGGTATACTGCGAGTTTTTTTCCGTTGACCAGAACTTCCTTCTCTCTAGTGAATCCTCTGGCTTCCTTGCTCAAGCGGGCGAGTTTGGCTTGTAACGCTGGCAGGTTTTTTCTTCCTCCATAACCCACGAGCGAGAAATCTGCGCCTACAACGCGGTGGCATGGCACTATGGGATAAAGAGGATTCGCGGCCATGATTCTTCCAACTATTCTAGGTTCTGTGTCAGCCGTTTTGGCGATGTTGCCATATGAAGTTACGTATCCAATGGGGATAGCGGCGGCAGCCTTGAGTACTTTCACGGTGGGTTCTGGAATGTATTCAGCGGCAAGAGAAAAGCTCTTAGATTCTTCACTACCAGAGTCGAGTTCCTTCAGCATGCGTATTGTTTTTTCAGCAAACTCCGAGCCTTCTTCAACGATTTTTTGCTCTACATCAAACTGAATGCTTCTCACGAGGCTTCCCATTGTCTTTTCCTTGGTCGAGTTGATGGCAGTAGCCACGATTTCCTCTCCAGTGTAGGCTAAGCCAAACCATGTGCCGTCTACTTCTTTTACATAGATGCTTATCATGCTTTACAACTACTAGACCATAGCAGGGCAAGTTACTTTGCTCTTTCTGTCTGTAAGGAAAAGGATTAAGAGAGTCTCAGACTATTTTGGCTTTTCCAAGACTTGAAAAGGGAGACTGACTTTGGGACTCGTTGACCCGCCGATAGCAATCGTTGTTTCGCTCTGTTTTCTCGTATTACTGCTGTACAAGCGAGTTAATCTTGGGATAACGTTGAATCTAACAGCAGTAGCTATGGCTCTGCTTGCACTTCCATGGCAGGAAATACCGGATATAGTCTTCAGAACCACGGTTGATCTGCTTACGATTTCGGTTGTGTTGGCAACCTTCGCAATAATGTGGTTGAGCCAACTCTACAAGGAAACAGGGGTTATGAAAAACATGAGCGAAAGCTTAAGCAGAATCATCAAAAACCCAAAAGTAGTGTTAAGCGTGCTTCCAGCAGTCATAGGTTTTCTCCCAGTTGCAGGTGGCGCATTGATGTCGGCACCTCTAGTGGACGCTGAAGCAGAAAAACTGAAACTAAAACCAGCAAAGAAGGCATATGTGAATTTCTGGTTCAGGCACACTATTTTTCCAGTCTATCCTCTGAGCCAAGTGCTCATAGTAGCAGCCCTTCTTGCAGAAACAACTGTACCCATCATGATCTTACGCCAGATCCCAGCAGTCGCGGTCATGGTAATAGTCGGCTACATCATAGGCTTCTGGAAAACCACAAACCCCAAGCACGAAGAAAACCAAAACGTGAAGGACGAGTTAGATTCAGATCTCAGAAAGTTCATAATTGCATTTTCGCCAATTCTGGCTTCAATAATCGTAGCTATTGGTTTGGATTTGATCGGCTTCAATTTATCTAAACAAGGATTTGATGTACTCATAGCGTCCTTGGTGGGGCTTGCTACTCTAACACTGATTGCCAAACCTAACCTCCAACTTTTTGCAAAGCCTCTAAGAAGTTGGGGGATTTATGGCATCACCCTAGCTGCCTATGGCGCATTTCTGCTAGGAAATGTGATGAAAGCCCCTGAAGTCTCCAAGATTTTCGAATCATTAGCGAGCGGAACCATCGATAGCACCGTTCTTCTGATAGTTGTTCCAGCTACTCTGGGAATCTTGACAGCCTCAGCTTTAGGAGGAGTATCCATAAGCATACCGCTCCTAGGCAGCATAATGACTCTTTCACCCGGAATGGCTTCGCTTATTTATATGAGCGCATATCTGGGATACGTGGTTTCACCGACACACTTGTGTTTTGCATTCACAGCAGATTATTTCAAATGCTCACTAGGCAATGTCTACAAATATGTAATCCCTTCAGTTCTTGCAACGTTCGCAACTGTTCTTCTGATCTACTTTCTATTCTAGAGCCATCATGCTCTGAACAGCATCTGGTTTGAGGTTTGAAGTAGCATTAAACAAGTCGCTTTTACACGATATTACTCCTGTTAGCATAAGGCAGCTTACAAGCACATGTGCTCCGGGAAGATTTTTATTTCAAGATAAGAAATAGACAACTGCAGGTGCCAAACGTGGCCAAGATACTTGTCCTAATGCTTGTATTGTTGTCAAGCGCTACGATTTTCCCAGTCAACCATTCCAACAACAATGACTTAACAAATCAGCATGTAACGACCTTCGCATCAACGGTCATATGGGTTCCAGAAAATTGTACGAGTATACAAGAAGCCATAAACGCGGCCAACCCCGGAGACACAATCTATGTAGACAACGGCACTTATTATGAGAATATCTACATCAACAAGACTGTCGCACTCGTTGGTAAAGATCCTGAAACAACTATCATAGACGGCAGTAAGTCCCACAGTACTTACAGTCCAACGATTTCGCTGTCCGGTGAAGACGCCAAAAACGTCATCCTACGCAACTTCACCATTCAAGGAAGCAGCAACGCGTGGGGAATCTACATATTTGTAAGCCCAAACAGTACAATTGCGAACAATATCGTAAGCAACAACCACGGCGGCGTTATCGTCGATGCTTCTAGCAACAACACTTTCATAAACAACACAGTAACAAGCAACCTCTACGAAGGAATGTTTCTCTTCCAATCATCTGGGAACATCATTAATAACAACACAATAAGTGGAAATGCCTACAACTTCGGAATATTCGAATCCGCGTTTGACAACGACATTGACGAGTCAAACCTCATAAACGGAAAACCCACCTACTACCTCGTAAACCAGACAAGCATAACTATTAACCCGACAACTTATCCTGAAATAGGTTATCTTGCACTGATCAACTGCTCAGACATAACCATTGAAAACCTAAACTTGACCAATAACTACAATGGCATATTGCTAGCTCAAACTAATAATACGAAGCTGACAAATAGTACATTCGCCAGCAACGTGATGGGCATAAGCATCTACGCCTCAGCAAATATCACCTTGCAAGGCAACAACATAACAAGCAACTGGCAGGGCATCACACTCACGAGTTCTCCAAACAACACTTTAAAACAGAACAACTTGACTGCAAACCAACAGCACCTCATAATAACTGGAACCCAACTCAACCACTTCCTACAGGACATAGACACGTCCAACACTGTAGACAGAGAACTCGTCCGCTATGTAACAAACCAAACCGACCTGGTAATCACTCCTTGCACGTTTCCCAATACTGGATATCTTGCGCTCGTAAACTGTCAAAATGTCACGGTCCAGACCTTTTCTATGCAAGACAACATTCTGCTCGTCGCCTACTCCAAAAACTCCACTATAACGCAAAACGCCATAACAAAAGGGGGAATAAGCCTTCAGTATTCTACATACATCAATGTATCCTTCAACGAGTTGACCAGTGGCGATCGTGCCATCTTAGCGTCCAATTCTGACAACAACAGCATTGCAATGAACAATGTTACTCTAAACAGTGAATACGGGATACTCCTCGAATCATCCAATGGCAATACAGTCATGGGCAATAGCATTGCAGAGAGCACGACGGGCATCAGCCTTGACGCTTCAGCAAACAACAGCATCATCGGAAACAACATAACCGCCAACAAGGAATATGGCACACTTCTGACGAACTCCAACCACAACACGATCTACCACAACAACTTCATTGATAATGCTGTGCCGAGATGGCAAGCGGTTTGCGGGAATGTTCCCTCCATTGCAGACAACGTGTGGGACAATGGTTATCCATCAGGCGGCAACTTTTGGAATGACTACAACGGAACAGATCAGCACAGCGGAACCAAACAGAATACGGGTGATCCCGACGCCATCGGCGACACTCCTTACGTCATCAATTTCGCGCAAAAAGACAACTATCCACTGGCAGGCGAATTCCATGATTTCACAGTGAACACGACACAAGCATACGATGTCGAAGTAATCAGTAACTCCTCAATTGCCAACTTGACGGGGGTTTTCTGGCTTTCTTCTCCGACGCCATATTTGCAGCCCGGGCAACTGTTCCTCTGGCTTTTTGTTTCTGGCGAAACAAACACCACAGGATTCTGCAGGGTGACTATTCCGAGAGATCTCTTGAACGGAACATACGTGGTACTGGTAGATTGGCAACCGGTTCCAGCAGCCATACTGACAGAATCAAACAGCACACATGCTTACCTATACTTCACATACGGACAATCTGAACACGAATTAATCATAATACCCGAATACTCAACAATCACACTGCTGTTAATTACAGCAATCGCAATAACAACAGTGACTGCAATAACAGTCAAGAAACGCAACAACCCCGGAAGAAAGCGTTTCCATTCTAATCGACAATGTTTGTGTTGAATTGTTCCGTGGTGCCGAGGGCCGGGTTTGAACCCTCGACAGGTGGTCAAGTCACCCGCAAACCCCCTTTTTTTCCGCATCCAACGAGCATTAATATAGCGAGTGGCAGAATCTTGTCTTGGTGAGAAGGTTGAATTTTTTCGAACCTCCAAGAGCCACCGACAAGCAGAAAGAGTACATCAAAATCCTATCGGCCTACGAGAGCACCAAGGCGCAGGACGAGGAGGACATCAAAAACTACCTGAAGCGAGCCGGCAAGACCGAGGTCGCCCAGCTGTCAAAACAGGAGGCAAGCCAGCTAATCCAGATCCTGCTGAAGAGGCCCGCCGAATACGTGTTTCCCTGCAGCAAGAAGGCGACCCTCCCCAAACAGGAAATCAACGGCTACAACGTTCTAGGCGAATTTGAAGGTTGCCTCCACGCCTGCCCGGACGGAACCGACGTCAACAGCTGCGAGTACTGGGAAAAATATCAGGGCGGAGAGGCAGAACCCGAGAAGTAGTTTTTGGCAGCCGTGGGGCCTGGAGACCAAGAAGATCGCATCAGCACTGGCCGGCTGCCGTTTGGGCATCCAGTGAGCAAAGGCGATTGGCCCCGCTATGCATAACGCGCATCCCTTTATAAAATAGTGATGGATACACCCCCAGCGAGCAGTATTGCGTGTGCTCCCTGATGGTCTGAATTTCTTCGCCCGCCCTGAAAATCGGCTCGCGTGAAGGTTTTAAATAGACTCAAAAGATCGGCTAGTTGGGCATCTGAATGAACGCAAAGGCAAAGACAACCGCATCTTCGAATCATCTGCCGCGCTCAGGGGGCATTCTAAAACACACCGTGCAGGTCCAGACCCTGCAGGGCATAACCAAACAGAAGTACACGATTTTCACCACAGAGGACAGGATACGCATCATCCCGGTCGGCGACATCCACATCGGCGCACCGCAGGGACAGTGCCAGCTCAAGAAAGTCGCCGCCCTTCTGGAGCACATTGAGAAGACGCCGAACACCTACATGCTCGGCACCGGCGACTACATGGACTGCGCCCAGAAGATGCCAGGCAAGAAGGGCCCAAGCGTCTACTTCCAGTCAATGCCGCCCCAACAGCAGCTCGAAAAGATCCAGATGATGCTCCTCCGACTCGCACAGAAACACAAGATTCTCGGCCTGCACGGCGGCAACCACGAGGGCTGGATACTCGAACTCACCGGCATCGACGTCATCAAAATCCTCGCCGACAACCTCAAAGTCCCATACCTCGGCCCCGCCTGCGACACAACCGTAGACCTCGTCAACCGCGCCGGACAGAAACAGAGATACCTAATCTACAGCCAGCACGGCAACAGCAACGCAAAACAGAAACACACAAAGATGGGCGCCCTCATCGCCGCAACAAAGGACATCTTCGCGCACATCTTCATATGGGGCCACGTACACCAGGTCGGCAGCGAACGGGGCGGAAAACGCTTCAACGGCAACCAGATAAAATGTTACTACGTCCTCGCCGGACACTGGCTCGACTGGGAAGGCTCGTACGCGCAGCTGTTCGGCCTCGACATCTGCCCAGCAGGCACAGCAAAGATCCAGCTTTTCGCAGACAGAAACGACGTTCACGTGGTGGTCTAGATGGCAACCCAAAAAACCCAACAGAAACTTCCCGCCGAGGCCCCGTACAACCCAAAAAGAAACATAGTGGCCCGCCTGTTCACCGAGGAGAACCTGCTGGCCCTCTTCAAAGCGAGACGGGGCTGGAAGGCGACGAGACTGCCGAGAAGCATAACGCTGGCCGAAGACATTTACATACGGGCCGAGCACAGAAACGGCTACGCACTCAGCATCACGGCAGGCCCCGCAGACCACTCGGCAGAATACCGCGACGGATTGTACCGCACGGTCGAGGTCGGCCTGCTCGAAGACGGAGAGCTCGCGGACGACGGCCGGTTCTTCAGCGAAGGGGTCGCCTGCTACGTCAGCTGGGGCCGCTTCCTCAAAATCGTCCGGTACGCCGAGGCACAGGCAAGACAGGCAAAACTCGGCGAATTCGTGGAGGCGGCCTAAAAATGAGAAAACTGATATTCGCAAGCCTCGTTCTGCTGGTGGTCGGGTCACTGCTCACCTCGTTCCTGGTGGTCACAAACAGAGCCCCGACCGACCCCGAGGCAGTGCAGACCAAGGCCAAAACCGCCTGCTGGCTTATCCAACCCTACAATCCCGCCGTGCAGATGCTGGCCTCAAAAATTCTGATGCAGACGAACCGGAGCGACCTCTGGGACAGCCTCGGCGCCATGTACCGCTGGGTCGTCCTCAACATAAGGTATCAGACAGAACCCGCGGGACAGGACTACTGGCAGACCCCGACCGAAACTTTGAGCAATGGAACGGGCGACTGCGAGGATTTTGCCATACTGCTCTGCTCCCTTGTTCTTGCCTACAACTCGTCCGTGCCTGCAGAATGTGTTGTGATAGGCTCACCGGTTCAGGTCGCGGGATTGGCAGGCCATGTAGCCGTCGCAATCCCGTTCGGAAACCAAATCACCATCCTAGACCCCGCAGGTGCCTGGTTTACCCAAACGGGCAACGTGTTCTTCGTGAAAGGGGGCTGGGCAGTGGCAGGCGGCGACGGCAAGGTCACCAAGAAGCCAGCCGAGCAGGAGGTCGCAGACTGGCTCAGAATGTGGTCAAACGAGATGCCCGACGCCAGAATCACCGCCACCTTCTCTATGGCAACGGAAAAGAACTTTGACGACACAGCCGCGTTCCTCAGCTGGACGGCGTCGACAACAGAAGGGCAAACGCCTTGAACGACATAAAAGAGAAAATGCACGAGCTAGAGGTCCTCAACCGCGAGGTCGAGGCCATCTCGGCGGGCTGCGAACTCGAACTCAGAGTCTACCGGCACCCATACTGCCTCTTCTTCGACGAGTTTTGCGGGGCACACTACGCCGGCCTACCCTCGAACCTAGACCTAGTACGCAACTGCTTGGCGATCCGGCACGCGTGGCTCAATGCCGCCCGACGAGACCTGCTCAAGCACACGCCGGCGCTCACGCTTCTGACCGGAGAAAAACTGAACTGGAGAGCGGCAAAATGAGCGGCGAACTCGAACACAGAAAGAGAGGCAGACCCCGCAACTTCGACGAAAACAGCAAAGAATACCACCTCTACCTCTACCCCGACGCCATCAAAAAGGTCGCCGAAAGCCGAGGCGAAGGAGAAAGCTGGAACCACACCTTCAACCGTCTCATCCAAGACCCCTGCCCGGGCATCCTCTCCCACCTGCCATACGACCTCAGGGAGAAAGTCTCGCAGGAAACCAGACAGACAGGCGAAACCCCGAACGAAATCATCAAGAAAATCCTGCGGCAACGCTACGCACAACCCGCACCTGCCGAAAAACCCGCAGATGACGAAAAACTGACAAAAAACCAGCAGAAACACCAAAACTTCGAAAAAGCCCTCCTTGCCCTGCCGCCCGGACGCTACGACCGCGAAACCCTGAAGCAGCTGATGGCAAAAAGCTTCGGAGGCGACGTCAGAGACGACCGGTTCAAAGAACGCCTCTACGGCCCCATCGCGAATGGAATACTGTGCCAAAGCCATCAGTACCCCTACCCTGACGGCTACCTAGTGAACCTCCGCACGACCTGCCCCCTCTTCACAGGTGGAAACTGCAAGGCAACCGGAAAACCCTGCAAGCTCGCCAGCCGCTTGGAAGAGTGCCCGACCCTGATCGCCTTCCAACACCGCCGACCTGAAGCAGACAAACCCGCACAAAACGAGACGGAGGCGGAGAAAAACGGGCAAAACACGCCGACCCCGCCGAAAACCTGCCAACACCTACAAGGCGAAACCTGCACACTCAAAAACCTGCCCTGCCAGCACGACCCCAAAGACCGCCCCGACCTGTGCTCAACCTACGTCGGCCCACTCGGCAGAACAGCCCGCGGAGAACCCTAGCCCCGGCCACGAAAACCGGCCCGAATTAAGTATCCCATTATTTCGGCAAAATTGGGGGGGGGAAAGCCCAAAAACCCCTTCACGATTTTTCGACAAAAGACCATCAGCTTGACGCCAAAACCCCGCCCTGAGCCCCCTCAGCCCCTCCTTTACGCCCAAAGAACGGGGATTAATGGTATATATATATCCTATTAAATCAGTGTGTAATCGTAGTAGTAGTAGTAGTAGGCGTCCGTCGGGGTTGTCATTTGTAAAGTTTTGATGGTCTTTTGGGGTTCTGGAGGGGGTGAGGTGGCATATGCCTTGGCGGCCTTCCCCCCCCAATTTGTTAGTGGTGGATATAGCTATGTCTGTGAGTATTTTCTCGGGTTTCCCACGCACCTGCGGGTTCTCGGGGCTTACGGGAGGTCTCGGTATGCCTTCTTTCTGACCCGTCCGTCGCGCATCTCCTTTTTCAAAACGGTGATGCCGGCGTCTTCGAGGCGGTGGATGAGCTGCCAGACCTTCTTCTTGCTTGGTTCGGAAAGCTGGACGGCCTTGGGGTGGGAGTTGAAACCGATGAAGACGGCCGCGGGCTTTATGCTCTCTATCCGGTCGGCGAAGGCGGGCAGGTCGAAGTCCATTATGGGCTCGATGGTCACGACTTTGTTGGGCCATTTGAGGGCTAGGAAGTCGCGATGGCGTTGGGAGGGTCTCGGCGCCTTGGATATCTTCCCGTATCCCTCGTCGCGGTTTGTCTCCAGCGTCGTCGCCAAGTAGGTGTTCTCCGGAAGCAGGCTCAGGTACTTCTCTAAACACGCCGGATTCTTGCTTTGGAGGAACCATATTCGGCCTTTTTTGTTGTCCTGCCGCATCTTTTCGAGGATTTTCTTCATAAACTCGGGGTCGGCAAAGGCAATGTCCCCGTCTTCGCAAACGAAAATCGCCCTGTTCGGGGGAATGTTGTTCAGCCTTTTCGGGTGCGTGTGGGGGGTGTACTGGCGGCAGCCTTCGCAGTCGTGCATTCTGCCGAGCCACGCGATGAGCTTCTGGAAGGAGGGTTTGCAGTAGATACAGTCGTAGCGGCAACCGAGGAACGGATTCCAAGACTTCGTGTCTCTGTATTTTTCCATATGGATCATCTCTCTTGGTTTTCTAAAAAAGGTTGTTTCGGCGTGCGGCATCCGTCCGGCAGATGCGGAATTTGAAAGGCTTAAAAGCTTTCAGGCTAGGGCGGGTTGGTGAGTGTTTGGCCGCAAAAGAAACTTTCGGAGAGGAGCTGGCAGAGTTCTACGTGTGGTGCCGCAGGGTCCGCCATCTGGATGCTGGTTTTGCTGCCGAGCGCGTGTTTCTTTTGCGCTTGCTCGTCGAGGGGGGTGCCGACCTTCGCGATTCTGACAGCGTCGTCCGTGCGGTCAGGGGTCTGAGCTCGGATGTTGCCTCTAAGGCTGCGCGTGCCCATCGTCTTTTTCTGCGTTTTCTGGCGGGTCTCGGGGAGAGGGAGGTTCCCCGCGATGTTGGTCTGCGCGACTGGGTTTTGGCAGTCTGGGAAAAGAAGAAGGCGGTTCGGGAGCATTATGCAGGTTCGGTCGTCAGGTTGCGGCACGGCGACTGGCTCATCTACCCGCCTTTGCCTCCTGAGCGTGCCGGTCTTGTCGAGAGGCTGGGCGAGGGCCGTGTTCCCCGTTGTCGAAGAGTTATGGCCACGGTCGCCGACGGCTGCACCCTTCTTATTTCGCTGGCTGATGATGTGACGGTCGTTGGTGCTCCTAGGCCTCCTGCTGGCTGGGTCTGGACTAAGCGGGGCTGGCGTCAGGTCTGCAAAAAGACCTCTGTGTAGCCCTTTTTTCGCCGTTTCCAGGGCATTTTGCGGCGGTTTTGGGCCGAGATTTGCAGAGTTTAAATAGACTTGAATTGATCCATTGTGGAGACCGATATGGAAGCGCAGGATGGAAAGAGGGGTTTTCTGCTTTCTTGCCCAGTTTTGAAGCTAAATCTGGAGGAGGTGATGGGGTGATAGCGTGGTTTGTGTTAGGTGGGTCTGGGGTGCCGGCGCCAGCTTTTGACGTGGTCGGCTTTGCTCTTCAGACCGTTGTGCTGGCCGCGGCTTGGGCGGGCGACTTGATGCTGATCTGGAACGCCCGCAGGCTCCGAAGGGCCTAATAACTTCCCCTTTTTTTCATTGTTTTCTTGGTTTTTGATGGTCTTTTCCGTGCCTTGGGTGCCGAAAAGTGCGCTCGTTTCAAAGCTTTAAAAAGACTCAGGCGAGGACTGGGTGAGGAAAAATGCACGCGGATAAGAAAGCTCGGAACTTCGTTGTGCCCGTTCTGGTAGTGCTGGCCTTGGCTCTTGTGGCTTCCCTCGCCTCAACTGGGGTCGCAGGTGCCGGAGCGGGTTCGGCCGCGTGCCTTTCTTCTGCCTCCGCGCACCCGTACGTGCAGGTTATTTTTGGCTTTTCAGGTCTCGACCGCTTTGACACGGCGAACTACACGAACGGCTGTCAGCTGGCAACCTTCAACGCGACGACCGGAAACTGGAACTGGATCGTCAACCCCTCGGGCTACTACATCTCGATTCTTTGGCCCGCGGGCGAGAACCTTACCTTTCAGTTCCCCGATGCCTATCAGTACGATTTCGCGTCAGCCAAGCATTTTCTGCTGTTCGGATGGACTGACCCCGACGGCTGGCACGATGCCATAGGCCCAGACCTCGTTTGGCCTGTGAACTGCACGGGCTCCTTTGTGGCAACGTCGGACTGCTCCGTCTCGGTCGTGTACATATGCGAGTACGAGAACGTGACGTTTGCCTGCAACATTCCGAACGACAACGGAACATCTGGCTGGGGTACCGGCGTCTTGGAGGTTGGTTGGGGCAGGATTTACCTGTCAGAGCTTCCCAAAACCATCCTTTGCCGTCTTGGTTCGTACGTCAACGTCACTTGGTACTCTGTGGTGCCTCGGCCGATGGATTCGCCCACGAGCCGCCAGCAGTGGTTCTGGAACTCCACATCGGGATTGCTTACGGTGCAGTCCGGCATCTTCCGCGTTCCAATTGGCGGCGGCTCTGTGACCGCGACTTACAACGGGCAATTGGCCCTTGACATTATCTATGCTGAGGGCGGCTCTTTCTCTCCGTCTCCAGGAAGGTATTGGTTTGACGCGAACAGTACGGCCGCCGTTGAGGCGATACCGGGCGAATCCCGCTTTTTCGACCACTGGGTTCTGGACGGTCTGGCGGCAGGTTCAGGCAGCCCGCTGAACGTCACGATGGACCAGCCGCACAACTTGACCGCGGTCTTCGTTTCGCCAGTCACGGTAGTGTTCAACGCCACCGGAATCGACTCGTCCGCGTCCGAGACGGTTCTGACAGTTGACGGCGTGGAATATGCGTGCCGCGACCTGCCCGCGTCTTTCGAGTGGGAGCCGAGTTCGGTGCACTCCTTCAGTTTTGCAGAGGATTTTGTGCAGGGCGGTGCAAAACGGTCGCTCTGGCTTTCAACGGAGGGGCTGAGCAACAACAGGTACGGCTATGTGGCCGCTGAGGACGGAAGCGTGACGGCGAACTACCAGCTATTCTATCTTCTGAACGTCACCGCCGACCCCAAAAACGGCGGCGGGGTCTCGAACTCGGGCTGGTACGCTCCCGGCTGCAGGTTCTGGGTATCTTCAGCCGCGAACTCGAGCTACGGCTACTTCTTCAGTCACTGGGTTCTCGACGGCGAGTACGCGGGCAACGAGTCGGGCATAGAAATCTTGATGGATGGGCCGCACAACCTGACGGCGGTGTTCAAGAGGGCGTTTGCAGACTTCTGGGTAGTGGGAGTCGACCCTGCGCATCCTCCGACCTCGTATGTGCTCGAATTCCAGATCCTGACCAATCCTGCCCTCGTGCTCAAGTTTCCCTGGCTCGCCACGCCCGGCTCGGGCCTGTGCCACTACCGTATGCTCTTGCCGGCCTCCACCTCCACCTTCTTCGCTTTTGCCGGCGAGCTTCAGGGGAACGGCTACCAGTACGTCCTGCTGGGCGTGGACGGCGTTTTACCTGTGCCGGATCCAAGCGGGATGAACAGCACCTACGAGGTTCATTTCGTCCACACGGCGTACTACGGGCTTCAGTGGAACGTCACTTTCGTGGAGACAGGTCTCGACTCGACGGCTCAAGGAACGGTCTTGACCGTCAACGGCGCGTCGAAGAGTCACGCCAACCTTCCGTACTCGTTCTGGGCTGACAACGGCTCGCTGGTGACATACGATTTCGCGGGCATCGTTGCAAGCACAGCCGACGGAAAACGCTTCAACCTCACGAGCATGTCGCACCAGACCCCGCTGACGGTGACATCGGCCACGAACGTGACCGGAGCCTACGCGATCCAGTACCGCCTGTCTGTTGAGTCGGCATTCGGTGTTCCGAGCGGTGCAGGCTGGTATGATGGAGGTTCAACGGCTTTTGCTTCGCTTGCAGACGGCACCGTTTCAGGAGGCACTGGAGTCCGGTACGTGTTTACGGGCTGGGAAAGAGACGCCTCAGGCTCTGGATTGACGAGCGACCCGATACTTATGGACAGATCCAAGACCGCTACTGCAGACTGGAAGACGCAGTACTACCTGACCGTTACCACAAATCCTTCCGGCGTTGACAGCCCGACCGGCGAGGGCTGGTATGACGCGGGCTCGACCGCCCACGTCAATGCAGACCTGTACGTGGACATCGTTTCGGGCTCTCGGTACCGCTTCGACTCTTGGGCCGGTGCGTCCGGAACCTACTCCGACGCAACGGTGGTGATGGATTCCGCCAAGACCGTGACTGCGAACTACGTGGCACAGTATCGCCTGACCGTCTCCATAATCGGAAGTGGTACCGTGAGCATTGCGGGAAGCGGCTCGTCTGGGGGCTGGTTTGATTCGGGTTTGGGGGCTTGGGCCGGTGCCTTTCCGGATGCAAACTGGACGTTCAGCAGCTGGCTTTTGGACGGGGCTGATGCCGGAACATCCAATCCGCTCACGGTGACGATGGGTGCCCCGCACAGCTTGGTTGGTGTGTTTGTTCCTGTGGTAGTGCCTCCTCCGCCTGAGAAGCCCAGCGTGAACGTGAACTACACCGTCAACGTGGAGTGGGGTCTCAAGTCTGCGGTGTTCACGTACAGGGTTTTGAACGAGAGCTGTGTGCCGGGGTTGCTGGCGCTGGTGGTCGGGAACCAGACGTTGGAGTTCAGGGTTTCGGATACCTTTGAGCACGCGGAGAACATCAGCCTCACCGATTCGTCTCAGGCTTTGCGTGTTCGCGTCATCTATGGGGACGATGCGGGTACGGTCAGCTTTGATTCGACGACTTGGGTGAGGGTGCCTCCTCCGCCCGTGCCGTGGCCCGAAATCCCGTGGTGGGTGTGGGTTCTTCTGGGCTTGGCTATCGGGGTGGGCGTGTTTGAGCTGGCCCGGAGAGTGCGTCGCCTCTTCAAAAAACGAAAGGAGGCAAAACGATGAGGGGGTTGATTGTTGCAGTTGTTGCTCTGGTGCTCGTCGCGTCTCTCGCCTCGGCCGTTTCTGGCGGGCGGGAAAAAACTTTCGCCTGCAGCCTTGTCGGGGCGCAGACCGCCGGCGTGGCCAGCAGCGAACAGTTCTCGGTCTCCCGCGTCGAGTTCGTCGCCGTCTGCCCAAATCTGAATCCCCGTATACCCAGCTTGTTGGTCGACGGCGTAAATACTCACGGGGTGCCGTGGTCTTTCAACTGGGAGGTGGGGTCGGTGCACAACTTCACGTGGGCCGACTCCGTCTACCTCGGCGAATTTGAAAATGGGAAACGCTGCGTCTGGATGTCTACGGCGGGGCTGAGCACAGAGAGGTCGGGCTCCTTCACGGTTCCGGACGGCGGGGGCGTCATAAACGCGAGCTACAGATTTGAGTACGGCCTGTACGTCGAGGTTTGGAAGGGGGAGGGGAACACGAGCTTGGGCACTGGGGTGGTCGGCGGCTGGGTTGAGGCGGGCGAGAACAAGACGTTCAGCATCACCGCCCTGCCTGCCGCGGGTCAGGCCTTTGCGTATTGGGAGCACAACTATATGGCGGGGAACGGGACGTGGATCCATGAGCACCTTGACTCTCCGGTGCTGAGTCTGTCGCTGGAGTTTCGCAACAAACACCTCCTGTACGTCTCTTTTGAGCCTGGGCCTTGGTCTTGGGAGAGGCTTGTCTGGATAGTCTGCGGGGTTCTCTCACCACTTCCGCTGATTATTCTCTGGGCGGTGCTGAAGAGGGCGGAGGGGGGGCGAATACGCTTTGGCCGGCGTTCTCTGCTGTGGGTGCCGTGGCTCTCGGTGCTGGTTCTGGAGGTTGAGGGCGTTCTGCACGAGTTCGGGCACGCCGCGGCTGCCCTGCTCAGCGGGTTCAGGGTGCTCGGTTTTGGCTGGTTTACTGTTCTCCGCGGCCAGTTCGTGAACTACATGCAGCCGTCAGGTGTCAACGCCTTTGTGCTGTTCGCGGGGGGCTTTTCCGACGCGGTGGTCTGCGGTGTGCTGCTGTGGGGTTTTGCTCGAACACGGCGTGTGCCTTTAGACGACTCCGACCAGCTGGTGGTGTTGGGTCTTGTGGTGTTCGCGTTTGGGGGTCTGTTTTACGGCGTTTTTGAGGCCGTCACGGGGGTCTAATGATGTGTGAAAAAGAAAGTTGTCTGTTGCCCGCAGGTGCCGGTGGACGGAGCCGGTACGCCAAGGACTTTCGTGAGGCGTGGGAGCTGGCGGACGACAACCTGAAGGAGATCCTGTTTCTGCTCATCCGGCTGGCGGAGGAGAAGAGCGACTATAGGGCGTCGGCGGTTTTTGAGGAGATCCGGAAGTGTGCCGTCGTTGCCCGTGAGGCCGCTGACAATTTGAGGGGGATGGCGGAGCAGGCACGGAGAGAGATGAACCCGAGGGCATAGCTTCTCTGGTTTTTGGGTTTCCTCGTTGGTCTCGTTTTCAGCGTTTTTCAGGGGGTCTTCCGTTCTGGTCCCGTGTTGTCTTTCTCGGGTCGGGGGGGCTCTGCGCTGTGCTGCGGGTGCTCCTGTGGCCAGCTTGTACACGTGCCGCGCCCTTCCGGTGTACACCTTTTTTGGTTTATGAACTCGGATCGTGATTTCGGGGTTTAGATGTTGTGTCCGGTCTGTTCTGGCAAAAGGGGTGGGGGTAAAGGGCCTCGGCAGGACACTTCGCTATGGTTTTCAGAGGGGTTCAGCAGGACGATCAGGAGAGTCTCGTCAGAGTTTGCTTCTCTCGTTTTTGACGCTTTTTAGGGCCAGCCTAATCGCCGAGTCGAGCTGCCTGAGGGTTCCGTCTTTGAGGGGTTGCTCCGTGTCTAGGTCGAACCCGAGGAGGGTAACGTCGTCCCACCGCCAGCCCGCGTACGAGTCCCAGCTCTCCGTCCCGGCCAAAGCAAAAAAGTCTTCCCTGTGGTTGAGGTACAAGATCGCGCCTTTTACATCCCTTCCGCCTCGGATTTGCGCAAAGCCCGCCTCGTACGTCTTCCTCCAGCCCCCCTTCTCCATCGTCTCCGTGACCGCCCGCATCTTCTCGGCGATCCAGTCCTGGTTTTGCCGCATAAGCTCCCTTGTTCCCGCCCCGAGCAGCCCCGCTATGCCCCGCCGCACGGTGAAGTATACCTCAACGTAGAGCGTCTGCTGTTTTCGGTTTTGGTAATAGCGGAAGGTTGGAGTGCGTACGGTGGCAAGCCTGTAGCAGCTTCTCCCCGTCTGCCCGTTCGGGTTTCTACCTGCCAACGGTCTCGCCTCCTTCTCTTTTCTGATTTTCTGCACTCTCGCCGCGGAGTTTTTCCTGTTTTTTTGCGTCCTCGTAGGGCTTGAAGACCAGCGTCAGCAGGCCCCGCTCTCCGGCCAGAAACAGCCTCACGATTCTCCAGCCCCTGTCAGTTCTGCCCCGCGTGAAGTTGTAGATCTCCTCGATTGCCTCGGGCGTGAGGGGGTACGGGTACATCTTGGCGTGCAGGCTGTCGGGCTCGTTGCCGTAGACCAGTATAACGTTTCTGCACTTCCCTTTCTTCATCGCCTTCTGCGTTTTGCCCCTCATCACGCGCTCCACCTGTACTTTATCTCGGTTTTCAGGAGGCTAAGGGCGCACAGGAAAAGGACGATGACGGGCACGGTCAGGTCGCCGTAGCCGAGCCTGCTGCATATAGTCCAGACCGCCCAGACGAAGCCCGCGGTGGTGGCGGTTATGACGAGAACGGTCACGAGCAGGAAGTTTCTGAGCCTCATCTGCGCCTCCCCTCTTTGAGCATCTCGGTGACCTGTCTGGCCTGCTGCTCCGTTTCGAAGAGTGCGACGCGGTTCTCGCGGAGCACCGACTTTATGTCCGGCCCCAGCTCGATGTGCCGGAGCCCCCTGCCAAGTCGGTCGATTATCTCGTGGCCGGTGAGGAGCCTGCTCTTTCCGCCGTACGTGTTGAGGAAGACGCCGTAGTAGGTCACGCGCCTGTCGAGAACGTGCACGCAGATGGCCTCGTACTCCTCCTTCATCTACTTTCGCCTCCGTCCTTTCTTGCCGACGTCTAGGCCTGCGGCGCCGAAACCTGAGATTAGGCCCATTATTCCCTTGAGAAATTCTTCATCTTGCTTCTTTTTGAGTGCCTTTTTGACCTGCCCGACCTGTTCTCTGCTCATCCCCGTCGACGCCTTCCTGAAGTGCGCGAGGGCGGCCTCTGCCATCAGCTTTCCCTCCGCCTGCGAGTTTCGGGCTATGCCTTCTAGCCTTGCGACTGTGGCGTTTACCGTGTCAGCCTCCTTCTTTGCGATGAGTTCCCGCGCCTGCCGGTTTGCCTCCCGCTTTATCTGCTCCCTTTTCTCGTACGGGTCAAAGTCCTCGGCCTCCCAGTCCTCATCTTCCAGTTCCATCTGCTTCTCGTAGTCGGTGTGCTCGTGCCTGACGTGGGCCACCAGCAACGCATCCCTTCCCTTCTCTATGCTTTCCCAGCTGTTGCACACGGCCTCCAGCATCTCTGATCGGTCGTCGGGGCGCACCAGCCTGCCGCAGACGGGGCACTTCTGCGTCAGCTCCTTGGCCGCAGCGTCTCTCATACGTTCCGCCCAATAGTCGTCGTCTAGGCCGTTCCCGTAGTCCTCGGGGCCTTGCGGGCAGTATGCCAGCGCGTCGAAGTAGTGTTCCTCTTGGGCCGGCACGGTCTGGTTTTTGTGTTCCTCGGCGGCTCCTGCTGCGCCTGCCCCCGTCGCGGTTGCCCCTGCGGCGGCCAGAGTGATTTTCTGTCGGCAGCTAAACTTTTTTCCCAAATTCTGCACTCTCCCTGAGGTGTCTGCGCTTGGTTCTCGTGAGGTCGCGCAGCTCCCTGACTGCTATTTTTTCGGGAATGCGGTAGTAGGTCCGGCCGTGGCTTCTGCGTTTGCGGCAGCCGAGGCTGACGAGGTCACGGCCTATCTTCGAATTCTTGATTGTCAGGTTGAGTTCTCGGTGGACATCGGCTAGGGTGACCTCGCCCGAGAATCCGTTCCCGATTTTTTTCGAGAGCCAGTTTTTGAGTGCCAGAACGTCTTTGATCAGCGCCTGGGCAGGATAGCCGTAGAGAACCATCTCGGCCGCTTCCTTCTCTCCCTGGTCGGTGAGAATTACGGTGTTGCCGTCGAGCCGGAAGAGGCCCTTCTTCTCTAGGGCGTGCACCAGAGCCTCCAGTCTCTTTTTCTCCGTGCCCGTGACCGTCTGAAGCTCCGCAAACGTTGTGCTTTTCACGTTTTCAGCACCTCACCCAGTCCTATTCTGTGGCTTTTTAAACTCTGTTCGGGAACGGAATGCCGGCAAGGGGGTATAGGATTCAGTTCTCCGACGCCGGTCTGGAGACCGACGTTTCGGCCCCGCCCGTTCGTGGTTTCGACCACGCCGGAGGGCTAAGGGCCAACCCCCGCCTCTAAGGGCAGGAGCGAACGTCCGGATGTCCGCGAACGTCCAACGCGGACGTTTATGGACAACCAGAACGTTCTCATCAGGAAGATTTACCGGCTCATAGACGCGACAAAAAACGCGTCCGAAAAAGGGGCCTAGGGGTAGCTTGAAGGCCGCCGTTTGCCCTAGGTCACCAGCACTATCGTGTTGCAGACCTCTCTCAAACTCTTCAGCTTTCGCCTCCTCCTCTCGTTGTTTTTCAGCCGCCTGTCGAGTTCGCGTGCCGCCTCTCGAGCTATCTCCTCTTTGCGGGGCAGTATGGCGGCCTCTAGCACTTCCTTCTCTTTTTTCAGAAATCCGTTACCCTGCGAGTACGGCTTCAAGACATACTCGACGAGGTTGATGGCGGTCAGCGGCTTCTCGGTTTCGGCCCCGCACCTCGGACAGAACAGCACTATAAAGGCGAGCGGGTGCACTTTTCTGAACTTCCAGGTGTGTCTGCAGGTTCCGCGTTTTCCCAGCACCGTGCCTTTGACATCGTTTTTTTTCAGTTTCTTCCACAGTTCGGCGATCTTCTGGCCTTCCAGCACTCCCTGCGAGATTGCCGTGATCTCGTCCTTCAGCCGTTCCGGTCCGACGAGGACGATGAGGTAGCTCCTTCGGTCAGCCACGACGATCATCCCGTACGTCTCGTGGCAGCTGCGGCAGTCTATCTCGTGTATGGCGATGTGGTTTCGGGTTGCCGTGGCGAGTTTGACGTGCAGCGTGACGGTTCTGGGGTCCAGCAGGGTCCGGTTGCATTTGGGGCAGAGTACGGCTTCGGGCTTCATTTTCTGACCTGCATACGGAGGTTTCGTCCGGTGTTCTCTCGTCGTCTTGCCTTTTGGGGTACTATCACCGTGCACTCCACGCAGGTGCGGGTTGCCTTGAGCACGTGTTCCGCCCCGCACCTCTGACACTTGAAGACGGCCTCTACCCGCGCCTCGAAGACGTCGAGCATAAGCGCCATCTCCTCCATCTGGTCGGCTGGTACCAGCTCGTTCCCGCAGTTTCGGCACTTCAGGGCCTCGCACATTGTCAGCTGTTTTCCTCCTCGGTCAGGATACGGTTTAGGGCGTCCGTGAATTCCTGTTGCTCTTTCTGGGTCTTGAAGACGGCGACGTATGCCTTCGTGGTCGGATAGAAGCGGTCTGGGTAAAATCTCAGAAAAGCGATGGTCACGTAGGTCTTGTTTCCATCTTTCGGGCAGGTGGCAACCATTCTGTCGCAGTGGCACGGATATCGGTTCCAGACTCTCTCAGTTCGCCACTGTTGGATTTTCTCTTTGGCGATTTTTTTGAGGTCGTCGGTTTCGAGCAGGGGCTGGTTGCATTTGGGGCAGGTGACTGTGGCGTCGTTGATTGGTCTTGCTCCGGCTTGGTTGAACAGGGGAAAGAACGCGGATTCGGGTACTACTCTTATTTCTGTTTCCATATTTTTTCCTCCTTTTGTTTTTCGGCCTTCAGGGCTAGGTGTCTTGGGTCTGGTTTCCGGTCTCGGCTTGGGCTTCTGTTCTGTCTTCGGGTTTTGGGTCGGGTTTCTGTCTTTGGTTTTTTCTGGTCGTTTTTGTGGGAGTGGTCGGGTCTGGGTTGGTTGGTCTGGTCGTCTAGGGGGTGTTGTAGCGGTCAATCAAAGAGAAGATGGGCAGTTTGGGTTTTCCCGCATATGCTTTTCGAGAATCTGCTGTTTCCCGCGGTTTGTTTTTTGAGAATTAGAAGCCTTGCTGGCTACTGCGTTTTTTGGTGTTTTCCCGCTTTTTGATGGTGGGAAACTTGCGGTCCGAGACTACGGATCGACTTTCTACTCAATTCACTTTGCACTTAGGCACCTCTGATACCGTTCTATCGCCTTTTAAGCACTGGTCGGTTTTGCCCCTCCCCTCTTTCGTTATTTCGTAAAATCTGCACCCTCGGCCTGTGTTAGCTCCGGGGCGCGGTCGGCCTAAAAAATGTAACACTGTTAGATGTTTTAGGTGTTTTCGGGGTTTTGGATAATACTCTTCCCGCACCTGCGTATCCTGCCCGTTGCATCCGCGCCCCCCGTTGCATCAGGCCCCCGCGTTTCTTTTCGGCCCCCGTTGCATACGTGTCGGGGTTTTCCTTTCGTCTCTGGAGATTCCTTTTGGTTTCAGTGTCGTCCTCGGGTTTTTGTTTTCTGCGGGTTGCCTCTCTCTTTTCTCCTTTGGGACCCGCCGCCTGCTCTATCCCCCCCAGGTACTGATGCCCCCCAATTCCCGCCTTGGAGTTGGGACCTGTCGCCGGCTTTTTGCCTCGGGATCATTAGTAGGGTTATACATATGTAGGCTTACTCAGGTTGGGGTTTGCCGCTGCCTGGTTTCGTCCGGATGCTTTGGTCTGGCTTCAGTAGGGTTCAGTGTTTCTTCAGCAGGGTCCCCTCGTACTGTCCGGGTTTTCGTCTGTGTCTCGCTCTTGGTCTCTCGTCTGTGTCTCGTCTCCGGTCGATGTTTCGGTCGCTTGTCTCTGGCTCTCGGTTCTCGTCTGGTCTCTGTGTCTGGCGAGTTCTATATCGTCGGCTATCTTCAGATCGGGACTCTTCTGATGTTCTTCTGATTCTGTGCTGATCCGTCGTCGGGGTTCCTGGTGGCCGGTTCGATACTCTGATGGGGGACTCTTCTGAAGCTCTTCTGAATTCTGCTGATCCGTCGTCGAGAGTCCGTGAAAGTCTATGAAGTTATCTGACGGAGTCGATGTCTGACAGGTCCACGGGGAGGTGATGGAAAAGAAAGGTATCTAACAATATTTCATCAGAGGACTAGGACAAAAAACCGGAAAAAGAGAAAACGGCGAACTTAGCGGAAAATCGAGAAAAACGAAAACAGGAAACAAGAGAAAAAGAAGACAGAACAGAAACAAAGAAACGAGAGAGAAGAAAACAGAAAAGGAGAGAAGAAGACAGAATCCCAAAGGGGGGAAACCCGAGAACAGAAACAAAGCCCGCTTAACCACAGAAACAAGAATCAAAAAAACAAAACCACAGAGGAGTAGAACTCGGATGCGGAATAGAAGTGTGACCAGTTTGTGGCGGAGAGTGATGGAAAGTGACTGCTGAAACAGGTAATTGCAACGGGGAAACGTCGGAAAAAGGGCAAAAGGCCATAGAAAGGGCCGGAATAGTCGTGGGGGGGTGGTGGGTACACGAGTAAAAATGTCGATGAGGAGACGGCGAAAGTCGGGGGTATGTGGGATTATTCTCGAGAGGGCGGAAAAAACCCCACAACCGGCAGATGCGGGAAACTTCGGGGGACTCTGGAGGGAGGGACGGAGGCAAAAGTAGGCTCGAAAAAACAGTTTCCCGCGCGGTTTCCCGGCGGGTGCGGACACGAGAACAGTTGCCCGGCTTCTACTTTGTATGTGTTGAAGATCGACCCTCTCTACCTGCAAGCCTATTTAAACTCTTTCTGCGAGCGGCTTTTTCAGGCGGGGTCCTCTTTTTCTTCCTTCGGTTCAGCGGGCTCGGTCTTCTCCCCCTCGGACACCGTTGTGGGCGTGACCCTTTTGCGGATGACGATTTCCTCGTGGAGTTCCTCGGTCTTCTCTGGCTCGGTTTCTGCCTCGGCCTCCTCTTCCTCCGGTGCCTCTTCTTTTTCGGCGGTCACCTGCTCCGCTTCCGCATCGCCGTGCACCGTGACCTTCAAAGCCGTCTCGCGCGGAAAGTCTGCAACGATACCCTTCACCCGCTCCACCCAGTCGTCGGGAACCCAGAACTCCAGCGCGTCAGCCTCGGCGGGCCTGAACTTCTTCACGTTAGCCGCAGTCTGCTCCGGATGCGTCTTCAGCTCTCCCGCAGACTCGATTTCGATTGCCGTTGCAGAGTCCGCCCCGTAATCGTATGCCACGAGGTCGGGCCTCTCCTCCGTGGGCTTCTGAGAAACGACGCTGACGAAACGGCTTCTCACGGCGTGGTACGTCCAGGCCCTCTCGCCTCTTGCCTGCCCCTCCTTCCCGCCTATCGCGCTGAAGTTTCGGATGGCGGTAAAGTAGTTCTTGGCTTTTTCGGATAGGTCGGCGACTTCCACGGTTTTGGCCGCTATCTTCTCTCGGCGGGTCGCAAGCCAGCCGCCGGCCACCAGAGAATCCCACGCCTGCTTGGTGGGCCCCCTCGGGTCTCTCTCAAGAACGGCGGCGGCGCAGGTTTTAGAGTACGTCATCGGCCCCTTTCTGAAGATTGCGAGCAAAAGCTTCCACTCCCTCTCGGGCAGCACGACGGAGACGGGCAGATACTTTTGCCACTTCGTCTTCTCGCTTCTGAACTGGGGCACCACCGGCGCCTCCAGCTCCTTTTGAATTTTGCGTCTGCGGGCCTCGACGTACCCTTCTATCTCCTGCTCGCTGTTCGGGGGAGCCTCCGGCGCGGGGACAAGGTACTGGGCCGGCGGAGCCTGCTCCTCGCTTCCCACAGCCGCAACCGCAGCGTAGAAGTTGTAGAACGGCTGCGTCGCTATTCCCTGCTTTATCTCTTCTCGGTATTTGGGGTCCCAGTTGGCCGCGATTATTGCCGCGTCTGCCCCGCTGGTCCGGCCAGACAGCTTGACGGCGCAGTTTGTCATCTGAACCTTAACGCTCACATCCGAAAGCTGCGCGAGGCTCTGGTAGACCAAGATGAGGCGGAGGCCGTACTTTCTGGCCTGCGCGACGATCTCGTTCACGATTTCGAGGTCGCCGACCAGCTGGAACTCGTCGATGGCCAAGATGACCTTCACCTTTTTGCCCGCGTAGTACAGCTCCTGCAGGTAGAGCCAGAGGCGGATGATGAAGGCTGCCATCGCGAACCTTGCGTAGTCCACTCCGACGCCCTCGAGGCTGACGACGCTTATGCAGCCCGGCTTCACCATCTCCTCCGGCTTGATTGTCGTCACCGAGCAGAACGCCCGGCTGGTCAGGGGGTCGGTGGCGTACAGGGCGAACCTGTGCATAATCGGAAGCCAGCCGTCCTTCGGGATTGCCTTGCAGATCGTCTCGAATGCGTCGGAAAGGGTCTTGAAGCCCGCCTTGACCAGCCTGTTCACGGTGTCGCCCAGCATCGCCTGCCCCTCCCCCGCCGCCTGGGCAGCCGCGAAGAAGTACAGGTCGGCGAAGGTCGGGTCGTCTCTGCCGAGCGCGTACTGTACTCCTATCCACAGGCTGCAGAAGTTGAACATCCTCTGCGCGTTCTCCGGCGACGTGGCCGTGGTGGTCTCTATCATCTTCTCCGTCACCTGCCGCATCAGACTGACTATGTATTCCCGCTCCTCCGGCCTGCACTTGAATATCTCGAGCGCGTTGAAGCTTCCCCCCGTACGTCGCAGGCTCCAGTAGTCGAGGCGCGAGTGGGGGAAGTAGTGAAGGGCATCGGCTGCGGCTCCGCCGTGCGGGTCGAGGAGGATTTTGGCGGTTTCGGGCTCCAGCCTGTCCAGCGCCCGCAGAAGCTTGATGAGCAGGGTGCTCTTTCCGCATCCGGCGAGCCCCGTTATCATCGTGTTGGCGGCCGTGACTATGAGCGAGACGATCTTGGCCAGAAGGTCGCCGAAGCTTTTGGGCGTGGAAACCATCGTCGGCACGCCCACCGAACGCGTCCAGTTCACCGGCAGGTTCGGGTCTGTCGGCAGATGGATGAAGACGGGCAGCTCGGTCGGGGTCAGACAGAGGCACGGCACCAGTTCCCGCCCGCGGCCCCAAGCCTTCAGAAAGCCGCCCTTCGCGTGCATCTCCAGAAACGGGGTCGGGTTCGGGATGGCTCTTGCCCGCATCCATCTGAGGGCCCGCGGGTCTTCGAAGCCGTATGCGCAGAGGAAATCGTTTTGGATCTCGATGCTGGCAAGCGCGGCGTCAAGCCAGCCGCCTCCCTGCACGGTCAGGCCCCTGATGTGCAGTATGATTCCGCTGGCGTGGGCCTTTCTGAAAGCATCCTCGGCAATCGCGCCGCCCATCTGAACCACGGTCGAGGAGGTGATCTCGGTTGCAGGTGCCTCTGTCTTCACGCCCCAGCTGCTGCCGCCCTTGTATTCGACGGTCTCCTTCTTTTTCTTGGCGTCGAGGAGCACCTTTGTCCAAGCCATTGCCGCCTGCTCCGCCAAGCCTCCGAACTGAAAGCTCTGGAAGACCAGCTGGAGCCACGTGCCAGGCGGCATAAGCCGTATCAGGTTGTCTACGAAGGCGGGCAGGTTGGGCACTTCGACGGCGGAGAAGGGCAACGAGTGCGCCAGCTCAACGCTGAAGAATACGGGGCTCTTCTCTAGGGTTTTGACGAAGTCGGGCTCGGTTGCGGTTACCTTATCGATTTTGGAGCCCGGGTAGGCGCTCGCAAAGATGTTGACAGTAGCCTCGTCTCCGAACAGGCAGATGCGGATTTTTCCGTCGAGCTCCCGCCAGATTTCGAGCGCACGGGGGACGGGGTCGGCCACGGTCTGCAGAAAGCGGGGGTCGGGTCTCTGAGGAGCATCCTGAGGCGGCCGGATCTCGTACAGCGTGCCCAGTACCTTCGGCGGCACATCGGCCAGGTAGGCGGTGAACGAAGGGTAGTACTTTGGCGGATGGTTCTTTGGCATCTTACGTCTCCTCCTTGACCCCTTGCCAGTCAGTGGCCTCAAAACCGCTTTTGCCCTTCTTCACCGTTGAACCCCTGCTGTCGCGCCAGATGCGGATGTTGCTGAGAAGCAGGAACGGGTAGGCCAGTACCATCATCAGGGCGGGCATCATCAGAACGGCTGGGCCTTTTGGCGCCTCCATCTTCCGATATGTAGCCCAAATCATAACGACGTGGCCAACGTAGAACATCAGGAACGCAACCGCAAACTGCTCCAAGGCAAAACCCTCGAACAGGCCCCAAAAGCCAAGATAGACGCCCAACAGAAACAGGGGCGGCTGAACCCACAGGGGCCACTGCCAGCGAAGGTACGGCTCGTCCCTCAGCTTCAGGGCCAACACTATCCCCGTTGTTGCCGTGACGGCCCAGAGGCCCACCAAACCGTAGAAAACGCAGGTCAGGGCCAGCATGACGGCGTCAAAAACCGGGTTTCTGTAGCCTGGCCCAAAACCAAACGACAGGACCCCTATCAGCAGCGCAAAGCCAAAACTCGTCAGAAGACCAAGGATGAAGACCCACTTTGCGAGACTACCCAAACCCATCTAGCCCCCACCTCCGGCCGGAGCCGTAAAGGCCTTCTCGAAGCTCACCCCGCCCCCCGAGACAAACCTGAAAGTGTACGTCTCGCCGCCAGTCCACGTCATATAGGCCGAGACCTCCGCAGTCGTGCCGGACGGGATGGACAGGGGGCCCGCATAGAGGAAGGCATCTCCCCATTCGGTTTTGACGTAGATACCCGTGAGGGTCGCCGTCTCCTTGCCCGCGTTTTCTATGCGAAACGAGACGCCGCTCAGAGACCAGCCCGCCGACAAAACCTTTAGAGACGACTCTTTTTGCGTTCCGTCCGGCGTGCCGTTGCTGGGGTTGTCCGACTGCCACGGTGAGCCCTTCGGCAGAACAGGCACGACAAACAGAAACAGACCAGCCACTATCAAAACAAGCGAGAAGACCAAGACGCCATCAATTTTCTCCATCGTTTCTGAGGTCTCCGCCATGTCCTCTTTTCAAAGCTTATAAAATCTTCACGCGAGCGCTCTTGCGGGCCCGAGGGTTGCCGCCACACGCCACTTGGCAATCCGGCAGTACTCGGACTCCAGTTCTATGCCGATGCAGTGGCGCCCCAGCATTTTACACGCCATAGCCGTCGTCCCCGAACCGAGAAAAGGGTCGAGGACAACGTCGCCGGGCCTCGAGCCGAGCGTGACCAGATAGGCCATAAGCTTGACCGGCTTCACGGTCGGGTGCGTGTTTCGGGTCTTGGTGCCCCGCGTCGACAGGCTCCCGTCCCCCGCCTCGTTCCGAACGTAGTCTCCGGAGCCGTCCCGCAGGGGCAGATTCGATTTGACGACCTCAGGCAGATTCTCGAGGCCTAGGTTTCTCTCGCGCTGCGACGCTTTGGGCACAACCAGAAAAGGAAACGTCCCCTGCACCTCGGGCGGCAGCTCCTTCAGGCGCTCCGAAACCAGCCCCTGCCACCACGCGTCAAGCGAAAAGTATCGGCTAAACTCATTCAGCACGGCATTCGAAACGAGCAGGTCGGCCGGAAAACGCCCCCTCTGATTAACTGGATGTTTCACCTTTCCAGCTTCACTTTCCCAATCCATAGGTTGAGGCATTTTACCGCCTTGGATGGTGTTGGCTTTTTCCAAGTCAGCCTCATTTTGGAACGGTATCCGGCAGTCGTCAAGTCGCGTCACGCCCTTCCCGTTTTCCAGCGCCTGCCTCACCCAACTTTTCTGCGTGGGTGGCTTCATCGCGCACAGAATGAGCTCGACGGCGGGCTTCAGCTGGAGTCCTCCGTAGCTTCCGGCCAACGCCTTTGCCTGCGGGCTGGTGGGTCTGGTCAGTTTAAAGCCCGTCCGGTTCGGGTCGTTGAAGCCGCCGTTATCGATCAGCGTCTGCGTCAGCTTGAATTTGGCCCCGTTCTGCCCCCTCTCGCCGACGGCCTCCGGCTGCAATCCGAGATGCCTGTCGACGGCCTTCGCGATGTTCTCCGCCTTCGGGAATCCTGTTAGAAAAGTCCAGAAAATTGGAGAAAAATCGATGCGGAAACCGGCCTCCGCCAGCCTCCTCGACATCTCGCCCAGACAGTCAAGGCGCGGCGACGACATAACAAACGCGAAGGCCCCCGGCTTCAGCTTGCGCAGGACCAAGCGCCAGTAGTCCACCGAGGGCACGGCGCGATCCCAGTCCCTGCCCATAAATTTCAGCCCGTACGGCGGGTCGGTCAAACCGAGGTCGACTGAGTTGTCCGGAAGCCCCCGCAGCACATCCAGACAGTCACCTAAAATTATCCTGTCCAGAAAATCCGCCAGCGGCCTCCGCGTGCTCATAACCATTAAAGTGGGCTGGCTTTAAAAAGTTTGACACATAGGCACCTGCGGGAAAAGAGGGTGAGCTGTTGGACTGCACCCAGAAAAGCGGGAGTTGAAGTCTTATTAACGCCCAAACCGATACTATTGAAGTGAAAATTAGGGGGCTTGTGAAGCAGCTTGCAGAAAGCGAAAGAGTACAAGATGACCATTTCCAGAACGACCATCGACAAGCTGGGAATCAAACTGTATGACAGCCCTTCAGCAGTTGTCTCTGAGCTGATTGCCAACGCCTATGACGCGGATGCAGAGAAGGTAATGATCGAAATTCCTCTTGACAGGTGGCTGGCAACGATTCAGGACGGAAAGCTGGCCGACAGGGGGTTTGAAATAGTCATTCGCGATGATGGAATCGGGATGAACCCGGACATCATAAATGACTTCTATCTGAGGATCGGCACCGACCCACGGAAAGATACGAGGAGGGGTACGCAGACAAAGGAGAAGAAACGATGGAGACTTGGCCGAAAAGGAATAGGCAAACTTGCGCCGTTCGGCATCTGCAAGAAGATTGAAATCACCACGGCCGGAGGAGACAAGACTGCAAAGGGCTACGAAGTTGCCCATCTCATACTTGACTATGACGCGATCAATCAGGAGACAGACCAAGACTACTATCCTCAGCTGGGAGAGAACAACCACGACTTCTCCAAAGAGAGAGGAACCACGATCCGCTTATACGACTTCCATCATCGTCGGTCGCCGGACGCGGAAACCTTCCATCGGCAAGTGGCCAGAAGATTCGGGTTGGAGCAAAAAGACTTCAAGATCACCATAAAAGACACCGTGACCAGCACTTGTTTTGACATTGGAGAGCTGCCGGTTGAAATTGATGAGGACACAAAGATAGTCGTAGACGGCCGGCCCGTGGAGCTTGAAGATGGAACGAAGCTGCCGGTGACTGGATGGGTTGCGTACTCGAAACAGCCCTATTCCAACGAAGAGGTCGCCGGAATCAGAATATACGCGAGGGGAAAATTCGTCTCCAACGCCGGAATCTTCGGTCTGAGGTCGGGCTTCACCGGAGAATACACGATAAGATCGTACGTCGTAGGCGTGATTCACGCTGACTGGATTGACTCCGACGACCATGAGGACCTCATCCGCAGTGACAGGCAGGACATTCTTTGGTCGTCAGAGTGGGGAGAGGCTTTCAAGAAGTGGGGACAGACCCTTGTAAAGGAGCTTGGAAAAACGGCGTACCCTGCGAAGAAGAGAAAGGTTGCCGACAAGTTTCTGGAAGTGTCTGAGCTCCAAAAGGAGGCTGAAAGGCGTTTCGAAGACAAGGCAGTTAGAGACACGGCCGTGGAGGTCGGTCGCATATTCGGTCGAGGACTGAACGAGGAGAACCTCAAAGACATGGAGTACGTCAAGAGCGTGAGAGAGCTGGCGCTGTCGATTGCTCCTCACAAGACGATGGTTGACAAGCTGAAGGAGGCTGAAGCCTGTATGGACGAGCGTCCCTTGGAAGCTATCGCCAAGCTTTTCAACGATGCGAAACTTGCTGAATCTGCCTCTCTGGGTATGATAGCCCAAGAGAGAATCGACGCGATAAACAAGCTGAAGACCCTTCTCGACAAAGCCACGGAACCCACGGAACACGACCTCCAAAAACTGCTGGAAAGTGCCCCCTGGATAATCGACCCTCGGTGGACGATGCTGCAGGCCAACAAGACCTTCAACAGTTTCCGTGAACGCTTTGAGAAGTGGTACGAGAAGAAATACGGGGTCAAAATCTCGACGACCACGGAGGGGTCGGAAAAAACAAGACCGGACTTCATAATGCTCCATGTGGGAATAAATGTGGAAATCATCGAGATCAAAAGGAAGGGGCACAAGCTGCAGAACGAGGAGTTTGCCAAAATCGAGGACTATCATAGCCGGATAACGGAATACCTAGACGCCAACCCCGCTTTCAAAGAGCAGTTTCCGAAAGTTCACGTTACTTTGATTTGTGACAACCTAAGCCTCGATAAAACGCATCAGAATGCATACGATTACCTTCACAGTCAAGGGATTCTAGTGAAAAAGACGTGGGATGAAGTCCTCACAGATGCAGAAACCGTAAACCAAGACTTCCTAGAAGTCTCCAGATACAGGAAGGTTGATGATGCTGCGGGTGCTCAAGCAAAAACCTGATCTAACAATGTTTCTGGTAGTAGTCGCATAGACCCGTCAGGGGGCATTTCTCGTGCAGGGGCCTCTTCCTACAGACCAGCGCCGCGAAGTCCAAGAGGGCCTCGTTATAGCGTACTCCCTTTCCAGCCGGAATGAGCTTTCGAGCAGTTTCTTTCAAGGCGGGGTCGCCCGTTCTGCGCGTTTCCGGCAGTCCGAATATACGGGTCAGGACGCGGACGACGTTGGCATCGACTATCGGAACATCCCTGCCGAAGCCGAAACAAAGCACCGCCGACGCCGTGTACTCTCCTATGCCTGGAAGAGAAAGTAGCCCTTCGGGTTCGCTGGGAATCTTGCCTCCGTACTTTCGGCACAAAGTCTCGGCGGAATCCACGAGCCATGACATTCTTTTTCCCAGTCCAAGCGTTTTATAGGCATCTCTCAGCAGAACTGGGTCTGCATTGGCCAGTTTTTCAGGCGACGGAAACTCGGCAAGAAATCTTGGAAGAACCTCGGCGACGCGCATTGCCGGTGTACGCTGAAGGAAAAACTCCGCCACAAGTACTGCGTACGGGTCTCTTTTCTCTCTCCAAGGAAAAACTCGCCTGTTCTCACGATGCCAGTCCAGCAGGATTCTGGCGAGGGCCTCATATCTGCTCGTCATAGATGCTTTCCTGCGTTACAGAAAATCTTCAAAACTTTGACACACAACACCGATAAGAGGGGGAGGCACGGCGTTTCCGATAAGCCGTTCTGCCGACGCGAATTCCTGCGGAAACATAACCTCGTCCCTGAAAGATTGAAGTCTTGCGGCTTCGCGGGGAGTAATCGCCCTGTCCTGCTCCGGATGAATGAAGCGACCGCTGCTTGGCGTCGTACAGCGGCACGTGATGGTGGGAGACGGCTTCTCCCAGCACATACGTCCATAAACGCTTTCGGCTCCTCGACCCTTCTTTTCCGCCAGCTTCAAGTGGCAGGGAAGCCACAGTTCCGACGGCAGGCTTCGGCGGCTGCCTCCGTTTTTCGGAACGTTCCTGATAATCTCCAGAACCTTTTGAGAGTGGCATCGTGCCACGTGATTTGGAACAGAAGAACGCCCTCCAAGTCCCAACGGCGGAAGGTCTCCAATTCCGTCCCGCACGGTTTTCCACGGTTCTTGACCGTCCGTGACTCTGTCGGGGCTTGCGTGTGTTTTTGGAGGGAAAGCGGGCGTCTTGCCCATACTGCACTCTTCCTTTACGGAGAGGGCAATGACTCTCTTCCTGAACTGCGGAACGCCGTAGTCCGCTGCGCTGACGATGTCCCAAGCGGTGACGTAGCCCATCTTCTTCATCCGTGAGAGAAATCTCCGGAAATATCTCCTGTCTTCCTTCCTCACTATGCCAAGGACGTTCTCGAAAACAACGGCTCTCGGCTGAATTTCCTTGACGCGCTTCAGGAAAACGTTTACCAAGTCTTTCCGGGAATCTTCGCCGGTGGGATACCTCGTCCTCCTGAGACTGCTGAAGCCTTGACAGGGAGGACAGCCTACGACGAGGTCGACATCGTCCTTTTTCAGTCCATAAAACTCCAGAATCTGTTGGCCGCTGAAAGACCTAAGGTCCTGGCAGATCGGAATCAGCCCCAGATTCTCAGAGTAGGATTTGCACGCTACAGGGTCGATGTCGAGGGCAGCAACTACCGTATGTCCCGCCATCTTCAGGCCGAGTGAAGCGCCCCCGCAACCGCAAAAGAGATCTACTGCGTTCATCAATGTTAGCGTATTTAAACTGAGTTATTAAGACTTTCTTTGACCGCCCGCTCGGAGGATCTACTCGGGCTTTTCTGCAACCTTCAACCTGTTTTCAGGTAGTATGCCGTGAAAGCTCCTTCCGTGGTATCATAGAGAGATTGAATGTAACGGAGTGTCTCGTCCAGCGAGTTTGCCGTCGGAATTATGGCCCTGAAATTGTCCTGTCTCACAATTTCGTCCAGTCTGCCCGTCTCTTTCTTCGTTATTTGTAGCCTCAGAATGTGGGCGCCGCACTGAAAAACGGCCTCTTCCCCCTTCCGGGCGTTGCCTCTCCGCACTTCAACGGTTTTCTTCCCGCTCTTTACCCATTCAAACACTTCTTTCTTGACCATAAATAGCGGCACACTGCGACCCCCCATCATGGGCTATGGTCTTCGCCAAGAATTAGGATTATTTCATTTCACTTGTCTTTTTGAACTGGTCTATGAATTTGTTATAATAATCTACGGCTTCGTAGGCATGGACATAGTTGAGTGAGTGCTCTATACCGCAAGAGCATACTGCAACAACATTTTTCTCTTTCTTGTCTATCTGAATCATTAACTGGTCCTTTCCGCACTTGGGACAATAGTAAGACCCGTGAAGCAGTTTCCTTCGTTTGGCTCTAATAGCTTGGGCGATATATTCGGGAGTTTTATAGCGTTCTTTTCTAGGAGACATTTCTCAACCTCAAGAACCCTCAAAAACCTAGCTCTTTTTCAGAATGGTGAGAAACTCGGAGGACATCCCGTTCGGGTTGAGGTTGTTGCGGTAGCCGAACAGCTTCCTCGCCACGATCCTGTCCTCAAAAACTTCCTCCTTAGCGAAGCCGTTCTTCTCAAAGTATTCGCAGATGATCTTCCAGAGGGGCACAGTGATTCCGGTTATTGTTGGAGAGCCGACGAATATGCAGAGACGGCCGTCCGGAAGAAGGCTGTTCGCGACCTTTAGGAAGTTTCTGAGCATAAAGTAGAAGTAGGAGTCGAAAAGCGGCGTCAGGTCCTCCCTTCCCTTCTCTTTGACCTGCCTTCTCACGTCGTCTAGGGTGGGGGTGTGGACCTCTCCGCCCGTGGATCGGTATGGAATTTCGAGACGGGAGAGCCTGTGGACCTCTTCGTCGGCGTGGCCCAGCCAGAAGAGGTCGATCTTGCTTGACCTTATGTATTCCTGTGCCTGCAGATAGGGCGGGGAGCTGACGATGAGCTGGTAGCTTCTCTGCGGCTGCCATGTCTCTATGTCCTGCGGTGCCTTCACTTCCACATCCGTCTTCTCTCCCTTTGCCCACGTTTTGAGTTCGAATGCGGCGTCGAGGTAGTTTTCGGCCGTCTTGACGTACTGGCTTGTCGCCTTTTTCCGCCAGTCTTCCCTCAGCATCGCGTCCAGCGCCTCGGTCTTGCGTTTAGATTTGAAGAGCTTGGGAACCTGGTTGTCCGTGTAGCTCAGGAGCCTCGTTGCGTCAAGGGCGGCGAACGCCAGAAGCGGTTTCAGGTAGCTCTGGCATTTATAGTGAATGTAGCCCCACAGGTGCGTCAGGAATTCGATGACCTCGCGGGGATGCCAGTACCCAAAGTTCCTCCACTTGGGAATGAACGGCTTCTCCCCGTACGCCAGCGACTCGGTAAGGAGCGTGCGCAGCTCAAACCGCGCGTCCTCCGAGGGCAGGAGCAGGCGGGCTTTCATCAGCCAGTCCGTGATGGGGTTTATGTCAACCAGCGTGGCGTGCCGTTTGGTGATGAAGCACTCGACCCCCACCGCTCCGCTTCCCGCAAACGGGTCGAGAACCCAATCTCCCGGCTGCGTGTACTTGTCAAGACAGTACCGGACGACCTGCGGGATGAAAGCGGCAGGGTAGTAGTGGATCGAGTGGGTCGCGTAGGTTGTCGACGGGATTTCGGGCACCAGTCCCCTGAAGGAGACGGGTTTCGGGTTGCAGTCGAGTATCTCTATGTTCCTCTCTCCTTCCTGTCTATCATTCTGAGAAGCACGAGGTCGCGGATGTAGTTCAGGGCCTCGGCGGGCGACGAAACCGGAAGCGTGTTCTCCGTCCAGCTTCTCGCGATCTTCTCGGCCATTGCGGCGCTGCTCTCGCGGTAGTTCTGAAGGTCCGCGCCTGAGATGGCCAATCCCAGCTCGCGCATCTTCCTCTTCAGAATCTGGAAGTTCGAGAGATTCCTGAAGACGAGGTTTTCAAGTTCAAGCGAGGCGATGGCGTAGGTCAGCCAGAGGTCGTCCCACTTCTGAATCGACTCCCACAATGCAGTTATCTTTGTTTTCGCCGTCCGGTCGTCCGCAAAGCGGCTGAGCTCTTCTCCGAGCTCGTCAACGCCATAAATCAGCCTGATCGAAATACTGCTGTCAGGAATGGCCCAACCATCATCGATATTCTCCTTGAAGCTCCTCTCGTTCGGTTCTCCCACTTCAGAACGTAAACTGTCCCAAATCTTGTTGATCAACGCAGATTTCTGCTGGCTTTCAAGCGCTTCCCAGACCACAATTAGATAGCGCGTCTCGGGCTCCTGCGTTTTCTCTCTCAAGATAAACCTCAACAGGTCGACCAGAGAACCTTTAGCCGTGGTTCCTCCGGTCACGTCCGTGGACCTTATCTGCCCCAAAACCAGCCTGTTCTGCTTGGTTGCCAGAAAATCAACATCGTACCCGACGTTTCTCGGAATCCCAAAAAGCGCCTTCACACGACGCTTCTTTTCACCCGTCCCGTTCAGAGGACTTGCACCGGCAGCCCCGAGACTGTAGTAGACTATGGATTCAAGAGCTCCGCCCTGTCTCGCCCTGTACGAACTGTGAAAGAACTGCTGAAAGGCGAAAAGGTAAGAAGCGTAGCCCGCAACCTTGTAGGTGGAAGACAGCTCACGCGACCTTGTAACGCCGGCCACTCTCTTCTTTATCGCGTCAAGCTCCTGCTCGTACTTCAGCAACCCGCTATTAGGACCCTCGGTGAAGCAGGCCTCAACCATATCTTGGACGAGCCCCAACGGCGACCTGAAGATGTCCTTTATCTCCTCAAACTCCTCTCCATCCTCAAGAAGCAGAATAACACGGTCTTGGAAAGCCATAAGCATCGAGCAGTATTCTCTTGTTTCTCGTTTATTAGCCCTTTGCACGCAGAAAACAGCATCGACAACAACGGACTGGCTCAGAATTTTCCCTCGTCCCCCGTCTTTTTCAGGATGCGATGCAGAAGCGCCAAGTCGTCCCTCAGCCGCTTCTCCGACTGCCTTGCACGGAAAACCAGCATCGAAAACCCCTGCAGCTTGGTCTCTTTCGAAAGATATGCCTTCAGAATCTTCCTCTCATTATCGGTCAAAATGTATTCTCGCAACGATATCTCCTGTTGATGAACTACCACAGATATCTTTTTATCGGACGTTGCCTATATCTCTTTTGGTGCACATGATGGCCAGACCGCTGACAAAACCCTATTCAAGTCCGTCTGGGAGAAACCGAAACGAAGAGTAAAACACTGCTCGCTCTGATTCTACCCGCAATCGCATACCTCGACGTCGCCGCGGGCCTGACGGACTTTTCGCCTTGGCTACTTCTCCTTCGTCTTCCTCTCGTCTTCTTTGTCGTCGGTCTGCTCCATCCGAACCGAAAAGGACGACCCCTCAAACCCCTCGACTACCTGCCACTCTCCATAGCCTCGTTTGCCGTCTCATTCCTCATTACGGTCGGTTTGGGGCTGCTCATCTACGTTGCTCTTCCCGCCCTCTTTGACCTCTCGTTTCTCGAATTTTTAGCACCCCTGACGCCTGCTTTCGACATCTGGGTCAACACCGGATGGGTCTGGTTCCTCTCGTTCACCTCCGTCGCAGAGAGCCTGGTCTATCCCCTCCAGTTCGCCTTCCTCTTCTCGTCTTTCTCGCTGCTGCTCTGGCTTCCCACCGTAGCCGGAGCAAAAACAGCACGGAAAATCGGACAGAGGGGCCAGACGACGTTCACGGTTCAGCCGCCATACCCCGCCTATACCCGCACCGAGCTACCCGTCACGCCGCCTAGAATAACCTTCAAAGCCCAGACGGCCGAACCCGAGCAGATACCGGAAAGCCAATTCGAGATGCCCGAGCCCCTTCAGACCTTTCAGGCACTCGACGCCCAGACAGCACGACTCAAAGCCGCCGAACAAGGCCTCATCACGTTGTACAAGGAAGTCGATCGATGGGGGATGTACGGGAGACGGCGCGTGTACTGGTGCCTCGACCCCAGTTTCGCCGACCGCCTGCTGCGCCTCAACGTCGATATGGCAGCCGAGGCCGAATTCAACGAAAAAGAGCAGGCCATCCTCAGAGACCTGGCCGGAAAGAGATGGCTCAAGCGGATGAAGACCGGCGAGAGAACCTACTACTACCACCTCGACAAGGAAACCGTCCAAGTCCTTCAAAAACAGCTGGCAGCGCTGGCAAGAACCGCACTCGCGAAGACGAAATCGGAACAGGAGATAGCCGAAAAATGAGAGAACAAGCGTCCTTAGCCAGATTTCATAAAACCCAACTACTTTCGACACCGATTTCTCCTGTATGCCACGGTGCCCGAGCTGCGCCTCCCTCAGAACATTCAGAAACGGCCACAGATTCTTCCCAGACGGTCAGAAAACACAGAGATGGCTGTGCCCCGCCTGCGGATACCGTTTTTCGGAACACACAAATAACCCGCCGCCCCCTACTTTCACCGTCCAAATATGCGCCCTAGAGGCGAAAAATTTGGCAAAAACCATAGAGAAAGGAGACATCGCGGGTGCAAACACCGACGTCAAGAGCAAGATCATCGAGTTCGCTTGGTGGCTCAAGAAAGAAGGCTATGCAGAGGGCACGATTCTGACGCGGGGCCGGCTCATCAAGATACTGGCCAACCGCGGAGCAGACCTGTACGACCCCGATTCGGTCAAAACCGTCATCGCCAACCAGCCGTGGAGCGAGGGCAGAAAAAGCAACGCCATCAAAAGCTACACAAACTTCCTCAAAATGGTCGGAGGAACCTGGACGCCCCCCATCTGCCGGCAGGTCGAAAAACTGCCCTTCATACCGACCGAAGCAGAGATCGACAGCCTAGTTTCAGCCTGCACACGGAAGATCTCGGTCTTCCTCCAGATAATGAAGGAGACGGGGATGAGGTGCGGCGAGGTATGGCAGCTGAAATGGACCGACCTCGACACGGAAGGCGGAACCATACGGGCAACCCCAGAGAAAGGAAGCAGACCGAGACAGTTCAAGGCCTCAACAAGACTGCTGACAATGCTCGACCGCCTGCCCAAAACCAGCGTGCAAATCTTCGGCGCGTGGAAACTCAAAAATATGCGCCGAACCTATGAACGCCAACGCAACCGACTGGCCGACAAGTTCTGCAACCCCAGACTCCGACAGATAATGTTTCACACGTTCCGCCACTGGAAGGCCACAATGGAATACCACCGAACCAAAGATATTTTACACGTTATGCAGATGCTCGGCCACAAGAACATCAAGAACACGCTCAAGTACACGCAGCTCATCAGCCTCAAGGACGATGACTTCGCGTGCAAAACAGCAGACAACGTCAAAGAAGCAGCAGAACTCATCGAGGGCGGATTCGAATTCGTCTGCGACCTTCAAGGCATCAAGCTATTCCGAAAACGAAAATAGCCGTGAGTTTATCCTGTGGTGCCGAGGGCCGGGTTTGAACCGGCGACGACCCGGTCTTCAGCTTCGCCCTCATGTGCAACCACATGAGTCGAGCGCTCTCCCAGGCTGAGCTACCTCGGCAAAGTCAGCAATTAGAAGAAAGGTGAACTCATTTTAAAGTTTTCTGAATCAGCCGTTTAAAAGGAGGAGGTGCAAGCTTTTCTTCTCTTTTTAGCGAGGAGAGAAGGGAGAAAGGATACATAAGCTTCCCAACTTGCACCTCGAATTCAATCTTTGTGATTATGAGCTTAAAAAACTTGTGACACATTGTTTCACAAAGATCTGATTCAGAATCCTAATTTGGGATAAATCAGACTGGGAAACATCCCTTAAGAGCTTTGGATGCTCGTGAATAGTGTGTGGAGAGGATTAAGTTATGAAGAGAAAGAGGGCGATCGTTATTCTTGACCTAGTTGACGAAAGCGTCACGGACAGGAATGATAACATTGCACGAGAATTGTTCAGCTGGTTCCGTGATGACGCTTTTTCAGTTCCATGGGTTAAAGATGTGAAAGGCGTTACTGTAAAAGCAGAATAAACCTGTCTAGAAATGTAGAAAGTGCATTAGGATGTAGCCGATGGAAGCGAAGATCAGAAAGAACAAAACTATTAGGCTTTTCTCGATCTTTTCTTCGATATCTTCGTTTTTGTTCAGGTTTTTCAAGTCTCTTCATCCTTCTGCTTGTGTGTTCATGTTTGTCTGGGAAAGGCTTTATGAAGTGGGAGTAAGTATTGCAGATTCTGCAGCAAAGATTATGAGAGTTGAAGGTTTATCCTATGGGCAGAGGGCCCGTAGTCTAGTTAGGTAGGACGTCGCCCTCACGCGGCGAAGGTCGCCGGTTCAAGTCCGGCCGGGCCCATTGATGTGTCTTGCTGTTGTGCGTGTATGCAAAAAGGTTTATTAAATCTTAATATTCAATATAAGTGTCCGCGGTGAACACAATGGAAAGAAGCATGAATACAGTAAAGCTGGAAAACGAAAACCGTCATACAAGAGAAGCGCATTCAGATTTCAGATGCGGCGAATGCGGAGAGGAATTTCACGAGCCGCTTCTAGCGAGAAATTCCTCGTGTGGTTCTGTCCAGACTTATTATGCGTGCCCCCGCTGTCTCACTCAAGTGAAAGAAGACAGAAGACAACAGAGCGAAAGAAGAGAAGAAACTCCGATCTCATTTAAAGAGTTGAAAAGAGGCCCAGTGAAGCCTGAGGAAAATGTGAGTTGTCAGCACTTTTTTGGATATCTTGGGAAACGCCCTAAAGACACGGCAATCCCAGAAGATTGTTTAGTGTGCGAAAAAATGATTGAATGCATGGTTCACTGAGACAAGGAAGCTCACCCTAAGACCAGATCAGCATCGTGTCTTCGTTGACGCTTCCATACGCGCTTCTTTCACCAGAGCAGTATAAGCGGGTTCTTTGAGTTGTAGAAGAGAAAACGCTAATTATTCAAGCCAGATTCTATCATTCTCAAGAGTGGACGATGTTTGCTTCCGCTGAAAGATATTAACCGTTCTTCGACGACACCGCACATAAACCGCTTGTTGCTACTTTCAAACATTGTTATTTTCGTTGTTTATTGGCTTTCAAGTCAGAATGTCTTTTTTGATCAGAAGCTTGCTGAGGACATGGTGGGTACAGCTACTGTGCCCGGTTCGTTTGTGATGGTGCCAGCAGACATACTTCAAGGACAACGATTGTTCACGCTTTTCACTTCGATGTTCATGCATGCGGGCTGGTATCACTTGCTGGGTAACATGCTTTTTCTCTACGTTTTTGGGGACAATGTTGAAGATACGTTTGGACACGTGAGTTACTTGGTTTTCTATTTTGTCTGCGGGTTGACAGCTGCTTTCGTTCACATTGCAAGCGTACTCTTCGCACCTGCTATGAATCAGATGTTCGGTTTGATGATTTCTTCTGACTTAACGACGGGCGTTATTGGCGCTTCTGGAGCGATTTCTGGAGTTCTTGGCGCTTATCTGGTGCTCTACCCAAAAGCAAAAATTCTTACCTTTATTTTCTTTTTTATAGCGGCAGTACCGGCAATTCTGTATCTGGGCTTCTGGTTTATCATGCAGTTCTATAACGTGATCTTTGACCTTTCAGGCGGAGTCGCCTACTTTGCACACATCGGAGGCTTCATAATAGGAATGCTCTTGGCTATAACCATTGGACGCAAACGGAAAAAAGCAAGAGAAAAGAGACTTGCCGTTTAATTAGAATGTGGTTTTGGGGTCTGCCCGTCATAAGTTCCTCATCTCGATAATCAGACTGGGACGGCTACATCATCCCCCACAGAAATGCTTAATCCCCAACTCTTTAATATTTTGGAACCTCTGAAAAAGCATATCAGGAGACGCGAAAATGGGCAAAAGAATCAGACACGTGAGCATGAGCTTGACTGAAGAAGAGCATGAGAAATGGCACAAAGAACAGCCTCAAATGACACCAGAACAACATGAAACGCTGATGAAGCGAATGGGCATAAGCAAGGAAGAGGATGAAAGATGGCATAATAGCAATAGAATTCCTCAGAAGGAACGCAACAAGTCAGAGCAAAAAGCTGTCAATCCTTTTGCTATAGGTGGAGGCTTCTTGAGCTACTGTGTTGGTCAAGGTTGGCTGATGCAAGAAGGCAAAGGAAGAAACGCAAAATACTATGTCACAGATGTAGGAAGAGAGGAGCTTAGAAAGTTCGGGATCAAACTGTAAATTCTTACTATGGCGATCGTTTGCCACAAGAAGGATTTGAAGCTTCAAGCATATGCTACCGTAGCTTCTGTTCTTTTGGGTTGTTCTAACACAATTGCCTACTGCCCTTCTGATGGATCTGCTTGAACTGCCCTACTATCACATAATTGTTCCCCGCCTGATTCGAGAATGAATGCAATCTAAATTCTCACTTCTCTACGAAAATAAAAAAATATTTTTTTATTTAGGATAGAAGAGCTAAGAAGAGCGATTAGTTATGTTTCTGTGAAGTGCTTTTATTGTGCCTGAAATTGCCAAGATATGTACAGCCACGGGCTTGTTGTCTATTTTGGTTATCGAAGCTAGTGATGCTCGAACCATGTCAATAGCGGCGTTTGCCACGCGTATGACGATGAATCTTCTCTCCGAATTATAGTCGATAAAGGTCAAACCTGATCGACTGGCACCATACTCCCCGTAAAGTTTCGTGATTGCTGCCCAAAATGTATCCATAAGCTTCTTTGAATCAAACGTTTCGGTCGAGTCTACGTCTAAGGCTAAGTAGCGGCGTTTTACTCTTTTCAGCAATCTTTGCCCCTCCTTATGACTCGTATTCCCGGAGCGACAAAATCTGGGTTGAGTTTTTCTCTGTTTCTTTTGACGATTGCCAAGGGGTTTTTTGAAACTCCTTTTAGGGCAGATTCCCTGTCTAAATCAAAGAGTGAAGTTAACGCGGCTTGTTCGATCGGTTTTCGCATGAACAGTTCATTTGAGGCTCCACTTGAGATGACGATAGGCACGTGGAAGTCTTTGGCGATTGCGGTTTCTCGTCGTATGCTTGAAAGGAGTCTGATTCTTGCTGGTCCCTCAAGGGCGAGTAAAGATTGTGTATCTATTTCTAGTGCAGCTAGCGAGTTTGAGGCGAGTTCGGCTTCTGCGAGGTCGAAAAACCTTCTGTGATAATCTGTTGATGGGAAGTTTAGGAGGTCGACGCGACGGTCTTTTGCAGCTTGTCTTGAAACGTTTTTGGAATCGCACGTCACAGAAACTAGTTCAAATCTTCGCCTGAGCCTTCGCAGGCTACGCAACAACTCGTTTGGCGAGTTGGGGTTCAGGTCAATGCGAGTAGCCAAATCTAGGTTCACTTCGCGGCAAGCATTCCGTGCTTGTTGAAAGCCTTCTTGGTCACAGTTTGGCGGAAAAGTTATGGCTATTTGGCGATAACCCAGTTTAGCGGCTTTGTCAATCATGGCTGTGGTTTGATTGATGTCTCTTGTGTTTGGGCAAAGATGTAGGTCTGTGTAGGTTCGTTTCATGGGAGTAACCCGTATTTTTGGCAGATTTCTATTACTTCTTGTGGAGCGTGTTTTTTGAAGTGTATGCGGAGGCGTATGGGGTCGGTTTGGCAGAGTTTGACCTGGCCAAGGTAGGCATTCTGCTTATCCAATCTGAGGTATAGGTTGCCTTTTTCTAGGTGTTGTTTGATTTCGCTGTTGAGTTGTTCTTTGTCTATGATGCTTAGGCTTGTGGCGAGTTTTTGGAAGGCGGCTTGTGCGGTGTTTTTGTCTTTGATGCGTGTTTCGATGAGTGTTATGGGGTTTCCGTGGTGTCCGGTTAAGTTTGTTTTTTGAAAGTTTACTGTTTGGATTGTTTCTGGTGGTAGGGTGTTGTGGAGGGCTGTTAGGACTTTTTCGGTGTCTTCGGTGGCGTGGGCGAATGTTCTTATGTCTATGTAGGCTATTGGGATTTTAGAAGACAAGCCGAATCACAATAAAAGAATAATGTGCGAGGGTTAACTTTTAGACTTTCCCTTACTCTTAGGCTTGGAAGCGGTTTTCTTGGTTTGTAGAAAAATTTTGAGTGCTTCGACGTTTTCGTCGTGTGCTGTCTTGCGTTTGAGGTCTATGGGAATGCCCAGCTTCAAAGCAGCCTTGAAGTTTGTTCCGGCCTTTTTGAGTTCTTCTCGACTGAAGCCTTTTCCTCGGCGTTGTTTGCCGTCTGGTTTGAGGATTTTCGCGGTTATTGTTTCGGTCACGGGTTACGCTTCTCCTTTGGGAGTTTGCCGCTTGTTCGGAATTTTTCTGAGCCTTTTCCTCTTGTTCTTAGGCTCCGGACTTTTTTGCCTGCGCTTGTCAGGCTTCGGAAGACTCTGCGTTTGTGTTGTTTTTGGCATATCCAGTTAATGTTAGGATCAGCCTTGATCACAGGGTGACTGGGGTCTACGAGTATTACTTCGAACCATTTGGATTGTCCGTCTTCGCCGACCCAATAACTGTTCAGTACTTCTAGGTTGGGGAATTTGCGGGCTGTGCGCTCTTCAGCGATGAGTCTCATGCTCTTGGCAACTTTGAATTTCGTGACGCCCATGCGTTTGGGTCTTCTTCCAGATCGCGGGCGTTGCTTACGAAATCCGCTTCTTCGGACACGTGTACGTGCCATTACGAAGCCTTGTTTGGCCTTGTAGCCCAGTTTTCTGGCCTTGTCTATGCGTGTGGGCTTGTCTATGCGAGTTATAGTTGATTGTCTGCGCCATTCGATTAGTCTTTGGCGCATGAGCTCGTTCACGAAGGATTTTTCAGGCTTAGCCCAAGCTTCAGCAATATACTTGTACGCCATTTTGTTTAGTCTCCTTTTGTTTATGGTTCAGCCTTTCGGCATCATCCCAGCGGATGCGATATCCGCCAGCAGCTTGACCAATAGCAGTGAGCAACAAAATAAACCTTTCCAGAAAAACAAACACACATTTGAACAGAGACACTCAAAGAAATCATGTTCCCTACATATGGGATGCTAGTCTAAGGCAACCTCACGTTCCGATTTTTGACTTTGCCTGTTTAAACAATGTCTCTGTCTGAAGTCTCCATTCTTCAAAGCTATCTGAGTCCTTGGGATAGTTCTTGTAGTGTGTTTTGACTTGTTTCATCATGTTGACTGTTAGTCTTAGCTTGTTTAGGAATCGTACTCTTTTGAGTCCTCTGAATACTCGTTTGGCTGTTTCTGTTATGTTCAGGTGAAAGTCTTCGCCTAATCCTGCCTTCAGAACGTCTTCTTCTGTCAGCAGTTTGTAGTTCATTCCGTAGTTCAGGTCCTCGTCACTGCTCATAATAAGCAATAAGCGGAAAATGTCCAGCCCTGCCTGTTTTCCACCGTACATTTCCATGTACTTACAGTTGTAAGGCCATAGAGCCTCTTGACTGGCCTCATCGTTCTCCAAAGCGTCAACAACTGTCTTTCCAGCCAAGAAACCACTTAGCATTGACGGGCCGATCCCGCCGCCGTGAATCGGGTTCACCAGAGACGCAGCATCTCCAAGAATAGCCACGCCATTCCCAACCATATTATCCAACGGTCTCCGCGTCGGATCATACCAAGCTCCGCCACTCAGTAGCAGCGAACCCTCAAACATCGGCCTCGTTAACACATCCTTATAAAACTGCGTTTTTGGGTTCGGAAACTTTCCCCGCATACAAATCCCCATACCAGCGTTAACCTTCGCCCCATTCTTAGAGAAAATCCACGTATAGCCTCCGGGACTTGTCTTCTGGTTCAGGTAAATCTCACAAAACTTCGACTCCTCAGTCTCCTGCCTGAGCTGTCTAATCTCACGGTAACAAGCCTCAACATCCTCATTCGCCACCTCAGCCTCAATCCCCATCTCCATTGGAAGTTTTTTCCGAACAACACTCATGAAACCGCTGGCGTCCATGACCACCTTGCTTTCCAGCTTTACGTTTTCACCAGTTTTCAAGTTCTTAGCTAAAACCCCATTCACGAACCTCTTATCAATGATTGGGTTCAAACACTGCGTCGAATCAAGAAGCACAACGCCAGTATCCAAGGCTTTGTTGAGCAGCCACTGCCCAAAAAGTCGTCTATTCAGCAAGTAGCCAACAAAGTCCTCATGAGCAATAGTGAAAATCGTATTACAGTCTGGCGAATAGATCTTGATGCCCTCGATTCTCTTCTCCAGTTCACCGCTCTGCGGCTTCTCCAAACCCAGCGTCTTCAGGTGATGCTCACCCAAAGCGTCTCCGCAGATTTTCTCTCCAATCTCCTCTCTTCTCTTTGTGTCGATTATGCAGACTTTCAGACCTGCTTCAGCCGTTGTCTTCGCGGCTAGGCATCCTGCTGTTCCTGCGCCGACCACAACCACGTCATACTTCAAGATTCTTCACCGTTTGAACCTGTGATATACTTTCTATACCTTGTTGTAATAGTAAACCTTTATAAATTGTGAAGTAAGCTCCGACACACTAGGTGTAAACCGATGAAACCGGAGCTACCGCTGAGCCAAGGACTTCGAAAACTCGTAGAAGCTCGCCTAGAACACACGCTGAAAGGAATAGAGGACACGCTTCAGCACATAATGGAAAGCCAAGAAATAAGCCTCAAAGACCTCAAAGAAGACATACAGAGCCTCGAAGAAAGCTTCACCCGCCTATCTCAGAAATGGAACTTGGAAATTCTCTACACTTTGTTCCTAAAGAATACGATAAGCTTCAGCGAACTAAAGAAAACCCTCGGAGTAAACAGCCGCACACTCTCAGACAAACTCAAAACCCTAAAACAATACGGATACATCGAAAGAAAAGTGAAATCAGGCCCACCGTTAAGAGTGGAATACGTCCTCACAAATCGAGGAAAAACCACCGTCCTACTGGCTCTACCACTGCTATACTATTCAAGCGGCTTGACTTCATCCGAAACCAATCGTTAAATACGACAGCAACTGAAAAAGAACATTCCCCACAAACATGAATTCAAAATCCATATTCAGACGTCACAATGATTTAATATGTTCTAAACCGAATCCATCGAACAAGAACAAAAAAAAGAAACAAAGGGTGTGATGAAAAAATGATGAAAAAAGCCACCGTCAAAAAAGACAGTATATACACGATCGACCTCACAAAGATCGACGGAGACGGAGCCTTCCCATGTCCCAAATGCGGAACTTTGATTTCCCCTGACGACGAATCAGAAGAAACTTACCATATCGTCGAAACCAAAGTCAAAAACTACGAACTCGCAGAACTCCTCCTAACCTGCAAAAAATGCGGAATCGCAATCAGACTCACAGGTTTCATGTCACAACCAGAAACCTAAAACAAACAAAACCTCTTTTTGAAATCTACCTCTCTCCCTCAAGTCTCCTACTTATCCCAACAAAAACCAACCACAAGATTACGCCATAAACCAAACCATTAAACAGAGCACTCAAATACAAGGCAAACCCGCTCACCGAACTACCGATTGAAACACAGAAAAAGCTCCCTGGAAACATCGGCGAAGGGATCAACAGAGAGGCAATGCTAAACATCAGAAAGAAAATTATCAGGATAAGTTTGCCTGCCATCATTATCCATCCCTGGAGAAGCTCTTGCAATGCAAACATATCGTAATATTTAATAAACCTTGTTGTCTGCCCGTTCGACAGAAATACACATGATTTAGAGGATTAGTCGAGGCGGCCAGAATGTGCATAACGCAAAGACCAATACCAAACCAACCGCAGCGAGTTTCCTGCTCGTAGACAGACTGGAAACGTCATCCAATGGACCGGGATGCTTAACGAGCGACACAAACAGCACAAAAAAAGCCATCACATAAGACTGCAGGACAACCAAGTACAGAATTGACAGAGCAGATAAAACAAGTCTCAGCTTGTCGCCGACTATTGACCGAACCACATGGCCACCATCAAGCTGGCCAGCAGGCAACAGATTAAGCATCGTAACGAGCATTCCAACCCATCCGGCAAAGGCAATCGGATGCAACAGTAATAGTCCACCTGAAGGAGGCGTTGGAACAAGGTTCAAGCCGTGCAAGAACCACTCAAGAGCATTCCACACAATGGGTACTCCCAATTCGGTAGCCTCAACATGAGGAGACGGAACCGCCAAAGTTATACCTATCAGAGTGACAACAGTCGCCACGATGAAACCTGCAACAGGACCATCAGCCCCAACGTCGAACAACGCGTCTCTGTTCGGCGGCAGAGACTTCTGCATTATTACTGCCCCAAAAGTCCCAAGCGGCGGAGGACCTGGGATAAAATATGGCGGCGTAGCCTCTACACCCTTCCTGTTTGCAGTCAACTTATGACCCATCTCATGCAAGCCCAACACAGCCATAATGGCTACCGCAAAGGTCGCACCACCCACGTAAGGGTTAAAGCTTGGCACTGCTTCAGCAATGCTCGCCGATAACATGTATCCAGTGTAGAAAGTCGTTGCAATAGTCGCGAAGAACAACCCCCAATTTATCAGAAGGTTACTCGGCTTCACCACCGGCTTTGAAACAACTCTCAAAACCACTCTCCCACCAGTTCTTCGCAAGAAGGCTATCAACCGCATGGATTCCAAATTCTTGAGCAATCTCAGAAAAGCCTGCTTCGTTTCTTGCGGTTGCTTGAGATAATACGTTGGAATACCATGCTCCAGCAAAGACTCTTCTACCTGAAACACTCCTGCAACAATCGTGGTAATTCGTTCAAAATCAGCTTGCTGGAAAGCATGCATCTCGTCTGCTTCATCAGGCATTTCGCTCATGGTTCTTATCCTTCAAATTTGCTGTCGTATAAGAAGGACGGGGTAGAAAAGCCTATTGGAATCTTCTGTTTTTGTTCGGAATCCGAGTCTTTAAAAATCGTTTAATAATCGTTCAAAGACAGCCTTCTTCACTGAACTGAGAAAGACGCAAACATGGCAAAACGAGATGAACCTCTGGAAAAGCCGACTACTTCCAAACTTTGCTGAAAGGGGAAAAACCTTTGAAAATCGCAATCCTTTATAGTCACCTGAAGGAGCTAGGAGGAGCAGAGAGAGTAATTCTTAAACAAGTTGACTCATTCCGAAAACAAGGCCACAAAGCCGACTGTTATTTTGCATACGTGGACAAAAACTTACGCAAGGAATCAGCCAACCCCCACTGCTACACAAAAAGCTTCTTCACCAAACTAATCCCAAACAACCCAGCCACGAGAATAATACTATCACTCCCGCTGGCCCCTCTAGCCCTTCCAGCATTCGAGGGAGAAGACGTCCTGATCTGCCACGGATACGGTCCAGCGCCATGGATAGGCTACCTGAACAAGAAAATCAGAGGCGCGAAATACATCAGCTACATTCACTCACCTCCAAGATTTCTCTACTTAAGCCCAACAGAAAGAGCATTATGGAGATTCAACGACGTACGCGAAACAATCTTCAGACTGAGCAGAATCGCAAGCCCGCTCCTAAAAGAAATAGACAACCTCGGTGTAGTGAACTCAGACTCGATCCTAACAAACAGCCATTTTACCGCCAAACGCATCCACACCATCTACGGAATGGATGCCAAAGTCTGTTATCCGCCAGTAGACACAGAAGCGTTTCATATCCTAGAAGAGAAAACTGTGAAAGAATTTCGAAAAAACTTCGGTTGGCCTCTCATTCTATCAACCGGAAGAATAGTGGCAGTAAAACGCTGGGAATGGCTCCTAGAAATAATGAGCTACATAGTGAAAGACTTTCCCGCAGCAATGCTGGCCATGACAGGCGAAGTCTCAAAAGAAAACGCTGAATACATAAAAAAACTCCTAAAACTTGCCAAGAAACTGAAAATAGAAAAAAACGTCAAGTTTCTAGGGTTCAAATCCCAAAAAGAGCTAGTAGAACTCTACAATGCAGCAGACGTTTACGTCTACTCGGTTCCAAGAGAGGATTTCGGACTAGGTCCAGTTGAAGCCATGGCATGCGGAACTCCTGCAGTAGTGTGGAATGATGGAGGCGGGCCATGCGAAACCGTAATAGACGGCAAAACAGGCTTCAAAGCCGCACCTTACAACCTCAAAGATTTTGCCGAAAAAACCATGAAAACCGCAGAAATGGACAGACAAGAAATCTCAAGCAAGGCACGAAATTTTGTTAAAGAGAATTTCTCATGCGAAAAACACATGAAAACTCTGGAAGAAACAATCCGAAACCTAGGATGACGCATAAAAAGGAGCGTCAATTACGGAACATAAACCAGTTTATCAAACGATATCTTCAGAGAAACAAAAGGGAAAAAGTTCTGTTTTTCGAGTTTTCACGATATTCTTTCACCCAAACAGCACTGTAACGGCCATGGGCGGAGCTGAGAAAAGATTTGTCGAAACACTGAAAATCTTCAACAGAAGAGGCAACTTGGAAATCACGATTTTGGAATCAGCTCCCAGTCTCTTGACAGATGCAGCCATTACATGCAAAAAATACTTATTGTCTTCTGGTTTTCAGGGGAGGGGATGGCTGAGTACATATATAAGCTGGCTTCTGTGGATAATCAGAGCATCTATCAAAAGCTTATCTTTTGTTCACCATGCAAAGCCGAACGTCGTTTTTGTCCCTAACAACACGCTCCCAAACCTCATTTCTGGCTACACAGTAAGCCGCATTTTGGGATCACCATTATGCGTCGTCACACACCATATTGATATCCCACCTTCTGGAATCGGTAACCCGAAAAAACGCTCCATTTATGGTTGTTACCGAAGCATAGAATACAGTAAACCCGTTTCATTAGCAAAGACCCTGGCCTTTTACACGATGCTTTCCCTATTAAAAAAAACAACCGCAATAATAACAGTCTCAAACTTCACAGCTGAAGCATTAAGACAAAACGGCGTTTCCAACAAGATTCTCGTCAGCGGCAATGCCATAGAAGCCAACCTTGCTCAGAACGCCAAACCAAAAGCCCACCAGAAAACCTATGACGCCATTTTCGTAGGCAGAATCGCTAAAGAAAAAGGAGTCTTTGACCTACTGGAAATGTGGAAAGAAATTGTCAAAGCTCGAAAAGATGCAAAACTCCTGCTTGTCGGAAGCGGGTTGGAACTTTCTCTTGTCAAAGAAAAGATCATAGCTTCAGGTTTAGAAGGAAACGTTTTTCTGCGAGGATCATGTGGAGACAAAGAATTATACGACTTGCTGGCTTCGGGCAAAATCTTCGTCTTCCCAAGCCTCTTTGAGGGCTGGGGGATTGCCGTTGCAGAGGCTCTGGCTTGTGGCTTACCAGTGGTTGCTTATGACATTCCAGCCTTGAGGGAAGTTTTCGGCGACTGCAAAAGCGTTTTTCTGGTTCCAGTTAAAAACTTTGAAAACATGACCTCAACCATTCTAGACATTCTAGATGCAGGGGAAGAAGAACTACGTGAACTGGGCGGCTATTCGAGAACATATTCCAGACAGTTCAGCTGGGAAAATGTCGCCCAAAAAGATTTAGAGATGTTAAAACTCTTCGAAAACATCAATAGGTAACTACATCTAGAATTTAAAATTGATAACAAAAAAAGGGAAAAGATTGTTTTGGATTCTTAGTCTATGGGTCGTGCGGTGTTTTCTCGCTTATCGTTCCCAGGCGTTCAACGATTTCGATGTATGGTTTATGATTGTCATATGTGTAGTTGGGCGGTCTCGGGTTGCTTGACCTTGCAGTGACGTTCTGATAGTTCAATCTAAGTATGAGCGTTGTTACTCCTCGGTTTTCAGTCTGCAGGTAATATGCTCCGTATTCTTGGAACCAGTTGCATGTGTAGTAGGTGTCGTCGCCGCTCCATCCGTGGATCATGAAGATGACCGTGCCGTTGATGTCTTTGTAGGTTGTGATTACGCCTATTCCAGTCGTGGTGTTGCCGGTAGAGAATTGACCGTCGCTGTAATAGTATTGGCCTAGATAGCTGCTGATTGCAGTAGTGTTCCAGCAGGTTGTTGCAAAGATCACATCGCTTAAGGCTATGTTGGGTATGCCACCGTAGATCTGAATGGCTTGTACGAACGAGTTGACGTATTCGCTCATGAGGTTAGCTGATGGACCTCCTACTGTTACGATGCTCGATGAGGTTACGGGGAATCTTGTGCACCAGTCATCTTTCAAGTGCAGTCTGCCTATGCTGTCGTATATTTTGCACCAAGCTGGACCTGATGGACGCCACGTCGTGTAGGTTCCGTTGGAAAGCAGATACGGTATTCTTGGACCCCACGCGATGTCCGACATGTCCAAACCACCGTTGTCGACTATCACTTGTTTCTCCTTGAAAGCTTCTGAAACCGCTGCAGCGCCAATCGAGTCGATGGCTCTGGAATGATTGCCAACGACTATCCATTCGTAGCGTCCCATTAGCTCTTTCGTTAGCGCAGCTCCTGCAATCGTGTAGTTGGCAGTGACTCCATAGGCTGAACCCGTGGAGTACAAAGTGTGGTTAGCGCGGACAAGGATACTACCGTTTATGTGGACATATTCGTATCCTGTCGACTGGCTATTGAGTGGGTTGACTTTGTACATAATGCTCATGTTTCCGTTGAAGGTGAAGTTCTGCGTGTTCGAAACTGGACTCACTGGTGCCGCGCCGAAGTACGTCGCATTGTACACTGTGACGTTTCCTCCTTCATAAGGAATCTTCATGTCGACCGTTATGTTCAGGTCTTCGTTGTTCGTCAAAATCTGACCAGCAACGGGCACGGCGCTCGCGTTTGTCATGAACGCGAACTCGTCGTACAGTATTGAGAGTCTCTGAGTCACGCCGAGCGGGTCTACCCATTCAGTGTAGTTTGCAGCAAGGCTTGGCACGATAATTCCTTTCGCAGTGGGCGTCGTGGCGTTCGTGACTGTCAAAGTGGCATTTCCCAGTGAAAGACGGCCACCATAGTAGTTCGCAATGTCTGATTCCGTATAGCTGAGTGTGCAGTTTGTGGAGTACAGAATCTTTATCACAGAATATGCTGCAGGAACTGAAGCTGCGAGTATCGTGACATTTCCGTACCCTGTGGAGTTGACATAGAGTTCATAAGGTTCATAGCTCGACAGATCGCTACCAGGATAATACCATGAAGACCTTGCCGGATGCTTAAGTGCGCCTCCCCATATGATGCGTTCGCTGAAGTTGCAGTAGTCCTCCCAAGTTGACGAATATCTGACTGGCGTGTGAGACAAAGTTATGTTCAGGTTTGTTCCGGCGTCTGCTGCAGTTTTTTCTGTAAGCGTCACGTTGTGAAATTCCACCCATCTTCTCGTGTCTTGGTGAACAGCACTATAAAGATCCCATGGATTGAAAACTGCTTCAAGTTGATATTGAACCTCTGTGTCGATGTTAGGACGAGAGTCAGTTCCGTCCCACAGGTCAGTTACTCCGTAGACGGTTACTCCTCTGAATTGTCTGTCAAAGTATCGGTTGCCAACAGAGCTTCTTGATTCGGTGAGGAAGAAGTCCCATTCGCCGAGAACGTATGGCGAGCGGAAAGGCTCTCCGCCTACGCCGTCGGTTGTGTGTGTGTCACCGGCCGTCAAAGATTTCCACCACTGGTCCTGTCTACCTGCGTCAACGCTCCAATCAGAAAGCGCAGGCCAGAAGGCAGCCCAACCAGCATAAAGTGAGTCTGCAGAAATTATCTGGGACACGTCATAAGTTCCACTTGTAGATGGTTGGGAACCGTACGAAGAGTAAACACTAGCAGGGGTTGTTGGATTCAGATGATAATCGTTGTCGTAAACCGTGCTTTGGGCATATTCTCCACGATACATGTGCACATAGCTTTGGAATGCGTTCGAACCGCTGCTTGGCCCGAGATCCCATTCTCCTCTGTTGCTGAATTGAATAATCAGTCCAGAGTCTTGGTATCCCATGCCAGGTATCCATATTGGTCCGACTACGAACTTTGTTGTGGTGATTTTGATGTCTTTGAGAATGATTACTTCTTTCATGTCTTTGTTGAAGATAAAAGTGTAGACTATATCTACGAGTGGTTCATCAGTGCCTGTTGTGTTGCTTGTCTGTATCCAATCTGAGACATGATTCACGGTTCTAGCAATGTACATTCTAGGATCATTATACAGAACGCGTATTGCATCCGTTGTCACTGTTCCATTAGTCTTTCTTCCACCAGTATGGGTATCTGATGTTGGATCGCTGATCAGGCGACCAGGATCTCTTGGATCTTCATCTTGCTCGAGAGTAGGTCCGCCTGAGACTCCTCCATACCAGTTGTTGGAAATTCGTATCCAGTCGTTTCCATAAGAAGTCAGGTCAGCATGCAAGGCGCATGCCCAGACGCTTCTGTTTTGACCTGTTGGAACGTGGTAGTATGTTATGTTTATCAACCATCCTTGACTCCATTTGTGTTTCGGTATTTCAGTTGGGACGCTTGAGCCTGCTGGAGGTGCAAAAGGATCTCTAGTATCATATTCTAGGCCGACGTTTTGTGTTGATCTGCTGTCGATCATTTCGCCGAATTTGGAGAGGCCTATTTTCAGGTTTACTGGATTGAACGGATAAAGAGAATAAGTGTCGCTCGCCAATACGCCTGTGACATTCGTGTACCAGCTATCAGGATCTGTTGCTTCTGCGGGTTTTATGAATATCATTGATGCGAAAATTGCGGCTGTTATTATCGTTATGGTTAGTATTGCAAGTATTTTTTTCCTTCTTTCCATTTTCATTCCTCTTTTGGGTCATGTGTGAAAGCGTGGCACGCTTATTAAAAATTTTTCAGGGGTTCTGATTCAGATTTGGAACAACACCCAAAAAAATAGTTCAAACAAAGAACAATACTATCCAAAATGTTTCAAATCATTCAACCATGTATGTTTGAAAAGCAGAATCAAATAGTTGAAAATAGTTGAAAACAAACGCATTTTACTACTGCCGCCTTTCTTTCCATAGTCAAGAAGAATAGGAACCTCAACAACGACAGCCCCAGAATAGACTGCTTTAAGCAATAGTTCCAGTGAAGACACAAAACCATCCGACTCAATAATACAATCTCCGAAAATTACATGGATTCGCTTAAGCAAACTAGCTCTGAAACACCGAAAACCGCTCGTATTATCTTTGGAGGGCAACTGAAATACTTTACTGACTAGAAGATTAATCATCTTGCTCAACACTACGCGATGCATAGGAACATTCAGCTGAACACCACCTTCTACATAACGAGAACCAACCACAACATCGGCCTTTGCTACCGCATCCAACATTCCCAAAACATCCTTAGGATCATGCGTATTATCAGAATCCATAGTAACAACCACGTCATCATCAAAAGCCTCCTCGGTGGCTGTAAGCAAACCAGTTCTCAAAGCAGCACCCAAACCCAAGTTGGTATGATGTTCAACAATTTCAACAGGATAATCCGTCGAAAGATCCTTCAGAATTTCACCTGTCCGATCACGACTTCCATCATTAACCGCAATGATCCTATAAGGGATCTTACGCCTGAGAACCTCATCCAGCGAATAAACAAGCGGTTTGATGTTTACCTCTTCATTGAAACACGGCAAAACTATGAAACATCTCATCAACATTCCTTCTTGAAACTACACTTGACGCTTTGAGAACAATAGAAAAGAGCTTTAAGGAGAACTCAGCTTCTGAATCAGAATACAACCGAGCCTAAGCATTCTTTTCAAAAAGCATGATCCTTGCAAAAGAAAGAAGACCCAGCGGAGTTCGACCAAACCTATAATCTATAGGTTCAGCCAACACAACGGCAATTCTTGACAGCAAAGAAAGAAAATCCGCAGAAAATTGAGGAGACTTCCCTGCTAAGAAATAGTAGACCCCCTTGTTAAACGAAGCGGCGTAGTTTCTCAACCCAAAAAAGGTTATAGGGAGAGATAAATCAGCTGCTCGCCAACAGATCAGGCGAGCTTCGGCATTTTCAAATTCTTTGATATAGTGTTTCATGGATGTGACACGCATATGAGGGGTACGTTTCTTAATAACAAAATCCGGTGCAGTTTCGAACAGGAGTATTTTTCCACCTTGCTTTGTCACACGGATCATATTTTTGACGGCTTTTTTCCATGCATCATCGTCCAAAATGTGCTGCAGAACGGTGACGCAGTTAACCAAATCATAGGAGTTGTTTGGAAAACTCAGTTCTGAAACGTTCATAACGTGGAAATCTACGTTTGTCAAACCCTCTTTGAAGACAGACTCTTTGGCTAGCATAATCATCTCAGAACTCACGTCTACAGCGGTCACTCTTGAGCAACTTTTTGCAAAGTATCTCGTCCACTTGCCAGGTCCACAGCCTACATCAAGAACCTTGGCAGAACTAGGCAACGCTATAACATTCTCAACGACGTCAAAGAGAAAATCATTCGCCCTCTTATCGGCATATTCTGCCAACCAGTTTCTCGCAACCCTTTTCCATTTCTTAACCTTTAGAGCCTCTTTGTTTTTAGCCTCCAAAGCCACGGAATCCCAATATTCTTCTGATTCTTCAGTTTTCAAAACGTTAACCCTTCCGTGTTGGGCTGATTTTGGAGGCTATTTTTTTGAAAACCCTAGAAGGTGTTAAAACAATAGCCATGCAAATCAGAAAACTGGCTGATGTGATCTTCAATCCCACGTCAACATAGTTTTGACCTGTGAAGTACAGAGTCAGGGTAAAGTTCCCTGTTTTGTTGATGAAGAAACCATTCAAGAAAGAATACACTGGAAAAGCAGAGATTTCCTCGTTATCTACTATGGCTTTCCAGAAGGGATTGTAAACTTCAGAAAAAGCGAGCAGAAAAGGTTTGTCAGTGTTGATCTGCAGCTTGTAGGTGCAAGGGTTCAATTGGTCGTATTTGATCATTACCGAACTTGCCTGTTTAGCAAACAATTCTGAAAGATTGGTAGTATTCTCGTTTTCTGAGAGTGAATACAGAACTATCTGGCTTATGCCAACTCTTCCAAGCGTGCCAAAGCGCAATTCTTGATCTCCTGTAGTCAGACTAAAGGTTCCTGCATCGAACCATTGATAGGAACTTGAAGCGTTGAACACACAGATTTCAGACGTTTCGTCATCCAGTTTAAAGTATATCTTTGCATTTTCCGATGTTGAACTAGCGCGAATGAAACACTTATAACGTCCATCATGGTAAACGGAAAGCTTGTCTGAAATTGTTACGGATTTTTCGTAAGTTTCCAGTTCGTGCAAACTTACCATGTCAAAACTGGAAAACTTGGCCGCATAGATTCTCAGTTTCGTAGTGTTAACAGGTTCTTCAAAAGGGTGAACACGGATTTGTTCATTGTTTCCCGTTACATTGACTTGTGTCAGCCAACTGGATTTCTCTTCATCCCAAGTCTGTATTAAATAATCTTGGGCGTATGCAGCTTCAAAGTACAATTTGACTGCGACTATTTCATGTGGATTAGTCCAGTTTAACTCAAGCCATTGAGACGAGTTTTCAAAGGGCTGCGAAGCCCACCTTGACGCCATGTTTCCATCCATGGCAAAGCTTGGATCTATCTTTTCATTCTGAAGAAACTGTGTTGAGCTGGCACTAGCGTTACCTTCCGGGGAAATGTTGATAAGAGCATTTTCGCCAACGAGCACGTTTCCCTCATACGCTTTGGGCGCAATGGTCCATTTTGAAGAAGTTTCTTGTAAGAAATCTTCAGGTTGAAGCAAGTAGATCGTTCTTCCATTGAAGGAGCCAAGTTTTTCTGTGAAAGTGCGAAGTTTTTCTTCCAAGAGAGATTTCTCAGCCACACATATGGCGTCTACGTCATTATAACCGGTTCCATCATTGTACAAAGTCAAAGAGTGATAACCTTTCTTGAGGTCAAGATCTGTTATTTTGATCCATTTTAGGGTAGTCCAATAATCAGTTTTTGGATAAAGCTCCTTCGAAAAATCGTCATCAAGATATACGCTCAGTTTTCCTCGGTCTGAAGCGAAAGCTATTCTGATCCAGATTTCATACTCTCCGTCTGTCGTTATGGAAAAAGGAAAACTGATTTTGTTTTGACCCCTGGTTGTCAGTGTTTTCCCTCCTAGGACTAGCTTGCCAGAATCTCTCCAGAATGATGAACCTACCCAATGTTCTGTAATATTGTCGCTTGGAACTGCGTAGTTACTTGCTATAATCAAAGTTGCAGAATCGTTCATTGAGGGCATTACGGTATCGAGAATACTTCCTCCGTTAGCGAAGACAAGAGTAGAGTAATTCAAACGTTCATCAGAGAGAAAATTGGCTACCTCTTTTGGACTCATGAAAACAAGTGCAGTTTCATTCAGGTTAAAAGAATCTATCTTGCATAATGACACGAAGGTCTCCGAGCCGCCGATTACTTCCATGATTTTGTCTGGTGAAAAGAAACGCGGCGTAAAAAAGTCGTTTTCAACTATTATAGAATCGCTTTCATTGTAGACTATGTGACCGCCTTTTTGATTGAGGATGAAATCTCGCACTTTCTCGCTGCTATATGGTGAAATTACAACATACTTGTAGTTGAAGGAGCCAAAGATTTTCAAGAAATTGTCAGTCATATTGTTGTTAATGATTGGGCGCCTAAAATAATCGACGAAAGCCGAGGAAGCTGGCTCCCATCCGCCGTCTTGAAGCACGGGTCTATCGTGTATGATAGAGCTGTCAAAACCTATGTCATGAACCCAGCCGATATCTGTAAGCATGCGACAGAAGGCAAAGTCTGTAACCGCGTTTGGGCCATTTGCCCATTCTTCAGGGCTTTTGTTAATGGTTATAACCTTGCAATCACCAGGTTGCTCAGCAATCCAGTTGAAAGGTTTCACGTAATCTTTCGGAAGCTTATATGTAAGCAGACCATTGTAGAGGAAAAACCAACAAGAAATCAATCCGCTCAAAAGCATCACTATTATCAAGCTGACCCCAACAAAACGGGAAAGTTTCCGAAAAGCTACAAAGCATTTGTCCAAAAAGTCAACAGATGCCTTGGATACGTCAGCGAGTTTGCGAGTGGAATTGACCCATTTGATTTTAAGAGAAATTCGTCCAGATTTCGCAGATGTTTTCGTGATGTAATTGTGAACAAGGCTGACGAATAATCCCACAAAAAAAGCGTTTGAAAAGACTGCCATCGTTTCCCACCTATTGGGTCTTCGAAAAGCCGCGAAATGCGGGATGTTGAGCCATGCCCAAGTGAAGAAAGTTCCCAAAGGGGAGTTTATACCTTTAGATATGAAAGCAGAAATGATGGTTGCGATTAAGAAGAAAATGGTGTATCTGTCTCTTCGAACCAAAATAGCAGAATAGGATACGAGAAAGACAAAGAAAAGTAGGTCTTGAACTGGGAAATCCGGCAGACCGAATCCGTTACTGATATTCACTACGTTTATGTATCCACCTTCTTCGGTTGCTTTTAAGATAAAGGCCTCGGTCATATTCGATGCGCTGAAGAATTCGGCTTCTTCAATTGGGTACTTGTACCCTTCAGTCATGAAATAGGCCTTAACATTCATGAAGAAGGGAAGTGTAAAAAAGGCCGTCAGCAGAATACCTATGATACCGCAAATGGTCAAAAATTTGAGGAAATTCTTTGCTCGTCCAGCAAGTTTTGTATCACGGTCGGGAAATAGCAAATAGACAACCAAGAAGAGTGCCAAGAAAACACCATAGACCACCACACTGTTCGGATGGAACCCTGCCAAAAACACTGTTAAACCCAAGGCAGAAAAAATCAGAGTCTTGAGCTTCACTTTTGTTAACGCCCGATCGACCAACAAGAACAGTAATGGCGCGAAAGCGTAGCTGAAAATCAGATCTACATGTCCTTCGGTTATCTGAGAAAAAAACCATTGATTTAAAGTGTAGATCATGCCTGCGGCAAGAGCACCAAGACTACTGTGAGTATAGCGATAGGTGAATGCATACATTGAGAACCCACCAAGCAAGTAACAGAGGAAAAGGAAAACTTTGATCGTGAGAACGGCATCTGCAAAAGCGAAGTTCGTTAGCATAAAAAACAGGTCCATCAGGTTTATTCCTTCAACAAAGCCGAAAGAATACGGACGCCAGACGTAGAGCCACCTGTAATCTCTTCCATAAATGTATTCACGCGAAATCCAGCCGAAAATGTCGTTTCCCGCTGGAATCTCGTTTGAAAGGAAAAAGTTTCGAAAGATGATTAAAGCTATTAAAACAAGAAAAGCCAATCCTAGAATGATTCGACTTTTTTCCTTAGTTACGATAGCTATCTTGTCAAAACCTTTCTTCACAAAAGACCTATCAATCAGTCTGACGCATATTCCCCAAAAATAGCCAAAGTACTCGATCAGCTTCATTGAAAGGAAAACCAAAAGGATTTTCAGGCTTCTAGTTTGAGTGCCAATTCTTTGAAATGACACCAAACGGATACCGCTGTATCTTTTCACAGTGCTTAAAGGTGTTTTTTCCATTAAATCCGGAAGAGTTCTGCCGTAATGGTAGCCTTTTGCAACAACATCATACAGTGATGGTGAACCTTCAAAATGCGCTAATCCAGTTCCAATCTTACCGACTTCGTATCCACTTGTCTTGAACTTCTGGAAGAAATGGAAGTCTTCGCCGCAGACGAGTTTCTCGTCAAAGCCACCAAGTTTCATAAACACATCTTTTCTAATGAAACGCGGGATTTCGACAAGACCATTGGCGTTTGAGAGAAGATTTTTTTCTTTTTCACGACATTCACCGATTAGTCCGGAACTAACGTATTTTTCAGGTATTATTACTCCGTGAATGTTGCCTTCTGTACATTTTTTCAAACATTCTTCAACTGTTTTCGGGTCGAGTTTCATATCAGAGTCTATGAATAGAAGAAATTCGCCGCTTGCTTTTTTGGCTGCATAATTTTTCGCTACGCTCCTTTCTCCGTTCAAGAGAAAGACCTTAGCGTTAAACCGTCTACATATTTGAAGTGTCTTATCTTTGCTGTAACCATCCACTATCAGTGTTTCAATTTCTCTGCAAGTTTGTTCCTTTATTGATTGCAAGCATTGCCCTATGGTCCCCTGTGAATCACGTGTGGGAATAATTACCGAAACGAGCGGAATTGCTACATGTGTCTGCAAAGTTCCTCTTTAGAATGTGCAGAAATTTTGTTTAAGAGGCTTCTTTCAAAAATCGAACAATAATCAGTATCAGAATCAGAATAGACACTACTTCTTGAAGAACAGCAAACGCTCAGGTTTTTTTGTCTCTCTCACCGATGTTATAGACTTCTTGAAGCTCGAATTTTGCCCCGCATCCTTGCACTGAAAGTAAATATATTCAAGTTTAGAGCCTAGCCAGAAGCCTTCTATCGACTTGCATCTTGGACATACTTTGAAGTGTTTAAGAACTGTTTCAATTTCTTCAGGCTTCAAACCTTTCCAGATCTCCAAAGAATGGTTCTTTCCTGAAAATTTATCGGTTTTGGTGCATAGCTCTATTGAATGAGAGTGCAAGACAGTTTATTAGTTCCAGATCCAATGCAGATGAGTGATGACCACGCTCGTACAAACGTCTGTCGTTGGCATGTTTTTCACAAACTGTTACGTGGTAGCCTGTGACAAAACAAAAGAGGCAATAATCATCGACCCAGGATTCTCAAATGATCTGGAAGCAGAGAGAGGCTTTGACTTCATTGATAAAAATGGCCTGAAACCAAAGTTCATCGTCAACACTCACGGCCATCCAGATCACACATGTGGAAATGGAATGGTAAAAAAGAGATATCACGCTCCTATTCTTATTCATGAATATGACGCTCATATGCTTGGGGAAGCAGGTAAGAAAATTGCAGCTTTCTTCGGTTTTGAGAATTCTTCACCAGAAGCAGACGCGTTGTTGCATGATGAAGACTTGGTGAAGTTTGGGAATCTGACTTTTAGAGTTATGCATACACCAGGTCACAGTCGTGGGGGTATATCGCTTCTTGGAGAAAGTGAGTGCTTCACTGGCGACACTTTGTTTGAAGGTTCCATTGGTAGGACAGATTTTCCAGAAAGCTCTGAGCATGACATGGTGCTGTCTCTGAAGAAACTAGTGTGCTTGCCTAATAATCTTGTAGTTTACCCTGGACATGGATCGAGAACGACGATTGGCGACGAAAAACGCAGCAATCCATTCCTACGACTTTAGTTTTCACAAAGCGTCTTTGAACAGATCATCGTTGCTTGAAATGAACAATTGATCAGTTCTGCAATCTTCGCACAGAGTGACAACATCTTTCAGTCCTTTGAAAATGACAACAGGTGCCTTCTCTCTAGCTTGTCCCATCAGTAATTCCGCAGCGGCTGCGATCTCGTCTACCACTGCAATGTTCTTCACTTTCAAGATTTGGCCAAATAGGTCTTTTTTGCCACGATAGTCTTTGAATGGGTTAATGCCAGCGAGTCCTATGGCGAAGTTTACCTGCCCGCGCCTAAAGGGGCGACTGTATGTGTCACAAATAATGACTGCGACATTCTTGCCTGTCAATCTTTGAATTTCTGAGCGACTTTTTGCTGCCGATTCGTCAGGATTTTCAGGCAATAGCGCAAAATTACCCTTGCCTTTCACATTTGACTTGTCTATGCCCGCGTTTATGCAAATCAAACCACGCTTATCTTCAACCAAAAGTATGTCACGCGAGACTTTCAAGACTCTCTTTGATTCCTTCAAAACCAACTCAACAAACTCGGGACTTTTTCCGATTTTTTTCGCAATTTCCTTGGCCTTTTCTGAGGGAACTATCTCCCTCAGCTCTATCACCTTTTTTTCGGCTTTTGAAATAACCTTCTGAGCGATGACTATGACATCTCCATCCTCAAGTTCCAAACAGTTCTTCTTGACTACGTCAATGACGATCCTCACTATGTTGTCTCCAGACTTTATCATTGGAAAGTCATCCAACGCAATTGCCGTGAAGCTTCTCAAGCCTATTTTCCTCCTAGTCGAGTTGTACGTTGTCGTTGTGCTTCATTAAATCTCTTGCTAATTCCATCTTGAAAAGAAAAGTGCTAGAACAGATTTTGAAGCTTTATTCAAGATTCATAATGCTTAAACTTGCATGAACAGAGGGATATTGCAAAACTGACTATTAGACGAGATGCTCAACCATGAAAAAACAAATTAAACTAATCTTCGTTCTATTAACTCTGGTCTTCAGCACTCTAGGTTTTGCCAACAGAAAGCTCATTCCAAGAGTAAACGCAACCTATGTAGAAGGCCTAATCACGCGAGATACAGATTGGACTCTTGTAGACAGCCCATTCGTATTGTCAAACAATGTGACCATCAACTCCGGCGCAACCTTGACGATAGAGCCTGGTGCCGAAGTGAGATTTGGAGGAGATTTCTCACTAATAGTAAATGGAAGAATCGTTGCAAACGGCACCAAGGATAAGATGATTCGATTCACAACCAACGACCCTACACATAACACAACTTGGCGAACCATCGAACTCAACGGACCACAGGCATCTTTCTTCATAAATTGCGTCGTGGAGTATGGAACAAATGGCACAACAGTGGAAAATGGTCGCATGGAGATTCAAGATAGTTTTGTGAAATCGAATTCCGGGAACGGTATTGTCTTAAACAGTGGTAGCGCATCCATTAGAAACTGCGAAATAACTAACAACAATTTGACGGGCATTCTCATAGCTAATGGTACTCAAATTACAATAGACAACAATATTCTAAGTTCAAACGGCGAAGCTATCAGGATTTCTGGTGGCACCCAAGTCACTGCAAAAAACAACGTAGTAACATCGAATGATGATGGTATAATTCTAATGGATCACTTGATTGGTTCCATTGACATTGAGCAAAACAACATTACTCTAAGCAAGCAAAGTGGAGTTATTCTAGAGTCAGACAGCTATGGCAATATTACGATTATCAAGAACAGGATTTATGCGAACAGCAATGGATTTCTTGTTTCAACCAACACAAGCACCTACATCACACGCAATTACATCTCAAACAACACAATCGGCATCAACTATGAAAGTGGAAACAACCACGAAGCCCACTTCAACGATATCTATGACAACAAAATGGGCATGGCAGTATCAACCATGGCCACTGTGAACGCAACTTACGATTATTGGGGACACAAAAGCGGTCCATTCCATGTGTCACTCAATCCTTATGGAAAAGGTAATCCTGTGGGTGGTGACGGACTGAGCATCGATTTTACATTCTTTCTGTCCGCACCGATTGATCACAGTAACACGGCACCAACACCGGTGCTCTGGACCGACAAGTTTCTGGTGGCACCCGGTCAAAATGTCACATTTGTAGGAGCGGATTCTTATGACGATGGTCGTGTTGATCAATACTTCTTCGACTTTGGAGATGGAATCAACACAGGTTGGATTACCTCAACTCTTTTTAATCACACATACTCCATTCCTAGAATGTACAATGCAAGTTTGAGAGTAACCGATGACTTCAACGTTTCAAGTGAAAGTGTAGCAACCGTGACCGTTACTGTGGAGGATGGTATTACTCCATTAAACGTAGCCATCAGTCTTGGTGGCAAAACTGTCAACTACAATGGAGAGGTTTCGGTTATTGCTTATGTGTCAAACGAAACGGGTGCAGTGGAAGGCGCGAATGTTGCACTGCTCTCGGTTAAGGGTGGAAGCTTCAACCCAATATCGGGTGTGACAAACTCAACTGGATATTTCACAGCAACTTTCATTGCGCCGGACACCGCGGAAATTACTGATATCAGAATAATCGCGAGAGCCTTCATGGAAGGTTATGCAGATGGTTCGGATCATGAATACTTAGAGGTCCTTCCGCCACTTCAAGTTCAAGTTTCTTCCGAACCTCAAACTATCAAATCAGAGGATACATCAGACATAACAGTTCTGGTCACACTTGGCTCTGAAAAACCAGTGTCAGAAGCATTGGTGATATTAAATACGGATAGTGGTAATGTTTCAGCTATAACTGGAGCTACGGACTCGAATGGGACTGCGACATTCGTTTTCACAGCTCCTCAGACTCTAAGCCACATTACCGTCAGCATCACAGCGACAGCAGTAAAGACAGAGTATGCAGGAGGCCAAGGCCAAACAACAGTGGACGTGGAGCCTAGACTACTTGCCGTCGGAGTTAGTGCTGATCCGCCAATAATTGTTTCTCAAGCAGCATCAACCGTAATGGTTCGGGTGACAAGCGACACTGCGCCGATGAGTGATGCAACAGTGGCGATTTCATCTGATTTGGGAGGGAGCTTTTCTCCGACGATTGGGACAACAGACCTCAATGGTAACGTCTCTTTCGTTTTCACTGCTCCGCTAGTGACGAACGTTGATGGGTCAATCGCTACTGTCAACATTGCCGTTAGCAAGACAGGATACGTAAATGGTGAAGGACAGATTGGGATAACAGTGGTTCCGAGGCTACTTGTCGTTCAGGTGTCGACAGAGTCTACCGTAACAACCTCGGAAGAGAGAATAAACGCAACGATTCATGTGGCGTATGCATACGACATGAGTCCTGTTGCAGCCGCAAATGTGACAATCAGTTTGACAGATGGCGAAAACTTGACAAAGACGGGATCGACTGATCTCAGCGGAGATGTGAAGTTGAGTTTCACTGCTCCACCCGTGAATGCGACGACAGTTTATACGCTCTCAGCTATTGCTTCAAAGATCGGCTACGTTAACGGACAAAACACATCAACAATCACCGTTAACCCAGGAGTAATCAACGTTCAGATAAGGCCTAGCTCACAGGCCATCGAATCAGGAGGAACAGCAGTCATCGACGTATACGTTGCCAACAACGCAAACGCCTCTATTGCGAATGTGCCGGTTACGATGGCAACCAACTATGGTAACTTTACCACTGCGACAAAGCTTACCGATTCAAAAGGTGTATGTTCATTCATATTCAATGCTCCGGAAACGCCAGGACAATTGCCCGTTAAGATAACGGCCAACGCAACCAGAAACGGCTACGTAGACGGAGGAAATCAGACAATGATGAGCGTGATTCCACGCATGTCTTCAGAAGTTGGAGGAGGTTTGGCTCTGACAACGCTGCTCTTGATCATCATCCCGATAGTGATTGTAGTCATAGTTGTTGTGTTGATCAAGTTGAAGGTCATTTCGATTTCAATGAAAGAGGAAACGTAGCTTGAACTCTCGTGTCTTGAGACGTAATATTTAATAGAGCGTACATATCAATATTAAGGGACAGGAGAAAGCCGATGACAAAGATACGACCCAAAGAAGCCCTGATGAAACTCAAAAGAGTGAAGATCAAATTCAATTTCGGAAAACACGAACAACTCGCCATTCCTCCGCCACCACCAAAGCCAGTGCCCAGAGGCTTCAAAATCATGGAAAGATACCCACTCTATGAACCCTTCGCACACGTTGCCATAGCACAGAGTCCAAAGACAGGCGAATACAAATACATACTAGACGAACTCCAACTCGACCCCCTAGAAAGAGGAGTCTACCATCGCATTCTGGAAATACTCCTAGCAGAGATCGAGTCACCAAAAGAGGAGATTCCAGATCCTAGAAGGTTTTTTGCTGAAGAAGCAAAGAAAATCGTGGACAAATACCGTATTAGCCTAGGCTGGCTTCCTGATGTTTCTTGGTACAAAATCCTCTATCACGCTGAAAGAGACCTAGTTGGTTTCGGTCGAATCGACGCATTAATGCGAGACCCCAACATCGAAGATATTTCATGCGACGGAGTCAACAGGTCAGTTTACATTTGGCACAGAAACTACGAAAGCATCGAAACGAACATCGAGTTTGAAAACGATGAAGGACTGGACAACATGGTTGTCAAGCTCGTGCACATGGCAGGAAAACACGTAAGCTCAGCCTTCCCAATAGTAGATGCTTCATTGCCTGGGAAGCACAGACTGGCTGTTTGTTACAGGCGCGAGGTCACACCTTTCGGCACGGCTTTCACGATTAGGAAGTTCAGGGAAGACCCCTACTCAATGATCGACCTGATAAACATAGGCACTTTCTCAGAAGAAATGGCTGCCTATTTCTGGATGTGCCTTGAAAATAGAGCCTCAATAATGGTTCTGGGTGGAACAGCCGCAGGAAAGACCACAGCTCTAAACGCTCTAACCTGCTTAATCAGACCGGGCAGCAAGATAATCACTATTGAAGAAACAGCGGAACTCAACTTGCCTCACGAAAACTGGATTTCGCTAATTGCTAGACAAAGTTACGGTTTAGGCGGAAGCAGTGTAGGCGAAGTGTCAATGTTCGACCTTGTGAAAGCTACATTAAGGCACCGTCCAGACATACTCATCGTGGGCGAGGTAAGAGGACAAGAAGCCTACGTTCTTTTCCAGGCACTTGCCACAGGCCACGGAGGCATGTGCACAATGCACGCTGAAAACGTAGATTCAGCGGTCAAACGTCTGACCCAGAAACCCATGGATATTTCTCCTGCCTACATTCCATTGATGAACATCATCTTGTCAATTCAGAGAGTGCACCTGATAAAAGGCAACGAGAAAAAAACCTATAGACGAGTAATGAACAGCAACGAAATCGCGGATTATGACGACTATCGAACCGTTTTCAAATGGCACCCATCAAAAGACGAACAGCTGCCTTCATTCGACAAGAGCGTGATCTTGTCGTCAATCTCTGAACGCGTGGGCCAGAGCAAGAAGGAATTGATCGAAGAAATAGGCAGACGCAAAGAGGTGTTGCATTGGATGCGGGAGCGCAACATACGAAGTTACAAAGATGTCGCTGCGATAATTGCTGAGTATTACGCTAGGCCAAAACTGATCTATGAGAAAGTTTTGGCAGGGGAGGAGGTAAAGGCGATTGCCGTTTCTAAAAACCCTTGAGGCGTGGTCCTTTAGGATCTTCGGAAGAGCAGCACCTTCCTTTCTAAAGCATGTCTTTGAGTTCAAGAACAGCTTGGAAAGAGCGAAGATCAAGATTTACCCCGAAACATACGTTTCACTAATGTTCTTCGTTGCAGTATTGACGCTTCCCATATCGATAATCTCCATACTCATCGTGTACCTCTACGGTTTCATGCCCATAATCTTCCTCATACCGCTTCCAGTCTACGTTATGATAGGATTTATGTTAATACCTCTATCTAGAGCTGGAGACAGAGCGAGTAACTTAGAAAGAGAAATGCCGTTCGCAACCGCATACATCAGTGTCATGGCCTCTGGAGGAATAGCCCCATACACAAGCTTCAAGCGACTCTCTAAAGTCGAGCTTATGCCCGCCATGAAAGGCGAAGCAAAAGAGATAATAAAGGATGTTGAAATCTTCGGAATAGACCCCTTGACAGCGATTGAAAAAGCAGCTAAAAAAAACCCGCTGGACATATACAAAGACTTTCTAGCAGGATATGCTTCCACCGTCATCATCGGCGGAGATATTGGGCATTTCCTTGAGAGAAAGGCTGAAGACATCTTCAAGGGAAGAGCACTGCGAGTCAAAGCTGCCGCCGAACGACTTGGAATGCTGCTGGAAACGTTCATTATCGTGATGGTTTTGATGTCGCTGTGCTTCTACATACTGTTCAGTGTAGAATCCATTTACAGCGCCGGCGGATCCATCACGATGTATTCGGGCATAATACTTTACACTTACGTGTTCACGCCGATGCTTTCAATGATGTTCATTTACATGGCGCACAGCATGCAACCTAAGACACCAGTGGTTGAGATGCGCCCATACAAGGTGTTTGGAATATGCGGTGTTATAGCATTAGTGATCTTTCTGCTACTCACGAACTTCATGGGATACATAGCGGTTCCCTTCTTTGGCTCATTCAGCAACATAATAGACTTGCCTGTAGCAATTGCCATAGCCCTGTTTATAGCGACAGCACCGGCAGCAATAGTCAACAGCAAACTCTCAAGGAAGAAGAATAGTATTGAACTGGGCATCAACAGTTTCCTCAGGGACTTGACAGAAGTCAGAAAAACCGGTCTTTCTCCAGAAAAATGCATCGAAGGCCTCTCAAACCGCGACTATGGTGAATTTACCAAAGAACTACGCAAAATAAGCTCAGAGATTTCTTGGGGAGTTCCTGCCAAGAAAGTGATAATGGACTTCATCAAGAGAACCCGAAGCTGGATGACTCAGATCATCATGTTCTTGCTGGTCGAGACAATAGACGTCGGAGGTGGCACCATTGCAATGATTGAGTCATTGGCAAGATTCAACAACTTGACGCATGAAGTTGAGAAAGAGAAGAAAATGGCAGTGCGTCCTTACATAATGATGCCCTATTTTGCTGCAATTCTGCTCGTGGCCACAACGACAATGATGATCGGGTTTACGCAAGGCACTCTAAGCGTAGGCGCCTCAAACCAACCAGGTGGAGGAAAAGATCTGGGTCCAATGATTACGACGTTTGTAACTTCATGCATTTTCCACAGCTACCTCATAGGCTTGGTCGCAGGTAAGATAAGCGAAGAATCCATTGCTGCAGGCTTCAAGCATGCCTCTCTTCTAGTGATAATAGCTGTAGCGGCTGCAAAAGTGGTTCCCATGTTCATCAAATTCGGGGTAGGATAATCGAAAATGAATAGAGCCTCAACGTTCAAACTGAGAAAGAACAGAAGGGCACTTAGTCCAGCTATTTCCTCAGTCATGATTACAGGTGCCGTCGTCGTGATGCTACTCGTCACGGTTGCTTTTGCAAACAACTTTCTAAACGCGCGTATGGCAGAAAACGAGTTTAGCGCTGTGAAGCAATTTATGCAAACGGCAGGACTTCAAGTAGATGATGTAGCATGGACAATTGGACGCACTCAGACAATTCGCTACGCTAGTAAGTTCGGTTTGGTCAACTTTGAGTCTTTGGCTCTGAATTACACTGTTTATGTAAATGACAGCCCCGTTGCCAACTTTACCACAGGAATCCTTCTCTTCAACATGCCGTCAAGCAAGTACAACATGGGAAATGGATATTACGAACGAATACTTCCTTCTTCAGACCAGTCCTTTCTGCAAGTAGGCACCTCAGCACTAGTGTGCCACGTTTTCGTAATTGAGAAGCTGCCGATGGTTGATGGTAATTATATAAGAGTTGTAGTTGCGCCGTCGATAAGAATGCTAAACTCAACAATAACAAGTGGAGGAACGACAAAAAACTACTACAACTTCTATCTTCCTGTTCTTGTCCAAGGGAACAGTCCGCGCCGCTCGCAATCTGTAACACTCATCGGAACAACGGTCAACGTTCAGTCCAATGGCAACATTAACAAGATCAAGATACACGTTGACTTCCCAAAAGCTGCTAGCGCAGGGTTTGACAATACCTTCTTCAAATTCGACGATGTAAACGAAACAGTTGAAGGTGTGCCAAGCGGCTCGATTATGGAGTTTTACACTGGCGAGGTGATTGTTTCGTTAGGGCTGAGTATTTAGCAGCTCTTGAGGGGGGATATGAATGCCACATGTAACAATTGAATATGTGATCATGATGCCAATACTGATATTACAGATCTTTCTCTTTCCCTTGACTGCGAGTTGGCTCATGAATATCTGGGTAGATTCACGTAGATCACTAGCCCTTCAAGACGTTGCAAGCCATCTTGGAAGCACAATACAACAGTTGTA